>Ga0247611_10001650_pt1 | contig 39290 bp, 24 predicted proteins | sample 177DNAGHGhighgp2_FD_192422 | JGI IMG/M metagenome (GOLD analysis project Ga0247611, IMG submission 192422) | Sheep rumen microbial communities from Palmerston North, Manawatu-Wanganui, New Zealand - 1770 DNA GHGhigh gp2 | ecosystem: Host-associated > Mammals > Digestive system > Stomach > Rumen... | reverse complement strand
CGGCACCTCACAGCGACAGGCTAAGGAACGTGCCCGCGAGCTCCTCGATTTCATGGGACTGGCCGACCGCGCCACTCACAAGCCCGCAGAACTCTCGGGTGGCGAGAAGCAACGCATCGCCGTGGCCCGCGCACTAGTCAACAACCCAGCCATCATCCTGGCTGACGAGCCGTCAGGCTCGCTCGACACGCAGAACAAACAGGAGCTTCACCAGCTCTTCTTCGACCTGCGCGACAAGTTCGGACAGACCTTTGTCATCGTCACCCACGATGAGCAGCTGGCCACCCTCACCGACCGCACGATTCATCTAAAAGATGGTATAATAATATGATTAAACTCGGCGATTACAACACCCTCAAAATTGTAAAAAGCGTAGACTTCGGCCTATATCTCACGGAGCCTTACACTGCAGACGACAGCTCTGCCGAGGCACACTACGACGAAGAAATCCTTCTCCCCAAGCGCTACGTCACCCCCGACATGCACATCGGCGACGAGCTGGAAGTGTTCCTCTACCTTGACCACGACGAACGTATCGTGGCAACCACAGAGCACCCCATTGCCAAGGTGGGCGAGTTCGCCTATCTGGAGTGTGCTTGGACAAACGAGTACGGCGCCTTCCTGAACTGGGGACTGCAGAAGGATCTCTTCTGCCCTTTCCGCGAGCAGAAGCAGCGTATGGAGAAAGGCAAGACCTACTACGTCTTTATCCGGGAGGACGAGAAGACACATCGTCTCATGGCCACCGCCAAGGTGGAGCGCTACCAGAAGGGAGGCAGCCAGCGCAGTGCCGTGCTCGACTTCGCCGAGCAGTTGCTGCGCTATCTCCACGAGAACGACGGTTTCTGTGAGCTCGGCGACCACTCTGACGCCGAAGAAATCAACGCCCGCTTCCAAGTGTCGAAGAAAGCATATAAGCGCGCTGTCGGCGACCTCTACAAGCGCCATCTCATCACCATTTCCGACGACGGAATACGCCTTGTATAAACCCCAAAAGAAAGAGGGCACGAGTTTCAAAAAATACTCCATGAGTTTCGCGCGAAACTCATGGAGTATTTTTCAAAAGTCATGGAGTATTTTCCAAAACTCATAGGGTATCAAAAATAGAGGCACCCCAAGCGGGATGCCTCCATTCTTTTATCATTGTGTTAACCTGATTACTCAGCAATACAGATAGACACACGGTTCAGGTCGTTCTCAGCGAACGGCTGAACACGGCTACCCTTAGAATCGTAGCTGATGCGGTCAGCAGCGATACCGTACTGCTCCTTCAGAGCCTTCACAACAACGTCAGCACGCTGAGCGGCCAGACGGTCGTTGATCTTGTCGTTACCTGTGCCAGCGTCAGCATAGCCAGTAACGGTCACCTTAGCCTTCGGATACTTGTTCAGGTAGTCAGCGATGTCCTTCACCTTCTGAGCCTCAGACTCACGGATGTCAGTCTTGTTGATCAGGAAGAATACGTCACGACGGATCGGCTCGATCTTCTCAACAACAGGAGCGGGAGTAGGAGCAACAACAGGCTCGGGCTCAACAACGGGCTCCGGCTCGGGAACGGGAGCGGGAGGAACAATCTTGTTGTAAGTCTTGCCGAGGTTGATGCGCAGACCAGCCAGTGCATTGAAGTACCAGTCAGGGTTCTCAGCCTTCTTTGAGTTGTAGTGGTCAGAGAGGATGTTAGCGTTACCCTCGACAATCAGGCTGACAGCGTCACTCAGACGGAAACCGAGCTCAATACCGCCACGGCCGAAGGGACGAACCTTAGAACCATCCCACAGATACTCCAGCTCATACTTAGACTTATCAGCGGCGGTGGGCAGCTGCTTGGCGATGTCGTTTACCTCCTCGTTACCCCAACCGATGTTGGCGCCAGCACCCAGGAAAGCAGTCACGTTGAACGTGCGGAGGGGGTTGTAGCCACAAAGCAGGTTCGACAGGTTGAACATCACGTCGATACCAGGAGCAACATAGTTCCACTTGTAGGTCTCAGTGTGAGGAGCCTCAGTGCCTACATAGAAACCGTTCCAACCACCCTTTGACTGCCAAGCATTAGCCTGCAGACGAGCAGCAACAACGGGATTGAACTGATAGCCCAAACCAAGCTGTACGTTCGGAGAAATCAAGTCCTTGAACTTAGCCTCACCAAGAGTGTACTGAGCACCACCCTCCAGATTCAGGAAGAAGTGCTTCTGGAACTCATACTTGTTACCCTCAGCATCCGTATAGGTAGCCTGAGCATTTGCCGTCATACCCATCGCGAGCAGCACAGCGGTAAAAAGAGTTTTCAATGTTTTCATAACTTATTATGTTTGTTAATTATGTTAGATATCTACACTTTCCGGCAGCAAAGTTACACAAAATTTTTGATTCGCCTACAAATTTTATCAAAAATATTTCCTCTTTCCCCGTTTTTTTGCTTTTTACACGTAAAAAAACGCCTAAAAACACGTCATCGCCCCGAAAGAGAGGGTCTTTCGGGGCGATGAATAAGGACAACACCTTGGAGTGATGTTCTACCAAGATGATGTTTTTCAGTTCTTATTTCGGCTGTACGGGGCGGATGGGGAGGCCGAATTGTCTTCCCACCTTAACTGTCTCTGCGGTATTGTTTGAATGATCCACAAACAGAGAGTAGGCATACATGTTAAAGATTTCTGGAACAGAACTATAAATTTCATCCGTCCAATAGTATGCATCATTCTTGAAGGAAATTCCATTTCGCATCTGGCCGACGCATGGCAGGAACAACTTCCCGGAATATCCCGAACGGGTAATTTCATAACCCGATACCGAAGCGCCATCCGCATCTGTATAAACCTTGGGTGTCCACGTGCAGAAACGGATTAACTCGCTGAATTCAAGCATTGTCGGCATACGCCATGTCCCGCCCCATTGTCTATGGGCGATATCGTATTCCGTACCGCCAATATTATAAGAACTCTGATGGTCAGATGATGTTCCCAAATATTTCACACCATTAACACCTGTCTCACTGCTATCATCCTTGTAAACATACGAACCGGCATTATAGGTACTACGCGTCAGCGTATCACCCCACGCATAATAGTTTCCTGCAGAAGATACATACTTGGCACCGACATTCTTGTTGGCCCACTTCACGCTTAGTCCTAAGTCTATTGCTTCCACACCATCCGGTGTATTATCGTCAGGATTGGGATTGGGATTAGGGTTCGGATCAGGGTTATCAATCGGGTCAACAGGTGTGGTAGTACCTGTATCACCCACATAAATCGGGCGAATCGGCATCTGATAATCAGAAGAGCCTCCCGACATCTCGGTCATCGCTTTCGTTACAATAAGGTAACGGGCAACATCCCTGGACAGGTTCTCCGACGTCCAATACCAGGCAGTCTCTTTATCATTGGTTATCTGATTTTTATATTTACAGCCAATTATCGGAAAATATATATAGTTTCCATTCTTACCTGTCACCTTCCAGGCATAATAGGTATATCCGTCTTCCGTGTAGGTATCAGCCTTCCATGTCAGTGATTTCAACTCATCAAAATGTTCCTTTGACGGTGTACGCCATCCCGAACCCCATTTCACGGTTGCGATGTCATATTGTGTTCCGCCAATATCATAATGACCAGTTGCATAAGTACTCAGTGTGAAAGAAGGCGTTCCCGACGAATGAACCTCACCTGTGGGGTCACCGAAGAAATAACGGGCATAATCGTTTTTTGGAACATCCAAAGCAGCCTTTGAGCCCATATTCCATTTAGCCCACTTCACACCGCTCCTCAGATCAAGGTCCACATATTCAGCTGCGGGGAAACTTGTCGCTTCTGCTGTCGTGAACGACACGACACCACTCTCCAGACGACCGTCAGTCGTCTTCACATACACCTTGACATAGTAGGTAGTTTTCTGTGACAAGCCACTCAAGTCTATCGTAATCGTCTTTGCCTTAGCAGTGGTTTTCTGATGATGAGCATCCGTCGTGTTACTATAGGTTAACTGACTCTCTGCCGTACCATAGCTGACAATGATAAACTCATAGTCATCCATATCGCCGGACATATTCACCGTTATTGAAGCTTTGTCGGGCTTGATGGAAGAACTCACCACATTTGCACTCTCTATTTTCGTAGGCGCCTTTACCGGACCTGTGACAGGACGGATGGCAAGTCCCATATAGCGTTTTAAATTTGTCATCGTCAACGTTGCCGAACTACCTGAACCTTTGGCAAAATCGAGATATTTGGCATATAGAGTTTGATTCTTAACAATAGAGCCAGTCCAGTAGTATCCTTTCGCAGCCTCTGCAGGGTCAGCCTCACCCTCACGATAGCCCGTGACAGGGAAGAAGATGGTCTTCGTTTCGTCTGTCTTCAACTTGCCGATAACGCCCACGCTGTCGTCTTCTTCTACCCACGACCAGTTGCAGGCATCTATCAATTCCTGCATCTCTGTATCCGTGGGCATGTGCCATTTATTGCCCCACTTCACCTTAGCCACGTCATACTGACTACCTGAGATGGAACTTTCATTAGTCACATCCTTGATAGGGAAATACTGCTTTTTCTTCGACAGATTCGTCAGCGTCGTATCACCCCAACCAATGAGGCGGCCCCTATCCTTCGGGCTGGCTGCACCCATGTTACGGTCAGCCCAACGCACACTCAGTCCAAAGTCCAAGGTATCAGGCTTGTCGTTGAGCTTCACAATCTCACCGTCAATAAACCTAATCTCGTCAACGCGCCACACGTCAATGGGCTCCTGAGCGACGCCGTCAACGACTACTACCAGTTTCTTCTGTGCAGAAACGGTCAGCACGGCCATCATGGCCATGACCAATGTTATAATTTGTCTTTTCATTTCCTATAAACCTTGAACGTTGTGTTGTTTACCTTAATCATATAGAGTCCCTGTGGCTGGCGCGACAGGCGGACCAGAATCTCACCGTAGTGACGCATCACCTCGGAGTCCACCAACTGGCCACGGGCATCATAGACGCTGACGGGCGTTGTCTCCTCCGTACCACTGATGCGCACCGTCTGACGGTCAATCACCTCGAAGCGCAGGTCATCAGCTTTGCGGTCACGAACACCGACATACACGCTATCTACAATGAAGTGGATATTGATGCTAATCAAGCCCTCCTCCGGCACAGTGTAATTGGCAATATAAGAAGTGGGCGTAGATACCAATACTTTATCTATGGGGCTGCTGTACTTGATGCTGTCGCCAGAGAGCAACCAACCGGCTTCAGGTTCCACTACCAGTGTAACAATTGTGCCGGGCTGTGCATAGTAGTCGCTGATGACAATCTGAGCATAATCAGTCTGATACACAGCCTTGTTCTTTTCGTCAAGCTCAGGCTCCACGATGCTGTCGTTGACCGCCATCTCGACGCTCGGCTTCATATAGATGACGAATGTCGTGTCTATCTGTCCAACATAGTTGCCTGTACCCTCAATGGTCAGGGTAGCGACACCCACCTGGGTATGATCCGTGACCGTCACAGTGTAGTCGGTGTTCTCGGTCAGCACGACGGAATCACGCAGCACCTGATAGACGGGCATGACAGGCAGGCCCGTATAGGCCACGCTGTCTGACGCCAGCGTCAGCATATCGCCGGTAAGAGCATACGGTGTGATGGTCAGCGTGGCATCGACATAGGTAAAGTCATAGTTGTCGGCCACGCCACCGTTAATAGTGATAGCATAGTCGCCAACGGCACTCTCGGCCGTTGCCTCAGTCATGATAACCGGCTGTTTCGTCAGCGCAGTAGTATCCTCATCGTTGACAAAGCCCGTCAACTCAAATGTCAGTTCGGGGTTCTCCTCGCCATACACCTTCGTCAGCGTATCAGCCTTCATGGTCAGCATCGCCTTGTTGATGACAAAAGTCGTGTCAAGCGAAGCCGTGTAGTTACCTTTACCTTCAATGGTCAGCTTAGCCGTGCCGGCATTGGTATTGTCGGCAATAGTGGCGATGTAGTCGGTGCCTTCGGTCAGCGTAACGGTATCACGTTGTACGGTATAGGCAGGCAGGACGGGCTGCCCGTTATAAACGAATGTCGTATCAGGCAAGGTCAACATAGCTGCCGTGACAGGACATGGTTTGATGGTCAGCGTACCGAAGCGATAGTCGAACAAGTAGTTCGCAGCATCGGCGTCTTCCACGTTAATTAGATAGTCACCCAAGGGCGATGTGGCGGTAGCTTCCGTCGTCAGCACAGGCTGCTTCGTCAAGACCGTGGTGTCCTCACCATTGACAAAGCCTGTGATGGTACAAGTCAGCTCTGGCAGTGCCTCGCCGTAGGCGATTGTCGTATCATTGGCATGAACGGTCAGCTTGACACGTGTTATCTTGATGGTGGCCGACTTGCTGCCGGTATAACTTCCCTTACCTGTGACAGTCAGCGTGTAGGTACCGGCATTCTTAAAGTTTGTATTTCCTACCGTATAGTCAGTTCCCTCGTGCAACGTCTGCCCATTGTATTTGACGACATAATCCAAATCAACAACCTGACCTGTGTAGGGATAGCTGGTCGTTGCAGAAATGGTTGCCTCACTCAAGTCGTAAGTGGTGACGGGAGGAGGTGTCGGATTATCGTCAGACAACAGCACCGGGTCCGGATACGTGGGGGCCGGCAGCACGATGCTAATCGTTGTGGTACTGGAGGGGTCATCTCCACTGCCACCACCCTGAGAAGTGACGGTCACGGCACTGCGGTTGTCAGAAAACTGAAGACCTGTAAAGTTCTTCCAACTGACAGGCGTTCCCTGCGCTGAAGTGGAAACGCCCTCACCGCTGAAGGTGATAGAGCCACCGGCAGACACAACAGCATCGGCGATGTTACTGCCACCGTTAAACGTCACCACGGTGCCGTTATCGGCTTGCGTAACCGCCGCCGTCATCAGCAGGAACGCTGAGGCAAAGAGGGTTCGGACTCGGTAGAATGTTTTCATTTATTTATGTTTTACGACACCGTGGAAAGACAAGGTGTCGGGACGATTTTTCAAATTGGAATAGACGCCAAGCAAACGTTCGAACGGTCCCTCTTCAACCATTGAGGGGTTCAACGTCACCTTAACAATCGTACTCTCTCCACCACGAACATAATCCGTGCTGAATTCAGCATGCGTACATTCGCAGGAAGAGACGACATCACGGAGATAGAACGAGCGTCCACCTCCGTTTGTAATTTTGAACTCAATGACCTTCTCGGTATCTTCTTGATAGACGGTACCGATGTCTATGTCGTTATCCTCATAAACAATCTTGGCCGGTTCATTCATATCCCTGCCCTTACAGCCGTAGAGCAGGACTATGAGACATAAAGGAAGAATGTGTCGTAAAGTTGTCATAGACTTATCTTATTCTTCTTCATAAAGATTTTTAACGCCTTTGGCATTCTGGTCGCGAAGGGTGAGATACCACGTATCCTCCACCTTGACAGGATTCAGGACAAGACGGGTGATACCCTGATCGTCGTCCATCGTACCAACAGGGAAGAGCTTCACCTTCAGGCTCACCGAGTTGTTACGGTCGCTACGCAGGACGAAAGACTCCACACGACAGCCGTAGTTGCTGAAGAGCTGAATCTTCTCCATATACTCCTTGCGCTCCTTATCTGTATAAGGACGAATACCCTTTTCATCAAAGAAATTCAGCATCAGAGAGCACGATTCGAAATCGTTCTTACCGAAGAACTCGGCAAACTGGTTACAGAGTTTCCAGATGTCGGCAGAGTCCTGAGCCGTATAGTCCATAGAGGCAGGACGGAGAATGGGCAGCTGTTCCTCTTTCTTCGACTTACAGCCACTCAGTGTCAGCGATGCGATGATAGCGACGAAAAAAAGTTGTTTCAGTTTCATTATCTTAAAATTAAAATAGGGGAGGAGTACTTCACTCCTCCCCTATATCGTTAGTTATCCGTTAGGATTTATTTTGCAGCACGTGCGTTATTCTTGGTCTTCAGAACCAGAATGTCAGCAGTGGTGTAAACATCACCCCAATAGTATGTCACCTTCAGAGGAACGCGAACCTTGAAGTCACGTACGGTAGAACCGAGGTTCTCATACTTGATGTAACCGAATGCACCGGCCTCAGGTGCCTTACCCTGCTCAGCTTCGTAAGCATTTTCAGGAGCGAAGTACTGGAAGCGAACCAGGTCAGATACAGCGCTCAGAGACTTCGTCAGAGGAGCGGTAGCATCATCAGCGCCCAAGTTGGTCTTCACGTTCGGGTTATCACTCAAGAAGTCCTCATCACCAACATTGATAATCTCAATCGACTTAATCTGATAGTAGTACCAGAACTTGGTGTCGAAGGGAAGATCACGCCAATCGGTGAACTTAACCATATCCAAGAGATTAATAATCTGCACCTTCTCAGCGGCATCCTCAACCTCCTTGTTGTTAGAAGCAACATTGATAGGACGCAGGAAGCGTACATCGAAGATATTGTTGTCCAGAGGCACATCACAGGTCTTATACTTAGCACCAACAGCAACGAATGCAGTCAGGAAGCTGTCATCAAGAGCGTTGTGAGCACGCCAGTTCAGCAGAGCCTTAGCAATACCGGAAGCGTCTCGAGCGTCCTTATCATCGAAGAACTTAACCTTCATGTGGTTGATGTCCTTCTTAGAAGCATCAGTCCACTCAAGTGTTGCAACAGTGTCGATAGGCTCATTGGCATCCTGCTTCTTATTCTTGTTCACATCAACATAAGCGAGCAGAGCGCGCTTGCCAACATAGTTAGCACTCTCGAAGTTTCTTACATCATTCTTCTTGAAGGCAGGACGTGTGATAATCTGAACGGTATCACCGTCGAGGATACCTGTGTAGATAGAGTCAACACTTACGAACTCAAGACGGAGCTTCAAATCGTGTGCCTTGACAGAAGCACCTGTGCTCAGCTTGATGAAGGCAGCGCTATCAGCAGCAGCACCTGTCTCACCAGGATTCTTCACGATCTTGTTACCCTCGAATACAGCAGGAATCACCTTATCGAACTTGTCGCACTTGTCGGTCATAGCCTCAACGTCAAAGACGTTAGCGTGAACCTCTACAGTACCACTGTTAGACTCATTAGCGTCCTTAGCATACCAGTAGTTGGCGATCTTACGACCAGTCCAGTCAACAGTACCCTTAACGGCAGCCTCAGCAGTCTCAGTGAATGACTCAGGAGTCAGAGATACCCAGATTCTGTGCGGGCCCTTAGCGAGTGTGCTGTTCTCCTTCTTGATGAAGCAGATCCAACGCTGAACGTCACCAGCTACGATAGGATCAGCCTTTGCGTTGAGCTCAGCATATTCAGCGAGTTCTTCACCACTAACCGTCCACTCAATGACAGAAGTCTTGAAGTTCTCGGGCTCTTCCTTCTTAATAATCACACCAAGTTCGATAGACTTGTTGACGTTCTTGTTATTAGCAGTTACGTTCTCAACAGGCTCAGTTACGCGCTCGAGCTTCTGAGTAGTCTTGTTGTAGTAGTACTGGTTGAATACGTTACCAGCACCATCAATCTGATACTCGGTCTCGAACTCTTCCTGGGTCAGATCGAATGTGTGGTGGATTTCCCACTCCATCTCATTCCACTTCTGAGTGAAGATGAACGGAGCACCAGCCAAGTCAGTGCAGAACTTCTTAGAAGCAACCATACCGTCGGTGTCATAGTTGACAGACTCGAACTCAACGGTCTGCTCAGCGGGCCACTCAACAACCTTGATGCGGATGTAACCGTAGTCAACGATGTTACCAGCCTCGTCAATCAGCTTCACGCGAACAACCGGTGTACGACCGATGGTCTGACGATCCTGCTTACCAACCTTACCGTCTTTCACACCATTGTTATCCCAAGCAGCAGCCTTACCTTCGTAAGTAGGCATCTGAGGACGGAACCACCAAATAGAGTCACCGTCGTGCTTGATAGCAGCGTGAGCAGACTCAGAGGTCTCGTTATCACCATAGTACAGACCAGTCAGTTCGAACTCGAAGTGCAGACCGAACTTCTCAGTCATCTCCTTGGCAGTCATCAGCTTGTGATCGGCATTGCCATTTGCATCATAAACAGTGTAGTGTACCTCAACCAGCTTCTCAAGGTTCAGAGAGTCCTTGTAACCAACGCTATCCTGAGGAGCAAAGCCACCCTCATCGCTGGTCTTGAACTTATTACCCTTTGTACCAGCAGCCTCAGAAACAGTCTGCATCAGGTGCAGGCCAGCGAGACGCTCTTCATCTTCCTGTGCGTCACCACCGAGGTAGTCGCAGAAACCGCAGTGAGTATTCACGAGGTCAGCAGCGTGTGAGCCAATGTACTGACCATTGTGCAGCATAGCCTTAGCCTTGCTGGTGGTATGAGCAATCACGATGTCACGAACATCCTGCTTGTACAGAGCAGCGAAGTCAGAAGTAACGAGTGTATCCTTACCGTCACCGCTAACCTGAACCTGTGTAGCGAAGACTGTCACAGCATAGTCGTTCTGAATGCTACGGATAGCCTCGGGCTTGGTGCAGTCGTAGTTAACGATCAGCTTACCATCCTTAACTGTCCAGTCCTTCACAGCGATACCAGCCTTATACTCGGTTGTCTCGCCATTGAACTCAGCATCCTTCCAAACGCGCCAACCCTCACGATCCGTTTCCAAACCACTATGGTAAGGCTTGTCGAAGCCGATAACCTTCACTGCAGTAGCATCCTCCTCAGCAGTAGCAACAGCAGCGCTTGAGGGGTTCATGAAGTACTCAGCCTTGAACTCCAGCACGCGAGAAGCGGTGGTGTACTTATAACGAGTAGTCTTATCAGTACCGGGTGTTACATACTCATGCTCTTCCAGACGCTCTGCGAGTTCTTCCTCAGGATCGTCCATATCAATATCAATGGGCTCGTAATCAGTCCAGTCAGCGCCCGTCTTAGCAAGATAGCCATAAGCCTCGCAGCTATCAGCATTGGTCTTACCAAGCTCATACTTCTTGTACCACAGAACAGTAATGTCTGTAGCCTCGATGCCCTGATAGAATGACTTCATATCGAATACCAGACCACGGAGAGCCTGACGAACGTAAACGTTCAGGTTGTTAACCAGGGGCTGGATAACATCAACACGATCAGACAGACCCTTAACGGCAGTCTTCAGAGAGTCGATGTTCAGAGCAGCAATCTGCTCGTCGGTATAAACAGAAGCAGCATAGATAGCAGCAGCCTGAGCAGCGTTAGCCTTCTTCTTGGCATCGTCAGCGGCAGCAGCGATGGCAGCTTCCTTAGCGTCGTTAGCCTTATTCGTTGCGTCAGTAGCAGCAGCAGCGATGGCAGCTTCCTTAGCCTTGTTAGCCTTATCGGTAGCGTCCTCAGCGGCAGCAGCGATAGCAGCGTTCTTAGCGGTCTCGATAGCAGTGGTCAGCTTCTCCTCCAGATGAGAAATCTGATTCAGCAGATACTCCTTGTCGGCAGCCTTCAGGTAGTCATCCTCAACAGCCTTCACGCGAGCAGCCAGCTTGTCAAGAGCATCCTTCTGACCCTCGAGGTCCTTCCATACAGCCTGCAGACCAGTCTCGGGATCTTCCAGAGCGTTCTTCAGAGCAGTGATAGCCTGAAGATTCTTAGCAGCCTGTGCGCTAGCAGCAGCGGCAGTAGCCCAAGTCTCCTGCAGAGCCTGCTTGTAAGTCTTGCCGGCGAGGTCGCCCTCAAGCTTACCACCCAGAAGGGTGTTAATCTCATCGATAGCCTTGTTAGACAAAGCAATGCTGGCCTCCAGAGCAGAAGCCTTAGCGTTCAAGTTCGTCCAGACGTCCTTCAGGTTGTACTCCTTACCGTCCTCGGTGAACTTGTCAGCCTTCTGTTTGTCAAGAGCCGTAATCTGGCCCTTGACTGTCTCCAGCTGTGTCGTGAGGCCATTGATCTCATTCTTCAGAGTCTGCTTAGCCTCGTCAAGTGCTGTCTTGTCGGCCTTCGTAGCGACGATATTGTTGATATCGTCATCGTAGTCCTTACAAGACACGAACACGCTTGTGGAAGACACGAACAGTGCTCCCATAAGCAATGTACCAATTAATCTTTTTTTCATACGATTAATAATTTAAATTAATAAAAAACTAAGTTATTTACTTCTATTTTTTCTCTCAATTCTTCGCTGTGTCCCCCATTGGAAGCCACATTTTTGGTGCAAATATAGATATAAATCTGAAATCTTGCAAACAAATTCGCAAATTTTTTCGAAAATCGCCCAAAAAATTGAGCAAAATCCGTCATTCTGCTGATATTTTAACGTTTTGGAGTCGTTTTACTCTTTGTTTGAAGGGGTTTGCTACCATAGGCAAGTGTTTTTGGTTTTACGTTTCTATATATATAATAAGGTGTAGGGGTATTATCCCCTGCCTTTACTACATTTTGCGTGCAAAGTTACGATTTTTTCTTGAACTGACAAATATTTTTTTAGTTTTTTTTAAAACTCGGCACTTTTCGGCGTCCTCGGAAAAGGTATAACGTCGCGAATATTCTGCATGCCAGTGACAAAAAGAATGAGTCGTTCGAAACCAAGACCGAAGCCCGCATGGGGGCATGAACCCCAGCGGCGTGTATCGATATACCACCACAGATGAGTCTTATCCATCTGACGACGCTCAATCTCACCCATCAGCTTGTCGTAGCTCTCCTCACGGACCGAGCCACCGATAATCTCACCGATCTGGGGGAACAGCACGTCGGTACCCTGCATGGTGGGACCGGGGGCGACAGCGCCCTTGTAGCCGATTGAGCCGGATTCTCCGGAATCTCCGGATACACCAGGATTCTGCTTCATATAGAACGACTTGAATGCACGGGGATAGTCGGTCATGATGACGGGCTTCTTGAAGTGCTCCTCCACGAGATAGCGCTCATGCTCGGAAGCGAGGTCGTCGCCCCAGTTGCAGGGGAACTCAAACTTCTTACCGTTCTTGATAGCCTCCTGCAGGATATTGATACCCTCGGTATAAGGCAGACGGACAAACGTCTCCTTCAGGACACCCTCCAGGCGCTCGATGAGCGTCTTGTCAATCATCTTATTGAGGAACTCGAGGTCATCCTTGCAGTGGTCAAGTGCCCAACGGACACAATACTTAATAAAGTCCTCCTCGAGGTCCATCAGTTCTTCCTGGTCGAGGAAAGCCACCTCAGGCTCAACCATCCAGAACTCTGCCAAGTGGCGCGGAGTATTTGAATTCTCTGCACGGAATGTGGGACCGAAGGTATAGATGGCACCCAAAGCGGTAGCGCCAAGTTCGCCTTCCAGCTGACCAGACACTGTCAGTGAAGTCTGCTCACCGAAGAAATCATCGTCATAGATAATCTTACCCTGCTCATCCTTCTTCAGGTCATACAGGTTCTTGGTGGTTACCTGGAACATGTTACCGGCACCCTCACAGTCGCTGGCGGTAATCAGCGGTGTATGGAAATAGTAGAAGCCGTGCTCATGGAAATAGGTGTGGATGGCCATCGCCATATTGTGACGGATGCGCATCACAGCTCCAAAGGTATTGGTACGCAGACGCATGTGGGCATTCTTACGCATAGCCTCGAACGACTGTCCCTTCTTCTGCATGGGATAGTCATTTCCGCAGAGGCCATAGACCTCCAACGAGGTGGCCTGGATCTCACTGCTCTGTCCGGCGCCCTGGCTCTCGACCAGTGTACCGACAGCTGCGATGCAGGCTCCGGTGGTGATGTCCTTCAGCAACTGCTCGTCGAACTTTGTCGGATCGACAACAATCTGCACGTTATTGATGGTCGAGCCATCGTTCAGGGCGATGAAGTCAACGGCTTTACTGGAACGGTGGGTACGCACCCAACCCTTCACACATATTTCTTTTCCGTATTCGGTGCTTTTCAGCACATCAATTATCTTAGTTCGTTTCATCTTTTCTAAATGAGCAATGACAAATGAGGAATGAGAAATGTCAATGAAGAAATGAAGAAATCATTTTCCATTATAATTATTCATTTCTCATCTCTCATTTCTAATTTATTTATTCGTAGGCTCCCATACGCAGGCGGTCGACCTCCTCCTCAGTGAGGTAACGCCAGTCGCCGCGACGAAGGTTCTTCTTGGTGAGACCAGCGAACTGAACGCGGTCGAGCTTGAGTACCTTGTAACCGAGGCTCTCGAAGATACGACGTACGATGCGGTTCTTACCGCTGTGAATCTCGATGCCCACCTGCTTCTTATCGGTATCGCTGGCATACTCAACGGCATCAGCCTTGATCTCGCCATCCTCGAGCTGGATGCCCTCAGCAATCTGCTGGAGGTCATGAGCAGTGATATTCTTATCGAGGTAGACATGGTATATCTTCTTCTTGAGGAACTTGGGGTGCGTCAACTTCGAAGCGAGATCGCCATCGTTGGTAAGCAGCAGGACACCCGTGGTGTTACGGTCCAGACGGCCAACGGGATAGATGCGCTCAGGGCAGGCATCCTTCACGAGATCCATAACCGTCTTACGCTGCTGTGGGTCGTCGCTGGTGGTCACATAGTCCTTGGGTTTGTTCAACAGAACATACACCTTCTTCTCGAGTGTTACAGGATCCTCGTGGAAGCGGACAACATCAGTGCGCAACACCTTCGTTCCCAGTTCGGTGACCACCTCGCCATTGACGGTAACGACACCAGCCTGGATGAATTCGTCAGCCTCACGGCGGCTGCAAACACCGGCATTAGCCAGATACTTATTCAGACGGATAGGCTCATTGGGATCGAAGTGCTCCTCCTTATACTCGATGCGCTTCTTCATGCTGTACTTGGCATGCGGATCGTAGTCGGCCGTGCGGGGACGCTTATTGAAGGAGCGGTTGTTGCCATAAGGCTTATTGAAACCGCCCTGTTGGAAGCCACCACGCTGCTGACCATAACCACCGCGCTGCTGGTAGCCACCCTGCTGGCCATAACCGCCACGCTGCTGGTAGCCGCCCTGACGGGGCTGATAGCCACCACGCTGCTGGTAGCCGCCCTCTTCACCTTCCTGGTTATAGGGCTGCTGACCGTAAGGTTTGTTATAAGGCTTATAGCCCTGGTTGTAGCCACCACGCTGCTGATAGCCGCCGCGCTGCTGGTAACCGCCCTGCTGGCCATAGCCGCCACGCTGCTGGTAGCCGCCGCGCTGCTGGTAACCGCCCTGCTGACGCGGGGCATTACTCTGCAGTCCAGCACCAAAGCCCTCGGGACGGAAGCCGCCCTCATCGTTGTTACGGTTATAAGCGGGACGATCCTGTCCGAAGGAACGGGACTGTCCGGTATGTATACGGGGACGCGGAGAGCGACCCGGACGATACTCACGCTGGAAACTATTTCCTGAATTCTCTGCTGACTGATAGCCCTCACGGCCACCAGCAGTCTGTTCTACTGACTTCTCCTCGAAGTTCTTTTCATTTTCAATCATTGTTTTCTTTTTTTAATTTGTTAAGGACATTAAGGACGTTAAGGTCATTAAGGTCGAAACATTATTATTAATTATAGGCCTGTATAGTTTGCGGGTGTGATGGCGCGCAGTTCTTCCTTGACATCTTCGTTGACATCAAGTGTCTCGATGAACTTGGCGATGGTCTCGGCTGTCATGCGCTCGTTGGTACGGGTAAGCGCTTTCAGCGTCTCATACGGGTTGGGGTATGCCTCTCGGCGGAGGATGGTCTGGATGGCCTCAGCCACGACGGCCCAAGTATTATCCAGATCTTCCTGAAGCTTTTGCTCATTGAGAATCAGCTTACGCAGACCTTTGAGCGTCGACTGGAAAGCGATAACGGCATGACCCATGGGCACACCGACATTACGGAGTACCGTAGAGTCGGTAAGGTCGCGCTGCAGGCGGCTGACCGGCAACTTGGCGGCCAGGAACTGCAGAATAGCGTTGGCGATACCAAGGTTACCCTCCGAATTCTCGTAGTCAATGGGATTCACCTTATGCGGCATGGCACTGGAGCCCACCTCACCCTTCTTGATCTTCTGCTTGAAGTAATCCATGGAGATATACATCCAGAAATCACGATCAAGGTCGATGACAATCGTGTTGATGCGACGCATGGCATCAAAGATGGCGCCCAGCCAGTCGTAGTTAGATATCTGTGTTGTGTACTGCTCGCGCTCCAGCCCCAGCTTCTCGCTGACAAACTTATTGCCGAATTCCTTCCAGTCGTACTGGGGATAGGCCACATGATGAGCATTATAGTTACCCGTGGCACCACCGAACTTGGCGGTGACAGGCGTCTCCTTCAGCGAGCGCAGTTGCTCCTCCAGACGATAGACATAGACCATGATCTCCTTACCCAGTCGCGTCGGCGATGCTGGCTGACCATGAGTCTTGGCAAGCATCGGAATGTTCTTCCACTCCTCAGCATAGTCATGAAGCTGTTCGATAAGTTCCTCCACGAGCGGATAGTACACCTGTTCCAATGCCTCCTTGATACTCAGGGGCACACTGGTATTGTTGATATCCTGAGAAGTAAGACCGAAATGAATGAACTCCTTGGCCTGAACGGGGAATCCATTCAGCGCATCAATGCGTTCCTTAATGAAATACTCAACGGCCTTGACGTCATGGTTGGTGATTGACTCAATCTCCTTGACACGAGCTGCATCCTCAACAGTAAAGTTACGGTAGATGTCACGCAACGGCTCAAAAAGGCTATGGTCAAAGTCCTGCAACTGCGGCAAAGGCAGTTCACAAAGCGTAATAAAGTATTCGATTTCCACGCGGACGCGGTAGCGTACGAGTGCATACTCAGAAAAAAAGGCGGCAAGCGGTTCTGTCTTACCACGATAGCGGCCATCAATAGGCGAGATGGCTGTTAAATCTCTCAATTCCATGTTTTAGATAATTATCTCTTCTTGCGCAAACTTAAAACCGCAACCTCCACGGCTGCGGAATTACAATCTTTTTGTGGGCGTTGACGGATTCGAACCGCCGACCCTCTGCTTGTAAGGCAGATGCTCTAAACCAGCTGAGCTAAACGCCCTCATGTTTTTTGCAGTACTTTTCTCCAAAAGCGCTGCAAAGGTACGAAGAAGAAATGAGAAATGAGAAATGAGAAATGAGAAATGTCTTTTCGTTAACCTTTTTTAAGGCTTTCATCCGAGAAGATGCTCTATATCATGCTGCGGCAAGATACACAGAATGGACCGTCCGTCGGGGGTATGGTTGACATCCGAACAGGAGAACAACTGATTGACGATGACTTCCATCTCCTCGTTGGAGAGCACCTGTCCGTGGGGCACAGCCGTATTACGGGCCAACGTCAATGCAAGAGAATCCGTATGACTCTGGCGGATTTTCCCGTCATGTTCTGCAGCATCGCTGACGATATGCTGCACCAGCGCGATAGGATCACCCTCAACGCCGGAAGGAATGGCATTAACGGCGAAGCTGCCACCGCCAAGGTCGGAGAGTTCGAAGCCCATCGTGGTCAGTTCGGGCAGCAACTCCTGCAACAGAGCGGCCTCCGTCGGCGGGAACTGCACAGCCTCGGGGAAGAGGACACGCTGCGGCACGGCGGTATGGTCTGACATCTGTGCCAGATAACGCTCATACATAATACGCACAGAAGCCCGGTACTGGTCGATAATCATCAGTCCCGACTTAACGGCAGTCATGATGTAGCAACCTTTATATTGGTAGTGAGCAGGCGACTTCTCCTGTAGGATAGAGCCCGCAGAGACGGTATCTTCAAACAGCGGCGCTTCCTCCTCTGGAGCACTGGGTGTTAAGGCAGCCTCATAGAGGGCAGCCCAATCCGACTGCAGGCGATGGGCCTTGGCGGGAGAACCGCCAGACGCAGGGAAGGTGCCGGATGCGGAAGAAGCACGGGAAGCAGGCGAAGAGAACGGGTTATAAGAAGGGTTCAGGGAAATCTGCGGGGCCCGTGGAGCGTCTTCGGCAGGGTTGAATACAGGGATGTCTGGGCGTCCCTCAGTATCAAAGTCGATGGATGGCACGTCACAAAACTTCCCAATAGCCTCTTTGACAGCCGCAGAGAGTATCTGCCAGATGGTCTGTTCGTTCTCGAACTTAATCTCAGTCTTAGTCGGATGGATATTGACGTCAATGTCCGCCGGTGCCACATCGAAATAGAGGAAGTACGGCATCTGTGTCCCTTCAGGTATAAGACGCTCAAAGGCATTAAGTACCGCCTTATGGAAGTAGGGATGCTTCATAAAACGGCCGTTAACGAAGAAGAACTGCTGTGCCCCTCTGCGGCGTGCCGCCTCCGGCTTACCAACAAATCCCGTCAACCGACACATGGTCGTCTCCACATCGACAGGCAGGAGATCCTGACTGAACCGATGGCCAAAGACATCACAGATACGCTGCTTCAACGACCCTTGTCGCAGATTCATCAGCTCCGTGCCATTGCTATGCAGTGTGAAACTTATCTCAGGATAGACCAGTACAATACGCTCAAAGGCTGCAATGATGTTATTCAGTTCCGTGGCATTCGATTTCAGGAACTTCCTACGCGCGGGTACATTATAAAATATATTCTCCACCTTGAAGTTCGAACCAACCGGACATGAGGCTGGCTCCTGAGCAACGACCTTCGAAGCGGCAATCGTCAGGTGTGTTCCTATTTCCTCATCGGCCGGCCGGGTTGTCAGCTCCACTTGTGCCACAGCAGCTATCGAGGGCAATGCCTCACCACGGAAACCCATGGTATGGAGGGCAAAAAGGTCATCGGCCTGACGAATCTTTGAGGTAGCATGGCGTTCAAAAGCCAGTCGGGCGTCGGTCTCCGACATGCCCTTGCCATTATCTATGACTTGTATCGAGGTACGTCCCGCATCAACAACAAGCACATTGACAACGGTGGCACTGGCATCAACGGCATTCTCCACCAGCTCCTTGATGACGGAAGCCGGCCGCTGAATCACCTCACCAGCTGCTATCTGGTTGGCAACGGCATCAGGCAGGAGATGTATCAGATCACTCATTTCTTCGGTCTCCAGATGAAAATGTCTTCCTTAGACAACGGGCGGATATAATCATACCAGGCATAACCCGGCAGTTTCTTCTTGTCTGGTGGTATCTGACTCATCGGATAGAGGGTTCCATCTGCCTTCGGCATCCAGATACGCTGCATCTTCCCGTTTTCCAAAAAGATTTTCAAATCCGTCGTCTCGGTATAGTTCAGACCTATCAGCGTACTGTCTGCCTCATCTTCTGGATAGTAGATAATGAGCACGTTACCTGTTGCCTGCGCCTCGTGGATAGCTCCATTTTCAAAATAAGCGAACATCTCCTTCGAAGAAATCTGGTTGTAATTCTCGAGGTCTGGCAACTGCTCGATACTGAAGGCATCGTTGATAACATGAGCATGGTCAACAACAGAGTCCTTCATGAACACATCGATACGCTCTCCAAGGAGCTGATGGCTAAGGTTCCAGACAATAGGGTCCTTGTACAGCGTCATACAGGAGTCCAACGAGCTGTACACCAGTGAGTCGCAGACCGCCTGCACATCAACACGATAGGCACGGACATGGTTGTAGGCATGAATCATGCGATAGACGGAGTCGGTATTGATATTGAACGTATAGACCTTGAATGTGTCGGCATGCATAAAGAGCGAGTCACGCTGCGAGAAGTCGATGGCCACGGCACTATCGGTAAACAGGGCGTAGCCCGTCTCCTCATGATACTCACCGTATTCGCCCGTCAACCGGTTCTTATTGACGGAGTCTGTATAGACTACATGACGGAAAGCCTTGCTCAATCCTGACTTCGAATCATAGTAGACACTGTCACCGACGAGTCTTTTTCCCTGATTTGTCAGCACCGAACGATTCATCAGTCGGGCACGGTCGAGCTTCGTATCATAAAAACCTTGTTCAGAATAGATATGGCTGTTACCCGACGTAATATCCGACGGTCCGACGATATGGGCCATCGACAGACGGGTATCGTAATAGAGGGTGTCCGTCGTCAAGTAGAACTTCTTATTGCGCATCTTCACGTCATAGTTAAAGACCGCCATCTTCGTTTTCGTATTGTACTCTCCCCAATCGGAGGTCAGCGTTGTTCCCTGGTCCACCATCTTACCACCCTCGAAGAAGTAGGCGTTGTCATAGAGACGGTCGAAGTTCAGGGAATCAGTATAGAGAGTTGTCTTACGATTCTTCAGTACAACATTCTTACGCGCTTCGGCCATTTGGTCGTTACCGTCATAGAAGGCATAGTCTGAGAAAAGCGAAAGGGTATCACCCTGGTACATCTTCACATGTCCAAAAGCCTCGAAGGAATTCGTCTGCTCATAGAAGTAGGCACTGTCACAATAGAGACGGGCACCGGCATGGGTGAAGTGGACGTGGCCATTCAGTATTTGGGCATCACGGTTCTTGTACTCGTCATAGTGCAACAGATCGGCATGGACAAGGTACACGCGCTGGTCAACAGCCTTTCTCCGAGGCTGTCGCTTACGTGCCGGCTGCATGGCAAAGACCATGACCAACCCTACAAGTCCGAAGACAACGAGCAGAAATCTTCTCACCTCTTTCTTTTAACCAATTATCTACATGTTATCTCACCCACCCCTCGTACTCATACTCACAGTCACGGAACTGCGGGTTGATACGCACATAGGTGGTCTTGATTTTACTGACGACCCAATCGTGGATAACCTGCTCACGACGCTTAGCCATGACAACATCCTTCATGACCTGGAAGTCCTCGGTGATGGTTGCCTTATGACCGTCGGTACGGTTCTTTAGTTTGACGATGGCGCAGACAGTCTTTTCACGCTCATTAATCATCTGGAACGGTTGCGAGACCTGTCCTACCTGCATGGTGTCGACAACACGAGCCACCTCCGGCGGCAGATCCTGCATACGGAAACGTGAAGTACGACCGTTCTCTGTAAGCAGTGACATCAGACCATGGTTGTTGCGCGTGTCCTTATCATCAGAGGCAAATGTCACACCATCTTCAAACGAGAAGTGCTTGGCATCTATCTTTCCTTGTAAAATCAGGGGTAGCCTGTCGGCACGGATATCAGCTGCCAAGGTGTCGAGACGCAACAGCGATGCCTCAATAGCCTCATCTGAGACATGAGGCTTACGCAGGATATGGCGCACCTTGATTTTATCGCCACGTTTGTCAACCAGCTGAATGATATGGAAGCCAAACTCCGACTCCACCACCTTCGAGATCTTCTTGGGGTCGGTGAGGTTGAAAGCCACAGCAGCAAAAGCCGGGTCGAGCACAACCCTAGCCGTATAGTCCATTTCACCACCCTGACGGGCCGATACCGGATCCTCGGAATACAGTCGTGCAAGCGTCTGGAACGAGGTCTCGCCACGCGTCACACGATCGGTATAACTACGCAACTCATCTTTTACACGGTTGATCTCTTCCTGACTGATACGTGGTGTATTGGTAATAATCTGAACCTCCACCTCCGTCGGTACGAAAGGAATGCTGTCCTGAGGTAAATCCTTGAAATAGCGGCGTACCTCGGCAGGTGTCACTTTGATGTCTTCGACCAGTTTCTCCTGCATCTTCTGTACCATCAGACGGTCACGGTAGTCATCATGCAGACTGGTACGCATCTGACTGACCGTCTGTTTCTTGTACTCCTCCAGTTTCTCACGCGAACCAATCATCTGTGTCCACGCTTCTATCTGGCGGTCTATGCCGGCAGAAATCTCTGCTTCGCTGACCTCTATACTATCGATGGCGGCCTGATGGAGGAAGAGTTTCTGGACGGCTATCTGCTCGGGAATAGCACAGTCGGGGTTGCCTTTGAAACGGTAGCCCTCCTGAGCAGCCTGCAACCGCATCTGCTCCACATCACTCTTGAGGATAGCCTCATCACCGACAACCCAGATAACCTCATCAATCACGGAGGCTAAGGAGTCATTCTCTGCGGGCTGTGGCTCTGCCACTGCACAATAAGTAGCGGCAGCGAAGACTGCCAGCATGGCTATTCTTTTCATCTGCTTAGTGTTTGTTTACGGTGTCAAGAACATCTGTATTGACCGTGAAGGTGTACTTACGGCGCAGGCCAGCCACCCATTCACGCTCCAGCATATCCTGGTAGTCGGTGACGACGAGGCCACGCACGTCGGTATAGTCTTCCGGCCCCTTCTTCAGCACCTTACCATAGACGGCATCATAGGGATAGTTTTTCAGCTTAGTCACGGTCGTGTCTTTTTGGAACACGACACTATCGACAAGAGCGTTATCACCCTGACGGAAGACCCCCTTCTCAACTCGGATACGGATAATCGAGTCGCCGTTGAAGGTCTGGCGCAGGGCATCAGCCCATTGGTCGAATTTCAGTTTCTTGACACAGTTCTTAACAGCCTCAATATCTGCGGGATCTTTCACATGATAAGCAATACCCTTGAAGTGGGGCTTGTCCCAGTTGTACTTCTTCTTGTTCTTCTTAAAGTACTGAGCCAGACCTGCCTCATCTTTGGCGGCCTTGTCCCACACCAGCTGATTACTGATCTCATAGAGCAGCAGTCCGTCGTGATACTCCTGAATCAGGTACTTCATCTCATTGTCATTGGCCGACAGCTTAGCAGCCTGCTGTTCCATCAGCGTCTCTGCCGTCAGTTTGCCTTCCGACTGCTTCACCAACGAGTCGACAACCTGATTAGCCAATTGTTCACGGATATTACGCTGCTCCATGAACTTCAGGATGCTCTCCTTATGATATTCGAACGGCTCAAAGTCCTTGTGTTCCTTCATCAGAATGATATGGTAGCCATAGGGTGACTCCACGACAGGTGACATCTCACCGTCTTTGAGGGCAAAAGCCGCATCCTCAAACTCCTTGACGAGCTGGCCACGATACACAAAAGGCAGTTCGCCCCCCTGACGGGCAGAGCCGGGATCCTGACTGACCTTCTGTGCCAACTCGGCAAAGTCGGCACCCTGCTTCAGGGCGTTGTAGATAGAGTCTATACGCTGACGTGTCTTCTGACGCTCCGCGTCTGTAGCCTGCTGGTTCAGGCGCAACAGGATGTGGGCAGTCTTGATGAGGCCATCAGGACCAATCTGATCCACCGTACGGTCATAGATACGGTGAGCTTCCGCCATCATATCGGCATCGGTGACAAGCGTCGGTTTCACCTGCTGGTCACGGTACTGAGCAAACTCCTGCTTGAAGGAGCTGAGCGTATCGTACTTCGCATCCATGGCAGCGCAGACCTTCAGCTTATAGTTGATGAACAGGTCCACATACTCAAGAACATTTTTCTTGTCGATGACACCCTCAGAGTTGTTCTTATTATAGCTGTACTCAAACTCCGAGCGCAACACAGGCTGACCGTTGACGGTCATAATCACGGGATCATTGGTCTGTGCCATCATCGGTAAAAAGGTAAAAAGGTAAAAAGGTAAAACAAACTTTACCCGACCTTTCAGCCTCATCACCGTTTTTTTAGCTATTCCATTCATATCTGTATACAACGTCTTTACCTTCTTATTTTTTCACCTTTTTACCTTTCCTTAGTCGTTAGGACGGCTATAGTTAGGTGCTTCCGATGTAATGGTAATATCATGCGGATGGCTCTCGTTGACACCGGCATTGGTAATACGGGTGAACTTCGCATCATGCAAACGCTCGATGGTCGGTGCACCGCAGTAGCCCATACCAGAGCGCAAGCCACCAACCATCTGGTAGATGACCTCCTGCACCGTTCCCTTATAAGGCACACGGCCGGCGATGCCCTCGGGCACCAGTTTCTTCACATCCTTCGTGTCTGCCTGGAAATAGCGATCCTTAGAGCCGTGCTCCATAGCCTCCAGAGATCCCATACCACGGTAGCTCTTGAACTTACGGCCGTTGTAGATGATGGTATCACCAGGGCTCTCCTCGGTACCGGCGACGAGTGAACCGATCATGACGCATGAGCCACCGGCGGCCAACGCTTTGACGATGTCGCCCGAGTAGCGCAGGCCACCATCAGCAATCAGAGGCACATTCGTTCCCTTCAAGGCACTATAGACATCATAGACAGCGCTCAACTGGGGAACGCCCACACCGGCGACGACACGTGTCGTGCAGATAGAGCCCGGACCGATACCTACCTTCACGGCGTCGGCACCGTTATCGACAAGCATCTTGGCTGCAGCACCAGTAGCAATGTTACCAACGACGATGTCAATATTGGGGAATGACATTTTGGCTTCGCGCAGCTTTTCAATAACGCCCTTAGAGTGACCGTGAGCCGTATCAATCACGATGGCATCGGCACCGGCATTCACGAGGGCCTGCATACGCTCCAGCGTGTCAGCAGTGACACCGACACCGGCAGCGACACGAAGACGGCCTTTCTCATCCTTGCAGGCCATCGGCTTGTCCTTAGCCTTCGTGATGTCCTTATAGGTAATCAGACCTATCAGACGGTTGTCCTTGTCGACAACAGGCAGCTTCTCAATCTTGTTCTCCTGCAGAATCTGGGCGGCGGCTGTCAAGTCCGTCTGCTGGTGGGTGGTCACGAGGTTGTCCTTTGACATAATCTCATCGACAGGACGGTCGAGACGACGCTCAAAGCGCAGGTCACGGTTCGTGACGATACCGACAAGACGCTTCTCATTGTCAACGACAGGAATACCACCGATATGATACTCTGACATGATGCTGAGAGCCTGAGCAACAGTTGAGCCCAGGGAAATCGTGATAGGATCGTAAATCATACCGTTCTCGGCACGCTTGACAATTGCCACCTCACGGGCCTGGTTCTCTATCGACATGTTCTTGTGGATAACACCGATACCTCCTTCACGGGCGATGGCAATAGCCATCTGGCTCTCTGTCACCGTGTCCATAGCCGCCGTAACGAACGGCACATTCAACTCGATGTTACGCGAGAAGCGGGTTTTCAACTCTACCGTTTTAGGCAGTACTTCCGAATAAGCCGGAATCAGGAGGACGTCGTCGAACGTCAGGCCGTCCATCACAATCTTGTCTGCAATAAATGAAGCCATAAAAATACCTTTTCTTTAAATATTGCGTGCAAAGGTACATAAATAAAATGAAAAATGAGAGATGAGAGATGAGAAATTAACAGGCAGCTAAACGTTTTTCTCAATTCTTAACGCTTCGCCACACATTTCTCACTCATCATCCTCCATTTCTCATTACTCGTCAGTTCGCCATCTCCGAAATGAACTTGATGCGCACCAGACGAATCTCGTCTTCGGAGTAGTCTTCACCAAGCTCTTTGATGGCGGCTTCTAAGTCATCGGTCTCCGACTCTGCAAAATAGTCGTAGATATCATCGACATGGTCATCATCCATCACCTCCTCAAGGAAGTAGTCGATATTCAGCTTCGTACCACTATAGACAATGGCCTCCACCTCATCGAGCAGCTCATCAAAGTCTATACCCTGAGCATTAGCAATATCATCAAGAGCCACCTGTCGGTCGATATTTTGAATTATCTTTACTTTTAACATCGACTTCTTCGCCACTGTGCGCACGCGCAAATCTGCTTGACGGACAATATCGTTTTCCTCACAGTAACGCTTAATCAAGTCGACAAACTCCTGGGCATAGGGCTGTTTGACCTTGCCTTCGCCAACACCCTGTATATTCTTCAGCTCGTCCAGTGTCACAGGATAGTCTGTGGCCATCTGCTCGATACTCACATCCTGGAAAATAACGTATGGCGGACGTTCCATGCGCTTCGATACTTTCTTACGGAGATCACGAAGCATGGACGACAGGACGGGGTCAAGGGCACTCGTGCCCCCCTCATGCTCTGGCACGCTCTCTTCGTCAGCCACGAACTCGTTGTCTTTGACAATCATGAACGACGTAGGATGCTTCATGAACTTCTTACCAGCTGATGTCAGTTTCAACAACCCGTAATTCTCCACCTCCTTCTTCAGGTAGCCGGCAATGAGCGCCTGGCGAATAACAGGATTCCACAATTTATCGTCATCATCCTCGCCAGCGCCGAAGAGTTCATGATCCTGATGCTTATGGGCGATGATCTCTTCAGTCTCCTTGCCGATAATAAAGTCGATGATATAGTCGCTGCGGAAATTCTCCTTCAGCGTCTGGATAACCTGAAGCGTGAGCAGCAGTTCCTTTTCGGCTTCAATCTTCGTCTTCGGATGCAGGCAGTTGTCACAGTTGTGGCAATTCTCCTGAGCATATTCCTCTCCAAAGTAGTGAAGCAGCATCTTTCGACGGCAAACGCTCGTCTCAGCATAGGCAGCCGTCTCCTGCAGCAACTGCCGGCCAATATCCTGCTCGGCCACGGGCTTACCTTCCATGAACTTATCCAGCTTCTGCAGATCCTTGTTGCTATAGAATGCCAGACAGATGCCCTCACCACCGTCACGGCCGGCACGACCCGTCTCCTGATAATAACCCTCGAGCGACTTCGGTATGTCATAGTGAATCACGAAACGCACATCGGGCTTGTCAATACCCATGCCAAAGGCAATCGTAGCTACGATAACGTCGATTTTCTCCATCAGGAAGTCATCCTGTGTCTGCGAGCGGGTAGTGCTGTCGAGACCGGCATGATAGGCAGCCGCCTTTATCTCGTTGGCCTTTAGAATCTCCGCCAGTTCCTCCACTTTCTTACGCGAAAGACAGTAGATAATACCGCTCTTCGAGGGATGCTGTTTGATAAAGCGGATAATATCCTTATCTACATCCTTGGTCTTCGGACGCACCTCATAATAAAGGTTCGGGCGGTTAAAAGAGCTCTTAAACTCTGCGGCATCCAGAATACCCAAGTTTTTCTTGATATCCGTACGCACCTTGTCAGTGGCAGTGGCCGTCAGCGCGATGACCGGTGCATTACCAATCTCATTGATAATCGGACGGATACGACGGTACTCGGGACGGAAGTCATGTCCCCACTCAGAAATACAGTGTGCCTCGTCAACGGCGTAGAATGATATCTTCACCGACTTCAGAAACTCCACATTATCCTCCTTCGTCAGCGACTCCGGCGCGACATAAAGCAGCTTTGTGATACCAGCCCTCACGTCAGCCTTCACCTGGTCTATGGCAGACCTGTTAAGCGACGAGTTCAGATAATGGGCCGTTCCCTCATTCTCACTGAGATTCGAGATCACGTCCACCTGATTCTTCATCAGGGCTATCAGGGGCGAAATCACAATAGCGACACCATCCATCAGCAACGACGGCAGCTGATAGCACAAGGACTTACCGCCACCCGTCGGCATCAGGACGAAAGTGTCCTTACCATCCAACAAACTTTGGATGATAGCTTTCTGATCACCCTTAAAATTATCGAAACCAAAATATTTCTTAAGGGCTTTATTTAAATCAATCTTTCCTTCTTTCATAGGCTCCACGCTGCCGTTAGGCAGCCTTCATATGCGATTTTTCAAGTTGTGTCCGCACGTAGTCAGCAGTCACCTCAAATGTCTGTTTCTTCTCCGACGGCACGTCGAACATCGCATCCATCATGATGCTCTCAACGATGGAACGCAGACCGCGGGCACCAAGCTTATACTCTACAGCCTTGTCAACGATAGCACTCAGCGCCTCGTCCGTAAATGTCAGCTTGACGCCATCCATCTCGAACAGTTTCACATACTGTCGGATGATGGAGTTCTTCGGCTCTACGAGGATACGGCGCAGGGCATCGCGGTCCAACGGATTCAGATAGGTGAGCACTGGCAAGCGACCGATAATCTCAGGAATCAACCCGAAGGATTTCAAGTCTTGCGGCAACACATACTTCATCAATTCATTCTTATCAATTTTCCGGACATTCTGTACCGAGTTATAACCCACGACACGGGTATTCAAACGGTGGGCTATCTTCTGCTCGATACCATCGAAGGCACCGCCGCAGATGAACAGGATGTTACGAGTGTCAACAGCGATATATTCCTGGTCAGGATGCTTGCGACCACCCTTCGGCGGCACGTTCACCGTCGTTCCCTCCAACAGCTTCAGCAGTCCCTGCTGAACACCTTCTCCACTGACATCACGCGTGATGGAGGGATTATCACTCTTACGCGCTATCTTATCTATCTCATCAATAAAGACGATACCGCGCTGCGTTGCCTCCACATCGTAGTCGGCCACCTGCAGCAGACGCGTCAGAATGCTCTCTACAGCCTCACCGACGTAGCCGGCTTCGGTAAAGACGGTGGCATCAACGATGGTAAAGGGCACATCTAACAGTTTGGCGATAGTACGGGCCAACAGCGTCTTACCCGTACCCGTCGAACCAACCATGATGATGTTCGATTTCTCGATTTCCACGCCGTTGTCATCCTGCGGCTGCTGCAAACGCTTATAGTGGTTGTAGACAGCCACCGACAGGTAGCGCTTGGCCTCGTCCTGACCGATGACATACTGATCCAGATAATCCTTGATGTCACGGGGCTTGGGAACGTTAGACAGACCGGCCTCACTGGCTGCCTTACTCTTACCTTTCGAGGGTTTGGGTTTCGGTGCCATGTGTTCCTGTACAATATTGTAGGCCTGCGTCGCACAGTCCTCGCAGATATATCCGTCAATGCCGGTGATCAGCAGACGGACCTCTTTCTCGCTCCTTCCACAGAAGCTACATACTTTCTTCACTTGCCTTTACTTCTTAACTACTTAACTTCTCAACTTACTTCCTCACCAGCACATTGTCAATCATACCATACGCCTTAGCCTCCTCAGCCGTCATCCAATAGTTACGGTCACTGTCGGCATACACTTTGTCGTAAGACGTATGCGAATGCTCGGAGATAATGGTATAGAGTTCCTTCTTGAACTTCAGAATCTCCTTGGCCTCAATCTCAATATCAGAGGCCTGACCCTGCACACCACCGAGCGGCTGGTGAATCATCACGCGGCTGTGGGGCAGTGCCGAACGCTTGCCCTCGGTGCCGGCAACAAGCAGTACGGCAGCCATCGAGGCAGCCATACCGGTACAGATCGTGGCGACATCACTGGCAATGAACTGCATGGTGTCATAGATACCCAAGCCAGCAGTAACACTACCGCCAGGACTGTTAATATACAGCGAGATATCCTTGCCAGAGTCCACAGAGTCCAGATAGAGCAACTGTGCCTGCAAGGTGTTGGCGGTATAGTCGTCAACCTGCGTACCGAGGAAGATAATACGGTCCATCATCAGTCGGCTGTAGACATCCATCTGCGTCACATTAAGCTGGCGCTCCTCCAAGATATAAGGATTCACGTACTGGGCCTGTGCCTTCATGACATCGTCAAAGACAAGGCCGTTCATACCCAAGTGCTGGGTGGCATATTTTCTGAAATCGTTCATATTCTTCTTTTCTAAGCGAGATACAAAATTAATAAAAAAAAGTAGAAAACCAACAAGGTTTCCTACTTTTTTTGTATTTTTTGATTTTTTATGCTTTCGGCTTACTCGCCACGCATCATCTTATTGAAGTCCTCCAGCGAGACAGCCTTCTCGTTCAGCTTGACAACCTTCTTCAAGGACTCGGTAAGCTTCACGTCGATGGCGCGGTCAACGAAGTTGTCAACATTCTCACGCTTCTTCAGCTGCTCGGCAGCATAGTTCTCCAGCACGTCGTCAGGTACATTCTGCATACCGTACTGAGCAAACTGGGCGCGGATGGCCTCCTTGGCAACAGCCTTCAGATCGGCATCTTCAATCTTGATACCGCTGGCAGCCACAATCTGCTCCTTGATGAGATGCCATTTCAGCTCGCGGATGCTACCCTCGAAGTTCTGCTCAACGAAGTCGGCACCCTTATCCTTGTTGTTGTTCAGCATGACACGCTTCAGCAGAGCCTCTGGGAACTGCAGGTCACCGACCTTCTTCTCCAGATAGGCGCGAACGTCCATCAGGAACTTATAGTCGCTGTTCTGCACCAGCTGGGCACTAACCATATCGCTGATCTTCTGGCGGAACTCCTTCTCGTCCTTGCAGGTACCCTCACCGAACACGCGATCGAAGAGAGTCTGGTTCACCTCAGCAGGCTGGAAGTGACGAATCTCAGTCACCTGGAAGCTGAAGTCAGACTTCAGATCCTTCACCTGCTCCTTGTCAACCTTCAGCATGGCGGCAATCTCAGCGTCGTTGTCGGGATAAGCCTTCTTGGGGTTGAAGGTAATGATATCACCGGCCTTGGCCTTGTCGAAGAGCTTGCGCTGCTTCTCGTCCTTCAGGTAGGCAGGCATAATCATGGCGCTGTCAGTGGTGATACCACCCTCTACAGTATTGCCTTTGCTGTCGAGCTGACGCAGATCACCCGTCAGGGTGTCGTTGCCGCTGAAGACATCGGCCTTTACAAACTCGCCGGCCTGAGAGGCATACATCTGCACCTGGTCGTCAATGAGCTTGTCGTCAACGGTAATCGTATAGAAATCAATCTTATCCTTCGCTGTCAGCTCAGCCTTGAACTCGGGAGCGATGGCGATATCGAATACGAATGTGAAGGGACCATCCAGTGCCAGGTCCTGCTCCACCTGCTTCTCATTAGGCAGGGGCTCGCCCAACATCTGGATTTTGTTCTCGCGGATATATTCCATGAGCTTGTCGCCCAGCAGACGGTTAATCTCGTCCACCTTCACGGCGGCACCATACTGCTTCTTAATCATGCCCATCGGTGCCATACCAGGACGGAAACCGGGCACGTTGGCACGCTTGCGATAGTCTTTCAGGGTCTTCTCGACCTTCTCGTTGTAGTCTTCCTTCTCGATGGTGATGGTAAGCACACCATTGATTTTGTCGGGAGCTTCAAATTGAATGTTCATCTTTGTCTATTTTATACCTTATTATATAATATAATCGATTTGGGGGTGCAAAGGTACGAATAAGTGAGCGAAAAACCAAATTTATTTGAGTTTTTTAATTTTCCGGGACTTCCGGACTTTCCGGATTCTCCAGATTTTCCGGAGTACTCGGAGAACTCGGAGTACTCAGAGAAATCAGAGCACTCTGACCATTCTGATTACTCGGAATTTCCGACGTCTCGGCTTCGGCCTCTTGACGACGCTGTTCCTCCAAAGCCGAGAAGTCTTTCTGACGCAGCACAAACGACTCCGTCAGGTAGTTCTTTCGCACCACAGGATTAGCAGCCAGCTCCTCAGGCGTACCATGGAACAAGATGCGTCCCTCGAACAGCAGGTAGGCGCGGTCGGTAATGCACAGGGTGTCCTCCACGTTATGGTCGGTAATGAGGATGCCGATATTCTTGTCCTTCAGTTTCCATACAATAAACTGAATATCCTCAACAGCAATGGGGTCGACACCGGCAAACGGCTCGTCGAGCATAATGAACTTCGGCTCAATGGCCAGACAGCGGGCTATCTCCGTACGACGACGCTCACCACCCGACAACTGGTCACCCTTGTTGCGGCGCACCTTCTCCAAACGGAACTCCTTAATGAGCTCCTCCAGTTTTTGCTGCTGATAAGCACGGGGCTTACCCGTCATCTCCAGCACGCTGAGGATATTATCCTCGACCGACATCTTACGGAACACGGAAGCCTCCTGCGCCAGATAGCCGATACCGGCACGGGCACGCTTGTAGACAGGAAAGGTGGTCACTTCGTTGTCCCCCAGGAAGATATGGCCGCCATTGGGCACAATCAGACCTGTCGTCATATAGAATGACGTTGTCTTGCCGGCACCGTTAGGACCGAGCAGACCGACGATCTCGCCCTGCCTCACGTTGAAGCTGACATCGTTTACAACCGTGCGCTTGCCATAGCGTTTTACGAGCCCCTCGGCACGCAATACAATGCTTTCTTGTTCCATTATCTAAGAAATTTGCCTGCAAAGGTACGAAATAATTCATAATTCACAATTCATAATTCATAATTATTTCGTACCTTTGCATGCAAAACAGGAAAAAAGATGTTAATCCACAAATGGCTGACCACCTTTGGTCTATATCTGATACTCATGGGGCGCACATTCTCTATGCCTGAGCGCATGAGAATGTTCAGAAAGCAGTATGTCAAGGAGATGGCCCAGTTGGGCGTCAACTCCATCGGCATCGTCCTGCTCATTTCCTTCTTTATCGGCGCCGTCATCTGCATCCAGATGAAGATGAACATTCAAAGCCCGTGGATGCCGCGCTGGGTTACCGGCTACACCACTCGCGAGATCATGCTGCTGGAGTTCTCCAGCTCCATCATGTGTCTCATCTTGGCCGGCAAGGTGGGTTCCAACATCGCCTCCGAACTGGGCACGATGCGTGTCACACAACAGATTGACGCCCTGGAGATTATGGGCGTCAACAGCGCCTGCTACCTCATCCTGCCAAAAATCTTAGGCATGCTTACCATCATGCCCTTCCTCGTCATCTTCTCCTCGGGCATGGGCATCCTCGGAGCCTACGGCACCGCCTACATCGGCCACATCATGCCGCCCGATGACCTGACGGCCGGCCTACAACACAGTTTCGTGCCCTGGTTTGTGTGGATGAGCATCATCAAAAGCCAGTTCTTCGCCTTTATCATCGCCAGCGTTGCCAGTTTCTTCGGCTACACTGTCGAGGGCGGCTCCGTTAATGTGGGCAAGGCTTCTACCGATGCCGTTGTCTCCAGTAGCGCACTTATCCTCTTTTCCGACGTCTTCCTAACACAATTGCTGTCATGATTGAAGTTAAAAACCTTTACAAGCGCTTCGACGAGAGAGAAGTTCTCAAGGACATCAATACGGTGTTCGAGGACGGCAAGACGAACCTCATCATCGGACAGTCAGGCTCAGGTAAGACCGTGCTGATGAAGAACCTTGTAGGCCTGCTCGCCCCCACCAGCGGACAGGTGCTCTACGATGGGCGCGACTTCGTGGCTATGACCAAGGATGAGAAAGTCATGATGCGCCGCGAGATGGGCATGATATTCCAGTCGGCAGCGCTCTTCGACTCACTTACCGTCCTCCAGAACGTCATGTTCCCGCTCGACATGTTCTCATCGATGACATACCGCGAGCGAAAGAAACGGGCAATGGAATGTCTGGACCGCGTCAACCTGGTCGGTGCGGAGAAAAAATATCCCGGAGAAATCAGTGGCGGCATGCAGAAGCGCGTTGCCATCGCCCGTGCCATCGCCTTGAATCCCAAGTACCTCTTCTGCGACGAGCCCAACAGCGGACTAGACCCGAAGACGAGTCTGGTCATTGATGACCTGCTGCACAGCATCACCCAGGAATTCCAGATGACCACCATCATCAATACCCACGACATGAACTCCGTCATGGGCATTGGCGAGAATATCATCTTTATCTATGAAGGACAAAAAGAGTGGCAGGGCGTCTCAGCCGACATCATGCATTCGACAAACCAGCGTCTCACCGACTTCATCTTTGCCAGTGACCTTCTGAAGGAGATGCGTACCGCCATCCTCGGCAAATAGCCATTAGCCAAGTATCATTCCCTACTTCATCCGCCAACGGCCGTCGTGCTCAACCATCGGCACGACAATCTCTTCCTGCGCGCTGTCACCGTACTGCAGAAGCAGGAATACCTGCATGAGTTGGAGGGTGGTGTCCCGGCGGGCGTTGCTGACCTGAACACCCAGAATGCCCTGATGGGCGGTCTGCTGCTGTGCCATAAACTGTTTGTAGCCCGCGAGCAACTGTTCACGGTAGTCCTCGGGCAGGCTGTCACAACCTACCCTACCCTGCAGGAACTGCTCATACTCGCCGGCTACGAGATGGCGGTAATAGCCCTCAGCAGCCAGCGATGCCAGTTCTTCGGGTGTGGCAGAGCCACACCCAACAAAGCCCACTAAGCCCATGAAGCCCATTAGACCCATTGCCAGCTTCCTCCGCCTCATTACTTCTGCCTGATAAAGACATTGATGGGTGAGCCGGTAAGCGTCCAGTTCTCGCGAATCTTGTTCTCCAGGAAGCGCTTATAGGGCTCCTTGATATACTGCGGCAAGTTGGCGTAGAATATAAAGGTAGGTATCTGTGTGTCGGGCACCTGCGAGACATACTTAATCTTGATGTACTTACCCTTGATGCTGGGCGGCGGTGTAGCCTCGACAATGGGCAGCATGACCTCGTTGAGCTTCGAAGTACCAATCTTCAGCTTACGGTTCAGATAAACCTCCTTGGCGGTCTCCAGGACCTTGAAAATGCGCTGTTTGGTGAGTGCCGAGGCAAAGATGATGGGGAAGTCGCGGAACGGCGCCATACGCTCGCGAATGGCGTTCTCGAAGGTGTCGATGACAATCTGCGACTTCTCCTCCACGAGGTCCCACTTGTTGACGACGACAACCAGCGACTTGTTGTTCTTCTGAATGAGCTGGAAGATGTTCATGTCCTGTGCCTCGATGCCACGGGTGGCGTCAATCATAAGGATACAGACATCGCTGTTTTCGATGGCACGGATAGAACGCATGACGCTGTAGAACTCCAGGTCTTCGTTGACCTTGTTCTTACGGCGGATACCGGCGGTATCGACCAGGTAGAAGTCGAAGCCGAACTTATCGTAGCGGGTATAGATGCTGTCGCGGGTGGTACCGGCGATGTCGGTGACAATGTGACGGTCCTCGCCGATGAAGGCGTTGATGAGACTCGACTTGCCGGCGTTGGGACGGCCCACCACGGCGAAGCGGGGAATACCGTCGTCAAGGTCGTCCTTCGACTTCTCTGGCAGTATCTCCAGCACCTTGTCCAGCAGGTCGCCGGTGCCGCTGCCAGTTGCAGCGCTGACGCACCAGGGATCGCCCAGACCGAGCTTGTAGAAGTCATACTGACCATAGAGGTCCTTACCGTCGTCGGCCTTGTTGGCCACGAGCAGCGTGGGCAGCTTGGCACGACGCAGAATCTGCGCCACGTCCATATCCCAGTCGGTGACACCGTTCTTGATGTCACAGAGGAACAGCACTACGTCGGCCTCTTCGGTGGCAATGATGACCTGCTTACGAATCTCCTCCTCAAAGACGTCGTCGCTGTTCACCACCCAGCCGCCGGTATCGACTACGGAGAACTCACGTCCGTTCCATTCACACTTGCCGTACTGGCGGTCACGCGTCGTACCGGCCTCGTCGCTCACGATAGCGTGGCGAGTCTTAGTCAGACGGTTAAAGAGGGTCGATTTACCCACGTTCGGGCGACCCACAATTGCTACTAAATTTCCCATAGGCCTATTTCTTTAATATTTTCTTTCCGTTAATAATATACAGACCCTTGGCTGTCGGCTCGCCCTGCAGCTGACGACCGTCGAGGGTATAGCAGGCGCCGTTGAGGTTCTTGACGTCCTGAAGGCTGTCAAGGTCCTTAATGGCCGTATCCTCCTCATCTTCAAAGAACTTGAACTTAGCACCATTCACAATCTTACCGTCTGACTTGTCTATGAGCAGGGCCACGACAGTGAGTTTCTCCTTGTTCTGGATGCGGGTGTTGCCGGCGATGTTCATCTGGTAGGTATGAAACATGGGCACGTCGCTGGTGATGGTGGCAGGAACGCTGCCCTCAATACCGTTAAACGGCTCGTAGGCGGCAACAGGCACATGGTTGTAGACGGCACCCTTGATTTTCGAATCACTCTGTGTCAGACCAATCAGGTTCTCGTCCTTGCTGACGCTACCGGCGTAGTAGTTTGACTGGTACCAGTCCGATGTCGAACCCGTCAGACCGTCGGCCAGCAACAGATAGCCGATACGGTAGTTAGCGTTGGCAACATCCTCGACAAAGGTCGTCGTGGTCTTGATATTGATGGTCTGCTGCGAGTCATCGCTCCAGGCAGCCTCGACCTCGATGCCTGCCGGCACGTAGCTACGCTGGACAGCTTCTATCTCATGGCTGATGCCAAAGGCGTTGTTGCCACTGCCATAGTAGGGGTCGACACAGCTGCCACGGTTCACCATACAGCTGGGATAGCCCGAGACGTTCAACTGGTAGTTCTCCAGTATCATGGGATCGGCCGCACTGCCGCCATGAACGGCGATGGTGATAACATCGTCCTTATATACCTTATTTAATAGGGTCAGTGCAGGAATACCACGTGCACACCAACCACACCAAGTGCCAGTGGCCTCCTCGACAACCGGCACCACCTTAGGCTTCTTGGCTACGGTGACAAGCTTTCCAGCAGCCTGCATGTTCTCGGTAGTACACTCGTTGGCACCGCCGTTCACCTTCGTCAGGGTGAAGACCTTGTCGTTCTCACCCGTGGCGCCGTCGGCTTCCAACGGAATCATCACCTCACTACTCATCATATAGGTAATGGGCTCATTTAGTTCCAGATGGTGCGAGGTGGTCTTACCGCCCGTCGTGATGGTATAATCGATGCTGGTGATAGGCTCCAGTCCCTCGCCAGTCAGCGTGATAGGCATGGTCACCTGTCCGTTCAGCGCGGTATAGGCCTTGGGGAAGCTCGACGAAGCCACACTGGCGGCGTTCTTGGCATATTCACCCTCCACGGGTTCCATCTCAATGATATAGGGGAAGCTGCTCCATCCCGGGGTGTTGGCGTAAGCCTGACGTGTGCCATAAGGCACATAGAGCTTGGCGGTTTTCATGTTGTCGCCGCTGAACACCATCGATGACACGGCGAACGGACGTTTGATGCGTGAGACAACCTTCGTCAGCTGGTTACAATAGAGGAATGCTTCGCCCTCAATGCTCTTTACGCTGGCGGGAATATCTATCTCGGTGAGCGACGACATGCTACGGAAAGCAGCCGAGGCAATGGTCGTCACGCCCTCGGGAATCTTAGTGGTTCCAAAGCCCTGGACGAGCGTGTTCGTAGCCGTCTCGATGATGGCGTTGCAATTGTTGCGTGAGTCGTACTTAGGGTTCTTCTCGTCGATGACAAACGACGTGATACGTTCGCAGCCGCCGAAGGGTGAGGCACCAAGTTCAGTGACGCTCTCCGACAGACGGACGCTGGTCAGCTCGGTGTCGGCCCAGAAGGCAGCCCATCCGATGGAGGTCACACCGCTGGGGAGACTGATTTCTTTCAGAGCGGGCACACCGCTGAAGGCCATACTGCCCAGCGACGTGACGGAAGCCGGCACGACGGTATTGACACAGCCGACGCGCAGTGTGTTCGTGGCCGTCTCGATGATGGCGTTACAATTGTCGCGCGAGTCGAATACGGGGTTGCCCGGCTCCACGCTCAGTGCCTCGAGACTGCGGTCATAGTAGAAGATGTCTGTCCCGATGGCCGTCACGCTCTTCGGCACCACCAACTCCCTGACGCTGGTATCTTGGAAAGCATTCTTTCCGATGGTAGTCAGGTTCTTAGGCAGCACGACGTGCTCCAGCACCGAGGAATTCTGAAAGGCCTCCTGCGGCAGCTCGTTGGCAGTAGTGCCTGCACCGTCAACGATGGTGGCTTCCGAGAGGTCGATGGCGGTCAGCATGCAGCCCTGCTTGGTCATCTCCTTCAGACAATCGAGGTCCACGCCGTTGATGGGACCGACAATCTTGAGCGACTCGAAGATGTTCTTCTTGTCCTCAGGTATCTGCGCCGACAACGTGCCAGCCTCAGTGACGGTGATGGTGTGACTGCGCAGCTGCTCGTACTCCGAGTCCTCCACAATCAGTCGCTCACCCTTCGCGAACACATTCCAGCCCTTGGCGGCAGCATACAGCTCCTTGGTGCCGTCGGGCACAATCAGACGGATATTGCGGGGGAGGTAGTTCATGTTCTCATCATCGAAATCATCGTCTCCAATCTCGATAGGCGTCGGATAGTGGACGCGGAAGGTCAGACTACGGATATTCATAAAAGCATAGCGCATGTTGGTGACGCTTTGGGGAATATCCACCTTGTTCAGCGGGAGCAGGGCAAACGCATCACGACCCAGCGTCGTCACCGTGGCCGGAATTGTCGTCGTACCTACGGAGGCCTGAATCAGTTTGTTCGTAGCTGTCTCAATGATGGCGTTGCAGTTGTCGCGTGAGTCGAACGTCTGGTTGTCCTTATCCACCGTGATGGATTTCAGGAAACACATCATGAAGGGACTCTCGTCTATCTCCGTCACACCGGCGGGGATATAGACATCATCCACCTTGTCGTTATAGGCAAAGGCCCTCGCGCCGATCTTCTTCAGCGTACGGGGCAGGATAATGCTCTCAAGGGAGGCGTTGGAGAAAGCTTCTTTACCAATCTCCTCCACACCTTCGGGAATACCCGAGGCACTACAGCCACGAACCAAGATGCCGGTGGCACGCTCGTAGATGGCGTTGTTCTGGGAGTAGTAGGTCTCGTTACCCTCCTCCACCTGAAGACTGGTCAGCGACGGCACCTCAAAGGCACTGCCCACAATCTCGGTGACCGTCTTGGGTATGACGATAGAGGTGAGTCCGCTGTTGGAGAAGGCATAGTCGCCGATGGTTTTCAGCGTGTTAGGCAGCACGATGGTGTTGAGTTTGGCACACAATTGGAACATGAACATACCTGCCTCATCGTCATGCGTGTCATAGCTTCCACGATATTTCTCGCCGCTGACGATACGGGCTTCCGAGAGGTCGAGCTTCGCGAGTCGGCCCTGTGGTTCCCTACCGTATCTGTCCACGGACATATCGTGAATGACATCGATGTCCTTACCGCCGATGACACCCGTGATTTTCAGACGGCTGATGCGGTAGCGCTCATCCTCGGGCAGCAACGTGGCCAGCTGGCCCTGCTGTTCAAGATGCACCTCACGGAAGCCTATCTCGGGTTTCTCGTCGTAGTTGATATCGTTGTTCGAGGCGGGCTGGATACCCACCACAGCGTTCTGCTTCTCATTGTAGTTCATGTCGCCCGGCGTCAGTGCTGTCAGCGCAAAATAGCCGTCCAGCTGACCACCCCAGCCCCAGTTGACCAGGAACAGGCCGTCCTTGTAGCCGTGCAACACGAAAGAGTGGCCCGACATGTCGTTGAAACCGTTGTAGATGACAGGACGGCCCATCTCTATCTCCTCATAAAGAACCTGCTCCCATTCCTCGTCGGCAAACTCCGTGCGTTCCACCAAATCGACGCCCTTGCTGTAGTTGAAAACCGAGATGAGGGCATTGGGAAGGCCGGCCACAGAGGCAGCCGACTCGTCGAGACCATAGTTCATCATCACCGACTGACCGCAATAGCGCATCAGCCAAGCAATGTCGTCATCGCTCATGTTGAACCAGTTGAACTTCCTGGCGGGCAGTGAAGCGAGCTTGATCTGCGGTTTGGAGGTTTCGTCTTTGTTGGTGGTGTAGCCCACAGCCTCGCGTACATTATCTAACGGCCACTGGAAGTAGTTCACCACCTGCGCCATTGCCGTAGCCACGCAGCCGGTGAGCGTTTTCTGTCCGTCAAGTTCAGGACACTCCTGCTGGTAGCGACCGCCCTGGTCCCACTGTGTGTTCATCAGACCGACGAGCTCCGGACGGCTGACCGTCTTGCGAGCGGCGGCACGACGGCTG
>Ga0247611_10001649_pt1 | contig 39300 bp, 47 predicted proteins | sample 177DNAGHGhighgp2_FD_192422 | JGI IMG/M metagenome (GOLD analysis project Ga0247611, IMG submission 192422) | Sheep rumen microbial communities from Palmerston North, Manawatu-Wanganui, New Zealand - 1770 DNA GHGhigh gp2 | ecosystem: Host-associated > Mammals > Digestive system > Stomach > Rumen... | reverse complement strand
GGTCTATCATGATAATTATTTTTTAGCAGCAATAACGAATAATATCTGAAAATATTGTTTTAGCGGCAAAAATAATGTTTACAAACACTAAATTATATTCAAAATCAATGTTTGGAAACACTGTTTTGGGAATAACTTTCGCTTTTGCAAAAGTGATTTTTGCATCTTTTTTCACTTTTCAAAAAGCGAATGCCACTTGTCGGCAATCGCCTTTTGCCTGAGGCACTCAGCGAAATAGTAAGAAAAAGCGATTCGTCCCGACAGGGACGAGACCTTGCATAACATGGTACAAAAGGACGAAGTCCTCGCAGTGCCGTGACAAGACAACCAACGGAACAGCGTACCGACAGGGACGCGACACAAAACAAGTAAACCCACCTAAAGAGAGTGTGGTGGCTCTTCGATCCTTCTTCGGTCTCTCGGCGATGTCGGCCTATCCCATCGGGCGGGTTATGCCTGATATGACCCCAATGAATATGCAGAAAAAAGGAAGTGCCACTTCGGTTTTTCAGCGAATATCCGAAGTGGCACTTCAAGATTTAGTCGTTTTCAGTTTAGTGCGTGTACCATGTGATAAGACTATTATTAAGGCTTGTCCCACTCTGCAGTTCGGTCTTTATTGCTGTGGGACAAGTGATAGCGCAGGCACCAGATATAGAAGCGAGATTTGAGCACATTTGGTATTTCCCAGTGTAAGTCTGCCCACTTAATGTATGACTTGTAAGGCCACTCATATCAAAGTTATAAAGATTGAGACTTGTTAGTCTGTTACAACCTTGGAACATGTACCGCATATCATTTACATTGGCAGTGTTGAAGTTGTAAAGATCGATGCTGGTCAGATGATTGCAACCACCGAACATATATCTCATATCCGTGACATTCCAAGTGTTGAAGTTGGAAAGATTGAGGCTAGTTAGGCTGCTGCAACCCATAAACATCTGACTCATATCCGTGACACTGGAAGTGTTGAAGTTAGAGAGGTTAAGGCTGGTTAGGCTGCTACAATTTCTGAACAGACTCATCATATCGATAACATTAGAAGTGTTAAAATTGGAGATATTGAGGCTGGTTAGGCCGCTGCAACCCATAAACATCTGACTCATATCCGTGACACTGGAAGTGTTGAAGTTAGAGAGGTTAAGGCTGGTTAGGCTGCTACAATTTCTGAACAGACTCATCATATCGATAACATTAGAAGTGTTAAAATTGGAGATATTGAGGCTGGTTAGGCCGCTGCAATCCATAAACATTTGAGACATATCTGTGACATTGGAAGTATTGAAGTTAGAAAGGTTGAGGCTGGTTAGGCTGCTGCAATTAGCGAACATATTCATCATATTCGTGACATTGGAAGTGTTGAAGTTGGAGAGATTGAGACTGGTTAGGCTACTGCATCCATAGAACATATCACCCATATACGTCACATTGGAAACGTTGAAGTTGGTGAGATTGAGACTGGTTAGGCTTCTACAGCCAACAAACATTCCATGCATATTCGTAACATTGGCAGTGTTGAAGCTGGAGAGATTGATGCTGGTCAGACTGCTGCAACCAGAGAACATTGAACCCATGGTCGTGACATTGGAAGTGTTGAAGTTATCCCCAAAATCAATACTAGTGAGTGCCGGTAGATAAGTCTGAGTACTTGAATTCCAAGTTACACTAAACATGCGGTTACAGTTTGCATTGGCATTCATTCTATTGGCTGGAGTAGAAACCACCCATGTGGTGCCATCCATATTGCCGTAAATTGGGTATTGTGATGTGGCTGTGGAGAGAATGGTGCCCGACGTAACAGAGGCATTATTGTATTCAAAACGTATCGCTGTGGCATTTTGAGGGATAGCTGCATTGAACGTTGAGCCAGAAACAAGTTCGGCAGCAGTTTGGGACAATTCATCCACATTAACAGTAACGGTAGTGATGGTGTTGTGAGCCAAAGTGGCATTTTCGATGGGAATAGACTTATAGCCTGTGGGTGTCGTGACGGTAACGGTTACATCGTTTCGGGTGGAGAATGCAGGTACTATCACATCAAAATATTCTGTTGCCAAAGGCTCAACTGTTTTCATCGGGTTGTTGTCTGTCTTGCAAAGGCTAACCGAATGAGAACCTGTTGAAGAGGGGATAGTGATAGCGTCCGTGCTTTCGCCAGTGATAGTGGCGGTACCTGTACCGCTGAGAATAGCACTCTCGGCAGTGATGGTAATACCTGTGACAGGTAACTGGGCATTGATGGCGTTGCTGACATACACCCTCACCACAGAGCAAAGGTTGTGAAACTGTAGGGTGCTGCCCCTATCGATAAAAGCACCCATGGGGACATCCACCCGCTGATGGCTGCCCACCATTTCAAACACCTGTGTTGCAGGCAGGGTAACAGCCACAGAGCTGCTGCTGTTGATATTGGCATCGCTATTGGTGAGGATGCCGGCAGGGAAGATAGCACGGTAGCCCGAGGCGCTGTTTGCCACATTAGGTATCTGCGCGGAGTTCTCCATTGCCGTCTGTAACGTGTAATCGACATCGTTAATCCTTATCTGGTCACCATTATGCCAATAGGGTGTGTGGTCGTTGATATAGACCTTTGAGTCATTACTGACTTTCTGGATAACTGCATTGAGTGTGACGGCATCCTGGTCTTTCTGGCAGCTAACGGCACTGATGGTCAACAGGGCTGCAATGAAAGAGAAAATGATATATTGCTTCTTCATAGTATGAGTTTTCAATGTTTGATGATTTGATATAAAGTTTAATTCCATGAACCAGTGCCGAAGACATCGGTACCCTGAGAGGAACCGCTGTTCCATCCGGCATCACCGAAGTGATTGGCATTTGCATTTGATGTCGGGCCATCCCATGTGTCACTATCGAAGAAGGGTAGTTCGAAGCCGGTCGTCCTAACCGACATCTGCAATCCCTCTTCCACCACAAAGGACACCATTGTAACCTTAGGCGGGTCGTAATTGAGTTTGTATTTCTTTTCCATAGGCAGGATTATTAATGTTCATTTCTTCTATACAAACGTTTTCTCGAGTGGGCATAAAAAAACCGCGAACTTCTTTTGCGCAAGTTCGAGGTCGTAGGAATAACCTTTAGTGCTGCAAGAAAAGCCCACGGTATAACCGCGAGCGTCCCTGCTTTCATGAGCACTAAAAGTAACGAAATTTCCTACGTTTCGAACTTGCCTATGAAAAGCGAAAACGCTTCTATATCATGTATTTATCTTCTATTCAATTGTTTCGATATGTTGTCTTTTTAGTTGTTATTTAGTTTGCAAAGATACGGATTATTTTTTGAACGGCAAAAGTACACGGATTTTGTTTACAATTATTGTACCAAGTTAGCATTCTCAGAAAATAATAACAAATATGCAAAAAACCATTTCTCTTAGCTATCATTCGCTTGATTAATTCTTCCTTCTCGAAACCATTCCTCTGCAATTTTGCAATTGTCACTGTCTGGGTCAGGATTTGCCCTAGGTACTTTTACAAGTAATGGCATTGGTACGCAGCATCCAAAGATAAGTGCTTCACCAGGAACGGACTGCTTTATTTTATTAGCAAAATCCTCAGAAAAGTATGGTAATACAGAATATACATATTTCAAATCAACCTCATTTTGAATCCGATGAACAATGTAGTTTCCACATTGAGAGAGAACTGTTTCTGACAATTCAGAAGGACGTTGTGATGATATCATCAAATAGAGCGAGTATTTTCGTCCTTCTCGAGCAATCTTCTCAAATATATTCTCCCTTAAAATATATCCTCCATTTTTCCGAATATATCGATGCGCCTCGTCCATTATTAGATGTATTGGCTGCTTGCGCCGTGATTCTCCATATAATTTTTTACGGTAATCGAAAAGCATTCGACTAATAACGTTGGTAAGCAGTTCTAAAGTTTCAGAGTTGATTTCACTTGTGTCAATAACAATTAGTTGTTTTTTCTTCTCATCATCATTGATACCAAACACCTTCTCTAAGTACTCATCAATATCTTTATAATCCTGCCTCTCGGATTTCATAAACCCACACTCGGGATTATTGAGAAAATAATCCAAGCGAGTAATCATGGTGGATGCATACTCTCGAATACGAACATTACCTCGAGCCTCTTCTTCGAGTAGTGTCATTTCAACTGCTATAGATAAAAACTTATAATCGTAATACTCTCCAGGCAGTAACTTTTGAAGGTCAATTGTAATAGCAGCATCTTCATCAATACTATCTTTTGCTGTAGAAATGAAATTGTCTAGTTTAGCTTCATTATTACCATAACTTATGGAGCAGTATTGCTCTGCATTCTTAAGGAATTCTCGCATGTTAGAAAGACGTTCTTCCGTTCCAAGTAATTGTCCACATCTGAATAAAACGCTTCTGGCTGCAGTTATTCTTGCCGTATCAGAATCTACTTGGGCTAAAACTAGTGAGAGGATGTGCAACACCTTCCATTTGAAGTAATTGATGAAGGATGCATTATTGTCATTGCTCTCGTTTACAATCTTGTAAAACTTATATGTTGTTTGTAGTACCTTATCCCAAAATGGTTTCTGGGTCAACTCAGAAGCCATTAGAAAACCAAGCCATTCATCAAGATTCATCAAATAATAGGGCATTGAGAATGATTCTTGTCCGGCATCTAGATTTTCCTTAGTCAACGTGGGTTTGTAAAACTTTACGTCAATTGCTTCAGTTAAGCGGGCATCAGTGAAAGATTTCTTATATTCGCCATTAGAATCAAATAGAATTGTTTTGGCACCTTTTGCATAGTTATTATTCTTTCGGTACACTTCATGAAGTATATGTGCTACAGTATTAGATTTTCCACTGCCGCTATTGCCTATAATGGCCGTATGAATATTAAAGAAAGAGTTAATGCTCAAGTTAATTTGGTAATTGAGCATGCTCTTACTTATACCTATGTTAAAAAATTTATGGATGCCATCATTCTCATCAGAAATAACATTAACACCTTCAAGTATCAAATCCAGATCAGAAGTTAACACTATCTCTACGTCAGTATAAAGTGACGGGAAAATCCCTACGCCCAGTGAGAATTTACTATCACGGCTAATTGTGCCAATCGGCTTCATTATAATCTCTCGTGAACTATCTAGATTGTATTTGGAGGATTGTATATTAGACGAAGCATAATCTACTACCGATACCACTTCACACACAATGATCTCTCCAGAAACATTTTGCGTCTTTAGATAGCTTCCTATATTTCCAAAGTAATACACGGAGCCATCAATGCTAATCGTTGAATTTCGGGTAGATTGGAACAAGCGTACCCTAAATTGGTTGTACTCAACGGATATGATTTTACCTATTTTCATGGAGTTCCTGTACAAATTGTTTCAGAAGTGGCTCTGGGTCAAATGCATTCTTGGTGGGAATAAGTTTGTCAACAATTTCGCTAAAATGATGTATTGGCACTTCTCGGTCGCCTTCATCTGTTGACCATATGCGATATATGCGTGGGTCATCTATCTTTGTAATCACCTTATTGTTGGAAATATCATTCAGAATCACTAGATTCATAGTCGAATTAGTGGCCAAGGCACGATATATAATATCGTTCACATGCTCATCGCTAAAACTATATCCAATAATAAATAAAATAGTGTTTTGCTCCAATAATTTATGTTGAAACTCTCGGAAAAGATCCACGTAAGGAGCACCAAGGCTTTTATTCTGCTTCAGGGGTGTTGGATAAATCAACACACTTGAGTCGTTGGTGTCATTTCTTAAAGGTAGCTCTTTAATGGTAAAGAACGATTCTTTGTTTGAGTTTTCATCTTCTATCCAATTTACAGAACCATGAATTTTGTATAGGTAAACCAGGTTTTCTACAGGTTCATATTTGTCAATAGCGGTGTCCATGCGTTTTGAAAGAGTGTAATTAAAACTTGCTGGATTAAAACTTCTCATCACGCCACCACTAAAACCATTGAAGTAATGAATGCTCAAATAGTCAAGGGCTACCTCATTGAACATATCATTGTTTGTGGTAAAAACATTTACACGAGAGAGTTCTTTGTTTCGTAATGCCACCTTGGAATAAAACTTTTTGTAGCTTTCCAACGTTTTGCAGGTCTCTGTTTCCCAAGTATCCGTATTCAAAATATCTATTTTTGTTTTCAAGAAATGTTCAATTTTTGCTATTAAAGTTGTTATCGTCAATAGACTTTTCTGTTCTTCCTCAGAAGGATTCTTTACATCCTCCAAATAGCTGCGTCCAGAGTAGAGAATTCCTAAAACGTTCTCAATGTTACCACCATCTTCAATGTTATCAAGAAATTTCTTTTCCTCTATGGGATATGAGTCTTTTTCTACCTGGAGCCCATCATACAGACCTTTCATTAATGGAATTGCCTTGGCACTTGTTCCCGAGCCAAATAGGAAACAAAGATTTTTCATATCGAAAAATGAGCTCATTTTTTCACAAATGGTTTCTTGATGTTTATCTTTCTCGATATTGTCAAGTAGATTCTTTTTCCCCTGAATAAAATGATAATTCATAATGTTGTATTAAGAGGTCAAAACTTATAATGTTCTATTTCACGCTGCAAAAATACGAATAAAATCCGAATCAATGAAATCTTATTCCAAGATTAGTTGTCTGCGAGATTCTCCCAGTGCTGGTGGGTGACCTCTAGTCCTTTGCGTATCTGGCGTTGCAGCAACTCATTGGAGTTAGTGGAAATAGGCTATTTCATTATGCTTGAAGCAAATACTAATCTGCCATAAACCCTAATGACCGATTGGGATTGAAAGGGTTTTCCATACTACGCATTTTTTCGTAACGAACTTTTTCGTAATTTCACGCTGCATAATTAGTCAAGTACGTTGCTATCTGATGGTGAGTCGGCTAATCCATGTGAATGTGCCTTCGTTCTTCTAATTCCTTATTTCAGAAACTCCAAAGGGTTGATAACGGGTATCTCTGACAAAAGGAAATCCTTCTTATTACGTGTAATTATTCCGTCCACTGTTTTAGAAGAAACTGCGGAGCAATATTGCACAGCATCTTCAAAATCTCTCCATCCAGATTGCAATGCCATCGAAACAACAAAGCCGTCAACAGGAACTGTATGCAATACATCACAGAGTTGAGATAGACAACTAATTCTCTCATCATGCGAAAGATATTTGCGCAACGAATAGTATATGTTAGTATAAGACAGCGAGCAAAGACTCAACTTATACTCACCACGCTCTGCACCGTCAAGCAAGGCCGCTGCTGCATCAGCACCCTCTCGATTAAGAAGTAGGTCGATGATAACATTTGTATCTACCAGATACTGTTTCATGCCTCATAACGGTTTGCCAGTTCCTGTTTGTAGTCGAAATCCTTGGGTGCAGTTGCTATACCACGAAGACGCTGTGACAGGGGACAACCCTTTGCTGCAACACTTCTCTGCTTGGATGCAAACTCCAGCAGAATAATATTCATTTGCTGTTGAAGCCAACGTTCTACCGCCTCCTCATTGGGGAATGCCGGACGAATCTCTTCCATTAAAGAATCATTCACCGAGATATTGTAGGTGCACATATTTTTATTGTTTATTTTGTATAACGAGAAATAAAGTAGAATATTGTGTAAACAAGAGTGTCAACTCAATATATGTCTATAATATGTCTTCTTTTTATGTCACATTTTCGTTTGCAAGATACTTGTCACTGCGACAATGTAAATCACTTTAGGTGGGTTCTATTTATTTGTTTTCGTGTCGCGTCCCTATCGGGACGCATCTGTTTGCCTCAGATAATCACCGCACTACGTACGGTGTTATTCATATCTCACCCCGATGGGGTGATTAATAGAAGTTTCCTTTATCATGTTAACCGTATAGGAACTATCCAATACTCCTTTCTCTTTCATATACTCAGTCAAGTCCTCCATAAGATAGCGGGAGCTAAAGGTATGTAGCACATCATAGGAAGGTACGATATACCCATACAGAATACCCGAACTTTTCAATCGTCGATAGACCTCTTGTTGCGGCAGCTTGAGTGCTGCGGACAACTTGGCAATGCAGTATGTGACAAATTCCAGCGTTTTCCTATCCATGGTCTCTATTCTATTTCGTTGTAGCCATCAGTCATCGGCAGACACATTTAGAAACACGCCCTGCAAGGCCGCATCCCCTGACCCATTGTAATATGTTCTACCCCGTATCATGACTTTTTCTGTTATACATTTTCAATTTGCAAAAATACAACTTTTTCCCGACTTAAAGGGAAAAAACTTGCCTCCGAACAGAAATAAGAAACCATCTATTCTTTATTTTGGCCGAAACCTCTTAACTTACGTGGCAGTTGTGCGTGTTTCTCAACTGGTCTGTGGCATCATATATGAATGCTTGATTGTTTGATTGTCTGGTTGTTTGAGTATTTTGACCGTGCCAGTGACTCAAGCATTCACACATTCACACATTCATTCACGATTCCCCTTCCCTTGCTAGGCGTTGGAGTTCCATCTTGCCGAAGCGCAGGGTGAGCGAGAGGCTGACGAAACGGCTGTCGGTGTGGGAAGTGCTGTAGTCGAGGAGGTAGGGGTTGGTGTTCCACGACTGGGAGCGGTTCCAGTTGAAGAGGTCGGTGACGTTGAGCACCACCGAGAGACGTTTCTCCCAGAAGTCAGCGCTGAGGCCCATATCAATGGTGTAGCCGCTCTGACGTTCGACGAAGAGGGCTTGCGTGGGCGACGAGTAGTTGCCCGAGAGGTTCAGCCGCACCCGACCCGCGATGTTTGCCCAGCAGTTGAGACGGAAGCTGTAGGAGGTCATGGCGCTGCTGTAGTGCCCCGCCTTGGGGTGATTTACTTCGTAGCCCGAGCGGTAGAGGTTGGCGTAGAGGCGGAAGTTGAGCCAGGCCGCGGGGCGGTAGGTGAGGTTGCCTTCGACACCGGCCCGGTAGCTGCTGCCCACGTTGTAGGGGGTGCTGTAGGAGATGAGGCGTCCGAGATAGGGGTCTATTTCGGTGGCTGCCTCGCGGCAGTAGTCGATGTCGTTGGTCGAAAGGCGGGCGTAGCTCTCGATGCCCACCGAGCCGTGGGAGGCGAAATAGCGGTTCCAGCTGAGATCGAGGCTGTGGGTGTGGCCAGCCTTGAGGTCGGGGTTGCCCACCTTGTAGGTGTCTTCGTCGTAGCGGCGGGCGGTGGAGAGGTTTTCGGCCGTAGGCATGGAGGTGGCGAGGGAGTAGGCGAAGCGGAAATAGTGCATGCTCTTGGTGCGGTAGGTGAGGCGCAGGGAGGGTTTGAGATAGAAATAGGCGAAAGTGGTGTCGTCGGGGAAGAAGGCGTCGAGCGAGTAACGGCATTGGTTCCAATAGCCACGCAGGCCCAGGGTCATGGTGACAGCTTTCCACCTGTGGCGCCAGTTGGCGGAGGCGGAGGTCTGCATAGTGCGGTTGGTCTTATCGAAACGGCGCAGGAGGTCGAGGCTGTCGTATGTCATTGTGGTAGAGCTGAAGAAGCTGGGTGACGAATAGTCGCTAGCCTGCGAGGGGACAAGCGAGAGCCCCAACGTCAGTTCGTCGTCGACGGTGAGCGGGCGGTTGTAGTCGGCGCTGAGGGTGAGGCTGTTGTTGGTCATGCCGCCGAGGTAGGTTTTGTCGAAGTCGGCCAGTTCCTGTGGCAGTATGCCTTCAAGCAGGGTGTAGTCGCGCCGTAGGGTGCGCTCACTGTGGCTATAACCACCATTTCCGTAGAGGGTTAGGGATAGGTTGTGCCCTTCGTTGTCGAACCTGTGTTTCCAATTCAGATTGGCCATGCCAGTCAGTCTGAAGGACTTGCTCTCCTGGCTGTTTGAAAAAGTGTAGTGCAACATCTGTGGGAAGTAATACCATTGGTCGGTAGTGGAAAGCGTTTTATTAATGGCAGGGAAAGCCACTGCCAAGCCGAAAAGGGAGAGGTCGTTCAGGGAGTCGATTTGATAGCTGAGGCTGACGGCCATGGTGCCGGTGTAACGATTGTTACTGTTTTCTGTGGCAGTGGTGGTAGCGGCCGTAGTGTCGAATCCTTCTGTGCCATCCTGACGGAATAGCGAGCTGGACTGCTCCGTCTTGTGGGTGGGTGTGCTGTTTACGCCCAAGTAGAGGTTGGCATAGAACTTTTCGTTCTTGACGACATAGCTCGCCCACGGGCTGAGCGATGGGCGATTGCTGCCGCCAAGGCCGAGGGAGAGGAAATGGCTGTTGCGAATCTTGGCACTGGTGACGATGTTGATGATGTGGCAACCCTCCTCCACCATGTATTTGGCGGAGGGGTTCTTGATGACCTCAATGCGGTCGATGGCGTCGGCGGGCAGCGACTCGAGATAGACTTTCAGCGTGTTGCCATCCATGTGGGTGGGGTAGCCGTTGATCCATACCTCTATGTTGGTGGAGCCGCGCATGGTGATGTTGCCTTCGATGTCCACCTCCACGCTGGGGGCATTCTGCAGGGCGTCGAGAGCAGTAAGACCTCGGACGGTCTCGTCTTCTGCCACATTGTAGCTTACCACCTCGCCTTCCATGCTGTAGATGGGTCTTGGGGCGCGGACGGAGATGGCCTTGAGGGTTTTGACCCGCTGCTGGAGCAGAAGGCTGTCCTGCCGCAGCGAGTCTTGGTGTGACATCACATGGGTGCTGTCGGCCTTAGAGGTGTCAGTCTTGGGTGCCTGCTCGGCCACAGCGGCACGGATGGCATCCATCAGTTCTGGGGGAATCTGCGCCATCCCCTTGGCGATAGGGCATAGTATGAGCCCTATGAGGAAAACAAGTTTCTTCATGGTAATTGAAAATTGAAAGGTGAAAATTGAAAAAAGGCTACCGCAGCCTTTTAGTATTTATCTTAATCGGCGGCGGCTTTTTTAACGGTTGTTTTCAGCACATACTTCACCGACTGGGCATACACCTCGTCGTTGGGGCAGTGAAACACTAGAGCGGTCATCGTGTCGTTGGAGAAATATATCAGATACATACCCTTGTCGCCGGGCAGAGGGTCGGCAGCGCGACAGTAGATGTGCAGCACCCTGGCCTGCTTTGACGAGGCACTTGCGCTGTCTTTTTCGAGGTTTATCTTCACATCCATATTCTTCATCTGACCTAAGAAGGCGGTGGCTATCGACCCTTCGAGCGTGGAGACATGGCTGAACTCAGGAGTGCTGTCGAGTTCATGCACCAAATCGCGTATTGGCTTATTCCCGATGCGTGGTGGGTTCTTCTTCAAGGGATGGGAATCGACAGAATCGTTTGTCTTCTCCGACTTAGTCCCACTGTAGGGCAATGCCCTCAGGCTCTTTTTCAAGTGAAGGAACGAGGCGGAATCGTTTGCCTCCAGCATAGTGACGGTCACCTTAAGACCATTGCCGATAGGGTAGTTCTCGATGCACGAGGCCTTGATGCCCGTGCGACCCACGTAGGTCTTGTAAAGGGTGGTCTGGGCCGAGGCATGGCTCCCGAGCAGCAATCCGGCTAATAGTATAAATGTCTGAATGTGTTTCATATTATTGTAATGTTTTGATTACTTGTTTCATTCTGTTCAACACCTCGTCGGGGTTGCAATTGTCTTCACAATAGACGCGCACACCATCGGTCGAGACCGAGTAGGCGTAGGCTGCCGGCGCCTCCTCAGCTCGGGGCACAGTGGCTTTGGCCACCTCAGTGGAAGAAGTGGCGCCCGGACGTTGCACCAACAAGGCCACACCTACCAAGCCCACCAAAGCCACCGCCGCCGCATAGGGCCACAGGCGGCGAATCGGTCGCGGGGAAAGTCCGCGGCCCTTGCCCTCACCCTGCCGCACCAGCTGCTGGCGGTGCTCAAGGTGTATCTGCTCTATCAGTTGATCCAAGTCTCTCATGGGGTAATCATTTTTCTCAGTTTTGCTTTTATCCGCGCCATACGGGTTTGCACATTGGTTTCGCTTATGCCCAGCATCTCCCCTATCTCGCCCTGTTTCCAGCCGTCAAGATAGAGCTGAATAAGCTGGCGGTCCCTCTGCGGGAGACGCCCGACCAGTTCGTGCAGCCGTTCTGCTGCCTCGCGGTCGGTCAGGTCCTCGGCAAAGTCGAGCCTGTCGATTGCCGTGGTCTCCACCTGCCGCTTGCGGTGGCGCCACCACGATATGCCCGTGTTCACCGCCACACGCCACACCCAGGTGACCGCCTTGGCCTGCGGCCGATAGTGCTGCCAGCCCTGCCACAGGTTCACTATAATGTCCTGCCGTAAGTCCTCGCGGTCCTCACGGCGGTGGCAGAAGGAGCGGCACACGGCATCGATGGCTGCCGAATGCTTCTCGACCAGGGTCAGAAATGGATGCTGCGTCATACCCCTATTAAACGCCCGAAAATGAAAAAAAGCACAAAGGAACAAAAAAAATCTGTCGCCCCGCAACCCGACGACCGCTTTTCCTCCATAGCCGAAGGGATGAACTGACCCAAAACAGAGCTGGGCTCACTTTTGATGCAGGAACGACGCGACATGTCGGGCAATCCGGACTCCACCACCTTGTGCGGACCTCAGAGATGGCGAAAGGACCCGACGCTGCACGCTTTTTTCTTTATACTTATTTTATACTTACTCTCTGAAACATAAAATAAGTACAAAGGAAATGCAGAGAAAGTCGAAAGCAAGCTCTGGAGAATGTGGCTGCATGGTGGGGGGAGGGGGCTTGGAGGCTGGCCTTGCAACACGGGGACTCCGCCGACGGCGGGACCACACCAGCGGCAAGCCTTGCCCCCAGGCCATGGCGGGAGAGCCAGAAAGGGTGACTTCGTGGCTGGCGTGGGGTTAGAAAGGCCCGAAGGGATTGCTCCAGCCAGTGGTGTCGTAGGTGTTGAACTGGATTTCGAGATGGTGTGTGATGCCAGAGGGGATGCTGTCCAGTCCCAGCCGGGTGAGGGTGTATCGCGTGCCGTCGGTGAGCAGCTGGAGTCGGTCCTCGCCCAGATAGGGTGGGTTGAGGCCATAGCGGGTGCGGGCTTCGACCCATTCCCACACATCGGTCCGATGCTCGGCTACGCGCTGCACAAAGAGGTCGTGCGACCGCACATCGCCGCCATCGACACTATTGCGGACGATTGGTGAGAGAAACCAGTAGAAGGAGCCACCGGTGTAGCCGTCGGGGTGGCGGCTGTACAGCTGAGTTTCATATCTCGCCACCTGTTCCTGCATCCAGGTCTGCATGGGCGAGAACAGCGAGCAGTGGAGCGACCATAGGGTGTCGTGAAGATTGTACGTCTTCAACACATAGATGCCGGTATCGTTCTGGCTGAGGTATGTTATGATTCGATAATCGCCTGAAAGGCTGTCACTCACTTGTGTGAAATGATTCGTTATCGCATACTGGCTGACGGCAGACGGCCACTGCGGCGAGTCGCGCAAGGCCCACAAGGGGAGCAGGCTGTGGTATAGGCCTTCGGATTTGCTGTTGGGGATGGGGGTCACTACCTCTTTGGTGCAAGCAACCGTGAGCATTGCGGCACTGAGGGCTACGGCAATCAGTGACTTATTAATGATGTGTCGCATATCGTTGAGCATTGTTTCGAGGATTTATCATTTGTTTATATAACGCAAAAGGGCATTGATTCTTACAATTATTAACAGACTTTAACATGCCGGGGAACTCATTGGGGCGCGAGGGTGGTTGGAGGAAAATACATAATGCTCATCGGGTGGGCTGCAAAAAGTGTGGCCGCTGGGGGCTCGGCGATTGGTTTCACAAGGCGGTGTGAGGGTCGGGAGCTACGGCGGGGGGCAATGGGGGACTGGTGCTGTCTGGCCGAATGCATCAACAGGATATGTAAAAAGCCCCGCCGGTTGTGAGGTGCGGGGCTTGGGGGTATCAAGGTTGAGACTTGACAAGGAGGGGTTACTTCTTGATGAACTTGAAGTTTTTGCCGAGGTACTGTGCTTGGTCGCCGAGGCCTTCTTCGATGCGCATAAGCTGGTTGTATTTGCAGATACGGTCGGTGCGGCTGGCGGAACCTGTCTTGATGAGGCCGGTGTTGAGGGCGACAACGAGGTCGGCAATGGTGGTGTCCTCGGTTTCGCCGGAGCGATGGGAGATGATGGAGGTGTAGCCGTTGCGGGTGGCAAGGCTGACGGCATCGATGGTCTCGGAGAGGGTGCCGATCTGGTTGAGCTTTACGAGGATGGAGTTGGCCACTTTGCGGTCGAGACCCATCTGGAGACGCTCAACGTTGGTGACGAAAAGGTCGTCGCCAACAAGCTGGCAGCGGTCGCCGATGGCGTCGGTGAGGAGTTTCCAGCCGTCCCAGTCGTCTTCGGCCATGCCGTCTTCGATGGAGATGACGGGGTATTGGTCAACCCAGCGTTTCCAGAAGTCGACCATCTCGGTGGCTGTGTATTTCTCGCCAGTGGACCAGCGCATCTCGTAGAGGCCGGTTTCGGCATTGTAGTATTCGGATGCGGCGGCATCAAGTCCGATGAAGATGTCCTCGCCCGGACGGTAGCCTGCCTTTTCGATGGCTTGGCAGACGACCTGGATGGCTTCGTCGTTGGAGGCCAGGTTGGGGGCAAAGCCGCCCTCGTCGCCTACGTTGGTGGACATGTTGCGGGCTTTGAGGACAGTGCGGAGGTTGTGGAACACCTCGGCACCCATGCGGAGAGCCTCGGTGAAGGTGGGGGCTCCGACGGGCATGATCATGAACTCTTGGAAGTCGATGCTGTTGTCGGCATGTGAGCCACCGTTGAGGATGTTCATCATGGGGACGGGAAGCATGTAGCTTCCGCATCCGCCAAGGTAGCGGTAGAGTTGCTGGCCGGACTCCATGGCTGCCGCTTTGGCACAGGCCAGGGAGACACCAAGGATGGCATTGGCACCGAGACGGCCTTTGTTGGGGGTGCCGTCGAGTTCAATCATCTTTTGGTCGATGGCGCGCTGCTCTTCGACATACATGTCGCGGAGCTCTTCGTTGAGGACGTTGTTGACGTTGTTGACGGCTTGCAGAACGCCTTTGCCAAGGTAGACGGACTTGTCGCCGTCACGGAGTTCGCAGGCTTCGTGGACACCGGTGGAGGCTCCGGAGGGGACGGCTGCGCGGCCCATGGCGCCCTGTTCGGTGAATACTTCGACTTCGACTGTGGGGTTGCCGCGAGAGTCGAGAATCTGGCGGCCCCGGATTGCTATAATCTGTGACATAGATTGATTTGTATTTAATATAAAAGGTTGTTTGCGTTGTTTGTTGGGGTGGACACCCGTTTGCCGGGGTCACGGCGCGGGGATGCCGCAAGAAAAAAGGAATGCAGAGAGTATTGTCACCCCGCATTCCTTTTGTTATTGTGTTACCCTAAGTGTCTTATTCAGCCTTGGGGGTTTCTTCGACTGCGGGAGCTTCGGCTACGGCAGGAGCTTCGGCAGTTTCAGCTTTCTTGGCACGGCTACGACGAGTGGACTTAGCTTTCTTCTCGGTGAGGGGTTTCAGCATGTTCTCGTTGTAGTCGACGAGCTCGATGATGGCCATGGCGGAGTTGTCACCGTGGCGGATGCCGGTCTTCAGGATACGAGTGTATCCACCAGGACGGTTGGCGACTTTCTGCGAGATTTCGCGGAAAAGCTCGTTGACGGCCTCTTTGCTGTGGAGGTAGCTGAAGACAACACGGCGGTTGTTGGTGGTGTCTTCTTTGGAGCGATTGATAAGAGGCTCGACATATACTCGGAGTGCCTTGGCTTTAGCCAGCGTGGTCTCGATTCTCTTCTCCATGATGAGAGAGGTGGCCATGTTGGAGAGCATAGCAACGCGATGTGCGTGGGTTCTTGACAGATGATTTATTTTACAACCGTGTCTCATTTCTATTTATTCTTTATCTAATTTAAACTTACTAATATTCATACCGAATTCGAGGTTCTTTGAAGCTACGAGGTTCTCAAGCTCGGTGAGCGATTTCTTGCCGAAGTTTCTGAACTTCAGAAGGTCGGCCTTGTTGAAGGAGACCAGATCGCCCAAGGTCTCGACCTCGGCAGCCTTGAGACAGTTGAGGGCACGGACGGAGAGGTCCATGTCGACCAACTTGGTCTTGAGGAGCTGACGAGTGTAGACGGTGCTTTCGTCGAACTCTTCCTGCACGGGCTTGGGTTCGGCTTCGAGGGTGATGCGCTCGTCGCTGAAAAGCATGAAGTGCTGGATGAGGATAGTGGCGGCTTCTTTTAAGGCCTCTTTCGGATGGATGGAACCGTCGGTTTGGATGTCGAAGGTCAGTTTTTCGTAGTCGGTACGCTGTTCAACGCGGTAGTCGGAGACTTCGTATTTGACGTTCTTGATAGGCGTATGAATAGAGTCGACAGCGATAACTCCAATCGGGTCGCCCGGCTTTTTGTTTTCGTCGGCGGGGACGTAGCCACGGCCTTTCTCGATGGTGAGTTCGATTTTCAGTTCGGTGGTTGTCTCCATGTGGCAGATTTCAAGCTCAGGGTTGAGGACTTGAAAGCCGTTGAGGTGGCTGTTGAGGTCGCCGGCTTTGAAGACGGGCTGGCCTACAACTACAAAGGAGACTTTCTCCGACTCGAAGTCTTCGATTTGGCGACGAAAACGGATTTGCTTCAGCTTAAGGATGATGTCGGTCATATCCTCAACAACACCAGGCAGGGAGGAGAACTCATGGTCGACACCTTCAATGCGCACGGAGGTGATTGCAAAGCCTTCGAGAGAAGAGAGCAGGACACGACGCAGCGCATTGCCGATGGTGATGCCATAGCCGGGCTCCAGTGGACGGAATTCGAACACGCCACGGAAATCATCGGCTTCAAGCATTACCACTTTGTCGGGTTTCTGGAAAGATAATATTGCCATTTTAATTGCTTTCTTGATAATTGGTTTCACTGACCCTGACTCTTAGATACCGACTGGATGATAAGAACAGCCAGTAACAAGCATTGGGCGACGATAACACTACTACTTGGAGTAGAGCTCGACAATGAGCTGTTCGTTGATGTTCTCGGGGATATCGGAGCGCTCGGGGTAATTCATGAATTTACCGCTGAGGGTGGCTCCGTCCCATTCGAGCCAAGGATAGTTGTTGGCACGGGAAGCGAGGTTGTCGGAGACGATTTCGAGAGATTTGGAACGCTCACGAACCGAAATGACATCGCCAACACGGAGTTGGTAGGAGGGGATGTTGACAACGTTTCCGTTGACAGCTATGTGGCGGTGGGACACAAGCTGGCGGGCTTGAGCACGGCTGCAGGCAATGCCGAGACGATAGACCACGTTGTCAAGACGGGCTTCAATGAGTTTCATGAGCTCTTCACCGGTAATGCCACCACGACGGGAGGCTTCGGCATAAAGCTTACGGAATTGACGCTCAAGGATACCATAAGTATATTTGGCTTTCTGCTTCTCCTGAAGCTGGATGCCATATTCAGAAACTTTGCCACGGCGACGGTTCTGACCGTGCATACCAGGAGCATAAGGTTTCTTTTCGTAGTTCTTATCAGGACCGTAGATGGGTTCGTGGAACTTTCTTGCTATTTTGGTTTTAGGACCTGTATATCTTGCCATTATTATTTATCTGATTTGAAAATGTGTTACTGATTACTGACAGGAATGGGGCTGTTGGAGCCGATTCATTCTGAGAATTACACACGACGGCGTTTGGGAGGACGACAACCGTTGTGGGGAAGGGGTGTAACGTCGACAATTTCGGTCACCTCGATGCCACAGCCGTTGATTGCACGGATAGCAGACTCACGTCCTGAACCAGGTCCTTTAACAAAGACTTTAACTTTACGTAGGCCCAAATCATAAGCAACTTTACCGCAATCTTCCGCAGCCATTTGAGCAGCATACGGAGTGTTTTTCTTCGATCCGCGGAAGCCCATTTTTCCAGCAGACGACCAAGAAATCACTTGACCGGCATTATTAGTCAACGAAATAATCACGTTGTTGAAAGAAGCAAAAATACATGCTCTTCCGAGAGGTTCAACTTTTACGACTCTTTTTTTGGTCGGTTTAGAAGTTTTTGCCATAATTGTTTAATTGTGCTTGATTTTACTTTTATTCACCTCTGCTCCTTCATTCAAAATATAGTCCGCAGAAGGCCGCTACTCTAACTAATTACTTGGTAGCTTTTTTCTTGTTAGCGATTGTTTTTTTCTTACCCTTGCGAGTGCGAGCATTGTTCTTTGTGCTCTGTCCACGGAGAGGGAGTCCCTGACGATGGCGGATGCCACGATAACAACCGATATCCATCAGTCGTTTGATGTTCATTTGTACTTCAGAACGGAGGGCACCTTCAACCTTATACTGATCGTTGATAATGTTACGGAGGGTGTTCTGTTCATCGTCGGTCCAGTCTTGAACTTTTTTGTTCTCGTCGATTCCGGCTTTTGCCAAAATTTCGGATGCAAGACTTCTTCCAATTCCGTAGATATAGGTGAGACCTATAACTCCTCTTTTGTTTTTGGGTAAGTCAATACCTGCAATTCTTGCCATAAATTCTTCTTATTCTTTTTGTTAGTTAATCATCCTTGTCTTTGTTTGAACTTAGGATTCTTCTTGTTGATTACATAGACGACCCCATGACGGCGTACCACCTTGCATTCAGGGGATCTTTTCTTTACAGAAACTCTTACTTTCATTTTTTATTGTATTAATCGATTAATTCTTTTATCAGTTTCACTGAGGGAGCAAAAGCTATGCTATTTATGACGATAGGTAATACGACCTTTGGTAAGATCATACGGGGACATTTCAATGGAGACTTTGTCACCAGGTAGAATCTTAATGTAATGCATGCGCATCTTGCCTGAGATGTGGGCTATGATTTGATGTCCATTTTCGAGCTCGACACGAAACATTGCATTGCCCAATGATTCAGTAACAGTTCCGTCTAATTGTATGGATGATTGTTTTGCCATTACTTATCGTTATAAATTATTGTTCAATGAAATCGAATGTAGTGAGAATGTCAGGTCCATTGGCTCCAATAGCCACGGTATGCTCAAAATGTGCGGCCGGCTTTCCGTCTTTGGTGCGACAGGTCCAACCGTCCTCACGAGAGAACACCACATTTTTGGAACCCATGCAGACCATCGGCTCTACGGCTATCACCATGCCTTCTTTGAGCAGGGGGCCTGTGCCGGGGACACCGTAGTTGGGCACATTGGGGCTTTCGTGCATTTTAAGGCCAACACCATGTCCACACAGTTCTCTGACGATAGAGAAACCGTTTTTTTCGCAATGCTGCTGCACTGCGTGCCCAATATCGCCGACACGGTTGCCGGCCTTGCACTTTTCAAGTCCTATAAAAAGTGACTCCTTGGTGACCTTTAACAGACGCTGCATTTCGGGAGAGACTTCTCCGCAAGTGAAAGTATAGGCCGAATCAGACACATAACCATTCAACTCTATAACACAATCGAGAGAAACGTTGTCGCCTTCTTTGATAAAGAGCTTATCGGAGGGAATGCCGTGAACGACAACATCGTTGACCGAAATACAGAAAGCAGCGGGGAATCCCTCGTAGCCTTTGCAGAGAGGGATACCACCGTTGTCGCGTATATATTGTTCGCCAATATTGTCGAGGAATGCTGTTGTAACACCCGGCTGGATATGACGACCCACCTCGGCAAGGGTCTTGCCGAGGAGACGGGCACTGTCACGTATCAGTTCTATTTCTTCTTTTGTCTTAAGGAGTATCATTCTGTGATTATTGAATGGTTATGCCTGAACTGACATAGAGGTACGACCTTTGATGCGGCCAGTTTTGGTGAGTCCATCATAGTGACGCATGAGGAGGTGGCTCTCGATTTGCTGAAGAGTGTCGAGAATAACACCAACCAAGATGAGTAATGAGGTTCCACCGTAGAATTGAGCGAACTGGGTGTTTACACCAAAAAGTCTAATAATAGCGGGAAGGATGGCTACGATAGCAAGAAAGATTGAACCAGGAAGGGTAATCTTGGACAAGATACCTTCGAGGTATTCAGCGGTTTTTTTGCCAGGCTTGACGCCAGGAATAAAACCACCATTCTTTTTCATGTCTTCAGCCATTTGATTAGGGTTGATAGCAATTGCCGTGTAGAAATAGGTGAAAAGCACAACAAGAATGAAGAACACCAAGTTATACCAGAAACCATTAAAATCGGTAAAAGCCATCCAGAATTTAGAATCAGAGTTGCCTGTAAAACCCATGAAGGTGATAGGGATAAACATGATTGCTTGAGCAAAAATGATAGGCATGACGCCTGCTGCGTTTACTTTGATGGGAATATACTGGCGGACTCCTCCATACTGTTTATTACCAACGATACGCTTGGCATATTGCACAGGGATACGACGGGTGCCCTGAACAAGAAGAATAACGAGTAGGATGACTGCAAGCAAGGCAACAATCTCAATGAGGAACATGACAAGACCACCGCCAGCGTCGGTGAGACGGGATACAAATTCACCAAACAGGGCAAACGGCAGACGTGCAATGATACCAATCATGATCAAGAGAGAGATACCATTACCAACACCTTTTTCAGTAATGCGTTCACCTAACCACATAACAAAGAGGGTTCCAGCAATCAGTATTACTATGCTAGACGCCCAGAAGGTCCAGGTGGGAGAGCTTCCATCAAATGGATAAATAGCGGTTGATGAAGCACCTAACTGATACATCATGTTGGTAATGTAGGCGGGAGCTTGGAAACCAGTAATAGCGACAGTAAGCAGACGGGTAATCTGGTTCATTTTACGGCGACCATTCTCACCATCATGCTGCATCTTCTGGAAGTAGGGGACTACCATGACAAACAACTGAATCACGATGGACGCAGTGATATAGGGCATGATACCCAAAGCGAAGATGGACGCATTGGAGAATGCACCACCCGAGAACATGTTTAACAGACCCATCAGACCATCAGAACCCTGATTCTGCAGATTCTGCAACTGCGTAGGATCGACACCAGGTAGGGCGACATAACAACCTATGCGGTAAACAAGAACTAAACCAAGGGTATAAAGGATTCGTTTCCGCAGGTCTTCTATCGACCAGATGTTTTTGAGTGTCTGTATTAATCTCTTCATTATTGTTTGTTATTTAAGTTTTGAAGTTGATGGAGTCATGAAGTTGATGAAGTTTAGCCAGTACAACATTAACTACATCAACTCCATAAACTTTATTCTATTACAGTTGCAACGCCGCCTTTGTCTTCGATGGCTTGTTTAGCCGAAGCAGAGAAAGCATGGGCAGAGACGTTGATGGCCTTGTTTAATTCACCACGACCAAGAATTTTGATGCGGTCTTTGCCAGAAATAAGGCCATTCTGCTTGAACACATCGATATTGAAATCGGATATATTCTTAGTCTCGGCGAGGGCGTTCAGCGTATCAATATTAATTCCGACATACTCGATGCGGTTGATATTTTTGAAACCGAACTTGGGAAGACGACGATAAATAGGCATTTGGCCGCCTTCAAAACCAACCTTTTGGTGATAGCCAGAACGAGCTTTTGCACCTTTATTACCACGGGTGGCGGTGCCGCCTTTGCCAGAACCTGCGCCGCGCCCAATGCGTTTGGAGTGCTTAATGGAACCTTTTGCGGGTTGGAGATTATTTAAACTCATAATATACAATTTTGAAATTTGGGAGACTTCGTTGAGTAAAGGCTAAACGATGACTCCATACCAATACTAATTATATTTCTTCAACAGTGATTAAGTGTTTCACCTTCTCGATCATTCCAAGAATTTGAGGGGTAGCAACCACTGTGCGTTCATGGTTGATCTTACGAAGACCTAATGCAGCCATTGTCTGCTTTTGGCGTGCAGGATGACCAATGGTACTTCTAACCTGTTTGATTTTTAAAGTCTTTTCTGCCATTATTCTATCCTCCTATGATTAACCATTAAAAACTTTGTCGAGAGTGATACCACGGAGCTCAGCAACCATGTAGGGATCTTTCATTTGCAGCAAGGCATTGATGGTAGCCTTAACCACACTGTGGGGGTTGGAAGAACCTTTACATTTGGCCAGCACATCTTTTACACCGACACTTTCCAGAACGGCACGCATTGCACCGCCAGCGATAACACCGGTACCAGGAGCAGCGGGTTTGAGAAATACGCGGGCACCGCTGTACTTGCCACATTGCTCATGGGGAATGGTACCTTTCAGAACGGGAACCTTGATAAGATTCTTCTTGGCATCATCTACACCCTTCTGGATGGCAGCCTGTACTTCCTTGGCCTTGCCCAAACCGTAACCTACAACACCATTTTCGTTACCGATAACAACGATGGCAGCGAACGTGAATGTTCTACCACCTTTGGTCACCTTGGTTACACGGTTGATTGCAACAAGACGATCCTTAAATTCGATTTCGCTCGATTTTACTCTTTTAACGTTTACTTCTGCCATGACTTTAGAATTTTAAACCACCTTCTCTGGCACCATCGGCCAACGATTTAACACGACCGTGATAGAGATAACCATTGCGGTCAAATACCACAGCATTAATACCGGCAGCGATAGCGCGCTCAGCCAGAAGTTTGCCGACTTTTGCGGACATTTCGCTTTTCGTGCCACTCTTTTCAACACCTTTCTCGCGAGAGGAAGCTGCGGCCAGTGTCACACCTTTTACATCGTCGATCAACTGTGCATAAATTTCCTTATTGCTTCTGAACACAGAAAGACGCGGCATTTCGGGAGTGCCGCTAATCTTATGACGGATGCGGAATTTAATTTTTGTTCTTCTTATATCTTTTCTTGTAGCCATAATTGATTCTATCTTTGGCGTTCTAATTTTTATTATTTAGCAGCAGCCTTACCAGCTTTCTTCCTAATCTCTTCGCCTTGGAAACGGATACCTTTGCCCTTATAAGGTTCAGGCTTGCGCAGAGAGCGGATTTTGGCTGCGGCTTGACCGAGAACTTGCTTGTCGCAGCTAGTCATCGTGATAATGGGATTCTTACCTTTCTCGGTGACTGTCTCCACATGGATTTCAGGAGCCAGCTCAAAGAAAATCTTATGACTGTAGCCTAAATCCATCTCGATAACGTTACCAGTGGCCTGCACTTTGTAACCAACACCGATGACTTCCTGGACACATTTGAAGCCTTCGGACACTCCTTTAACCATATTGGCGACCAAAGCACGATAAAGGCCGTGCATGGCCTTATGCTCTTTGCTATCCGAAGGACGCTCGAAATGAAGGACGCCATCCTCTTGTTTAACAGTAATAGAAGGGTTGACTTTCTGAGACAACTCACCTTTAGGACCTTTTACTGTAATAACGTTGTCGGAAGAAACTTTTACTTCAACACCTGCAGGCAGGCTGATGGGCATTTTACCTATTCTTGACATTTCTTTACTCCTCTCTTTGATTAGCTGATATAACAAATCACTTCACCACCAACATTCAGAGTACGCGCCTCCTTGTCGGTCATCAGACCTTTAGAGGTGGAGATGATAGCGATGCCAAGGCCATTAAGGACGCGGGGCATTTCTTCGACGGATACATAACGACGCAGACCTGGGGAGCTAACTCTTTTAAGTTCAGAGATAGCAGAAATTTTGGTCACGGGATGATACTTCAGAGCTATTTTGATACTCTGGTTATGCTGACCCTCATTCTCGAACTTGTAGTTAAGGATATAGCCTTTTTCAAACAGGATCTTGGTGATCTCTTTCTTTAATTTTGATGCAGGAATTTCAACAATCCGATGCTTAGCAGCAATAGCGTTGCGCATGCGGGTCAAGTAATCTGCAATAGGATCTGTTACCATATTTATATTCTTGATTTTAAGTTTTGTAGTATTGGTTATTTGCCAACTTGCAAAGCTACCAATGATTACTGATTAATATTACCAACTTGACTTTTTAACACCAGGTATCAAACCGCTTACAGCCATCTCGCGGAAGTTAATACGCGAAATACCGAACTGACGCATATAGCCCTTGGGGCGTCCGGTAAGCTGGCAACGGTTATGCATGCGGATGGGGCAAGCATTCTTGGGGAGCTTCTGAAGAGCAATGACTGCTTTCTCGACCTCCTCGGGTTCACCAGTGCGGACTATTTCCTTCAGAGCGGCACGCTTGGCAGCATAACGAGCTACCATTTTGGCTCTTTTACGTTCTCTTGCTTTGATTGATTCTTTAGCCATTATCTATTATTTTTGTTGATTCTTGAAAGGAATACCAAACAGTTTGAGCAGCGACATGGCCTCCTTATCAGTATTAGCCGACGTGACAAAGGTGATATCCATACCCTGAATGCGGTCAATCTTGTCAATATCAATCTCAGGGAAGATTATCTGTTCGGCGATACCAAAGGTATAGTTGCCCTTACCGTCAAAGCCCTTATCATTGATTCCACGGAAATCACGGATGCGGGGAATTGAAGCAGTAATCAGACGCTCCAGAAACTCATACATGCGTTCACCGCGGAGGGTTACGCGAACACCAATAGGCATGCCGCGACGAAGCTTAAAGTTAGAGATATCTTTGCGGGATTTTGTAGCGACAGCTTTCTGTCCAGCAATAAGAGTCATTTCTTCAATACCCTTGTCAATAACTTTCTTGTCGGCTATTGCGGCTTTGCCAAGGCCTTGGTTCAAGGTAATTTTCTTCAGACGGGGAGCTTGCATGACAGTCTTGTAGCCATACTCTTTCATCAGCGCGGGAAGAATCTCCTCGTTGTACTTAGTTTTTAATGTAGGAATATATGCCATTATTTAATCTCCTCCCCTGTTTTTTTGGAATAACGAACGAGTTTACCAGTCTTCTCGCTAATCCGGCGGCCAATACGGGTGGGAGTTTTCCCATCCATAACCATGAGATTAGACAGATGTATCGGAGCCTCTTGCTCAACAATGCCACCCTGCGTATTCTTTGCATTGGGTTTGGTATGCTTCTTAACAAGATTACGTCCTTCCACAATGGCGCGATTCTTTTCGGGATAGACCTTCAGCACTTTGCCGGTCTTGCCTTTATCTTCGCCGGCAATTACCATAACGGTATCCCCTTTTTTTACGTGCAATTTCATTTCTTTCTCTTCTTTTTAATGTTTACAATACTTCGGGAGCCAATGAAACAATCTTCGTGAATTGCTTGTCACGGAGTTCGCGTGCAACGGGGCCAAAGATACGGGTGCCACGGAGCTCGTCGTTGGCAGTGAGCAGTACACATGCATTATCGTCGAAGCGGATGTAGCTACCATCATTGCGGCGAATCTCTTTCTTTGTGCGGACAACCACAGCTTTAGAAACGGTTCCCTTTTTAATGTTGCCGGAAGGAATAGCATCTTTAACGGCCACTACAATAGTGTCGCCAATGGTGGCGTAGCGCTTCTTTGTGCCGCCGAGGACGCGAATACAGAGAGCGCTCTTGGCTCCACTGTTATCGGCAACGGTCATTCTGGTTTCTTGTTGTATCATTTCTTATTAATCTTTTTGTCTTGGACGTTGTGACAATTACTTGGCTTTTTCAACGATTTCGACGAGACGCCAGCATTTATTCTTACTCAGCGGACGTGTTTCCATGATACGGACAGTGTCGCCGATAGTGCACTCGTTCTTTTCGTCATGAGCCATGAACTTAGTGGACTTTTTAACGAACTTGCCATACAGGGGGTGCTTAACCTTACGTTCCACCTTGACGACAATAGACTTGTCCATCTTGTTGCTCACAACAACGCCAATTCTTTCTTTTCTTAAATTTCTTTCCATATCTACTGTTAGTTCTGCTTCTGCTCAGCAATCTCGCGGGCGCGAAGTTCAGTGAGACAGCGGGCAATGGTTTTTCTACTTTCTTTTATTTTGTTAGGATTCTCCAGAGGCGAAACAGCATGTGTCATAAGCATCTTCTGATACATGGAGCGCTCAGTATCCAACTTTTCCTTTAACTCGGCAGTCGTGAGTTCTTTTAAAACAATTTCGTTTTTCATGACTGTATCTTCTATTTATTCTTCGATATAATCTCTTTTTACAACAAACTTGGTCGAGATCGGGAGCTTTTGGGCAGCCAGACGGAGAGCCTCTTTTGCAATATCCATGGGGACACCTTCGCACTCAAAAAGGATTGTGCCAGGCATCACACGGGCCACAAAGTACTCGGGGGCACCCTTACCTTTACCCATACGCACCTCATTAGGCTTCTTGGTAATGGGTTTGTCAGGGAATATGCGAATCCAAATCTGACCTTCACGTTTCATGTGACGTGTTACAGCTTGACGTGCAGCCTCTATTTGACGGCCTGTGATAAAACAGGTCTCCAGGGACTTGATACCAAAGGTACCGAAAGCCAACTCGTGACCACGGAAAGCATTGCCTTTAATTTTACCCTTCTGCTGCTTTCTATATCTTGTTTTCTTAGGTTGTAACATTTTCTCTTATTGTTTAGCGTTGAGTGTTTAGCGTTTTTCTATAACTCCAACCACTAACCTTTTTTATTTACTGTTGTTATTTCTGTTGTTTCCCGAACGGCGACGGGGGGCTCCATTGCCCGAACGGCGTTCACTGCCCATTGCAGGACGGTGATCCTTCTGCTGACCACCAACGGTAGAGGGGACCAGCTCACGTTTGCCATAAATAACCCCGCGGCAGATATACACCTTCACACCGATACGACCATAAGTGGTATGAGCTTCGGCATGTGCGTAATCAATGTCGGCACGGAGAGTATGCAGAGGAGTACGACCTTCTTTGTAATGTTCGCTACGAGCAATCTCGGCTCCGCCGATACGACCAGCGATAGAGACCTTGATACCTTCGGCTCCAGAACGCATAGTGGAAACAATAGCGTTCTTAATTGCACGACGGTACTGAACGCGACCTTCGATTTGCTTAGCGATATTCTGAGCAACGAGAACAGCATCCAACTCGGGGCGCTTCACCTCGGAGATATTGATCTGTACATCCTTGCCGGTAAGTTTCTTCAATTCTTCTTTAAGTTTGTCGACCTCACTGCCGGCCTTGCCGATAATCAGACCCGGACGGGCGGTGTTGATAGTCACGGTAAGGAGCTTGAGGGTTCTCTCGATATAAATCTTCGAGACGCTGGCCTTGGCGAGACGGGCATTGAGATATTTGCGGATCTTGTCGTCCTCAACGAGCTTCTGCTCGAACTTACGGCCGCCAAACCAGTTAGAATCCCATCCGCGGATGATGCCTAAACGATTTCCAATTGGGTTAGTTTTTTGTCCCATTGTTGACTTTCTTCTTATTAAATTACTTATTTGTTTTCTTCTTCAGCTTTAGGAGCCACAGGAGCCTCTTCGACACGGCTGCCGAGAATAACGGTGATGTGGTTGCTGCGCTTGCGGATTCTGTATCCACGTCCTTGGGGGGCTGTGCGCATACGTTTCATTGTGCGGCCTTCATCAACCATAATCTGCTTCACATAAAGTTGACTGTCCTCCAAACGTTTGCCCTCGTTTTTGGCCTGCCAGTTTGCTACGGCACTAAGCACCAGTTTGTAAATCTTGGGGGCGGACTCTCTGGGGCTGTACTTCAATATACCCAGAGCTTTATCAACATCAACGCCGCGTACCATATCAGCGACGAGACGAGTCTTGCGAGGCGAAGTAGGATTGTTCATCAACTTTGCCACGTAGAGAGTCTTTTTGGCTTCTTTGCGTGCTTCTGCACTATTCTTTTTTCTACGTCCCATTTCTTATTGTATCTTTCTTTTTGGACTAATTATTTCTTAGCTTTATCTTTAGATCCGGCATGGCCACGGAAGATGCGGGTGGGAGCAAATTCACCCAGCTTATGACCCACCATATTCTCGGTGACATACACAGGAATGAATTTGTTTCCATTGTGCACGGCAATTGTCTGTCCCACGAAATCGGGCGATATCATCGAGGCACGGCTCCAAGTCTTGATGGTAACTTTTTTATTAGCCTGCTGAGCCTCAATGACTCTTTTCTCCAGCTTATGGAAGATATACGGACCTTTCTTTAATGAACGACTCATTTTCTTCTTCTTTTAATAATTACTTCTTTCTTCTTTCGACAATGTACTTGCTCGACTGTTTCTTAGGAGCGCGTGTCTTGTAGCCCTTAGCTGGGATACCCTTACGGCTGCGAGGATGTCCGCCGCTCTGACGGCCCTCACCACCGCCCATCGGGTGGTCAACAGGATTCATGACTACACCACGGTTGCGCGGACGGCGACCGAGCCAACGGCTGCGGCCGGCTTTACCGCCAACCTCAAGGTTATGCTCAGGATTGGAAACAATACCAACAGTGGCACGGCAAGCCTGCAGAATCATACGCATCTCACCACTGGGCATTTTAATGATAGCATACTTGTCGTCGCGCGACATGAGCTGTGCATAAGCACCAGCGCTACGCACCATCTTGGCGCCCTGGCCAGGACGCAGCTCGATGTTGTGAATCAGTGTGCCGAAAGGAATTTCAGCAAGAGTCAAAGTGTTTCCAACTTCTGGAGCAACACCTTTACCCGACATGACAGTCTGACCAACTTTTAATCCCTGGGGAGCCAGGATATAACGCTTCTCACCATCTGCATAAAAAACCAATGCAATACGTGAACTGCGGTTGGGGTCATACTCGATAGTCTTTACAACAGCGGGAATACCGTCCTTGTCTCTCTTGAAATCGACAAAACGATATAACTGCTTATGACCACCGCCCATATAGCGCATGGTCATCTTACCTTGGTTGTTACGGCCACCGCTCTTGGCGTAGCCTCTCACCAGACTTTTTTCCGGTTTGCTGGTAGTAATGTCATCATTCGTGACAACAATCTTGTGACGCTGACCGGGAGTTGTGGGTTTAATTTTCTTTAAAGCCATTTCTGTTCTTTTAGTCTCTTATCAGTGGACTATTACTATTATTTATTATTTTTTAATATTGCCGAAGGTGAGGAAAGGTATCCTCGCCTTCGGCAGTGATTGATTAGATGTTTGCGTAGAAGTCGATGCTGTCGCCTTCGGCCAGAGTTACGATAGCTTTCTTGAAAGCATTGGTGCGTCCCACCAGATATCCAGCCTTAGTATAACGAGCCTTTACTTTGCCCGAATAGTTCATCGTGTTTACCGAAAGAACCTTCACACTGTAGAACTCCTCGACGGCTTTCTTAATCTCAATCTTATTGGCACGCTTGTCGACAACAAAACCATAACGATTCAGAACCTTCGGGGCAGGCTTGTTCTTATCGCGCTGGATGCGGGTAAGCTGGGGAGCAGCTGCGGCCTCGGTGATTCTCGTCATCTTTTCGCTGATCAGAGGTTTTACTAAGATATTCATCGTTGTTAAACTTTCTTAAATCAATTTACTAACTACTTTATTTTGTTGCCAAAACGCGGCTAATTTCGCCGAATGAGCCTTCAGTTATAAGGATATTAGCAGCACTTACAATGTCGTATGTGTTTAATTGCGACACAGTTACCACTTTTACCCTCTGGAGGTTTCGAGCAGACAAAGATACGAAATTATTTTGATTCTCAACAACAATTAATGATTTTTTGTCGCCTAATTTAAGATTGTTGAGTATCTCAATCATCTTTTTAGTCTTCGGAGCCTCCATGTTGATGCTGTCGACAACAGTCATGGCATTCTCAGCAACCTTGGCGCTGAGGGCAGAACGACGGGCCAAACGCTTCACCTTAATATTCAGCTTGAAACGGTAGTCGCGGGGCTGGGGTCCGAATATACGACCGCCACCCACAAAGACCGGGCTCTTCAAATCACCCGAACGGGCACCACCAGTGCCTTTCTGGCGTTTAAGTTTACGGGTGCTGTGGGCATTTTCACTACGTTCTTTGGCCTTGTGAGTACCCTGACGGTTGTCTGCCAAAAACTGTTTGCAATCGAGATAGATTGCATGCTGGTTGGGCTCGATGGCGAAGATAGAATCGTCGAGAGTGATGGTTCTACCGGTTTCGCTTCCGTTGATGTTATAGACTTTTAACTCCATCTTTCAAGTTTTATTATTGATCCTTTGGGTCCCGGTACAGAACCTTTCACTAACATTAAATTCTTTTCAGGGATAATCTTGACAACCTGAAGATTCTGAATCTTCACTCGGTGGTTACCCGTCTGACCGGCCATGCGCATACCCTTGAAAATACGCGAAGGATAGGAACTTGCACCAATCGAACCGGGGGCACGCAGGCGGTCGTGCTGGCCGTGAGTCAAGTCACCGACACCGCCAAAACCATGTCTCTTGACAACGCCTTGGAAACCCTTACCTTTAGAGGTTCCGACGACGTCGACAAATTCGCCTTCCTGGAAGACATCCACTGTCAAAACTTCACCATACTTTTTCTTGTGGCCCTCCTCAAAGCGGCTGAACTCTGCGAGATAGCGTTTGGGGGTGGTGTTGGCCTTTGCAAAATGGCCTCTCATGGGCTTTGTGACGCGGCTTTCCTTCTGCTCGCCAAAAGCCAACTGAATAGCCTCATAACCATCCTTCTCGATGGTTCTTACTTGTGTGACAACACAAGGACCAGCTTCAATAACTGTGCACGGAATCTGCTTTCCGTCGGCATCAAAAAGACTGGTCATTCCAATTTTTTTACCAATTAATCCTGACATTTCTTTACTTTGGATTGTTTGTTTTTAGTTTTCAGCTTATTCTCATCATCGGGCGATGACTACTGACATTGGCTGATTTTAATTTCACACTTTGATTTCCACTTCAACACCACTGGGCAATTCCAGCTTCATCAAAGCGTCGATAGTCTTGGCACGGTCATTGATGTCAATGTCCATAAGACGCTTATAGGTGCTCAGTTCAAACTGTTCGCGGCTCTTCTTGTTGACAAATGTGGAGCGGTTCACAGTGAAAATCTTTTTGTTTGTCGGCAGCGGAATGGGACCATTCACCACTGCGCCCGTCATCTTGACGGTCTTAACGATCTTCTCAGCCGACTTGTCGACGAGATTGTGGTCGTAAGATTTCAGTTTGATTCTAATTCTTTGACTCACGGTTAATGTTATTTATTAATTATTATATTTATTCTTCAGGATGTTTTCCTGCTGGTCGCGGCTCACCTCAGCATAGTGCGAGAACTCCATTGTCGAGTTGGCACGGCCAGAAGTGATAGTACGCAGCGAGGTCACATAGCCGAACATCTGCTCCAGCGGCACCATGGCATGGATAGCCTGCACGCCCACCTTTGCGACGATATTCTCCAGCATACCACGGCGTCGGTTCAGGTCGCCCGTCACGTCACCCACGTATGCATCGGGGGTAAGAACCTCCAGCTTCATAATCGGCTCCAGCAGCACAGGCTGAGCCTTGCGGCAAGCCTCCTTGAATCCGATCTTGGCACACACCTCAAACGACAACTGGTCGCTGTCCACCGGATGGAACGAACCATCCAGCACAGTCACCTTCATGCTGTCCATCGGGTAGCCGGCCAAGACGCCATTCTGCATAGCCTCCTTGAAGCCCTTCTCGATAGCAGGAATATATTCTTTAGGAATGTTACCACCCTTCACCTCATTGACAAACTGCAGACCGGTCACTCCCTCGTCGGCGGGGCCAATCTCAAACAGAATGTCGGCAAATTTACCCCTGCCGCCTGTCTGCTTCTTGTAGATTTCGTGATGCTGAACAGTGGCAGTGATAGCCTCTTTATAAGCCACCTGCGGACGGCCCTGGTTCACCTCGACCGAGAACTCACGACGCAGACGGTCCAAAATGATGTCCAAATGCAGCTCGCCCATACCGCTGATGATGGTCTGACCCGACACCTCGTCGCTCTTGACGCGGAACGTGGGATCTTCCTCCACAAGCTTAGTCAGCGCATTGGTCAACTTGTCCATGTCGCCTTGTGTCAAAGGCTCAACCGCGATACTGATTACCGGTTCGGGGAACTTCATCGACTCGAGGATAATGGGGTGCTTCTCGTCGCAGAGGGTATGCCCGGTCTTGATGTCCTTGAAACCTACTGCAGCCCCGATGTCACCAGCCTCGATGCGGTCGAGCGGGTTCTGCTTGTTGGAGTGCATCTGCATGATACGGCTGATGCGTTCCTTCTTGCCCGTATTGGCATTATAAACATACGAGCCGGATTCCAACGAGCCGCTGTAAACGCGGAAGAAACAAAGACGGCCCACATAAGGGTCGGTGGCAATCTTGAAAGCCAAAGCCGAGAAAGGAGCCTTCACATCGATAGGACGCATCTCCGGCTTTCCGGTCTTGGGATTGATGCCATCCACCTCCTTCATGTCGAGGGGGCTGGGCAGGAAAGCCGCCACAGCGTCAAGCAGGGTCTGAACACCCTTATTCTTGAAAGCGGAGCCGCACATCACGGGGACAATCTTCTTGGCCAAAGTGGCTTTTCGGATTTCGGCAATAATCTCTTCGGCAGTGATGGAGTCGGGGTCGTCGAAGAATTTCTCCAACAGCGCCTCGTTCTCCTCGGCCACTCCCTCGACGAGTTTCTGACGATACTCGGCGGCGATGTCCTTCAGGTCATCGGGCATGGGGATTTCCTCGAAACGCTGACCGTTGGACGACTCGTCCCATACCAGCGCCTTGTTCGAAATCAAATCCACAACACCCTTGTACAGATCCTCCTGACCGATAGGGATTTCAATGGGGATAGGATTGGCGCCCAAGCGCTCCTTGATTTGACTCACCACGCCGAAGAAATCGGCACCTGCGCGGTCCATCTTATTGACAAAAGCAATGCGGGGCACACCATACTTGTCGGCCTGACGCCACACCGTCTCCGACTGAGGCTCCACGCCGCCGACAGCGCAGAAGATGGCGATAGCGCCATCGAGCACGCGCAACGAACGCTCCACCTCCACCGTAAAGTCCACGTGGCCCGGAGTGTCAATAATATTGTACTTATAACGCTGGTCATGCCAGTCCCAATATACCGTGGTGGCGGCAGAAGTGATGGTGATTCCACGTTCCTGCTCCTGCACCATCCAGTCCATTGTGGCCGAGCCTTCGTGCGTCTCTCCCAGCTTATAGTTCTTGCCGGTATAAAAAAGTATGCGCTCGGTCGTCGTCGTCTTGCCGGCGTCGATATGGGCCATGATGCCAATATTCCTTGTATATTTTAGGTCTGACATGTATTTGTGGTTTTGCTTGGGCTATCAGTTATTCCTGAATAAAGAATCTTTTTAGAACGTATTAATTAATAATTAGAAGCGGAAGTGCGAGAAAGCCTTGTTGGCCTCGGCCATACGGTGGATATCCTCTTTACGCTTGAAGGCGGCACCCTCTTCCTTGTAAGCAGCCTGAATCTCAGCGGCCAGTTTCAGAGCCATGGTCTTCTCGCTGCGCTTGCGGCTGAAGCTGATAAGGTTCTTCATGCCGATGGACTGCTTGCGCTCGGGGCGGATTTCGGTAGGCACCTGGAAAGTGGCGCCGCCGATACGACGGCTCTTCACCTCAACCGAGGGGGTGATGTTGGCCAGAGCCTTCTTCCACACTTCGATGCCGTCTTCCTTGGTGCGGTCGGCCACCACGTCGATTGCCTCATAGAAAATCTTGTAGGCAATGGTCTTCTTGCCGCCCAACATCAGGTTGTTGACAAACTTGGTAACGAGCACGTCGTTATATTTGGGATCCGGGAGGATGATACGTTTTCTGGGTTTAGCTTTTCTCATTTCTCTTATTCATTAACGAATTGTTCTCGACAATTCCTAATTCTTTGTAAATCTTAATTCTTACTTACTTAGCAGCCTGTTTCGGACGCTTGGCACCGTATTTGGAACGACGCTGGCGACGGCCGTCAACTCCGCTGGTATCCAGTGCACCACGGATGATGTGATAACGCACGCCGGGGAGGTCCTTCACACGGCCACCACGAATCATAACAATTGAGTGCTCCTGCAGGTTGTGGCCCTCACCGGGGATGTAGGCGTTGACCTCTTTCTGGTTGGTGAGACGCACACGGGCAACCTTACGCATTGCCGAGTTAGGTTTTTTCGGGGTGGTGGTGTACACACGGGTGCAGACGCCGCGACGCTGGGGGCAGCTGTCCAGAGCGGGAGATTTCGACTTATACTCCATCTGCTGGCGTCCTTTGCGAACTAATTGCTGAATTGTTGGCATTTTGTCTTTTGATGTTATATATTTAATTATTAATGTTTTCCGTCACTTTTCAAGAGCCGTTCTTGCCCTTGAAATGGAATGCAAAATTACAACTATTTTTCCACCCCACAAAATAACAGCCCGATACTTCGATGTTAAATAAACTTAAAATTCTTTGGGAGCATTATATTTCAGTGTTTTACAAAAACAAATCCGCGCATTATTCTTGCCCCAGGCCAAGAGTTATCAACAGCCACCGTCGCACCCCTTAAAAAACGCCCTTCTGCGCGCGCCAAAAGTACTTCCCGATGCCCGATGAGTCCTCCGGATTAGCTTCATCGCAGGCATATTGACCCTGTTTAGATTCTATTTTGTTTCTGCTTTGTTTCTATTTTGTCTCTGCGCAAGTGTAAAAATACAAATAAGGAGGAGGCAATCAGCTGGCAATGGAGCGGACAAGGCTACAGGGCTGCGCCGGTCCGCGCCGCGCGACGGTCAGTCGCTATAGTGATACTGCCCTTTGCCACGGGTGGCGCGGCCATATTGGATGGCGTGCTGCGGGCAGTAGTGATAGCAGGCCTCGCAGTGGGTGCAATGGCCGTGCCAGCGGGGTTTGCCGTCGACGAGGGCGATGTTCTGCAGGGGACAGACCTCCGCGCAGCGGCCGCACGAGACACACGCATCGGTGGCGCAATAGGCCTTGTCGCTCAGACTCCGGTTGAAACCGGCGCCGATGGCATACGTCTTTGTCCGGGGGAACATGCCGCGCTTCAGTTCCACCACCTTGCGACGTTCCTGGATGAATCGGGTCAACAGCGGCAGCATCTCCTCGGCACGAGCCAGCTTGCGCTGCGTCACCTCGGGCGAGTCGATATTCATGAACGACATGTTGACATACGTGTTGGGCATCGCCACCCCGAAGGCGGCGTCCAGTCTCAGCCCCTTTTGGGCCAAAGTTTTGGCCAACATGTGGTCGGCCATGCCGGCATCGTCGCCGTAGGTGCACACCATATATATATAAGCAGGGGTCACGGCAAGGCGGAGCCGCCCCACAAAGTCCAGCACCAGCCGCGGGGGCTGCCACGAATAGATGGGGAAGACGAAACCGAGGCTCTCGCCCTCGGCCAGCGCATAATCGTATTCCCCCTGGCGGGCAGCCTGAGGGATGAAGACCAACTTTTGCTCAAGGCGGGCAGCAAGCTGCTCGGCCACATGGCGGCTGTTGCCGCAACCCGAATAGTAGAATATCATATCAAATATATTATCAATCACATTTCATGATGGGCGACCATCCCTCTCCCCTGCCTGCCCTCACCTGGGCCAGGCAGTCTGGGGGCATCGACAAGCGTATGGAGGCTGTTCCGTCCGTGCCATACAGGAACTCGTCGGCGGGAATCATGTTGTCACCTCCCTCAAGAAACTCACACGCCAACCAGCCGTATTGGTTCACGGCCTGTCCCGCCCAGGTCCGCCGCTCGCCTTTGCCATCAGCTGCCGTATACTCAAACGCTATTATGGTGTCGCACAAATACCTTATATTCAACACGCAGCTCCCTTCCGCGTCCCGATAGGTCCTGTCCCAACCCGTGGCATCCACCGTCTGTGGCGCCACAGACGCTGTTTCCTGCACAGGCGCACCACCCGTGCAGCCCCACGCCAGCTGGACCGCCATAGTTAAACCGAACCCCATAGTCACCTTGTTTATAAGCATCTTAAGCCAAGTTTACATCACTTTTGACTTTGCAAAGATACAACTATTTTCCCAATCCGCAACCCTACCGCGAAGCACATTCCCCCAAAAATCCACCACAGCAAGCACACGCCACCCCTATTCCGAAAAATCACACCGATTTTATGGATTATAATCCACAAAAACATACCAATTTTATGGATTAGTCGTTTTTTATTCGTATCTTTGCAGCCGGAAAATATATGAACGCATCATGGAACTACTACACAGAAGTCTTCAACAGACAATTGAAAACAAGCTGTTTAAAGGAAAAGCTATCGTACTTGTCGGTGCCAGACAGGTGGGAAAGAGCACACTATTCAGGCAGATACTCGACGGAAGGGACAGTGTTCTCACCTTGAATTGCGACAATTCTAACACAAGAGCACTACTCGAAAACGCTCAACTGAGCGACCTCCAACGTCTGGTTGGGGACAGCCGTATAGTGGTGATCGATGAAGCCCAACGCATAAAAGGCAGCGGCCTCACCATGAAACTCATAACCGACAACATGCCTCAAGTGCAACTGCTGATTACTGGCTCATCATCATTCATGCTGCAAGGCGCGCTCAACGAACCCCTCACGGGCCGCAAATATGAATACCACCTATACCCCTTTTCCACACAAGAACTCTATAACAACTTGGGCTACCTGAGCACACAAAGCATGCTCGAATCGCGATTGATATTCGGCTCCTACCCCGACATAGTCAACAATGCCGACGACAGCCGCGAACTATTGATGAATCTATCTGGCAGCTACATGTACCAAGACCTGTTGTCGATGGAGAGTGTACGCAAACCCGTATTGATAGAAAAGCTCCTTGTGGCACTGGCCCTGCAAGTAGGCAGCGAAGTATCGTATAATGAATTGGCTCAAACCGTAGGCTCTGATGCAAAGACCATTGAGAAATATATCGACTTGCTTGAAAAATGCTATATACTCTTCCGTCTGCCCGCTTTAAGCAGAAACATGCGCTCAGAACTGAAACACGGCAAGAAAATATACTTCTACGACAACGGCATTCGCAATGCCTTGATACAAAACCTCAATCCCCTTTCACTCAGAAACGACGCTGGTGCCTTGTGGGAGAATTTCATCATCAGCGAATTTATCAAGACCAACCATTACAACGGGCGGTACGCCAATTACTATTTCTGGCGCACCACTTCACAGCAAGAGATAGATTTTGTCGAAGAACGAGACGGACTTCTGAGACTATACGAAATGAAATGGAACCCCAAGAAAAGCACCGCCAAAGCCCCTGCCGAGTTCACTAAAGCCTACGGCCAGATGCCCTTCACCGTCGTAACCCCCGACAACTACATCGACATCCTGACGTAACCGGAACGTAGTTACAGAACTCACTTGCGACTATGGTTAGAAAGGCCGACCTTGAATTGAATCCTATTCATCGTCCATCTCCTCATTATTTGTCTGCGGAACAAGTTCCACCTCCAATATTGATGGCGAGATATTCAACTCCTTGAAGATATACAAAAGGACCGATTGCTTGTTCTTTGTGCTGTTGGCAGACCACACATAACAATTGTCTGCAACACGAGTAGTATATCCCTCATCTTTAATAAATAACATATAGTTTTTGGTGGCGAGGTATAACATATCAGTAGGTTTTTCGCTGAATAGGTTCTTGCATACCTCTACAAGCATGTCCTTCCACGTGGTCACAGGATGTCGTTCGCCGCGGAAAATATACGCTGAAATAGAACGTCCCGTAAACTCAGCGTCATCGTCATTGAGTGAGACGACATCAACAGCCTTCTCCAATGGTTCGTAAGCTGTGGTAATCATGGGCCAAAGACGCTTGAAATCCCGAAGTAGTTCCTGTCCGCGTTCCACAAGTTCTTTCTCAGTCCATTGCTGGTGAGTTTTCATATAGTTGCTTAATCTGAATGGAGAATCCTTATAGCCTGTCACCACAACCTCTTTCTCTTCTTTTGTCACCTTGTCTTTCTTTTTGAATGTGTAGCCGTTCCATTTCTCAATGTAGGGCCGATTGCTGTATTCGGAGTTGTAGCCTGTCAGCGTTAGGTTGGCGAAGGTGTGGAGATACTTATCTTTAACCTCATCTGCATTGGGACCGAGATCCTTCTTCCATTGAGCGTTGAGATTCTGCGGCATAATATGTTCTATCGAGATTTTCCCCTCTTCCATCTTTTGAATAATCAGACTGTCTCGTTCCTTGCTGTTCTGGTTCTCCATACGCTCTAATAGAAACGCCCTGTAGCTGGGAGGCATCTTATACACTTGCCGTTGGGGGAAGCTATCATCAACATGTCCATCGGTGGGGAACACTCCTGTGCCTTGTTTTTTCAAGATGATGTATTTCAGTATCTCAGTATAGGATACCGTCACATCAACCCCTCTCTTCTCATGAATCCTATATACGCGCATGACATCACTATGAAGTAAAGCAAAGGTCTTGGACATCACGTTGGCCGGCCATCCACAGATGATACGTCTTGCCCAATAGTTCTCTACTACGTCAAGTACTTCGTACTGGATGTTCACGCCCAATCCATTCTCATCGGCATATTTGAGAAACTGCATATAGAATGGCATGCACACATTGGAGCCTATGCTGGCCAGCTGCTTTAGTTTTATGTCGAGCTGTTCAATTCCGGTCTCGCCCTTGGCGGCCTTCCTATAATATCGTGAATAATTGAGGAGCTCATTCAGCAACTCCTCTCGTGGCATTTTCTTATCCTCATCAAACTGCTTGAAGTCAAAATACAGATCCTCTTGACTGCTGATAACTTTGTTTTTGATGGTGAGATAGTCTCGAATGAAAGCCGTCGGCTCTCCATCGGTATTCTTCTCAATCTTGCTCCAATATTGGTAATAGTATTTTTCCTGGACTTCCTTTGACTCTGACATCAGCAAGTAGTTGCGGACTTTGTCGGCTTCTTCAAGATCTTTGCCACAAGAGTTGAGACTTTCAAAAATTAGTTGAGGGTTATCCTTGGAGTCGAGGCAAATATCAATGACAATAAGTTTCTCTATAGCCTCTATCAAATCCTCGAACACCAGACTGTTGCTTGATGTTATAAGACTGTAAAAAAAGAGGTAGTTACTCGTCATCCCCGACTGGTCGGCTGGTACAAACTGCTCTTTATCATTGGAGAAGAGTGCATCATACGCCTTCAAATCGTCATCAATGGGACGCAATTTTATCTTCCTTTCCACATGCCTACGGTATTTAGCCATCAGGTATTTATCCCGGGTGTCCTCCACGAACCTCCTATTTTCGCATTTCATTTCTCCGTTATCCACGGCATTGATTGCCGCAAGGACAAGGAGTGAGATGGTAGTGATACGCTGCTGGCCATCTATAATCAGCAGGTCGTTGTCTGTCTCGCTCGCCTTGACGGAAACGATGCTTCCGAAAAAATGGCTGAACAAATGCTGTTCATGTATCTTGAGCAAGTCAGCATACAGCCTTTGCGTGAGTTCGGGATATGATAAATGTAGAAATGCACAGTCTCTCTCCAAAGCAAGGAGCAATGGTAAGGCTCGCCTACGGAAAGGCGTTTGACATATGGAGCCGGAAACGAGACTATGCTTAGAA
>Ga0247611_10001648_pt1 | contig 39312 bp, 54 predicted proteins | sample 177DNAGHGhighgp2_FD_192422 | JGI IMG/M metagenome (GOLD analysis project Ga0247611, IMG submission 192422) | Sheep rumen microbial communities from Palmerston North, Manawatu-Wanganui, New Zealand - 1770 DNA GHGhigh gp2 | ecosystem: Host-associated > Mammals > Digestive system > Stomach > Rumen... | reverse complement strand
ATAATTCGATTAAGACCAGATGATTCGTCGGATATCAGATTGGTCAGAAAGTCATTAATTGGATTACGAGAATGCTACCCGGAATTCGGTAAATGGTATGATGAAAAAATCGTACCAAAACTGAATTCCGAGACTAGAAAAATATTTCTAGCTACACATAATTCCGAATTTTCAGGAGCATTAATTTTAAAAGATGATGGTCTTGAAAAGAAAGTATGTACCCTTTTCGTAAATCCAAATAATAGGTTTCGCCACATAGGTTCCGATTTTCTTAGAATAGCATCTGAAGAATTGGAAACCTATAAATTGCCAATAACTATATCTGATGAAGCCCGTCCTTTCTTTTATAATAATCTTGGATTTAACTTCTATACAAAAGAAGTTAGACCAAATATGTACAAAGAAGGAATGGACGAATATCTTGGATATATAATGTGGCACAATCCCGACAATGAACTAAAGAGGAGATAAAAACAAAATGGCACTTAGATACAAACGTTTCTATTATGATATTGATAAACCTGACAACGAGGCGTCGATATTTGTCGATGATGTACTTGTGCTTAAGAAAGTTATAACTTTTACTGGTAAATATAATAGTATACGTCTGTCAGAATTATTTGGCAGCGAAACTCGCGTGTTTAAAGTGAATTCGATTATGGAATTCAAAAACAAAGCTGATAAAATCGGTAAAAAGACAATCGATCCTCTTAATTGTATGGCTGGTAGATTGAGCCGAGAACAAATCTTTAAAATTGGCAAATATATCGACATAATGAGTTATTTGCCGGCGTCGAATTGTCGATTGATGAGTGTTACAGAATTAAAACTGAATTCACTTCGTAAAGTAGTTGGTGATAAAGAATTTGTTAACGAAACAGATGCGATCCCTTATACAACGCCGATGATGACTTGTTGTTACGATGGCGTTGATTTCCAGTATAAAGACGCGAATGGTGAATTGATACGATACTTTGGAAAGTTCTTTGTTATTGGCGATTCCGGATATATTTTGTCAGCTGCTTATATGAAACAGCCTAAAACCCCGAAACCGTTTGATTTATATGCACTGGCTGCAAAACATTCGTCTTTATTCAATAGGCACGATGTGCAGAACGTAGACATTTGTGAATTATCAGATATCAAATTTGACGATATGTTGCGCATATATAAAGAAAACGCCTTCTATTCTGACGATTGTTTATATTTGTTTCACGATACTAGTGGTTCATATAATAATCGCGGATTCTTAATATCAAATATAGAGAAAGTGGACCCTACAGAACTTGATGGACATTTCTCATATCGTATTAAGGGTCGTTTCATAGATAACAGGTCATCTAATTTTATCTCTGATATTTCGTATGGTTCCGACATCGGTTCAGCTATGGATTTGAAAGTAGACAAACCGTTTGTAACTCTTGAACTTGGTGATATCGATGACGTCAAAAGGGTTTATACCAATTACGCCGAAGTTGCACTTGCAGAAATGCGCCTCTTAGATGGTTTATTTTACGTCAAACCGGTAGAGCTTGATGATGAAAAAAAGAACACCACTCCTATAATTTGGCCTGTGTTCACCGTATATAGACAGTTTATGCAGTTTGACAGACTTCGCAGAAAAGCTATCGACGATTATATTGGTAACTTGTCTGACGAAGAACTTGCTTGTATTGGTCCAGATGATAAACTGTTCTGTGTTGAATAAGGAGGCTTTGATGGACATAAGCAGCGGCATGACTGCGTTGGCTGCCAAAATAGTCAATGCATCTGAGGTTATAAAGTTGGGTCGAGCTGTGATGAATGCTGACCCGTATCAACAACCTCTTCCAGAACGCATAAGGAGAAAATATGTTGAAGAAAAGAAAACATCCTCGAATACCTCGACGGATAGAATTTAAAATTAATAATGTAACATTTGTTATCAAACATCCAACTAAATGGACCATCAAGGTCGAAAACGTTCCGCCTCCATGTTTTAATTACGCACCTTTTGTACCAGTTGTCGACGATACCAAGTTCGACCTTTTTGATATACACAATCGAAAAGGCCTTGTTCTAGCGGCAACTGGAAAAAGTTTAGAAGAGATAATAGAAGAACAAAAGCGAATCGAGACTAGAGCTGAAGCGTTTCGTCGCATGTACAACTTTTGGTTTAAAGGAGAGGTGCAATGAATATAAAAAATTTATTCATCACTATAGCAACGTGGCTTAATGGCGGTTCTGAACCTGCACCGGACGACATATTTGGAGCAATCACTCTTGTCGTTGTGCTGGCCATAGCATTTGTGGCGCTTATATTTGTATTTACGTCACCAGATGCATATATGGAATCGCCACCATATAGCTTGCTGTTGGATATACAAGATTATGATAACGATAAATATAAAATCTTCTTATTAAGATCACATCCTGTTATAAATAAATTTGGCGGACGTGGTTGGGAGGGCGATTTATATCATTTATCGGAACTTATGGCAAAGCGACTTACGTTTTTAGATATGAAAAAAGAATCTGTGTGTAAAGTTTTTTTTGCCGAATCCAATCAAGATATAGCTGTGCAGCTGCAGCGTCGGACAGTGGATAATTTCAACGGAGTATTGTTTTACGATAGAGAAGAAAATAAATGGTTTTTCTATCGTAGACCGCCGACTATCAAGCTTCGATTCTACAATAAAGATAACGCTGTGCATGTCGATGTAAAGATAGCTGTAATCGGTAATGCATCGCCAGACATGCCTCCACATACTAATCTTGACGATTTGCTATCGCTGCTTTTCATTAATCACAATGAAAATTATACAATTCATTTTCTTGATATAGATAATGAATTTAAAAGAGGAAGGCTAGAGAATGACAATTGAAAAATCTGAATCGTACGATGAGATTAAGGACACGCTAAATAAGTTGCATGACAAACTTTATTCAGCAGATGATACTTTGAAGAAGCGATTTATCGACAATCCTGATAAAAAAGAACTCTTGTATAAAGATCTTTTGGTGATATTAAGTTCATTGTCTAAACTTGAAGCACAGATTGTTGTAGCGAAAGATATTGTCATTCAAGAATTGATACGCCAAAATTTCTTTAAATAGTGTTAAATAGGTCACACAGTCATATATTATCTTCTTAATATAAATGGAGGTTTATATGGCTAGAAAAATTTTAACAACAAATTTAAACAAAGAAGGAAGGGGGACTATCGGTATGATAGTCCCTGATTTTGTTTCACCGTCGGCACATCATAAAGATAAATTTTATCTGTTTAAATTTAAAGTAAGACGTTGTCTTTATTGGCTACGTTTTAAGGCTGAATTGTTGGTGACCAAACTTAGTTTGAAGCACAAACACGCGAAGGAAACATTGGATGATTTTACAAAATCGTGCAATGACTTGGTTAACAGCATATTGTCGGAATCTGTTAAAGATTTTAAACCTGAAGTCATTGACGAAAGGGCGGAACTGTATAAAAGCTTAAAGAAATCTATCGATGAAGGGAAACCTGTAATGTACGTTAATTTAGATGAGGAGAAATAAAATGAATATCTCGAAAGAAGATTTGATTAAAAAGTTTGATGGAACATCTTTGGAACCAAAGCCTGTTATAATTGTAGTCCACTTTAAAGAAGTACTCAATTTAATGCAGGCAAAACCGCTTCCGTTATCACATTATTGCTACGTTATTTTAGACGTGGCCAGTTCGTGTGATGACCAAAATCTTAAATACGTAATCTACCGGAATCTTGAAACTGGACGCATTTGGGCTAGAGAAATCAATGACTTCTTTGAAGACCACGATGTGCTGTTCCCGTCTGGAAGAAGTGAAGTACTTCCTAGATTAACAGAAGCATCTGAAAGACATCTGGATATCTTACGTCAGAATATCAAAACAGTATATCCTACATTAAGATTTTTATTAAATGGAGAAGAACAATGAGTGTAAATTTAATGCCGACAAAATTTATGCATGAGAAAGAGAAACATCGCAATCCAAGTGGAACAATTAATAAAGCCAGCTGGTTGCTTTCTAAGAGTAAGCGTAATCTTACAGCACTCGCTTCATTGTACACACGTTGCAAGTTGCCTCTTGTAGATGCTTCGCTGCTTGATAAACAGAAATACGATTATCAGAATAGTTGGGAAGCCGCTTATGTGATGGCAAGATACTGTGTGATACACAATGTGTCTAAGCCGTCAGATGTATTCAATTCGATCAATTTTGATTTTGAAAAAGGTTTTACGTTGAAACATGGTGATAGACAATGGTATATTGTATTGATGACATATTTTCAGTCGCTTACATCTACAGCATCTTGCTTGGAAGAAAAAGAAGGTATACATTGGAGGGTACCGCCGACATTGATGTCAACGTATTTCATGTATGAAGATTATTTAATATCTGGAAAGATTAAATCAGATGGCTTGCTATTTCCACCACAAGATACGGAGGCAATATAAGATGGATTGGGGCGATTATACTTCGTTTCTGAGCAAATACAATTTTAAAATGCGATTGAAGAAGATGTCAAATGTAGAATTTGTTGAAAATTCTGATGGCGGTTTCGAATTGCATTTTAAGGTTAAAAAGAAATTATATCCTACTGAAAAACACCGACAACGTCGTTGGAATCGTTCTACAAGATTCCTGAATTGTGGGAAGTCTCAGGAACGTCTCGATGCATCGGCTGTAATACCTTATGAAATGACATCTTGTTTCTGTAAGGACTGTGGCCGATGGGTTTTTCAACACTGCGATCACAATGACACTTATTGTGGAGAATGTGGTTCGCTTAATGTGAAAATAACACGTCATCTGATAACAAGCGCAGCTGAACGTAGATGCATCTTAACAAAAGAGCGGTTGGAAAATAAATATAAATATAATAAAAAATAAATGGGAGAAGCAATGAATAAAAAGCGTGTTGGAAATAGAGCGTCAAACTATACTCGCTCTAATGGAAGAATCGTAGCTATAGAAACTTGTACATCAGATGGATATTATGTACAAGGCATTAAAGGCGGACATCCGTTTGAAAAAGTTCCTGGTATAGGCCATTTCAATGGGTATGGCGCTTTTAAAGTATACGAAAAATACCAGAGAAGCATCTATCTTGTCGTTTGTGTCTATCGCGATAACGGTTCTAGTTTTGCTGTGCAGATCGATGTGAAAGATGCCGTTATGAAACATTATGGATACAAACGATATTCCCAAGCGTTATTGGATAAAGCAATCGCTGATCTTAAAGGAAAGAAAATCTTTGTGTATTATGATGATACAGACAGAGAATGGAAACTTTCTTATCCTCCTGAAACTCTTTGGTATAGTCGAAACGAATATTTAGAATATGCTTTTTTAAAGAAAACATGTCCTGCTGGATTTGTAGACACCATACCAACGAAGAAAACAAAGAAGAAGTTTGTCGTTCATTTAAAGAAAAGAGGAGAAAATAAAGATGGAACTAACACCTGAACTGTATAATGCAATTAAGGCTTCATTGTCCGAGCATGAGAAAATCGAGTTTGGATATCCCGGAATAGACGGTAGTATGCGATGTTACGAATCGCTCGACGATGTCCCACTTGATTTATCAGGCGGAGACACCGTTGTGCTGGTGGTAAGGTGTCATTACCCAACTACTTGCTTTATATCGAAAAAGATGTGGGCTGAGTTTACTATCGATGCTTCAAAATTTATTAAGGAGAAGTCCGATGGAAATAAAAAAGGATGATGAACAGAAATCGCAGTATCTGAAGCACGTTGAAGAATTATATGCAAAAGGTTATAGATTTATTATTAAAGTCACAGACCCAAACAATAAAGCTTATATTTTTGCAGATAATCCTTCCGGTTTATATGAAACTAAAGATTGTATAGACTGGTATGATGAATACGACGGTATAACTCATTACACTCACGATCAGGCTGAGAAAGAAGCTGCTTGTTTCCAGGAGAACCATCCTAATTGGACAGTTCAGATTAAAGAAATATCTTTCGATAAGAAATAGAGGAGTTTTTAAAAATGGAAGAAACAGAAGATGACAAATATACTCTTGAGAAATTCATACGAGAGTTGACACGTGTGGTGAAGGTTGATAGTAATGTGAGTCTTTTACTCTATGATGTAGATGACTTGGAAGATTACTATTTTAGATTCGCATCTAGCAGATTGGATGATGGACTTACAAAAGTTATTGATTTCAGTCTGGACGATGACGAGTCTGTAAAGAACTATGTAACCACCGCTGGTGGTCGATACGATAATAAGCATATCGATATCAATGATGAACACTCTTGGGAAAAATATAAAGACTTGGAAGTTATACCAAGTCTTGAATTGACACACTTAAAAACACAGCATTATGAGAAGCTTGAAACCGGTTTGAAAGAATTGAAGTTCGAATTACGTGGTGTAGAGTACGCAGATGCTGCTATTTGTGTATTAATAAAAGGGTTACACGATTTGGTATACAATTTGGGAGGAAAATAAAAATGATTTATATAATTTATGATTTTACTGGTTTAAAAATAACTAAGAAAAAATACCAGCAATATTTCGGAACACTTTTGTATACTGCCAAAGTATGCGAAGCACATAGTGATGGAAACAAACCGTTTAAGATACGACCAGCAGTTACAGGTTGCGATCTTTGTATTAATCCAGATAAAACAGCGCAGAAAATACCACCACTTTCTATCGAAGATGTCAGTACTGTTCCTGATAAAGTGGAATTTTCGCGTGTACTGACGGACTCGGGAACTTGTGAAAAATGTATTGTGTGCACTGTGGAAGATGAAAGTCTGCACGACTTATTCATATTATATGATGTAAAATACGACCATGCTACGATTTTATTTAGTGATTACGCTGTGAATAACGTTGTATTGTCATTCATTCGGAGTCCGGCAATGCCGTTTGAAAGTCGTGGTTCACATGATAGATTTATTGCATTTAATCCTGAAATAGGTTGGGCGTTGAATAATGGCTTTTGGAATGTATTTTGGCTAAAAGAATTCAATGAAGGAACGCCTAGTAATAAATTTGATATACTTGTCGGTGCGTTACGATACAGTATAGTCGGTTTGTTTTATGATAGCCTTGGAAATGATGAAGATGCGGTAATGACATCGAATATTATCGCAGAGATAAAACGTACAAACATGACACTTTGGCCTCAACTTGAAAATGATATACATCGTCATTTCGGATGTATTGGACTTGTCGATACTGAAGAAGTATGTGATTCGAAGCCAGGTCAAGCAAAGCTTCCTAATTCATCGTATGAACTTCTGCGTAAATGCAATCCGGCAAAAGACATGTGTATGCCGCCAAAATGGTTGACACAACATCTTTACGTTGACAGTGTGGAAAATGATGGTGAATGTTGTGATAAGAAAAAGCTGCACGATTTACTCGATTACATGGTGGATTATGTAGCATCTTGGTCAGGATGTGACGACGCACATACCGCACAGCAAATGAAAGACATTCTACCATTACTTGCACGCTGTAAAATTATTCTTAAAAGAGAATAAAGAATAAGTGGTGTAAAATGGACTTTGTGATTTGCACAATTATTGGAGCTATAATAGGTTGCTTGATACCTGTTAAAAAGAAAGATAAAGAAAAGGACGCTAAAGATGACAACAGTGTATAATATTTTCAAAAACGCCATTAATGAAGCCGCGAATTTTAACTTAAGTTCTTCGGAATCCATAGAAAAGACTTTATGGCTTAATCTTACAACAAAGAAACCTGAAATAGTGTTTTCTGCCGGTTCTTTTGAAAAACTTTTGGATACGGATGCTTATACCCCACAGGGTGAAGAGAAAGTTCGTGAAATGATGATCATGTTATACGACTTCCTCAAGGAAAATAAAATTTCGATAACTCCAGGGTTTGAAAGAGAATATTTTTCATTGGTGAGCGAAAATAGACGCAAACGCGAGCCATATCTTCGATGTATTGTCGCTGGCGACGACGCGATAAATAAAATAAAACTCTGTGTTGAAAGGCTTGGTTTTGAGAATTTGAATAGCGAGTATAAGAAAGAAGATATTGATAACGCTATACACATTCTCATCTATTATTTCAATACATGTAGACAAAGAGAACAAAAATTGATGGAGGAGGAATCATAAAATGCAGGGTTATCCATTTACAGTAATTGCCGTTGACTTTGATGGTACTATCATCAAACGTGGCGATTTTCCCAAAGCAGAACATCCTATACCGGGAGCTGTTGAAACTTTGAAAAAGCTCATGTCGGTTGGAGCAAACAAATTTAGATTTATTCTTTGGTCTAGCCGAGATGAAAAGGATACTAAAACCGATTGCTATAAACCGATGATTGAATTCATTGAAAAGTACGGTCTCAAGTTTGATGCAATTAATGATAACATTCCTGAATACAAAAATGACGGAATTGTTAGTCGTAAAGTAATTGCAGATTGTTACATTGACGACCACGCTTTTCCTGCTGGGGGTGAAGTTAAGATTATCGATATGTGGAAACGTATTGATGCTGTAGCAGATGCATTTATCAGCATTTATGGTACAAAAGAAGTGGAATTGCGTGAGGAGTAGCAAAAAATGGGTAAAGAAATTGAATTTAAAATCAAAATGAGTCGAGAAGAAGCTGAACGTGTAATTCAAAAGATTTTCGAGGATTATCCTTATCAGGCTAAAATCAAGACCGACAGATACTGGCGACCAGCAAATTTTACCCAGTTATATGGCGATAAAGTTCCTGGTAAAGTTGTTCGTATGCGTTCTACCACTATCGTAACAGACAAAATAATCAAATACTTTTCTAAGGATAAAGAATGCAATGTTGCAGATTGGTTCTTCTATCCAATGGAAAAGATGTTTGCCGCTGAAGAAGTTGCTAAGTGGGAAGACCCGGATGCCGAAAAACACATCTTTATCACATACAAAAATCGTGTTACTACCGAGCACGGTGAAACAAACGATGAGTATGAAGAAGAAGTGTCTAAAGAGCAGGGTGCCGCTATAATGAAGTGTTTTGATGCTCTAGGTGATAGATACTTCAACAAGATTAAGCGTTGCTTAAGTTTTAAGCCGACTAACAATTGGGCAATAAACGTCGACTTTGATAACGTTTGGAATCTGTATTATTTTGAAATCGAATATGTTATAGAAGATGAAAATCCTGATATGACCATATCTTCAGAACGAATACTTGCTGAATTAGAAGGTATCGTTAAAGAGTTTGGTCTCAACATAAACGATAAGGATAACAGAAACTGGCGTGAAATAATTCAGTCCGTAGAAAACAAATAAATGCTTTATTAATATAACTCGGTCTTAAATGACCGAGTTATTTTTTGTTTGATGACAATGGTTAAATATTTAATATTATTGTAGAAGAACTATAGGAGGTCCTGAAATATGGCAAAAGAAACAATTATTGGTGAACAGACTTTTATGGTGTGCAGTAGAGATGACACTGCTGATGTGAAGCTTTTTCAGCTTGCGGAATTTGTAAAGAATTTTGGAATAGCTGAAAAAGATGAATTTTATGGTGAACTTAAAACCATCTGCTTCTTCACCGAAAAGGAAAAGACACGACAGCTCGAAACCGACCTTAAAACTATCTGTGAAAACGCTGGTATTTCAAAAACCTATGATTCGAAAATAATGGTTAAATATGAGGCTCTTTTCGAAAATGATGAACCTTGTAAAACCATGCTCATCTCACTTCCAGGCGAAGACTACGATAGACTTCTCGGAAGTAAGAATGGGTCAAAGGTTTTTGAACAGCGTTCCATACAGGTAACTGTTCTTTAACAACTTCGTTCGTAAAATAACACTGGGTTTTACTTGGTGTTATTTTTTTCTTTCAATATGCCTAATAAGTATTTAATATTATTTCGGGAGGAAAAGAATATGAACGAGTATTTAAATAAAATACAACCAGTTCAACCTGTTGAGAAAAATCACATGTCTATCTATAGCTATCCAGTTTTTAATCAAGAAAAGAGAAGACGAAAACAAGAAGAACCTACTATTAGCTTTAAAGAACTTCTTGATAAAGAACTTAAAAAGCAAGAGCGATGTGAAGAAGTTGTGCGACCACAGCTTGTAACTACAAAACCAACATTACGCTATAACATGATAGATTTGTTGAACTTGGAAAGCTAATTTAATAACCGGGCTAGATGCTCGGTTATTTTTTATTTGTCTTTGTAGGATAAATAGTTAATATAATACTGTATAAAATAAATAAGTAATGTTTTCATAAGAAGGAGGTTATTTTATTATGAAAATAATTAGAGACAAAGAAGATAGCAATGTAATCCTCGAAATTGTGTTTGCAGAAGGTGAAAACCAGGAAGTATGTACAAGAATGATCGAAAATATCGAGAAAGAACGTTTATCTCAAACTCGATCTATGAAAGTTGCATACGATAATGAAGGCCGACTGTCTGGGGTGAACCTTAGCAATAGCGACATCGCTGAAACAGGAATGAAACTTGTTGAAGATTCTATAAAAGAGCATTATGTTTATTTGAATAACAATACTAATAAACGAGCTGATGTTGACATGCACGTGTCTGATAATCAACTTGCATCATTTAAAGCACAGTGCGATAACACGAATAGAATGTATTATTCACTTGATGGGCGAATGCCAATGCTTCCGATGAACCAGGGTTATGACCAGACTAAGAAAGGTCTTCCTGATTTCGGTGAAATCGACTTGACTGGCGGCGAAGAACAGCAGGAGAAAAACTAATGAAAAAAGAAGAGTTTGAAAAGAAAATTGCTTATGGACTTTGTATTCACGACGGAATATTTCATCTTGATGACTTGACTGTAGCAGCTCTTGCCACTTTGTACAACGAATACAAGTATGGACATGAATACTTATTCGAAAATTTTGATATCCAACGTACAAGAAACCCAAGTATTATCAAGCAGTTTGAAACCGTTGGAATCGTTGCAGATGTTGGAAATGGCGAATTTGACCATCATCAACCTAATGCAAAGGTTCGTTCAAATGGTGTTAAATACGCTGCTACTGGTCTTATTTGGGAACAGATGGGAGCCGATTTAATTAAGCTTGTTTGTGATAAAAATGACTATGTTCCTTCGGAAGAGGCTGTGGATTGGGCTGCAAAAATGTTCGATTTGAATGTTTGTCAACCTATTGACAATACGGATAACTTTGGTCTGAAAAAGTATCCGAATCCTCTTGCCGATATGATTAGCTCTTACAATTCAGATGATATTCGTGATGATGAGAAGCAGTATGAAGGTTTTTACGCCGCTGTACTTCTTCTTGAACAGTTACTCCAGAGTGATTTGGAAAAGTATGGACGTCAGTGTAAAGAATACGATGAACTTACGAAAATTATCAATGCATCTGAAGGCGCATGTAACATAGTGCTTCCAAAGCATTTTGCTCCAACCCTATTTATTGGTAGAGACTGCGAGATTCATTATATCGCTTATCCTGCTGATAATGGTAAATGGAACATTAGTTCACTGGATTCAGAACGCTGGCCGATCAAGCTTTTAGCTAAAGATATGCCTGGTTGCACATTTGTACACCTTCAAAAATTTTTAGCAGTGTTTGATACAAAAGAAAATTGTATCAAAGCATTGACTAAGATGTAAATAATATTGCAAAATAAAGTGGAGGATTTCGTCCTCTGCTTTATTTTTTATTGTAATCATGGTGCGACATTGATATAGTTAAGGAGATTTAATAAATGTCTAAAATTCTTATTAGTTTTTGTGTAATCACTTATAAAGCTGACTTAGAAATAACTAAAAAATGTTTAGAGTCGATAGCTAAATGTGGACTCGATAATGACGATTTTGAAATCATTCTTCATAGCGATGGAGACGATGATGCATTGACTAAAAAAATAAAGGAGCTTATAAGCTCTATACAAACAAAATACAATACTAATATTATCTTTATTCACAGTGAAAGCAATATTGGCATCTTTGAATCTCGTAGAAAATGTGTAGGCGCAGCTCATGGAGAATATATCTTTCATGTAGATGGTGACGACTATGTTGTGGAAGGTGCGTTTAAACAAATTCGCGAAAGATACGATGAGCTTTGTGGTTGGGATATTGTACAACTTGGTTATAAAATGATAGCTGACCCCGATGATAGGGATGCAAATTTTGTTAATAATGAAATTTACAGATTTGTTCCAGAATTCAAATCCGATACAAATATGCTTTGCGATTTATTACATGATAAAGTGTATGCGGATAAAGAAGCCAGTGCACACAAATGGTCGTACTTGTGGGGAATTTGGAGCAAATTGATTTCAAAGAAAGTATGCGACGAAATGTATAAAGTTGTTCCACACGTATATTGTAATTTGCTTGAAGACCACTTAGGTCTATATTTAATCGCTGCATATTCTAAATCTTATAAATGTGTATTCGACATCGATGTATACAGGTACATTGCAAATAACGAATCTATAACCCATGGTAAACACAAAATGAACTTGGGTAAGTGGAAATCGACTATTTCAATGCATAATTGTCGAGACGCTTTAAAATCATGTGAAATAATAACATGTGATGCTGATGTTTGGAAAGACATTAAAGACCGTTGTGAAATGATTGAAGCGGAATTTTTTGAGAAGATGATTTATTTTTATGACGATTGGTTTGAACCATCGGTCAATAAGATAGATGTAATTAACTCATTCATCGATGCGTTCGGTCTGGAAGATTATAATCGATTAACCGTGTATTTTGCAAAACGTCATGCGAACGATTAAAATATCTCCTCCCTATTGTGGGAGGAGATTTATTTATTTACGCGATTTCTTTTTAGCAGCCTTGAACGATTCGTTTAATTGGTTGAATACAGCTTCACCAAATACTGCTATGAATTCGTTTACAGCTTGTTTCTTTGTTTCCTCATCGACGAACATGTTGTCCAATGTTAAAATCGAGAATAGTTCGGTTATATAGCGATAATGCTTGTTCATTATAAACTTCTTAACCTTTTCATCTGTGAAATATTTTGGATCAGTTATAGCTATAACGTTACCGACTGTTAGAAGGTTTCTCCATTTGCTAATTCCCATTTTATTTTCATGAGATGTCATTGAATCTTCGGTTCGCATGTAATTGTACATTAGAATATCGCGATACATATAAGTTTTAGCATACGCTGTGAGGAATGTCAATGCTAAAAAATCTTCAGCAAAGTTTACATATACGTCTGGAAGTTTTGTTCTCACTCTTTCATATAAATCCCTAGATATAAGCTTTCCCCATATGTATTGTGGAATTTTACCTTCAGCGGTATAAAAATTCAAAAGACTTTTTTCTGATTTATATTTATTAGGAGAAAGGACATATTTTTCAGGTGTAGGAGAAGTTTTCTTAGACGTTATTGTATTGTATTTGTATTGGATAATATCCCATTTTGTACCGTTTCTAGAATAGAAGTGTTTAATATCTTTGAGACATCCAGGTTCAAGATAATCGTCGTAGTCTATATGACAAATGTATTCACCAACTGCATCGTGTACAGCAGTTTTTCGCACTTCGTATAGTCCCATGTTTGACGAATGTACAATTAAACCAAGATTCATTCCAGTTTTATTTTTATATTTTGTCAATGTGTCAACTAACGACTTTTTGATTTCTTCATTATCCCCGTCATCAACCACTATGACTTCGTAATTAGTCATACTCATTCCACAATTCAAGATTGAATCCAAACATCGAATTAATTTATCAGTATCATATTTATAACATGGAATACAAAATGAAATGATGCATTTATCGTTGATTTTTTTCATAATTTAATTCTCCATTTATTTTTATATTATGTTGATTTTCGAATAAAAAGAAACTCCCACCGTGAGGCAGGAGCTTCTTTTTTAGTTACTAGTTGTTTGTTCTAGCCTTTTTAACATAAATGTCAAGAGCACGACCTTCTTCGATAGCTTTCTGGATTACATAAACACCCTTCCAGTTATCAGAAGCAGATGGTCTAGACTCAGGTTCAGAATCATATTTATCAGAAGATTCTTCTGCCCAGAATTCAGCAAATGTGCGGTCGTCGTATTTAATTTCGTTTGTATTCCAGTTCCAATACTTGAATAACAAATCTGAGCTCAATACATATGCGCTGCAGCCTGAACTAGAACCGTTGAATACATTACCGTTGCTCTCAGCGAGTTCGTCATTGCTAAGACCGAGCTTATCCTTTTCAGATTCAATAACATTTATGATATCAGTTTTAGTGTTCTCCATTGTCAAATTTACATCGAGAACAACTGACTTGATAAGGTTTTCTTTAACCAGCTTGAGTGGCCAACGGTCATTAGTGAATTTACTAGCCTCAATGGATTCGTTTTCAGGGTGCTTGAATGGGTAGAATAATTGATCAAGAAAGTTCTTTTTACCGAATATGTATTCGGAAAGATAAGAGTTTTTCATTTCACCAATTAAATCAGGTCGTTCAATACCGTCTCCATCAACGATAACAAACTCAGAACCTTCGCTCTGTTCATCCGATGCGTCAGGAGCATACGGGCTCTTTTTCAGCATAGGCATGAGATATTCTTCAGCGGCATCTACATCGCCATTATTCTTGTAAAGTGCATATATTGGCAACGGTAATGCTGCTTTACCTTCACAAATTTCCTGTAAGGTTGGTTTTGGATTCTCTGTATCTCTCATGCCAAACATTCTTTCAAGATCTTCATACATGTTGTAATCCGAGATGTCTTCACTTACATGAACAAACAACTTAGAAATTCTTCCAGGTGTTTTTGTGTATGTGAATTCATCTGAAGTTTCAGAACCACTACCACTGTTTCCACCATTCTGCTTCACAGATTTAGTGAAAGGTGCGCGGAGAATTCCGACAACCTTACGAACAGATTTAGCATCTTCTGTAGAAATAGGAATTTCGCCATCTTCGGTAACGATAGCCTTAGCAGCCGTAGCTTTAATGATTTTAATCTCAGTAGGTGTCTTGGCCGAGATGGTTACAGCACCATCAGCAGAAACTCTGTCAGATACTTCAATCGATTTGTTTTCGATATCAATCTGATTATTAGAGTCTGTTTTAATCTTTAACATATTGGATTCCTCCATTATTTTTAACGTTAAACGTTATTTTTCATTAAAATGTCTTAAAAAAGAATACGTGCTCGAAAGCACGTATTCGATATTATTTTGTAAACAATTAACCTTCTGCTACTGGTGTTGATGCAGCGTCGATATACATCTCAAGATATTCTCCAGGGTATCTGTCTGTATTGATTATGAAGTCATGCATAAAAGCATTACCCCATGATATTCTGTTACCGCTATCGAGTCCCATTGGCTGGTAAACTGTGTTGAAGCGAACGCATGTGCCTGCGTTAACAGCGTCTACCGCAGTACCAATTTCTGGATGCTGATCAACGGCCATGTTGTATATGTTACTTATTGTACGACTACCGGCCGGTACAGTTATTTTGTAAGTTGCATTGTTTACAGAATTCTGCACATCAATGAGCTTGAAATCAATCTCGTTTTCAATCAAGAACATGATGTTACGGTCTTTCGCAGGAGTGTTCATCAATTCTTCATTTACTTTTTCAACTGGAGGCATTTTTATATTTGTTTTAACTGTGTACAGACCGTGTGATTCATAATCGAGTTCAGGATGTAAAGCTTTGAAACGATTTACAATTGAACCGATTGTTTCGTTGGCTTCAGAGTACATTGTATAAGCTACGCTTGGAATAGGGTCATCACTTCCAATTTCGCTGTTAGGATCAGCAACATAGTTCATCCAATCAACATCTACTGTATCGCATCCAACTTTAAGATGGAATCTGAAAATGAATTCGTAAGTATTATTTTCAAGTGCCAGTTCAAAATCAGTTTCTCCATTTTCTTCAGCCAGCATCATCTCCTCAATAGGATAAGTTGTGGATACAACTTTTGGATGTTCCTCAGTAGGATGTGGTGTCGCTTCGACGGTGAATGCGTGATTTGTCGTTCCTTTTGATTCAACAAGTTCGTTGAAATCAAAGTATTTTCCATACAATGCTTCCATAGATTTCCATTCTTTAGTTTTCTTTAAGAATGGGACTACATCTTTATAGAACTTCATTCCACTGTCAAGGTTAAGTGTTATGACAATATGACTGTCCTCTTCATTTGCACCAACTGCTCCTGGGAAATTGAGTTGGTCTCCATAAATGTGGAACATAACTCCGTACTTTCCGTTAGGAAGACCACTGTTTGCATCTTTTCTATTTGCTTCGATGTTTGCAGCGATAGGAGATCTAATCACATTGTAAACACGTCTTACAGAAGTGGCGTCCAATGTTGTGATAGGAGTTTCGCCTTTATCAGTGATAATGGCTTTGGCAGCTGTAGCTTTAATGATTTTAATCTCAGTTGGAGCTTTAGCAGTGATGGTTACAGCACCATCAGCAGAAACTCTGTCAGATACTTCAATCGATTTATTTTCGATATCAATCTGGTTATTAGAGTCTGTTTTAATCTTTAACATATCTTTAAAACCTCTTAAATATGATTTCTATAACAATGTTTTAATTTACGCATCGCCACGGGTGTATATTATTGTTACAAGGAGTAAAACAAATGGAATTTAATACTAAAATTTACGATGAAGCTGCCGTAAAGCACGCTTTGCACACACGACACGTTGCTATTGTCGGCAGATATGATGACGATATTGCTAAAGTAATTATACCGTTAGATGAAAATGAATATGTCAAAGCTGAATTTAAGAAACAATTACAAAAGCTTTCGTGTAAAGAAGCAGCTATGTCGTTTAGAGGTATTCCAAGAGATAAGGATGGAAAGCCACTTGTTGTACAAGCATCTGAACCGCTTAAAAAAGAAGAACTTTCGGCATTAGTTGAAATTCTTGGTAATGGAAATCCAAATTAGGGAGAAAACAAATGGAACGACATGTGCTTAGACCTAAATATGGCTATGATTTTTTATACGATTGGAAGGTACTGGAGCCGCTTGGTGTTCCAGAGTATATGGCTCGCCAACACAGTGGAGCACTTGCCCAGACCGAATTGGAAACAAGAAATCTTATAAGAGTAATAGTATTCTCAGGTGGAGAATTTAGACGAGTATTCGAAATAACCACAAAAACGTTTGATATCGGTAAGCTTGACCTTCGTGGTAGTATAAAGAACAAACGATTAAGTGAACGAATGTGCATTTTGACAATGGATGAATATAAGAAAATCATTAATTCTCCATACGTCGAGATGCTGTTCCCGTTGAATCTCGGCAAATATCAAACTGAGTATGCTAAAATCCTTATATTTGGTAACAAAGGAAACGAAGATGAAGTGGTCACATGATAAATTTGATTTAAGTGAAGATATTGAAGAATTTGGACTCAACTTTGTAGAGGATACCTTTGCCGGTTACAAAACAAAATCATCGGAAAAACTACACAATGATTATACCAATGTACAACAATCTAATTTCTACGACAGTATTCCAAACGTTTCGTTTGTAAATATAGATAACGTATGTGCTACAATGCTCGACAGATATGGTAAATTAAAACCTTATTATCCATTCTGCTACGCAGGATATTTCTTTGACAACTATCTTGAAGTTGCATTGTTTATCTATGCTAGAGATTGTGGAGCTAAGATTGAACGTAGACCAAAAATAGTAAATGGTGTTGTTCTCGATAAATACCTGCCAGATTTCAAATTCGATGACAGATATATTTGTATTAGGCCTAAACGTCTATACAAGACAAAGAAACATCTCTTTGTAAGTCCGAATGATAAAGACGGTACATTTACCGGACATCTTATCGTAAACGATGATATTTTCGATTATTATTCTAATCTAGGTATACTCGATGCAATCGAATTCGATGACGAAGACGATTTCAGCGAAGTTATAGGCTACGTTGATGAGAAATATGGTCCAGATTACATCGCATCGTTCTACTTCAATATAACGAGTCCTTCTAATAGTTGCGTTTCAGACTTTGCAAAAACTGCATTCTTTAAAACAAACGACGGCTACGTGATGAATCGTTCTATTGGAGTTACACCTGCTGAAATATCTTCGAATAAAGAGTATGTGTTCGGAACCAAACAAGGAGCAACACCGTTTGATATTGTCACAGAGGATGATTTGCAATTTTAATTAAACCCTCAAAAAAATTATTTAATATCATTATGTAGAGAAATGGAGGTTACAAATGGATATAGACACAACATACGACACCAATGAAGAATCTATGATTCAGACTGGTATCAATGTTGCAGCTGCATCATTTGTATTAATTACACTTATTGTAGATGTAGCTGTGATTGGTCACGCTATTTCAACAATAAAAAAGTCTAGTAAGAATAATTCTAAATAAGGAGCAATTATGCAGACAACAAAAAAGGCAGTAATTACAATGCCTATGGACTACGCCATCAAGAATGGTTTGAATGAACCGAAAAAATTCAATGGCGATTTCTCTTATAATGGTAGAACTTTCAAGAATATGAAAGTTCTTAGAACATGGGGTCACAAAACTCCAAACTTTAACAACGTATCATTTGAAATTGAATACGCTGTATAAAATATAATAAAGGTCTCCGAGTTAATTCTCGGAGCCTTATTTTTTTCTTTTTATAACCATAGTTTTTCACTTGTATATTATATAATAGAAGAAAGTTGACAATTTTAATAGTCATCTTTTGGGAGGAATGAAAAATGATAATTCGACCATTCAAAGCACAGATTGAATCTGTTGATGATATTGGAAACATCTTGAATGCTAAACGATTCATTGTGCTTTATAAATATAAGACACCAAAGCAAAGAGTATACATGGATACTCCAAGCGAATTATTCTTGGGGGAGAATAATCGATATGGTGTATATTTAATGAATTTGAGTACCATCGATGGAAGCGATTATATTATTCCTAGTAAGTTTATGGTTCATGTTAGAAATGCATACACTGGTCGTTGTATTGCTCCATTATTGCCGAATGGTAAATTAAATATGGATTCAATGGTGACCTTTGAACTCGGCTCTTATTCAAATCGTGTACATGCTAAAACTGCTCCAGATTTGTGTGAAACATCGTTTAATACAATGCAAAGCTATAATACCGATTACATGAGCGAAGCCGAACTCCAATCGATGTTGAAAACAAACTTTTGTGTACCATTTCCGACTTATTATAACATCGAGGAACAGTGTAGATTAGCAACTTCTGCATATAAAGAGCTCGACTTTGTTCAGAATTATGGCGAAGTTCCAACTTACAGACTTGGAGATTTGATTGACAGTAAAACTACGGTTGTAATTGAACAGGTTGATGGCGATACAAATAATCTGTTCGGAAACTTTGATACCGACATAATTAAATTTGCCAACAAAGATAATGTTGACATCAGTGGTATCAAAGGTGTTGTTTATCAGTTGTTCCTTAATTGTTTTGAGTTGATGATGGATTCTATATTCTCCGAAGGTTGTTTTATATTTGATTTACAATCTGGCACATTTAATGCGCCGCCAAGTTCATTCAAATTAAAATACAAATACGGAATGAGTAGAGAAACTATTAAACAAAGTTATAACCAAGTCGTGGACGGTATCAGCACATCAATTGATAATGCTTTTGAATCATATTATGATGGTGACGATGGTCCTTCTCCAATAACATTGCCCCAATACTATAATGGCGGCGGAGCAGTGTTTGATTTAATGCCTGAAAAGCTTTATGTTTATACATCGGTAACAACATGTAGTTTGAAGCTAGAGTGTAAATCTTTGTACGGTATGAATAAGAAAGAATATACTTTCCATATGAATATTTGTGCAACAAGTGATACCGATGAGGCATCTCAGTTTGATTTGCAAGATGGTAGTAGATACTAAAGCTTTAATATAAAAAGAGGAAGAAAATGATAATTCGCAATTTCAGCGATATGCAAGATGGATATGATTCTGAAGACTTATCCGAATTCGGAATTATAAAGCATAAAAGAACAATCTTTTTGTTCGTAGATAAAAGAGCATACGAAGCTGGTGTGTGCAAAACCGCAAAGGTTGCCATTTTAAACGAATGTGTATATAGAGGAGACGATAATGGCAACCTTACGACTTACAAAGTTCCCGATTCAACTATAAATCGTACTTCATTGTATTTCGGGTCAGTTGCATATGAAATTCCAAACGATATTCGTACAGCTATGTTTGCTATTGAGGTTGGCTTGAACAAAGAACGACAAACGTATCATCGAACTGATGAAGTAAGTCAATCTGAAACAGCAGAGGTATCCACATTATTAACACAATGCGATTCAGCTGTGGCAAACGAGTATCTTACAGGAGTTCAGACAACAGTTGTTCCGCCAATGTTCTATACAGAAATGCATATGTACAAAATGATGGGTGACTGGGGATATTTCATGTTAGATTCGACTGAAACATCTTTTGAGTATTCTAAACTTGTGGACCATTCTACAAGATTTGAATACATGGATATCGGTCATTTTGATACAATGAAATCTGAAATGATTGGTAGACTCCAAGCATCGGATTCTTCAAATCCATCCGAAGCATTTAACTTATCTGAAACGATCACTTCGTCGTTTGCACAGTGTATGTTTGATGATTCGATATTCGTATACGATTCAGATGCAAAAGGATTGAATGCTCCTGGTGTAAACGTGGTTGGCGGAAAGGTAACTTACGGAAAGTTCATGCCAAAAGAATGGCTTGCTAGAAACAGAGACAATTCTCTGACATTATTCGAACAAGCTTGTCATTTGCTTGAAAGTCAATATGGTCACGTACGAGTACATTGCCATCATAGTGAACTTGGAAACAAAGTTAGAATCAAGTTTAAAGATTACATGACAACCACACCTGTGGTTCCGATGCGTAAAGAAATTGATGGAACAATGGTTTCAACAGTTGACCAAGGCTATTCTACCAACAATGAAATTGCCGAACAAGTGCAAAGCTTAGCTGATAATTGCATGTTTGAAGGAAGTGAGCATTTTAACATCGACCCATATTCAGGATATGCTTATCCATATTATGATGAAGATTAGGAGGAACAAATGATTCTGCAACCTACATTTGCACAACCGTCTCCAGTTTCTCCTAATTTCATTAAGGGAGAAGATGAGTTTGGCAAATATGTTAGACGAACTAAAACTGTTATTGGTAAAAACAATAATTTTGTAAAGAATGACATTTGGTTTAGGCCAGAGTCTCATTCTTTAACGAAGTTTAGTATCGTCGGAAGCATGCCTAAGATTCATAATCCTAATGGTGGATACGCTGATGTCATAAGTTCGAGTTACGCGACAATGAACTCTGACACTGGTGAAATTGAACAATACGGTCTTCAGGTTCCAGTTCCAGCTTTAAATCCTATAATGGATACAAACTATTTCATAGGATACGAAGATGCTTGGGACCCGTTGAATCCAACAGGATTGTTTTCACAAAAAGTGTCTATTGATGAAGATGTGGCTGATAAATCTAATATCGAAATCCCAATCAATACAGCTGATAGATTTGATACATTTAGACAAGCGGTGTACTCTTATGAGAATCTTTATCAGATGCACTACTATAAATTTATTGGTCTCATCAATTCTTATTTCACTTCGTACATGTGGAATATCCCTGTAGACGCTTTTATTATAATCGATTGTGTTCATGGCACCTACAACATACAATCTTTTAAGATAGCAAACGTTATGTCTAGAGACAAGATGTGTGAAATCTATAAAAAGTTTTTAGCATCTGTTTCGGAACTAGCGATACTGCTTAAAAGAACTTGTGAGATAAACAAAAGAAAGTTTGAAGTACAGGCTTTTATAGGTAATCAAAACTGTATAGTTAGATTACGAGATCTTGTACACGGTGCAATCGTGTCATCTAATGGTGTATTCGATTCACACTTTCTCACAAATAATGATTTGTCGGCTGAGATAATGATGAGTGCTATTTCTGGCGAAACAGGCTATCTTATTTCAGATGAATACAATGCGTTAACTGAACGTAATCCAGTCGTAAACGGTATCATGGATTCAACATTCTTTGATATGATTGACTGGAAAGAAAATACAGAACTGAAAATATAAAGGGGAACTTCTTATGAAAAAGAATTTGTTGAAAGTAAAATGCTTATGTTGCGGTAAAACAATTGCCAAATACAATCTTGATACAGGAAGTATTGTTGGCGGAACGTCTAATGTTGTACAAAAGCGAATCGCTATAATACGGATTAATCGTGATTTGGCTTTAGCCCAAGCACTGTGTGCCAATTGTGATAAAAAGAACAACGGTGACCCGCGCTTTACAATCGATCAACTTGTAAATCGTGTTACCAAATCAAGAGATTATATTAACCGCAAGAATTTTGGTAACGATAAGAATCTCGTAAAAGAAGTGAAACGTGCCCTCACAAGAATTTCATATGAAATGAAAATGCATATTATATTATCACAGATGTAATAGAAAAAGGAGATTCAATATGGAAAAAGAAGAAGAAATAAAACTTAACAGGCTCATGTATAACACATTGAAGGCCATGTACATTGACAGCTACCTGTACGATGAAGTGAATCATATGTTGTACGTGACATCTGCTTCTGGACAGAAACTCACTATTAGGAAACCAAATGAAATGATTGTGAATCTTGTGAAGAATAAATACATGGAAACTGGTGGAGAGCTTAAGCGTAAAAAGAAAGAAGCCGCTAAAGAAAAAGCAAAGAGACAGGGGAAATAAATTATGGCAACAGAAATCTTATATGAAGCGATACACAAATATATCGACCCATTGTTTGCGTGTTGTGGAATATATATCGACCCTACTACAGGTATATTGAAACAGCAGCAGAATGGAGTTGAAATAAAGTTTGTCAATAACCGATACAACGGACAACCAGATGTACCACAGTATATTAAACCTGTTGTACCTTTAAGTGACGAGCATTATATTGAAATACAGAACGACCCTGAACTTGATATTTACAATCCATTTGTAAACAGAACTCATCTGTTTATGATTCTTGTAAAGATGCGAGAAGCAATGATTCCGTTCTGCGTTTCAAAAGAAAAGCTTGCTAGCTGTCAGTCTGAAGACGACTATGACGAAGTTTTGGCAAACTATATCCAGTTTTATAACTCGACTGAGAACGGACAGTGCGTTGTAGGTTTTGCAAACGTAGAGGTTCCAGAAGAAACTCGTGACCTTTACAAATTCACATCAAACGATGTGATGGAAGCAACCTACGGTCTTGCTGTAATTGTGGCAAAGGATATTTGTGGACGTATTCCGAAGGATTTGGAAGATATTCCTAAGGCTTGGCATAAAGCACAGATAATGTGTGAAAAATGGAATAAAGCTAGAAAGAATATCAAGCGTGATATCAAAGAAGAACACCTTGAATCATTCGATATCAATCATATGGAGTTGTCTAACAACGAAGTAAATAACATGTGGAATCCAATGGCATTCCACATGGAAGAATACATCGTGACAAAACATCCTGGATACACCATAAAGCAGCTTAAGCCTCGTGAAGAATACGCGTTTAGTAACAACGAAATTGTAACCGACGAGCAGAATCAGTACTTGACATCTTTGTTCAATCCAGCTTCATTGACTCCTGTAACTGTTACACCAGTTGTTAAAACACCTGCTCCTATCGAGGAACCTGTAAAAGAAACTACTCTTACATTTGATGGTATGAACCTTGTAAATGAACCTACTGTTACAACCGAAGAAGTTGTTCAACAGCCAGTTCAGGAAGAAGCTACTAAACAGATGGCGGCTTCTGATTATACTTTCAGTAAGAGTTCTGAGCAGACACCTCTCTTTCAGTTCAAGGTTAACAATTTGAACACCGCTGGTTCGGAAGTTAAAGCTGATGTTCAGCCATATCATAAAGGATTTCATATTAACAAACAGGCTTTAAACAGTGTTGGAATGGGAATGAACCAGAACAACATGTATCCTATGATGGGTGGAATGAATTATGGAATGGGCATGAATCCTATGGGTTATGGAATGCCACAACGGCAAAACAATAGCTACGATATGTCAAAACTTGACCTTACAGGTGGAGACGTTATAAACCCATACAGAATTTAAAACAAATAAAAAGTGTACCCATAATCGGGTACACTTTATTTTTTTTATTTATTTAATTGTATTGCGGATAGGCTTCCAAAGTGGTGTCGAAATATCGAAACCTATATCAAGAGCTCTTCCCTGCTGTATAGCTTTATCGATAACATAAATGCCCTGGAATCCAACAGATTCGTTAGGTTCAGTTGCACTAAGTAAACTGGCAATGTTGTTTGAATACATGTCGAAATCTTCGTTAGTATTGAAAATATCAAAATAATCAACACTGAGGTCGCTTGTACTAACTACTTTATCAGAACCCATTACATGGAAACCAGATGGTTCATATTCGCGGATGGAACCGGAAAGGTCGTCTTCTCGCAATCTGCAATTGTCGCGTACAGTGTTTTTAAGAATATTCATCAGCTTAGTGACATCTTCTACGCTTTCAATTGGTATTGCTGTTGAAGAACCGTCACTGTAATCTTCGACGTATGCATAATGTGCAGCTTCATCTTGTTCTACCTTTTCGTATATCTTTGCGTGCACATTTTCATCTGAGATTATAGTATTAATAATATCTTTAAGGTTTGATTCAGATGTTATATTAGCATTGAATGCCACAACGATATCAAACGTATCGCTACCGATTTTCTTTAAATTCCATTTATCAAGATTAAATTCGCGACGAGTAACTCCATCGCTGTCGATATAGCAATGGCTGCCGTCAATTTCTGTAATCTGTGAATCTGACGGTTCAATGTCTTCCAAAGTATTACCGTCGTATAAGTGTAAAAATATTTTATTGATCGTTCCGGGTGTTGGTTCATAAGTGAATTCGTCTGATGTTTCTGGAACATCTTCATTTTCATTACCTGGTTCTTCAGGTGGCAACTCTGGTTCATTAGGGTCTTTTTGTGTAGGATTATCAGGAGGTAAAGGATCTGGTTCTTCTGGAACAACAGGTGGAGTTGTTTGTTTGTCAGATTCGATTTCAGAAACAATCGAACGGTTGTGTATATTGTTTTCAGCAAACGCGTCTTCAATGATTCCGACAATATGGTCGTCTGCCATATCTGTTAAAACAGTTTCATTCTTTCCAGTAAGAATAGAACGAATGGATTCCATCTTAAGATACTTTATTTCGTTGCCATCTCTCAGTGAGAAAGTGTGGCCTCCGAATAAAGATTTGCGTATAGTTAAATCATAATTCTTAGCATCTATTTCAGTATTGCTAAGAGTTTTAAATTTAAATTTAAGTTTTTTCATATTATTTCTACCTTTAAAAATTAATTTTATCACATTAATGTTTTTAAATTGATACAACGGGTATATATTTTATAAGAGTCTAAGATGTATAACCATTAATTTTTATACTGGTGGTTACATAATCATAGAAAAGCTCTCCGAATTCAATCGAGTTATTAGGAGAGTCACAACGTGATTTAGTCCTTTAGCATCCGTTGTGCGGAAAACCATTACTGTTCACTAGGCGTGAACACCCTCCCTGATATAAAATATCAAGCCAAGTAATTTGGTATGAGAATTCGATAACAGAAATGTTTATCAAATGCTTGGCACTTTTTCGGTCAATTATACAATGCTGCACATGTCTGCCGCCGGGTATTTTCGAAGTAGCTGCAATTCTTCGAAACAGGTTCGACTCCTGGATTGACCATAGCAGTAAATCACGTCGTTGGCGTTAAGTACTGCGAGTAAAATATTATCGGTGAAATAGTCGTATTTTAAGTCCTCTTGGTAAATCGCGTGGTTTAGGCTATCGCTATACTGAGAGGACACTCTTGTCGACGTGGTGCAATGGTAGACACGCTGCCGAGTCTGCGACATAATAACTGCAGACGGTATTGTGGTTTGTGGAGGTTCAAGTCCTCTCGTTGGCTTTTTCTAAGGTGCTTTTCCATCTTGTAACACCTTACGAATTCTTCCATTTTTGGTATAGTTGCCGGTTTTACTCCTCAAAACAAAAAACGAGGCAACACATTTTTCCATGCTTTGAGCAGTGTACCACAAGGGTACACTGCTCTTTTATTTGTTTATAAATCTTTTGATTTTCCAGCAAGTTTTCTTTTTCTAAAGAATTTGTTTTTAAGAATGATTTCCTGTCCGATACCATCAGAATTCTTATGATAGAAGAATACTGAAACGTTATCAAGGGTGTAAACAGTACGCTTACTTGAGAAGCTACCAAGCTCACTGATGTGAACGTCAAATGCACAGATTGCATCGCACCATTTTTTAATTTTACGAATACGATACAATTTTACAGGACCATTTGCCAGCAATCGTTTTCCTTCTGGGAACTGAGCACGAATATCTGCAAGGTCTTTTTCTGTACACATAAACTGTCCAGCACCTTCACGTTTTACTTTGACAGATTTAATTGCTTCAGCTGCCTGGTTTTCATAATCCTGCATAGCATGTTTAATACATTCGTCAGGATTGTAATAAGACAAACCTTCGATTTTAGCATTTATTCCGTCAAACTTTTCTTCAGAAAAAGCAGGGTTTGATTCGAGGCCCCATCTACGGTCTTCTGCTTCTTTTTTACGCTGTTCAGAAAGAGAAGGCTCTTTTTTAGTTTCTCCAAAGAAAGAAGTTGATGAATAAATTTGCTGCATATTGTCACTAAAGTTACTCATATATCTATTTATCTCCAGATTTTATTAATTTAATCATAAAGATGTTTTGACAAATATATTGTAGTAATATAGGAGTAAAACAATATGAAACCTAAAACAATGATTAAGATTTTAAAGGATTTGGAAAACGGTAGAAAACAAATCCAGAAAGCCATGGAAAAGAAAGTTAGTCCTGACACATTAATGCAGATGCGTCGAGATTATCTGTTTAAAACAATCGACAATATCCATTACGGTGTGAATTTAAGCTCGAACCGCGAAGATAATCGTCGAGTTATAACTAACTGGACACCACAACAGGATGAAAACGCTATCGATTATATAAAACAATTTGCAGAAACTATGCTCACCCTTTATCCCGATTTCTTAACTTCTCCTGCAAGTGCAAAATATCACGGAGCATATGCTGGTGGACTATTTGACCATTCAATGGCTGTACTTGAAGCCGGTGTAAAACTTGCTCCCGCTTTCGATATGAATATTGTCGATATCGACCCAATTCCATTTATATTCCATGATTTGTGCAAAGTTGGTTTATACAAACTTGTTACTAAAACTAAAAAGGATAAAGATGGAAAGACTGTAGACGCTTCATATTACGATTACGAAAACAATATGTTGCAGATACAGCACGGTCCAGAAAGTTTAAGACGCATCTTGAATGCAAGAGATTGTGTTAAAGCTAACAAACCAAAATATACAATGTCAAACGAGTTCCAACTTGCAGTTGCATATCATATGGGACCATTCAACGCAGGATCTGATGAACAAATTAAATATGGAAACATGTGTGGATTGGCACCAGAAGTATTACTGATGCATACAGCTGATATGATAGCAAGTAAAATTATGGGTCTTTAAGGGAGGACTTATATGAAAAGCTATGAAGAGCATATGCTTGGCATGTCCATAGAATCGACTATATCGATAATAAAATATGGAGTCAAGCATTATACTACTGAACTGAAAAATGAGTTGCGATACATTCGTAAGAAATGTAAGCTTGCAGCAAAAGGTAAGAGTATTGGCAGTTATGTCGATTTTGCAATGAATAAAATGGCTATATCCAGCACTCATTTTCAAATAATGGAATATTTGAAAGATTGTAGAAAAATGTTGAGCGAGAAATTGTACGCTTATAATGACAACTCATCTAAGCTAACGAATAACGAAATTAATCGTATACTCGAATTATTCTACAAAGGTGTACGGAAATTGGATGATTTAGAGCGAATGATGAAATGCGTTGAATGTAATTATGAATTCATGAAATTCGTTATAGCTCATCCTGGAAAAGACCCTATGTTCGGGATTCATTTTCCATTTAAATTACAAATAGGAGGTTGCCATGGCTGCCGTGTCTAAATGCGAAATGACTGTTGAGCAAACACGAAGCGAAGCAAAGTATCACAGAATACTGGTCTGCTACTTAAACTCTCCAGATTTCATGCCAAAACATTTGGTATCGAAACGTGGAGTGGTAAAACGTAAAAGCAAAGACCCGATTATACATGATTGGGATACGTTTACGAGAACCGTAAAGCTTCTCGAAGCTGCTGGACCAGAAGATGAGTTCAATGTCTACGAGACAACGTGTCTTTCAGGATTGAGTTTTGATTTGATGGATATTCCTGAAATCAACAATAGAGGGATATTCGATAAAATCTATCTAGCTAGATGGTTCTTCGACATGGACACTTTGTGTTATAATCTTAAAGTACTTCGTCTTTATGAACACATGATTGCTATAGATAAAGACTTGAGATTTGCACACAATCTTGAGAGACTTACGACTGGACACACGTTTGATGGTGCTTTAGCTAGGTCTAAAGAACATATTGCTCTTCTGGAAAAGAAATGGAAATTTAATCGGTTAAACGATGATGAAAACCATTACAGCGTTTATACATTTGATAGCAATAGAAAAATAAAAGGAGAATAAAATGAAAGAACTTAAAGTTGTTGAAACTGAACTCTTAAGCAGTGATGGCGATGGTAATGTGAATCCTGTAAAATCATATGAGGTTGACATTATTGAACGTCTTGCCGAAAAGCATAATATGACCGTTGAACAGGTTGAAGAATTCTTCAAAGACACACAGGAAGAAGTAGTTGCTGCGCTTAATATGCTTAAAGACTATAAGGATAAATCTGACCCGGAGAAATTCTATCTCGCAAACAACAGTGTTGGAATTCCATATCTATGCGCATTTAAGATTGATGCTGTGCATCATCCAAACGGAGACTGCTATGGCATTAATGTAGCGTGTGGATTAAATATAGTGAACGGTGTCAATGAACGAAAGATTCCTTCACTATATAATGACGTTCACATTCCTGAAACGCCGGAATCGTAAAAACTAAAAATCATTTAACAAAAAAGTAGGAGGATTCTAAAATGGTATTTCAGTTTAGAGATAGTACATTCTGCGTTGGCAAATGGACTAGTTCAGTAGATGTTGAGAACGATGAATGTAGGCTTGAAGCAATTGTTGCTGCAGGTGTAGAAGAGGTTAATCGAGTAGATTATGTGCACCCTTTTGCAAAATTGCGTACTGTACCTTTTACAGATAAGGACGGTTTGCCTATCAAGCTTAAAAGTGCTGCACATGATCTTTTGAACTCTGCTGTTAATAAACACTGGTCACATGTAAATCTTACAGAATACCAGAAATGATAGGAGTAATAAAATGCTTTTCCCAACAGAAAATGAGCAAAAAACACAGCATGATTTTATCGATATGGTGAAACGATTATCTGAAGAAGATGACGTTTCACTTATGGTTGGAAACACAATAATAAAGCTTGGTCCACCTTGTAAGTTCGTGTTCACGAACAAGAGCGATAAAAAACCTGGAACATGTACTAATCTTGATAAACCTGGTAAGCTTTACATACAACCGTCTGATTAAAATTTAAAATGATAAATAACGGGTGTAAAAACCCGTTATTTTTTTATTTAAACCCATAAAAAAGTACTTAATATCATTGTGTATAGGAGATATAAATATGGTTATAAATGTATTTACAGACACAATGATAACAGATGAACAGATTTTGGATACATATAAATTGCTAGGATTGGTTGCAATCCGACACAGTGATAATTTTGTAACTTTTCGTAGCGAGAATATTCTTGATATGAATCGGTGCGAAGTTGTAGAGACTGTACACGTAGCAAATTATAATGATTATCTGGAGATGTTCTACGATGTTGCTATGGCTGCTTAGATGGATATAACCTGGACGTTAAGTTCAGGTTATTTTTTTCTTTTTTATATGCTGCTTTACATTTAGATAGATTATTATGGAGGAAAACCGTGGGATATAATAACTCTAACGGCGGCTCAAAGAAATTTGAAATGTCAGACTATCAGTTTATTGGTGACCACAATATCATCTCTGATAGAGGTCAGCAGGGTTGGCATTTGGAATTGAACGTTGTTAAATGGCGTCCAGAGGACACTGAAAACAAATTCGATATCCGTGTCTGGTCTCCTGACCACAAGAAAATGGGAAAAGGAATCTCTATGTCGAAACCAGAAATTTCGTCACTCAAAGCGATTCTTAATACCATGGATGATCTTTAAGCTGCTGTATAGTTGGGGTAGTCATACCTCAACTATATTTATATATTCTAAAAGTGGAGGAAATCGATTATGAAAAATAATGATGAGATTTCTTGGTTGGTGAATACAATTAAACGTGCGCAAGACGCATATTATAATGGCGAAAACGCAATCATGGAGGATAGCGCTTTTGACAAACTTTGGGATAGATTAACTGAGCTTGACCCAACGAATCCTATATTGCATACAATTGGAGAAGACTCTGGTTCGGCATTTGCAAAGGCTCCACATGTGATGCACATGTTTAGTCAACAGAAGTGTAAAGTGCCTGATGAATTTCTTGAATGGGTAAAGAAACATCCCGAGAACGAATATCTTGTTGAATATAAACTCGATGGCTCATCTCTTGAATTACAGTATGTAAACGGAATATTTACAAGGGCTGTAACTCGCGGTAAAGATGGAACTGTTGGAGACGACGTTACGGCGAATATTGTTACAAGTGATGTTCCTAGAGAAATTCCGGATAAGAGTTTTACAGGTGGATTCCGTGGAGAAGTTTTGTTATATCACGATGACTTTGCAAAATACTTCACAGATAAAGCAAATTGTAGAAATGCGGCAAATGGAATACTGAAACGTAAAGAGGGAACTAATAAAGAATTCTTACACGTAATTTGTTACGATTGTCAGTGGCTAAATTACAGTAGGACGTTTGAGACCGAATTGGAAAAACTGGCTTACATGGAATCAAATGGTTTCAACGTGGTTCCGTATTTCTGGTTCAGTGACCCTGATGAAATAATTAAGTTCAGAGACAAACTTGGTTCAGAACGTTTCACTACATTAAATTACGATATCGATGGCTTGGTTATCAAATGTAACGACACTGATAAAGAGGATGTAAAGCGCGATAGACCAGAACGCCAGATAGCATTCAAGTTTGTATTGGATGAACAGGTGTCTCCGCTCATTGATGTAGATTGGAGCGTTGCAGGTAAAACAAGAACTCCTGTAGGAATTGTTGAACCTGTAAGACTTTGTGGTACAACTGTACAGAGAGCTAATCTTTGTAATCTTGATTTGATTAAGAAACTTGGTATAAAGATTGGTAGTAAAGTTGTAATGGTTAAACGTGGTGAAATTATTCCGAAAATCATTCGTGTGGCAGAAACACCAGCAGATGCAACTGATATTCCAATTCCAACAGTTTGTGAAACATGTGGCCAGCCTTTGACAATAACTGACACAGATATTTTCTGTTCGAATCCAAATTGTCCAAATACAATTTGTCATAGAATAGAAACTTGGTGTAAAGTGTTTAAGGTCTATGGCATGGGTGAAGCCAATATCAAATCGTTATTCTATGAAGGAGTTGTAACCGATATTGTTGACTTCTATAATAGCGATAAAGTTGATGACGGAATCATTCGTGTAATGGGCGAAGCTAATGGAAGTAAAGTCTTGCCAAGACTCAAAGCCATTGCTAAACAACCACAACTGTTGTCATCGATTCTTGAAGGTTTCGATATGGATTTTGTAGGAGAAGCAACAAGCAAACTTCTTACAAAAGAATTATCGTATGACTGGGAAGAATTTAAGAAAAAATTAAATTATGCCAACGTTGCTGCTATTCCTGGATTAGGGAATAAATCTGCTTTAAATATAGTAGATTCTATCAAAGCAAATATCGATAAACTGGATGAGCTTATAAAATACTTCAAGCTTGATGTGCCGGCTACTACTGGAACTAAACTTGCTGGTATGAATTTCTGTGTTACAGGTGAAGTCCATAAGTTCACAAATCGTAAAGAATTGGAAATGTTTATCGAAATGAACGGTGGTAAAACTCAGAGTGGAGTTTCAAAGAAAACAAATTATTTGATTTGCAATGAAGCATCTGAGTCTGGAAAATATGTAACCGCTACTAAACTTGGTGTTCCTATTATAACGGAAGACGAGTTTATCGAGCGATTTTCTAAATAGGTAAATGTTGCCCAACATTTTGTTGGGCAAACTATTTTATAGGGAGAAAAACAAAATGGATGTGAAAGAAGTAAAACGTATGCTTGCTTGTAACGGTGTTATCGACGAAGGTCCTATGACAGCAATTTTCGGTGAAATCGCCGAAACTTTAACAGAAGCTGGATTAAAATGTGAAACTGATTTCAAAATTGACGACTGCTTTGAGGATTTGGAAAATATGAATATCCTCACTATTTCACATGATACCGGCATTGTCATGGGCCACACTATGCACGAGTTTACACGTAATCGTTACGATAGCAAACTTATGTGCATCGAATGGGCGATTTATGTTAAAGGTGGAAAATACAAAGCCTGCTTCAGAAATCAGTTGTTGGGAACAGCGTATGACATAGATGAACTCAATCACAAATACGTAGTTCGTTTTACAAGTAAACTGGCAGTTGAATTTGATGATATTGACAAAGCTATTTTGTTTGCAAAATCCAATATTGTAGAAGGAATGATTGGAGATGCAGCTTTGGATACGCTTACGTCTGAACCGGCTAGTGAAGATTTTGGACAATACACTGTTGCTAAAGAAGGCTTAACTCACCACAACAATGAACCTGTTGACTGCGACGATATAAACTCTCAGGGCAGCATTCGCATGCCTGGAATGTAATAAAAAGTAAGGATAGGAGAAAAAATGCTATGAACAAACCAAAGTTCACTCTAGACGATACTTCTTTAGGGAAGTATTCTCCAGCAGAATATTCTGCCGCTGTAGAAAAGATTGCCGAAGATTATCCAGGATGCGTTGTAAGTCCTACGATAAGCTATGGCAAAGAGAAAATCAAACCTGGTGTATTTGTATTTGATAGCAGATACAGAGCAATTGTAAAGCACGATGTATCTGAACGAAAGTGGCACGACAGCTATCGTTATTTACTGCTTGGTAATGGCGGTGATGAATGGGAGCTATTGTTCGACGCTAAATTCACAAAGCACAACGATATTGAATGCACTTTGGCAATTAAATTACATTCGCTGGATGATGCACAGAGTATCATGATGTACGACATGGTATTTAACACTATCCTTAAAAATATCGAGAAAGCGCAGAATATTATACATTGTGACAACAACGACAATGCTATACCAACATTCGATGCGCTTGATGAAATCTTCGAGGAATCGAATTCTGAAACCGCGTAGTTTCTAACTAACAATAATAGTGACTTATTTTTAATTGCTTCCTAGGATTTGGTTCCTAGGAAGCTTCTTTTTATTTTTTGTTCAATATCTCCCAATAAATATTTAATATAACTCTGTGATGAATGTAGTAAGATAAAATCTTTTAAACACCAAGGCTATGTAAAATCACGAGGTTAATATGAAAGCAACTATTAAAGTTGATAAAGAAAGCGGAGTCGTAGAATTTTTATTCGACGATAACTGCAGCGATGAAATGATTAAAACTGTGACTCCAATGATGGAGAAATACGTCGAGAACGCTAAAGCAATCGATGAGTTAAGATTGAAAAACTATCATGAAGCTAATATGAAAAACAAAGAGCTTGAACTTGAACGGATAAAACTTGAACAGCAGAGAGCTGGAACTATTTTCATACCGATTAATAATAATTCAATGCCATCGGCAAAGGATTAGGGAGGTTTCTATTATGGAAGAGTGTTATGCTTATTATGATGCAGAAGATAGAATAATCGGATGCATTAAAACTAGGTTTCCAAATCGCATTTTGGCAATTCTTGAGCTTGCAACCGAAAACAAAGTGCGTATGAAAAAGATGAGTTATTCAAGTGATAATTGTGGTTTAAATTGCCCACATCATTTGGATAAAGTTAGAACAGATTCTATCATCAATGATTATGATGAAAAGAAGTTTAAAACTGCAATCAATGCTGGATTTGACAAGATGAAGAATCTTGCAATGTCTAGAAATCTTGAAGCTATACGAGGAGTCTGATATGTTTTGGATGTTATTCGAAGATTTTTGCGGAAGCTTAATTGACTCCTTGGAATCAGGAGTTGAAAACATCTGCAATAAATTCGTAAAGAAGGCCAATAAGAAGGTTGATGAATTGATTCTTGGCAAAGTCGAAAAAGAAAAGACTAAACCAATGCCGCCAGCGGTGGTAGTGTAATGAACTACTATGAATAAAAGCAGGATTACACCTGCTTTTATTTTTTTCTATTATAGCTATAAAAAACATAGTAATAGCCTTATATTTTAAGGAGAATTATATGTTAACCAGTATTAAAGATGCTTTCAATAATGAAAGAAGTTATGATGCTGTTAGTAATACAATTAACTCATCGGTTGTCGAATATTCGCCAATAGGTGAGCTGGAAAAAGAAAGTAAAGTTATGATTGAGGATGCCTATAAAGGTCTCCGTGGCAATATGCAAATAATGACACAAACTGCTACGGAATGTACGAACCTCATGAATAACTTGGGTGAAATGATATATCCGTCCTTCAGTCGTATAAGTACAATGAGAGGCTCTTTCTCAACAGAAGGTGCTTTCTTAGACTTTGTAAATATTGCATGCGAAAAGTTTAAAGCTGCTGTACGAGCAATCGTAGATAAGCTTATTGAACTTTATCAATTTGTAATTAAGATTTGCGGAGAAGTCGGTAAATTCTTTATGAGATTTATAAAGAATAGACGAAGTGTTGTGCTTAAAACTGCTACTGGATTGAAACGTGAACTCAAGCGTAACGGACTTGATAGCGTATTGCTACCAGAACTCACAACTTGTATTTCTAAAGATTATGCTGTAAAATTCTTTAGTGACCCAAATTTGAAATTCGCATACGGAACATCTTCTAAGTTCGAACAGCTTATGGAATATATGAGGATGTACATTTGTAGAAAAACTGATAGAAATTACATCAATCGTATGAAAAGCAGATGCGATTTAATTGTAGAGCATTCCTCAAATACAAACGATTTTGTTTCTAAATTACTTATGGCAGTGGATTCTTATAAAACAGACAAAGGTTTATCTGCCGGAATGGCAATTTCTAATTATAGAGCCAAGTCTACAAAACTGATTAAAGAGTTTTTCAATAGTTTTGACGCTGCCGATTTAAATGCATGGGTTGTTCGTGAATACACAGTTATTCCTGCTTATGCTAACGAAAACCACAACGATAATACTTTAGCCGATACTGTTTGCGATTTAATGAAAGAAAAACAGATTACAGATAGGCTTATGCGTGCTTCTCAGCCAGAGAGTGCTCTTAATAGAATTAAGAGTTGGAATGATGATTATGGAGTATACTCTATTTCATCTCCGTTGACACCTCATGAAATTGGCGAGAAAGTTGATAAAGTTGATATAGAAGACACTTCATATCCTGTAAAAGATTTGTTTGGATTCGAAACAGCTGACGCTATTCTTGATAAAATTATTTACACTGCGTCTGTTATCGAGGACGTTAGACCTATCATTTCTAACAATCATCTTGATGAAATGCAGACTGCTCTTTCGAAGATTTCTGAAAAGAATACACGTGCTTTGAAAGAATATCAGAAAACACTCGCTAATATTCGTACAGCTACTGGAGACAGTGAAGATGCTCTTAGACGAGTTGCAACTATTCTGTCTATGAAACTCTATCAAGACGTTAACACATCAGTAGTTGCCATGAATCAGATTATCATGAACGACGTTATTAAACGAAATGTTTGTATGTTGAAGATTGATAATTATTTGATGGGTTTACTAAATCTTATATCAAAATGTAATACTGAGTATCCTAAAATGGGTGCTCAATAGGAGATAACGATATATGAAAACATACAATCAGTTTGATGCATCTATTAAGATGCTTTCAAAGCATATTCCTATTTTTTTAAGAAATGCATACAACGCATTTATTAAAACTGAGGGTGAAGCTCTCACAGCTATTCTTAAGATTAACGAAAAATCACCGTACACTGCTAAAAAGATTATCGACGAAATGTTTGGCGATAATTTCTATGCAGATGCACTTTCCACAAAGACAAAAGGATGTGTAAACATGGGCGATGTACTTGGTGCCTTCAAACTTACACATGGCACTTGTGCAAACGCTGCTCTTATGAGATATCTTGCTGAAAAGTGTACAGTTAATGTAGACTTTGATGAACTTCTCAATATTGAGAAACCTTGTCCAGATTCACCAGATATCTATGCTCCTCTGAAGCAGATTCGCGGTGTTTTGACAAATATTGAGAATAGATTCGACGACATCCCTGTCGTATCTTTCCAGTTCTTTGAACCATATTTTGACAGTTATTGGAGTTCACATCGAAACTGTGATGATGTAGACAACATGCTTGGTTTCAGAACAGTTCTCGATTTCCTTTCAACAGAATGTACAATTGACTTGTTCGATTTGTTCAGAATTTTCTACAGAAAGGCTTTGACTCTTGCTCCATCAGATAATATTTGTGTTGAACTTGATGATGCAAAGAAAGATTCTATTTCTATCATGCGTCTTGAAGCAATTCATAATATCATCAATGATAACGACTTCTCAACAAAGATTCTTGCTATCGTTGAAAAAGATGTTATGCGTACAGCTATTTCGACATATCTTACATTTGCTGGAAAACTCAGAGGAGTTAAATCTGACCTTGTTGGTTGGCTTTATACTTTCTTTGTCAAAGATTCTATGCGTGACCTTGAACGCGGCGACCATCCTACAGCTTCTGATATTACAGATGCTGCCAGAATGACAACTGGAAATGATGACGGTGACGCTCCTCGAAATTCTACAAACAGAGCAGAATACGTTAAAGAATTGTTTAAGCTTAAGATGTGGAATGGCGAAGACGCTGGCGTTAAACCCGAAATCTTTTACAAAGAACTTAAATTGTTGTATTCTAACTGGGCAGCCGTTATTAATACAATTATCAAGATTGACAGAAATGACCGTGGCGATTTCAACACATGGAATGCAGAAGATGCAAATATTGTCGGTGGAATCGATAATGATGGACAGCGTGATACTGCTATGAAATCACATGTTGATTTGGCAAAGGTAATTCTTGTTTCTTACCTCATCGCCAGGTTCCGTACATTCAACCTTCCTTTCCAGAATCTTGTTGAAAAGGCTGGTCAGACACCTTCTGATAAACTCATGAAAAACGGTATCAACGCAATCGTTGATTTGTACAATAAAGAGGTTATCAAAGATTTCTGTCAGAATGTAGAAGAGAAAAAACACTATTTCGTACAGTACGATAAGCGTATTGAATATGCTTTGAATGATATGCGTGAAGCAATTGGAACTCTTGCTGATGAATTTATGATGACTTCTTATCTCATCATGTTGGATTACATCCACACACATCAGGAAGCAGTGATTTCTCAGGACGACCCTAACACAGGAAAAGAAGCTCGTGAACAGTTCGAAGAGATTTATGCAAATCTTAAGAACAATCTTTACTCTACTATTTTCAGAGCAAATGTTGAGCCTCGCCTTCTTGATTTCACAAAGAGTCGCCTTGTTGCCGATACAGTTGCTGCTGCAAACGACGGTGCTGTGCCATTTGATGACCCGATATTCGTAAATATTCAGAACCGCAACAATATGAAATCAATAATTCTTACATGCGGATTTGAACACGATGACGATTCCAGTACAATCATGGATAACGAAATTGCAGCATATCTCCCTTCAACAGAATACGAATTGAAGAAGATTGAATGCGAGAACGCATTTATGTGTTCTTACATTATTTCATGCGTTACAGATATGATGCGTCCAAAGATGCATTACACTGGACATGAGCAGCCTTATTGGACAGCTTCTTCTCCTGCTTACAGAACTCGTGCAAATTCTATTTTCCCTAAGAACCAGCTTATTGTCGACCAGATCGCAAAAATGCGTTTGAATACAGCTAACGTATTTGCTTCTGTAGAATCGGCCCCTATCGATGCAGAAAAGCTTAACAAAGCTTGTGATGCTATCGAATCAAAGGAAAGTGAATGGGCACACATGAGTTGTAACGATATTGCTTGTATTGGTGGCCAGGTTTGTGACCTTGAAATCACAAATGAAGCTGCTCCTAAAGAACCTGGAACAGAAACTGCTGGAACTGAACCAGCTCCATTGTCAGTAGATGATATCCAGACAGTGAGTGAAAACTCAAGCTACAATGCAAGTGACATTGCTCTCAACGACGGAAATGTTGCTGAAAATAAACCGAAAGATAGTGAAGATATCAAGGCACTTTCTGCCGAGAATCTCAAAGCTATCGAACGATACAATCACTTGTTTAACAAGGTTGTATTTGGTTGTAAATAATTCTGAAATATAATAATAGACTCCCTTTCGAGGGAGTCTATTTCTTTTTAATATACCCTTTGGAAATATATTCTATTTGTATACTAATACTTATACGCTGGAATACTATAATAATTCGACAACACCAAATTAAAAATAATGCTTTAATATTGTACAAATATTAAAACTTAATAGTGTTCCAAAATAAAAAGGGAGTAAAATAAAATGAAAACCAACAAAAAGTTTTTAGGAATTGTGATATTATTGTTCACTGTATCACAATTATTCGCCGTTATTAATGATAGGTCAGCTTATGCTGCCAACTACGTTAAACTTCCGACAATCGACCACTCTCGTTTCAACAGCACAGATGTCGAAGTTCTTGTTTCTAAAGTTGTACCTAAGGAAGTAAAAGACGCATTCTTGTATTATACTGCTAACGAAAATGAAATAAAGCAGAACACCTGGCGTTTACAGTTGTTAGCAGCGGGACGTGTTGAAAGTGAATGGACAGTTACTAAAAGCCACCATGCAAATGCAAACGGCTCTTATGATTACGGTTATTTGATGCTTAATGAGAATAACTTTACTAATCAAACATTCTTGGATTATTATGTGCCAACTCCTGATGATGGTTTTAACTTAACTGATAAACAGGAATGGTACATAATCAC
>Ga0247611_10001647_pt1 | contig 39316 bp, 41 predicted proteins | sample 177DNAGHGhighgp2_FD_192422 | JGI IMG/M metagenome (GOLD analysis project Ga0247611, IMG submission 192422) | Sheep rumen microbial communities from Palmerston North, Manawatu-Wanganui, New Zealand - 1770 DNA GHGhigh gp2 | ecosystem: Host-associated > Mammals > Digestive system > Stomach > Rumen... | reverse complement strand
CCTCGCCCTCCAACTCCACTGCGACCTGTAGGCCCCCTCCTCCGGCGCCGCTGCTGAGGGTTCCCCATAGGGGAACTTTGTTTTGTTGCGGAATATTCCTTATATTTGTGTGTTTAACACAAAGTAGACAATATGCATCGGATATTCCTGCCGCTATACCACTTCTTCCGGAAGCACAAGGTGCTCATGTACCTGCTGCTCATCGCTTCCACGCTCCTGTTCGGTTATTACGGACTCCAACTGGAGTATGAAGAAAACATTGTCAAACTGCTCCCCCGCTCTTCAACGGACAATGAACTGGCTTTCAGTGACATTGGCCTAAAGGACAAAGTGTTCCTGCAAATCACTTCCAAGGACACACTGAATCCGGTGGAACCGGCCCGGCTGGGAGAGGCCATGGAAGAATTCTGCGGCATGCTGGAAAAGCAGAACGAGGAAACCCATTACATTGCGGGTATCTTCTACACCCTGGACGTAGACACTGCCCTGGACGCCATGGATTTTGCGCTGGCGCATCTCCCCTCCTTCATGGATACTTCCCTGTATGCGGGTTTTGAGCAGGCCCTCACCCGGGAAGCCATCGACGAGCAAATGGAGGAAAACTTCCAGATTATCCAGAACGATGAAACCGGCGAAGCCACCCAGATGGTGGCCATGGACCCCCTGAACCTGCGTTCCGTGCTCCTGAACTCCATCATGGAAGGCGGTTCTTCCATGGGCGGTCTCACCATAGAAGACGGTCATCTGTTCTGCCCGGACAAAACCGTTGCCCTGGCCTTCCTGACCCCGGCCTTCGACGGCCTGGATTCCGGCGCAGGCACCCGCTTCGTCCATGCCGTCCAGCAAAGTGCAAAAGCCTTTGAGGCTGCCAATCCGGATATCCATGTACTGGTACATGGCACTCCCCTGGACAGTGTGTCCAATGCGAGCACCATCAAGCGTGATCTGGTCTGGACCATCGGCCTGTCCCTGCTGCTCATCCTGGTTATTATCATCATGAGCTTCCATCGCTTCTCCTTCGTGTGGCAGCAAGTGGTCCCCGTAATATACGGCGCCCTCTTTGCCCTGGCCTGCATGTACTGGATCAAGGGAGGCGTCATGTCCCTGATGGCCCTGGGCCTGAGCGCCATTGTGCTGGGTGTAGCCATCAGCTACTGCCTGCATGTGCTCATCCACTATTACTACGTGGGCGATGCAGAAAAAATGCTCAGGGATGAGAGCACGCCCGTATTCATGGGCTGCGTCACCACGGTAGGCGCCTTCATGGGCCTGCTCTTTACGGAAAGTGACCTACTCAGGGATTTCGGCCTGTTCGCCACCTTCTCCCTGATTGGCAACACCTTCTTCGCCCTGGTGTTCCTGCCGCATTTCCTGCGCAAGGACCAGATTATCTTCAAGCGCACGCACGGCTTCCCGCTGGTGGAGAAATTCAACAACCTCCCCTGGGACCGCAACAAATGGTTCATCGGCGCCCTTACCCTCCTTATCATCGTTGGTATTGTCATGAGCCCGCGCGTGAAGTTCGACAGCGACCTGGGCAACCTGGACTACGACAATGCCACCCTCAAGGAAGCGCAGGACCTTTACAATACCAAGAATGCCGATGGCTTTGCGCACGCCTACTTCGCCGCCTGGGACGAGCAAGACATGGACAAGGCCATGGCCTACAATGCAGCCTTCTATGTCCATCTGGATTCCCTGCAGCAGGCGGGCGTCATCAAGGGTTACTCCCCTATCTCCGGCCTGGTTTTCCGTTCTACGCAGGACCAGCAGGTACGTATCCAGGCCTGGAAGCAGTTCTGGACCCGCTCCCGCGTGGCGCAGCTTCGCCGGGATCTGACAGAATCGGCCAAGGCCTACCAACTGCCAGCCAATCTGTTCGATTCCTTCTTTGCGCTGCTCCGGCAAAAGTACGAACCCGGCAATCTCATTGAGGAGGGCATCGTTCCTCCCGGCCTCCTGGCCAACTTCTATGAGTCGCAGGAAAGCGGCCGGCAAATGTTCTTCACAGAGGTTTCCTACCCGCGTGAGGACCAAAACCGGGTCTGGCATGCCATCACGGCCGCCAATCACGTGATTGTGCTGGAACCGTTCTTCTATTGCCGCGACATGGTGGAAATCATCCATGAGGACTTCAACACCACCCTCTGGATTTCCAGTATCTTTGTGCTCCTGGTGCTGCTGTTTAGTTTCCGCAACCTCTGGATTGCCCTTATCGCCTTCTTGCCCATGTTCGTGAGCTGGTACGTGATGCAAGGCTACATGGCCATCTTCCACCTGGAGTTCAACCTCATCAATATTGTCATCTCTACCTTCATATACGGCATCGGTGTAGACTATAGTATCTTTGTGATGGAGGGCCTCCTGGCAGAGGCCAGGCGCGGAGAAAAATCCATGCTCAACTACCACAAAGTGGCCATTTTCTACAGTGCTATGGTGCTGGCCATTGTGACCTTCGCGCTCATTTTTGCGCGGCATCCGGCCATCCATTCCATCGGCCTTATCACGCTCATCGGCATGGCTTCCACCATCCTGATCACCTATTCCCTGCAACCGTTTATTTTCCGTCAGCTGTGCAAATACCGCTTCTTCCGTCGCGGATTCCGCATCCCTGAACAGTAACCTATGCTGGACGCAGAACTATACCTGAACCTGATTTGTGGCGGTGCCGCCAACCTTTCCCGGAACCGCCAGCGTATCAACGACCTCAATGTGTTCCCTATCCCGGACGGAGACACAGGAGACAACATGTTCATGACCATAGAGGCCGGCACACATGCCAGCGGTTCCAGCCTGACGGAAATGGCCGATTCCGTAGCCCGGAGTATGCTACTGGGCGCCCGCGGCAATTCCGGTGTTATCCTCTCCCGCATCTTTGCCGGCATCGCCAAAGGTGTAAAAGGAAGGGATAAGGCCGATATGCCCACCTTCTGTAGCGCCATGCAACAAGCTGTGGATGAAGCCTATAGCGCCGTTTCGCAGCCGGTGGAAGGCACCATCCTCACCGTGCTTCGCGAGGGCGTTGCAGGTGCACGGGACGCCGCCACCCTGGAAGCCTATCTGGACCGGTGGATTGCCGCTATGGGAACGGCCCTGGAACACACTCCGGAGCAGTTGGATGTGCTTAAAAAAGCCGGCGTGGTGGACAGCGGCGGCGCAGGACTTGTGTGTATTGCGGAAGGGATGCGGATGGCGCTGGAAGGGATACACCCGGTCGGAGACGTGGGAAATGCAAGCGGCGCCTCCACCATGCCCAGCCCGGACCTGAACGCCTTCACGGAAGACAGTGTCCTGGAGTATGGTTACTGCACGGAGTTTCTCCTCCGCCTGCAGCGCTCCAAAGTGAATCCTGACACCTTTGACGAGCGCATCATCCGGGATTGGCTTTTAACCCAAGGGGACTCCCTGGTGTTCTTCCGCGACGGCAGCATCGTAAAAGTGCATGTGCACACCCCGGACCCGGGCGCGGTGCTCAGCAAGTGCCGCGAGTGGGGCGAATTTCTCACCGTCAAGGTAGAGAACATGACCCTTCAGCACCATGAAAACCACATGGAAACGCGTTTCAAACGCAGCCGCAAAGCCCTGGGAACGGTTACCGTGGCCGCCGGCAAAGGCCTCACGGAAACCTTCAAGGAAATGGGGGCCGATGTCATTATCGAAGGCGGTCAAACCATGAATCCGCCGGTAGAACGCTTCTTGGAAGCCTTTGACCAGGCCGCGGCAGATACCATCCTGGTTTTCCCCAACAACGGCAACATCCTTCTCACCGCCCGGCAGGCAGCCGGCCTGTACAAAGATGCCCGCGTAGAAGTCATTCCCACCCGTACGCTCGGAGAAGGGTATTTTTCCCTGGCCAACCTGGATGCGGAGCTGCCTATAGACCAGCTGGTGCAGGCCCTCTCGGAGGCCGCAGCATCCGTTACCACCGGCCACATCTGCCAAGCCATCCGTGACACGGCAGACGCCCGCAAAGGAGACTATATCGGCTTCAGCGGCAAAGACATCCTGACCGCCCACCCCAGCCGCATACAAGCGGCACAGGATTTGGCCGCCAGACTAAACGCCGGCGGTGCCGATATCCTCATGCTCCTGCAAGGGGCCCCGGTCCCTTCGGCGGAAGCAGCACAACTCAAAAACACCCTCGAAAAAACCTATCCGCGTACGGAGGTCATTCTCCTTGATGGCGGACAACCCGTTTACGATTATATTCTGGTATTATGTTAAAAATTTACACCGACACCGATACCGACATGACGCCCGCTCTGGCGGCCGAGTACGGTTATACGCTCATTTCGATGCCCTACAGCATCGACGCAAAAACCACGTATCCGTATGTGGATTTTGACAGCTTCGATGCGCACGCCTTCTACGACACCCTTCGCGGAGGCGTCCTTCCCACCACCAGTGCCATCTCCAAAGAGCAGTATATCAACTATTTCATCCGCGACTTTGTGGCCGGGAACGACATCCTGTACGTGCATTTCTCGCGCGCGATGACCAACACCTTCGACGCCATGGACCAGGCCATTGCGTTCCTTAAGAAAAAGTATCCGCGCACGCGCTTCGAGGAGATAGACACCAAAGGTATCACCACCCTCAGCTACGCCATCGTGCGTGAGATAGGAGACCTGGTAAAAGCGGGTAAAACACTGGACCAGGTGCTGGAATGGGCCCGCACGGAAGTGGACAAGTTCGCCATGTATTTTTTTGCCGATGACCTTAAATTCTTCCGCCGCAGCGGCCGGGTGAGCGGCCTTGCCGCCACCATGGGTACCCTCATTGGCGTACGCCCCCTCATCTACATGAGTGAGGATGGCAAGATGGTGAGCATTGGGACGGCCAAAGGACGTGCCAAAGCGCTGGATTTCCTGGTGGACAAAGTGGGCGAACTGGGCGAGGACATTGCCGCCCACCGCATCTGTATCGGCCATAGCGATGCCCCGGAGCTTGCCCATGAGGTGGGCCGGATGATAGAAGAAAAATACGGCAAACAGCAAATTGTGTACGTGGATGTGAACCCCACCGCCGGCAGCCACTGCGGCCCCAACGGCGTAGGCGTGTGTTTCCACGCGATGCACCGTTAAATCATGGTCACGGTCCGGACTGTCATCACCAAGCAGGAGCAGAAGGCGTTCCTGAACTTTCCGCTGGATTTGTACAGCGGAAACCCCTATTATATCCCGCCGCTGTATAGCGACGAGAGAAAGATGTTCCGGAAAGACTACGTGTACAACGCCTCCTGTGACAGCGTTTTCTTCCTGGCCTATAAGGACGGGAAGCCCGTGGGGCGCATCCAGGGCATTATCCAGAAGGATGCCAACGCCAAAAACAAGGAAAAACGCTGCCGCTTTACCCGCTTCGACGCCATCGATGACCTTGAAGTTTCCCGGGCCCTGTTCCAAGCCGTGGAAGCCTGGGCCAGGGCACAGGGCATGGACACGCTGGTGGGCCCCCTGAACTATTCGGACCTGGAGCGGGAAGGCATGCTGGTAGAAGGTTTTGAAGAACCTTCCACCTTTGAGCAAACCTACAATTTTCCTTATTACAAAGCCCACGTAGAACAGCTGGGATTTCGCAAAGAGATAGACTGGACCTGCAGCCGGCTGTATGGCCCCGAAAGCGAGGAGGCCCTGCAAGAGCTGGATCAGGTGGTGCAGTTTATCTTCCGCCGCTACAAACTCCACTTTGGCACTGCCAAAAGCGGCAAGGAACTCCTGAAAAAATACGCCCAAGGCATCTTCGACCTCGTTGACAAGTCGTATGAGGGCCTGTACGGAACGGTTCCCTTCACGCCGGGCATGCGGCAGCTGGTGCTGGATAACTTTGGCCTGGTGCTAAGCCCCAGATATGCGGCCATGATTCTGGACGAGAACGAACGTCCCGTGTGCTTTGGCCTGTCCATCCCTTCGCTCAACCGGGCGTTGCAAGGTACCCGCGGGCACCTGACGCCCCGAACCCTCCTCCGCATCCTTCAGTGCCTGAGAAAACCGGACGTGATAGACTTGTGTCTGGTGGGCGTAGACCCGGAATACCTGAACCGCGGCGTCTCGGGCGCTCTTTCGCTGGCCATCATGCGCATGCTCCGGGACAATGCTTCCCTGCAGTGGGCCGACACCAACCTGAACCTGGAAGACAACTACGCCATCCAAAACCAGTGGCGCCGTTTCCGGCGGGTAGAATGCAAGCGCTACCGCGCATATGTAAAGAGCCTATGATTAAACTCCTGATAGACTGTTTTGGCGGCGACCACAGCCCGCAGGCACCTGTAGAAGGCGCCTTGGCTGCGCTGCGCACCTTCCCGGACCTGCATGTAATGCTCACCGGCAACGAGTTCCTCCTGCAAAGGGAGCTGGAAGGAAAATCCTTCGACAAAAACCGCCTGGAAATTGTCCATGCTCCGGAAGTGATTGGTTGTGAGGAAAAACCCACGGACGTAGTGCGCCTCAAGCGGAACTCCTCCATGATGAAAGCCATCATCCTGCTCCGGGACCGGGACGATATAGCCGGCATGGTATCCACCGGCTCCACCGGAGCCCTGGTAACCGGCGCCCTGGTGCGTCTGGGCCGCATCCCCGGCGTCATCCGTCCGGCCTTCTGTCCCCTGCTTCCCACCATGGACGGGGGCCTTGTGGGCGTTTGCGACAGTGGGGCCAACGTAGAAGTCACCCCGGCTCACCTACGCCAGTTTGCCATTATGGCCAGCCTGTATCTGGAGAATGTGTACAGCGTACAGCATCCCCGCGTGGCACTGCTTAACGTAGGAAAAGAGGCGGAGAAAGGCGATGAGGTACGCCAGGAAACATACAAGCTTCTGCTGCAAACCCCATCTGTGCATTTTGTGGGCAATATGGAAAGCCGGGACCTCCTTTCCGGCAGCTATGATGTGGTGGTGGCCGACGGCTTCAGTGGCAATGTCCTGGTAAAGACCACCGAAGGCACTGCCCTGGAACTCCTGAAAAAGCTCAAAAAAGACATCTATAGCCGCACGCTCTATAAGCTGGGCGCACTGCTGATGAGGCGCATGTTCCAGGAGGAAAAAGCGTTCATGAACTACCAGAATTACGGCGGAAGCGTGCTTCTGGGCACTTCAAAGGTGGTGGTTAAAGGGCACGGCTCCTCCAAGGCCGTTGCCGTGGAAAAATGCATTGAGCAGGCCTACCGCATGGAAAAAAGCCGTCTGTCCGCTCAAATTGAACAAGAAATTGCCAAGTACGAACATTACGAAGACTAATCCCTATGTTTGAGAAAGTACAAACCATCCTGGCCAAACAGCTCCGGCTGGACCCCGCCAAAATTACCCCGCAAAGCCTCATCAAGAAGGACCTCGGGGCCGATTCCCTGGATATCCTGCAACTGCTGATGCGCATTGAGGACCAGTACGGAATTGTTATCCCGGACCAGGCCCTGGCCAAGTTTGAAACCGTAGCAGATGTCGTTGGCTACCTGGAACAGAACCAGGTAAAGCTTTAACCGCCGATAAACTCCCGCAGGAGCGACGTTGCCGGAATCTCTTTGTCCGGGACGGGGGTAAAGTAGTGGATGAACTTGAGGAGCCGGTGGGCTTCTGCGTATTCCGCGCAGTTTTGCGGAACCGTGCGCAGGATGGGCTCTGCGTGGTTTTTCATGACCGCAAACTCAATGAGGTAGGCGCTGTTGAACATGACGTCTGCCGTTTCCTGGAAAGGATAAATCCATTTTTCTTCCGCATCCAGCACATTCTGCCAGTTGGAAATGGATTCACGGGCCGTAAAGGCGCCCTTGTTGTAGTCGCGCACGATGCGGCGCAGCAGCCGGTTGTCGCTGGTGGGAATCCAGTTGTGGTTGTCCAGGTTGGCGCCGGTAAGCGTGTTGATGAAAATCTTGAATTTGGCGCTTTCCGGAATATCCGACGTGAGGTCCGGATTCAGGGCGTGAATGCCCTCGATGAGCAGAATGCACCCTTCTCCCAGTTTGAGCTTTTTACCGTTGTATTCCCTCAGGCCCGTAACAAAGTTATACTCAGGCACATTTACTTCTTCCCCACCAATGAGCTGCATGATATGGCTTTCCATGAGGGCATGGTCTACCGTGTCAAAATTGTCAAAATCGTAGCTGCCGTCCGGAAACTTGGGGGTATCGGCCCGGTTCACGAAATAGTCGTCCGTGCTCATGGACATGGGTTTGAGGCCACAGGCCTTGAGCTGGACCGACAGGCGCTTGCAGAAGGTGGTTTTACCGGACGACGACGGACCGGTGATGAGCACCACTTTGAGCGGATGCTCGCTGCGGTACCGGCGGTCGATTTCCTCTGCAATCTTGACAATCTTCTTTTCCTGCAGTGCTTCTGCAATCTGGATGAGCTCGCTGGCACGGCCGTGCAGGAAGGCTTCGTTCACGTCGCCAACCGTAGCCAGGCCCATGATGATGTTCCAGCGCAGGGCTTCATTGAAAATCTCGTATGTGCGCGGCTGGTCCACAAAATCGGCCACCTTGGAAGGGTCCTCGCGGGAGGGAAGCTGCAGGAGCAGGCCGTCGTGGTAGGGCATAATGCCCCATACCTTCAGATAGCCCGTGGACGGCACCAGTTTGCCATAATAGTAGTCCGAGGTTTCTCCCAGCGTATAGTAGTCCGTATAGGCCTCGCCGCTGGTTTCCAGGAGCTTCACTTTGTCTTCATAGCCGGCCTTCCGGAACTCCTTGATGGCACGCTCCGTTTGTACGTCGTAGCGGTGGAACGGCATGTCTTTTTCTACCAGCTCTTTCATGCGCCGCTCCAGCACCACCAGGTCCTGGGCCGATATTTCCGTATCGTCCGATTTGCGCAGGTGGCAGAAATAGCCGTGCGAGATGGGATGTTCCATGTACAGCTTGCTGCCCGGGAACATGTCCGAGGCGGCCTTGTACAGCAAGAAACAAAGCGAGCGGCAATACACACGCATGCCGCTCGATTCGCGGACATCTATAAACTCGATGTCCTTATTTTGATAGACCTTGAACTTGAGCCCCTGGGACACATTGTTCACTTTGGCGGACACAATGGGATAGGGACGATGACAGTCAAATTCCGACAGCATTTGCAGAAGGGACGTCCCTTCCGGAAAACGCTTGGTCTCTTGGGTGTTCTTGCAGTATACCTGTACCATGAGCAGAAAATTTAGTCGCAAATATAGTACAATGCGCCCAAATTTACAAGTTCCGAAGCACGGGATTTGCGTAAATCTTGAGAAGAATTTCTTTCACTTTTTCCGGGCAGCCTTGCACCTGCTTTCCTACATGCGCTTCAAATGTTTGCTGCTGCTCCGGCGTAAAGTCGCCCAGCTTTTTACCGCTAAGCATCCATGCCGCAATGTAATTGTTGGGATAGAGCCGATACAAGGACGTGATGCGCTGGTCAATCATGCCGGCTACTTTCCGGTTGAAATCCCCGTTTGGCAGCATGTTGTACGGGCGCAGGTCTTCCTCGGTAATGGGCTTGCCTGCAGCCAGGTGCACCCTCCCTTTGGGCTGGGTAATGCCGGTAAGGATGCTGTTCAGGTCCTCCCCGGGCTTTTTAACATACGGCTCTCCGCTTTCCCGGGCAAAGAGTTCCAGCGCCTTGAGTTTGTCGCAGGGCTCCCATTCGTAGGAAATGGCAACGGGTACAATATGCAGTTCTCCCAGTGACTGACTCCTGTCCTCGCCTCCGCTCAGGCAGAACATGTTGATGACGCCCTGCTCGGTCATGTCCAGTCCGTCCTTGGTGCGGCCATTGCGCTGGGCAATCCATATGCTTTCCCCTTTCTGACAAATGGCATAGCGTATATAGGCCGATACATGCCGGATCTGGATGAGGAAGTCCCGGTAAGAGCTTGCCGTGGTGGGCCTTACGAAGCGGAACATCTTGTTGGAACGCCCCAGGTCTATCAGCAGCTGTCCATCCATGAGGTTGGCCCCGAAGGTGATTTCCGACGTAGGAAGGCCGGCATCGGCGAGCAACTTTTGCAGGAAGGCGGCATCCAGCACAATGTCCCGGTGGTTGGACACGAACAAATAGCGTTTGTCCTTGTCCAGGGCGTCCAGTCCGCTTACCGTGAGTCCTTGGGTGGTCCGGCGGACAATGGACCCGATGAGCTCGTACATGATGCGCCATTGGAACGCATCTACCGTGTGGCAACTGAGCATGCGTTCCGCCACTTCCGCTTGCTCCAGGTCCGGGAAAAGAAGTGCGCAGGCCTGGGGAAAGTGCTTGTGGGAGACAATCCGCTGCATGGCTGCAGGGATTTCCTCGTCCAGATACGGGCGGATATCGTCAAATGTGTTTGTCACGTTTGTCAATGAATTTCACGGGTTTACGGGATTTGGCCGGGAAGTTGACGGCGGCCACTTCCGCCGCGGGAAGCACCTCGATGCGCGGTGCCACGCGAATGCGGGAGCGGAAACGGTCCTTGAGGTCTTTCACAGGGTCGAACTCCGGCTGGTATTTCAGGCCCAGTTGCACCAGGACATCGTCGGTGCCGGCGTCGCTGTCCTGCACAATCACCACGTAGTTTTCCACATAGGGTGTGTTGTCCAGCACGTCGTTCACCGCCGGCGGGTACAGCGTCGTTCCCTTGAGCTTGATCATATTGTTCTTGCGCCCCACCAGCGGCGTGAGCCTGTAGCTGTAGCGGCCGCACCGGCACTGCCCGGTGATTTTGGCCGCCATGTCGCCGGTGCGGAACCGCAGCAGCGGCATGCCTTCCACACCCAGCGTAGTAACCACAATCTCCCCTACTTCGCCGTCCGGTACGGGCATATCGTCCGCGCCGATAATCTCTACAATGATGAGTTCCGGATGTACATGCCCCCCGCAACCGTACGGGCATTCGCTGAAGGTGGCGCCCATTTCCGTAGAGCTGTACGTGGCAAACAGTTCCACATCCCATTTCTCCTTGATGCGGCGTCCCAGCAAGTTCAGGTTAAAGTTTTGGTCCCTCAGGCCCTCCCCAATGCCGATAATCCGCTTTACCGAACTGTTCTTGTAGTCTATCCCGTGTTCCTCTGCATACTGCACCAGCCGCAGGATAAACGACGGCACACACATGATGGTATCCGGCTTCAGGCGCTCGATGGTGTCCCACTGCAGTTCCGGAATGCCGTTGCCCACGCGGATAATGCTGGCGCCCAGCTCCCGGATGCCCAGGAAATAGGCCAGGCCGGCCATAAAGCGCTTGTCAATGGTGGTCATGAGCTGGACAATGTCCCCGGGCTTTACACCGGCGCAGGCAAAGCTCTTTTTTTCGTTATAGGCAAGCCGCTGCAGGTCTTTCTCCGTGCAGCCAAAGGTAACCGGGTCTCCCAGGGTTCCGGAAGTGGTCACATAGTCCACCACCTTGTCCTTGGAGCAGCACAGGAATTCCTCGTTAAAAAGCTGTAAATCCTTCTTTTCCGTAAAGGGGATCTTCTGCAGGTCTTCGATGGTCCGGATTTTGGCAATGTCTATATGGTATTTCCCAAACATCCGCTGATAATAGCGCGAATGCCCCTGGAGGTACTGCAGCGCCTGTTGCAGCAGCCCCTCCTGAAATACCTTGATCTCTTCCGGAGACTTGAATTCAATATCTGTCATACGAAGCGGGCGTATCTCCTAGAACGACATGCCATGCAGCCATTCAATAAACGCGGCCTGCCAGCCATCCGTGGTGCCTTCCTGCATCTTTTCCGGGTTAGCCCCAAAACCATGGCCGCCGGTCTCGTACTGCACATAGTGATGCGGCACGTGATGGACCGTAAGGGCCGAATCCAGCAGGGCGGCATTGTGGTAGTCCACGACATGGTCGTCCAGGCAGCTTAACAGGAACACCGGCGGTACGCCCTGATGCACGTGTTTTTCCATGGAGAGGGAATCCCGCAGCTCCTTCTTTCTCACGCTGTTTTCCCCCAGCAGGCCCAGACGGGAGCGTTTGTGCACGTAGCGGTCGTCGCTCAGTGTGACCACCGGGTAGATGGACGCCACAAAATCCGGCCGCAGGGATACTGTGGGTTCAATTTCATATCGGGAGAGGAAATTGGTCTGATAGAATTCTGCCGCCGTCATAACCAGGTGGCCGCCGGCGCTGAACCCGATCAGTCCCACGGGACCGTTATACCGCTCGCGGATAAGCTGAATGGAGCGTTGCAGGTCGCAGATCATGTCCGGATGGCGGTGGCCGCGGAGGACACTGCGGTACTTGGAAATGAATTCCACCTTACCGGCCGTACGGTAGCGCAGCACATACGCCGCATACCCTTCCGATGCCAGCCATTCGGCTACCAGGGTGGCCTCATTGCCGGAATCCAGCCAGTGGTAACTGCCACCGGGGCACACGATAATGGCGGCGCGCGGCTCCCCTTCCGGTAAATACTCCTTCAGGGTCACCTGCCGGGATTTGCACGGGGTCCCGTTCCAAATTTTTTCCTGCGCTGCAGCTGCCAGCGTAAGCAGTATCAGCGTTCCAATCAGCACATACTTTTTCATACGTCGTTTAAATAATGTAAGTTCGTGGGTATAACGGCACAACGGGTGGCCGTCAGGTATTTTTCTTCATCGGCCTCATGGGCCGTAACGGTCATATCGGGATGCCGCAGGGCAATGAGCAGCGCTTCCACGCCACAGCCTGCATTCCAGATTTCCAGCGACTCCCCTTCCAGTGCGTCTATACGCGCAAAATGGGATTTTCTGAGCACCCGGCGGCATTCCATCAGGGCATCATGTCCTTTGTACAAATATTGTTCCTTTACAAAAGGCGCGAGCCAGGCGGCTGTCTCCCGCGCCGCGCGAATGCGGGCATACCAGTCCACGTAGTTATGACGCATCCCTCGGGTGAAGTCCACCAGGTCTCCCGTAACCTGTACCCGCCGGCCCACTTCCAGATACAGCGGGCATCTTCTCAGGAGGAAATCGTGCTTGGGAAGGGCGTTGTGGAAGCCATGGATGCACAGCGGAAGTATTTCCAGCCCCAGCTCCCGGGCGGTAGTAAACGCGCCGCGATGGAAGCGCTGGATGGAGCCGTCCTCCGACCGCGTTCCTTCCGGGAAAATGACAATGGAATAGCCCTTGGCTACCAGTTTTTTCATATGAACGCTGTTTCGGGACAAGCCCCAGAAAGCGGGAAAGTAGCCGGCTTTGCGGATTACAGCCCCATAGAACGGGAATTTCCACACCCAGTCGTTGGTCATGAAGATGAGTTTGGGCTGCAGGGCAATGAGAGCCAGAACATCCAGGTGGCTCTGGTGATTGCAAATGTACACGGCCGGCCTGGAAAAGTCCTCTCCGTGCGGATTGTTCAGGATAAAGGGGCATCCCGGAACCATGCGGATGGCCCAAAATGCGACGCGCCGGATTATCCGGTTAAAGAATACGCCGCCGGGAAGGAGCATGCTAAAGAGCGAAAGTACCGTCATGGACAGGACCATGGTCAGGCCGATAAACGCGGTCCGAAGCAGATTTCCCAGGGTAAGCGGCGTTCTTCGCGGCGCTCCTCCTTTGGTGGTGAGCCAGCGGAAGACCAGCGGCGGCAGGTAGTAGGCCATTCCCACCACGGTGAGCATGCCAATCACCGTCACCAGCCCCAGGGAACGCATGGCCGGGTGTTTGGCCAGAACCAATGCGCCAATGCCCACAAACATGATAAGGGCGCTGAGCGCGACGGCGTTCTTGTAGGAGTGCAGGATTTTTTTGCCCGTAGCGCGTTCATACAGAAGGCCTTCCGTGATAAAAATGCTGTAGTCGTCCCCCATCCCGAAGATGAAGGTGGCAAGGATGATATTGACGATATTAAACTGCAGGCCGCTGAGGCCCATGATGCCTTGAATCCAGTACCAGCTCACCGCCAGCGGCAGGAAGGCCATAAGGCTGATAGCCAGGCTGCCGAAACTGGCCCACAGGAAGAGGAAGACAATGAGCGAGCAAAGGAGGCCCACCGTCCCGAAATCCTGTGAAAGATCCTGGATAAGCGCTTGTGCAACAGGAGCTTCCGGAGCAAAATCTACCGGAGCAAAGTAGCTTCGCGGCTGCGGCTGCCAGTCTTTGTCCAGGGCATCCCGGAAGGGCTGGAAGGCATGCGGCGTAAAGCCGGCCTTGAGCGCTTCTTCCTCCAGCGTATCCATCAGGTCCGGGTGCTTTTCCCGGAAGGCATTCCATCGGCCGATTGCCGCCTCTTGGGACGCCCGGTCAAAGTCCGGCATGACGTTTTGCGGGCGAAGGGCCTCCAGTACGGCAAATCCCTCCGCCTGTTCCTGCGTCATATAGTTGATATGGTGCAGGTTGGCGTCGAACGTCACCTTGCGGCTTTGCCAGCAAAGCAGCGCGCTCACAGCAAGGAAGGAGAGAAAGATGCTCCGGCGGACATTGGCGCCAGGGTGCAGATAGCGGTCGAAGTCCAGTTTAACAAGGTTCCGGGGCTCCCCTTTCCGCCGGGGAACAAACACCGGCAGGAATACCAGTACAAAGAGAATGGTTCCCACCAGCATGGCAGCGGCGATGAAGCCAAAGTCGTGCAGGGCATCCGCTTTCATGAGCATGAGGCTCAGGAAAGCCCCCACGGTGGTGATATTGCCCACCAGCAGCGGATTCACCTGCTCTGCCAGGGCTTTCCGCTTGTCCTGCTGGTACTTCAGATGGTCCACATAGTGCAGCGGATAGTTCACGGCAATGCCGATGATGGTGCAGCCAATTCCCAGCACAATGAGGCTCACGCTGCTCTTGAACAGGGCGATAAGGCCCAGGGCAAACACGGCTCCGGCACCGATGGACAGCAGAATCCAGAGCACGTCCGAGAAGCGTTTGTAGCTGAACCAGAGGATAAGGGCAATAAGAATCAGCGCGATGGAAAGCGCCAGCAGGGAGTCTTTTTTGATGCGGGTGGCATTCTCTACCGCCACTTCCGGGGCGCCGGTAGAAGTGAGGGTCACCTCCGGATACTGTGCCCGGATACGGGCCTTGATGGCATTGAGATCGGCCGTGAGGACTGCATTCTTACCGCTTTCACTGCTTCCGTAGGGCGAATGGAACAGGATGATTCCGGTGTTGCCATCTGCTGTAAACAGGCAATTTTCCATGAGTTGCGATGCTCCGCGGGCCTTATTCAGGCGCTGCACCACGGGCGAAAAAAGCCCCAGCGGATCCGAGCGCAGGTACCGGGCCTGGAGGGTACTTCCATAGAGCGACAGCTTGTCCTCCTGCATCTTCTGCGTCACATAGCCGGGTGTTGCGAGAAGGGAGTCCATGCGCGCATAGTCCTGCTCTTCCAGGAAATAGGGCCAGTTGCCACTCAAAAAGTCCAAAACGGCCAGGATGGAGGAATTGTCCGCTTCCGGAGATAAAGGGATATCGGCATGCTCCGCGTTCCAAGCATCGGCAAAGGCGTACATGGCGTCCAGTTTTTGGTCCACTGTACCGCCGGTGAAGAAAAGGGCCATCTGGCCTTCTCCCCCACTCTTTTCCAGTTTTTCCTGCTCCCGGGCGGGAAGAAAATCGGTGATGTTCTCCTGGAAATGCAGCCGGAAGGCACTTAACGCGCTAAGAATCAGCACCAAGGCAAGAATGCCTGCCGCCACCCTTCTGCGAGCCGACAACCAGTCATAAATATGGAGAATAAGTGCCTTCAAAGCAGTTTTTGCATAACTTACAAATATACTGCTTTTTCCTTGAAAGGGAAAGGATTTATTTCCCTATCAGCATGCGAGGCCAGCCGTACAGAAGAGCGGCTACCAGAAGGACGCAATTTAATACGCTGATTCTCAGGAAATCCCTTGTGGGACGAAAGTGGCTCACCCGGTTTTCCGGATAGCTCACCTGCACCGGAACCGGCGTGAGTGTGAGCCCTTTCCAGGCGCTGAACACCAGCAGTGCCAGCTCCGCTTCATAGCGGGCGGTCAGGAGCCACAGGCCGGGGAGGCTCTTCAGAGGATAGAGCCTGTAACCGGTTTGGGTGTCCGGCAGGTTTTTCCAAGTGAACAGGCGGAACCAGAAATTGGAAAAATTGTTGGCAAAACTGCTTCCTCCGCTGTTCCCACGTTGTGCCCGGCTCCCCACTACCAGTGTACGCGAGGCTTTGTGTTCCAGTAACTTATGTACATCTTCCGGGAAATGCTGGCCATCGGCATCCAGGGTGATAACATAGTCGTATCCCCATTCTTTTGCCTGCATGAATCCGGTCTTGAGGGCCGTTCCCTTGCCGCGGTTCTGCGCGAGTCGCAGCACGCTCACCTCCGGAAGTTCCCCAAGAATGGCCGCTGTGCTGTCTGTGGAGCCATCGTCCACCACCATTACGGGAAGGCCGGTAGCGAGGGCACGATGCACTACATCCCCCAGCGTGCCGGCGTTGTTGTACGTCGGAATCAGGATGAGGGTATCGGAGGAAGCTTGCACTACAGCAGGGAGACGGTCATTTTGGTGCAGAGGGTGCCGTCGGCAAGGGAGAGCGTAATATCGGCCGTGGCATTATCTCTGTACGACCATGCGTAGTGCAGCTCCGGGCCGTCGGCGGTGGGAAGGACCGGCACCACAAACTTGATGTCTTTGGCAGAGGCGAGTTTCCGGCCCATCAGCTCCAGGGCCATCTGCACCAGCGTAACGCCGGGCGTGACGGGATAACCCGGGAAATGCGCTTTGTAAATGGGGCTTTCCGGCAGGAGGCGTACGGTGGCCGCTCCTTCTTCGCGTGAGACAACGTTGTATAAGATTCCTTCTAACATAGGCTATAATTGAAAGAGCGCAGCACTGAGGGCTACGTTGTGTTTGACTTCTTTGAACCAGAGGATGGTCCGGTCACCGTCCCGGCCGTTGATAATCACTTGAGAAAGTTCCAGGGAACGGGCATCCACCGTGAGGCGGATTTGCTTAAAGAGTTGCTTTAGGTCACGGCGTACGGGCTTCAGAATAACCGTGTACTCCTCCCCTTCCAGAATCTCTGCCGTAAAGTCTTTTTCCGTGGGCATCCGGAAGCGGCCGCGCGGCGAGTGGTCCCCAAAAACCGTGACGCGGGAAACGGGTGAAACGGTTTCCCAGCGAAGAAAGGACGGCTCCTGGATGTATACCATCCCGTCCGACTCCAGCGGCGCTTCCAGTAAGGGAGAATGGTAACTCCTGTGCCAGGCTGCCTGCACGGTAGAGGTCATGTTCACCTCGCGGATACGTGAGAGCAAATCCTGCGAAAAGGCAGGAAGGCTCACCACAAGCGCCAGCAGGGATATGAGGACTCGACGCATTATTTAACAATGAAATAACAGCCGGCCAGGATGAGGAAAAGGCCCATCCACTGGGTCCAGACCACGGTTTCGTGGAAGAAAATCACGGCCACGAGCATGCCGAACAGGAAGCTGAGCGAAGAGAGCGGATACACCTGGCTGAAGGGAAAACTCCGCAGCATGTACATCCACTCCAGCGTGCCTATGATACCGCACAGGCCGGAAGCGATGAGCCACCAGTTGGTAAGGATGCCGTCGCGGAAAAAAGCCCAGGTCCAGCTGAAGGTGCCCATTTGCTCGGCCGCCACTTTAAAGAGCGACTGGGCACTGCACATCAGTACAGCCTGCGTGATAGATAAAATAATGAGTCTTAACATGGTTTTGTCGATAAAACAATGGCTACGGCGCGTTCTGCGCCCGGTAGCCGGTGAAGGTCCATTTGCGGAGTCCGTTCGTCGTACCAGCCCACAAGAGCGGTGTCGATGTCTCCCAGCTGCAACTGCATCATGGCGTCGTTCAGGGCGCTTTTCAGCGAGGCGCCGGTATGGGAATAGGTGGCGTTATAGCCGTGGCAGCCCAGGCGGATGGCGATGAGCGAGCTTATGGTGTTGTGCGTGCTCTGCATGAAGTGGACCGGCCGCATGGAGGCGCCATCCCGCTGCAGGACCCCTTCCAGGAAGGATTCGGAGTTTTCCATGCAACCGTAGTCGGTGGCGGTAATGATGGCGTCCGGCATGGCTACCCCCGCCTGTTCCAGCGCCTTTACCGAGCACCACAGCGCCCTTTTCAGCAGCCGTCCCATCCGGCGTGCTTCCAGCGGGGAAATCACCTCGCGGAAGTCCGGGTCCTCATGGCCCAGCTTCACCACGGCGCGTATGTACACTTCCCTACTCATAGGCACTGAAAATCAAAGAGGAGTCGTTTCCGCCAAAGCCAAAGGCATTGGTGAGGACATGCTTGAGATGCCCGGTCGAGGGCCTCGCCGGGACAATGCAGGCGGGATCCGGCGTATGCCAATTGAGCTGCCCAGGAACAAAACCCTCCTGCAGGGCCAGCAGGCAGAACACGGCTTCGATGGAGCCGGAAGCGCTGGTGGTGTGTCCGGTAAAGGGCTTGGTGGAACTTACCGGAGGCATATTGTCGCCAAAAACCCGCCGCAGAGCCGCGCTCTCCGATGCGTCATTATTGGGCGTTCCGGTGCCGTGCGCATTGACATAGTCGATGTCGGATGGATGTAACCCAGCACGTTTAAGCGCCTCAGTCATAGCCAGATACGCACCTTCTCCGTTCTCCGAGGAGGCGGTCTGGTGGAATGCGTCGCAGGCATTGCCAAAACCGGAAAGCACCGCAAGGGGTTTGGCGCCGCGATTCAGGGCTCCCTCCAAGGTCTCCAGCACCAGGTAGGCGGCTCCTTCTCCCAGGTTCAGGCCGGCGCGGCTCTCGTCGAAGGGACGACAAGGCTGCCGGTCCAGAATCATCAGGGAGTGGAACCCGTTCAGGTGATAGTTGGACAGGCTTTCGCTGCCACCCGCCACTACACAGCGGCACTGCCCCGAACGCAGCAGGTTGGCACCGTAGATGATGGCATTGGCGGCCGACGAGCAGGCGGTAGAAAGGGTTGTGGCATCGTCAAAACCGCCCACAAACAAGGCCGCCAGGTCTGTGCAGGCCCCGCAGCTGTGGTCCGGGGAATACTCCGGATAGATTTTCTCCGTCAGGTCCATGGCGCCTACGGTGGTGCCGGATATGAGCTGCATGGAGGAATTTCCCTCCATGCTGCGTAAACCGGCCTCCGCCAGCGCCTCCCGGATGGCCAGGATGGACATGAGCGTGGTCCGCGGCCAGGTAGCCGGCGCTCCGCAGCGGGCAGCCATTTGGGCATTGCTCATGGCAACCTCCCCCACCGGATACTCCTTTAACGAGGTTTCCAGGTAGCGGACAGGCCCCACGCCGGAGCGGCCGCTGCGCAGTGCATCAAGGGTATCGGCCTTGCCGCACCCGAGGGCACTCACCACGCCCGCACCGCTTATGACGATGGTTTCTCTCACTTACTTCTTTCTGTTGGCGGCCACATAATCGGCCATTACCGCCATGCTCTTGAATACTTCCTTGCCCTCCTTAGGTGTAGCCAGGCGGATTCCGTAGTTTTTCTCCAGGAGCACAATGAGTTCCAGCACGTCGATGGAATCCAGGCCCAGGCCCTGCTCTCCAAAGAGCGGCGCATTATCGTCGATGTCTTCCGGCGTCATGCCCTCCAGGTTCAGGGCATCGATGACCTTCAGTTTAAGTTCATTGATTAATTCGTTCATCTTGCAAAAATACAAAAATCATTTGAGAATTTCTTCGCGGGTCACCAGCCAGGCATCGGCCTGCCAGGCGGTATCCGAGAGGCAGTCTATCCAGGCCACCACCGCGCTTTGGGTGATGCGGTCCTGAAAAGCCTCCTTCACAAGAGCCCACAGCCGTTTTTCGTCGTATTTTTCCAGCACATAGGCCGATGTCTCCCCTTCATACTTGTTCCGGATGGCAATCTCTCCCGTGACGATATTGGGTAGCGTGTACACAAACAGCGCCGGCGACGGAAAATCGGCCAGGGTGGCCGCATAGTGGCGGTCATTGGCTACGCAACCCTCCCGGCTGAAGACCAGCACGGCGCGGTCTTCGCGCGGCCGGAAGCGGTCCGGCTCATCGGCCACAAGCATTTCCGTAAGGAGAAAGCCCAGCTTGGAAAGGACATCCATCTTGAAAAACTTGGGATAGTCCCCCGCCAGTTGCCGGTACAAGGCGCTTAAATCTGCACCGGAAGGAATGCTTACGTGTTTCACTGCGCACCTCCTTTTCTAAAGAGCAGGGCTCCGTTCACGCCACCAAAGCCGGAAAGCAGTTTAATGAATTCCGAGCCTTGGGTGGGCATTTCCTGTGCCGATACCCGCACCGGCCGGCTCACACCCAGCTCCGAAAAGCCCCGGGTGGGCAGCACTACGCCCTTGTCGCAAGCGAGCATGGACACAATGGATTCCAGGATGCCGGCGGCACCCATGGTGTGGCCAAAAATGCCTTTGAGGGCATTTACGGGTACATCCAGGAGGCCGGCACGGTCCAGCGCGATGGCTTCCATCTCGTCGTTGTATAGGGTTGCCGTGCCATGGACGTTTACAAACGCGAGTTTCTCGCGGTTCACCAGCGGCAGCAGGTATTTGAGGGCGTTGTAGCTGCCCTCACCCGTCCTCGACGGGCCTGAAATGTGGTTGGCATCGTTCCGCACCGCTCCGTCCACCAGTTCCCACGGAGATTTTTTTTCTCCGCTGAGCACCATGGCGGCCGCGGCTTCCCCCAGGTTGAGCCCATCCCGCGCCGCGTCGAACGGCTTGCAGGGCTGCAGCGACAACGCTTTCAGGGACTGGAATCCGCTGACGATGAAGCGGGACTGAACCTCCGCCCCCACCACAAGCACATGGTCATAGGCCCCGTCACGGAGCATCCGCATGCCTTGCAGGAGCGCGGCCAGGCCGGAAATACAGGCATTGGAGACCACCACAGGAGGGGTGCTCATTCCCAGTGCAGCGGCAATGCGGGCAGCCGAGGCAGCCAGCGAAACATCCTCCCGGTCCAGCAGTTCCACATTCCCTTTGATGGTGGAAAGCACCAGGCCGACACGCGGACAGGACGGCTCTAATCCGGCCTGTTCCAGGGCCTTTCGGGCCGCTTTCACGGCAATGTCTTCAAAGAAGGACGGGCCGTCAAAACCCTCCCGGCTCAGGAGCGAAGCCACATAGGGCTCCGGACCGGCCTGATACAGGCGAAGGGCAGAACGGCCTGTACGCACGGCCTGGAACACCGCTTCCGGGGTGTCCCCAACCGGCGTTACCACGCCGCATCCTGTGCAGTAGACTTTAGTCATCCTTGACGGCGCTCTTGAGGGAAGCGGTGGCAAGGAGTTCATCGCCCACACGCACCTCTGCGTCTACCATGGTTATGTTATAGACTTCCTCCCTGGGATAGATGGTGGTCTCCAGGGTTTCTCCGGCCTTGGGAAGGCGGGTAATGCGGAGTTTGCGGAACTGGCCGATGTAGCCAATCTTCACCGGCAGTTTCAGGATAAACTTGTTGTAATACCCTATCCGTACAGCGCTGCACTGGGCCATGTGTTCCATGAGCCCGGCTGCGCTCAGGCAACCGTCTTCCATCAGAAGGTTCTTGCCTTCCGCCGGGGTGAAACGGATGCGGGCGAGTTCCTCCGTGTATTCCTCCAGGGAATCCACAAAGCGGAACGGCGGCTGTTGGGGCAGTAATTCCCCGATGGGAATGTCGCTAAAGGGTTTCATTCGGACCAAAAATCATAAAAGTTATACCATTGTTCCGGATAGCGGCGCGCCATGGATTCCAGTAAAGAGACGTACGCTCCGGCCAGTGCTTGTGCCCGCCGGGCCGATGTCCCTTCCTGCGGCATCGGGAGCCTGCGTACCACCAAACGGTAGCTGCCGCGGCTTTCCCGGACGACGAAGGTGGCCACCACCGGCACATCCCGAAGGGCAGCCAGCGTGAACGGCCCTTGCGGGAAAGCGGCATCGGCCCCCAGGAACGGAAGACGGAAGACCTTGTGCGAGCCCAGGAGACGGTCGGCCGGAAGGGAGACAATCTCTCCCCCTGCCATGGCATTGTTCAGGGCGAACAAATGCGCCATGTCCTCCGTTGCCGGTATCATTTCGATGTTGCCGGGGGCGAACATCCGGGTGCGGTTCTGCATGACGGTATGGGTTTCGCCGCCGTATACCAGTACTTTCAGGGGACGGGGCGACGGGAGCATGTATCCCACCATCTCAAAATTGCCCAGATGGGAGCCCAGCATCATAAAAGAACCGGGCGTTTGGGCGAGCCGGTCAAAGGATTCCTTCCCGTCCGGAATCATTCGGAAACGCTTGCCTGCATAGGCACTGAAGCGGTCGATGACCACCGTGCCCATGCTGTACATATTGCGAAAGACACAAAAAAAACTGTGCACTGCGCCATACCCCATTCTTTTGCGGAAAAAACGGTACGAGGCCTTGCGGCCCCGCCCGTCAAACAGTACATAGAATGGAATGGCCAGCGACATGAGGCTGTAGCTGAGCCACAGCGGAGCCACCCTTACTACGGTTAGCAGCGAGCGCTGCATCCAGGGTGTACCGTCCGTGGAGCCACGCCAGGCGCGTGTGCCTTCCTGATTAGCCAATACGATTGGCGATGAACTTGCAGAAATCGTCCAGGGTGATGAGTTCCTTGAAGTCTTCCGGTTTCATCTTGAAGCCAAACTGCTCCTCCACCAGGACGACTACGTCCACCACTTCCAGGGAGTCGATGCCCAGGTCTTCCTTCAGACGGGCGTCCTCGCTGATTTTGCTTTCTTCAATCTCCAGGTCTTCCACCAGGAACTCGTTCACTTTCTCGTAAATTTCGTCAATTGTCATAATTACACTAAATATTATTGTTCTTTTTAAGGAATTTCTTCGGGCTTGCAAATTTAGTAATAATTTTCTAATTTTGCCTACAATTCGCGCGGTTGGAAGTCAAAGACTGGCTTCGCCCCGTGAAAACCTGTTTTAAAAATGGAAAAGGGACCTATCTCTCAATTCATTACCCATCACTACCGTCATTTCAATTCCGCAGCCCTGGTAGACGCTGCAAAGGCCTATGAAGATCTCCTGAACAAGGGTGGCAAAATGTTCCTGGCCATGGCCGGTGCCATGTCCACCGCAGAACTGGGCCTCTCCCTGGCAGAAATGATCCGTCAGGATAAAATCGCCTTCGTTTGCTGCAGTGCAAACAACCTGGAGGAAGACATCATGAACCTGGTGGCCCACAGCCACTATTACCGTGTGCCCGGCTACCGCGACCTCACCCCCAAACAGGAGCAGGAACTGCTGGACAACCACTACAACCGTGTAACGGATACCTGCATCCCGGAAGAGGAAGCTTTCCGCCGCCTGGAAAAACACCTGGTAGAGGTGTGGGACAAGGCCAAGGCAGAAGGCAAGAGATATCTCCCATACGAGTTCATCTACCAGATGATCCGCAGCGGCGTTCTCAAGCAGTACTATGAGATTGACCCCAAGGACAGCTGGGTGGTAGCCGCCTGTGAAAAGAACATCCCCATCATTTGCCCGGCCTGGGAAGACTGCACCACCGGCAACATCTTCACCGCCCACGTCATTCGCGGTGAGTATGACCCGCACATGGTCATCCAGGGCGTAGAAGTCATGATGTTCCTGGTGGACTGGTACAAGAAAAACAGCCAGGGCGCCGGCGTGGGCTTCTTCCAGATCGGCGGCGGCACCGCCGGTGACTTCCCCATCTGCTGCGTTCCCATGATGGAACAGGATCTGGGCTGGACAGGCACTCCGCTCTGGGCCTATTTCTGCCAAATCTCGGACTCCACCACTTCTTACGGTTCCTATTCCGGCGCTGTTCCCAACGAGAAAATCACCTGGGGCAAGCTGGCACCGGATACGCCCAAGTTCATTGTGGAAAGTGACGCCACCATTGTGGCACCGCTCATTTTCGCCTATGTCCTGGGCTGGTAAGAAATTCTTCCAAGATTCCTTCAGGAGCCTGTTCAACAAAAAGGAGCAGGCTCCTTCTTTTTCCGCGTCCACACCCCTCCTTCCGGACACCGTAAAACGGGTAGAAAAACTGGTCCGGACCTGGGTGAACGGTAAAGGTTACCGTCTTCCGGACCGGACCATAGAGGAGTCGGCTGCGCATATCGGTACAGATTCCGCTACACTCTTCAGGTATTTCGCCATGCGTGGAGAGGACTTTCGCTCTTTCCGTACGCAGCTGCGCATTCAGGATGCGCAGGAGCTGCTTCTGGCAGAACCGGAAACGCCTGCTTCATACATTGCGCTGCGCGTGGGCTACCGGGACAGAGGCAATTTCTCCCATCAATTCAAATCGGTGACGGGCCTCACCCCGGCAGCCTGGCGCGCGCAGCATTCTACTTAGTCTTAATGGAGGCCAGACCGGCCTTGTGGGTCTCAATAGCCTCACAATCCAGCTGGCGGGCATCAATGTCCCCTGCGCCGGACACATTCAGGGTGCAGCTTTGCGCCTTACCGGAAAGCTCCACGTCGCCTGCACCATTTACCGCTATACTCAGTTTGCCCACGTTCAGCCCTTTGCATTCCAGGTCTGCAGCGCCGTTAATCTCTACGCTGAGTTCCGGAACGGTAATATTCTTGAGTTCCATGTCGCCGGCGCCATTGATCTCCATCTCCAGATTCCCCGGCTGGTTCAGCGCGTCAATCTTGGTATCGGTAGCGCCGTTCACCTCGATGCTTGTGAGTGCAGGTGCGCTTATACAGATGTCGTATTCGTCGGCGCGGATATTGACTTTATCAATGGTTTCCAGAATAAGCGTACCGTTTTCCACGCGGTAGTTCAGGTGCTGGAACACTTCTTCGTTGGCTGTTACGCTTACGCCAAAAGTGCCGTCGGTCTGGGTGAATTCCAGGTCTGCGTGACCGTTGATGAGAATCGCGTTAAAATCGGCCAGATCAAAAGTCCGGGTTACAACGGGGCCTTTGCAGGTGAGAGTTTTTCCGTTTTTTCCATTGCCGATGTGCACGTTCCAGGTGCAGCTGATGAGGGCGAGTGCGCACAGGGCGCTTAGTACTTTTTTCATATCGTTTTTAGTTTTTGAAGATGCTTGCGTCCAGTCCCAGCAGTTCCATCTTGCGACGGATGGCGGGTACTTCTTTGGAGAGGAAATCGGCCTTTTGAGCCTCCAGGATCTTTTCATGGGCATCGGCCGATACAAAATAGCCAATCCCGCGCTTGTTGTAGATGATGCCGTCGTCCGTGAGTTTCTCGTACGTGCGCATCACGGTATTGGGGTTTACGCCTATCTGCGCACCGTATTCGCGAACGGAAGGAATCCGGTCTTCGGCCTTTAAGGTGCCGCAGAGGATGCTTTCGCACAGGGTATCGGCGATTTGCAGATAAATGGGTTTGTCACTGTGAAAATCCATGGCTTAATGCTTGAGGGTTTTGAGGCGCCAGAAGATGCCGCCGGCCATGGCAACGGTGAGGGTGGCGGAGAGGGCGTTGGCAAAAACGAAGAGACGGTTGATGTTGGCTTCGGCCAGGGTGATGTCGTCCACGTCCCAATTCTCTACCAGGCTCAGGCTGAAGGAGCTCATGAAGATGGAGGACAGGATGCTCAGGCCAAAAGCGATGGCGAAGGCGCCGATGATTTTGTTGCGCTTGAAGCAGATGCCGCACAGCAGGAAGTAGAGCAGGTTGCCCCAGGTGCTCAGGAGCATGGCCCAGCCCAGCGGTGCCACGTTCAGGGTAAGGGTGTACTCGGTATTGACATCCGTCAGGTTGGAGAGGAATTCCTGCCAGCCGCCGGCCAGAAGGGACGCCATGGACTTGCCGACGGTAGGATCCAGGGCGCAGAGGACGCCGTCCACCAGGAAGGAAGCGCAGAAGAACAGCACGGGCAGGACAATGCAGGCCATGACGAGCATGGAGACCCACTTCTCCACGGTGGAAGCCGGGAGCATGAGCCATGCGCTGCCTTTGCGTTTGTCCGTCAGGTACCCGTAGATGCGGGTATAGTAGAGCTCCAGCGCGGCGGAGGCCACGACGAAAGTGGCGAAGCGGCCCATAATGCCGGGGCCCTGCCAGGTGCCATTGAAGGTAAGGTTGAAAAGAACCACCACAAAGTACACGATGAGACCGGCCAGGCCAATGCCCACGGCTGCCTTTACGTGGTTGCGCCACATTTGCGTGAGGTCATATTTGAAATAGGTCCAGAATCTCTGACCATTAAATGTCTCGTTAATCATAGGGCTACTTGAATAAGGCTTTAACAACATCTTTGTGGGCATGTACGGCATTGAAGAGGGCTTCCAGGTTCACCTTGGATTCCTCGCCGGTGGTATTGGGATACACCTGGATGGCGCCACTGGGGGTATGTTCCAGGTACAGGGCCTCCGGATGGAGGGTGGTACCATAGTCAAAGAACAGTTTTTCGCTGATGGTCTGCAGGCTCGCATTCACCAGTACATCTTCCTTGTCCAGGATAATGATGGGGTCGATAATCTCCTCCAGGTCTCGCACCTGGTGGGTGGAGATGACCACGCAGGCATCCTCATTGGTGTAACGGGTAATGGCTTTGCGGAACTGCGACTTGGAGGGAATGTCCAGGCCGTTGGTGGGCTCGTCCATAAAATAATGGCGCACATTGCATGCGAGGGCGAAGGAAATCCAGGTTTTCTTGAGCTGGCCTGCGCTCATGTTGTCCATGCGCTGGTTCTCGTCCACCTCGAATTCCTTCAGGATGGTGAGGAACTTGCCATGGTCATACTTGGGCCAGAGGGCTCCGGTCTCTACGCCAAACTGGTTGGCACGGTTGTGCACCGGCGCGACCTCGTCCGGAAGATAGAACTGCTCTGCAAGCAGGCTGGGCTGACGGTCAAAGGGATCTCGGCCATCGGTTTCGATGGTGCCGGTGTCGGGCTTCTTTAAACCGCAAAGAAGGGTAAGGAGGGTGGTTTTACCCACGCCGTTCTCCCCTAGCAGGCCGTAAATGTTACCGCCTTTGAGCTCCGTGGAAATGTTCCTCAGAACACCTTTGGAGCCATAACTGAACGAAAGATTTTGGATACTTATCATAGCTTTGTGTGTGTATTAGTTCATTAGTACACCGCAAAGGTATGAATAAATTTCAAATATGCAATGGAAATGCGGAAAAAAATCACCAGCCGCGGCGGATATTGTCTTCCATGCCACGGGCCAGGCGGGCGCGGGCCTCGCGGGAGTACCAGGCAATATGCGGCGTCAGCAGAAGCCGCTCCGGGAATTGGCGGGCCGTTTTCATGAGCGGACTGTCCAAGGGAAGCGGTTCCGTCACATACACGTCCAGGGCGGCACCGGCGATAATTCCCTCTTCAATGGCAGCGGCCAGCTCCGCTTCTACGGCAATCCCTCCCCTGCCCGTATTCACCAGAATGGCCGTGGGCTTCATCTGCACCAATTCTTTGTAGCCGATAAGCCCCGCCGTCCGCTCGTTGTACGGCGCGTGAATGGAGATGACATCGGCCCGTTCCAGCAATTCCTCCAACGGGACACAGGGATAGTCCTTGCAGTGGCCGGTGCCGGACGTGGAATAATAGATGACTTCCATGCCGAAGGCTTTGCCGATGGCTGCGACTTTCTGGCCGATGGCACCCATGCCCACAATCCCCAGCGTTTTGCCGGCTATCTCCGTGAACGGATGCGCAAAGTCCACGTGGACGGGATTCCGGCTATAGGCACCGCTCTGAACAAATTCCTGATAGTGTACGGCGCGGCCGGTGAGGTTCAGGATATGCATCCAGGTTATCTGCGCCACGGAATCCGTGGAATACGCCGCCACGTTCCGGACCACGACGCCACGGGCTTCGCACAGTTTCAGGTCGATGTTGTTCATGCCCGTTCCGGCCTCGCAGATGAGCTTGAGCTTGGGCGCAGCGTCCAGAAACGCCTGGTCCACAATGACTTTGTTCAGGCAGGCCACGTCTGCGTCCTTGACCCGCTCCCGGGCTTCTTCCGCCGTGGAGCTGGAATAGCACACGAGATCCCCCAGGGCGGCCATTTCCTCCAGGGAGACATCGCCCATGGAGATAGCGTCTAAGAATACAATTTTCATAACTACAAATTAACAGAAAAATTTGTATATTTACAACCAGTTATGGCAAAGGCAGCGGAAATACTTGCGCGCATTGACGAGAAAGCGCCCTACGCAATGGTCATCGAGGCCAGTGTGCGGGATTACTGCGTGCTGGCGCTGCAATTCCTAAAAGGGCAGGCGCAACCGCGACAGTACTTCCAGAGCCCCCTGCCGGCTCCCCTGCCCGTGCTGGACGCGGAAGCATCGGCCCTGAAACATGCGGCGGAACGCTACTGCGTGCAGCTTTACAAACCCGCCAGTGAGGCCTTACTGGCCGATGTCATCGCGGACCTGGCCTTTGCGCAGTCTCAGCGGCTCACCCTCGCAGAACCGGCATCGCCCCAGGCGGACGACCGCGAACGCGCGTGCGTATATATTACGGCGGTATACACCCTCTTCGCGCTGGAGCTGCATGGCCGGACAGACTTTGCCGTCCTCTTCCTGGAAGCCTGGGCCAATTTTAACGAATTTGCCAGCGCCCGCACCGTGCGCATGCACTATGACAGGAGCTGGCAAAGCCGATATCATCCGCTTTTCTATCCGCTGGGTTAGGCACCCAGGCGGGCTTCCAGGCGCTTGCGGATTTCCTGGAGGAACTGCAGGGAGGTCAGGCCCTTGGGGGTAATGCCTTCGGAGAGGTTCACCAGGTCCTTGGTCTCCAAACCCTCGTTCAGCGTGTCAAAGCAGGCCTGTTCCAGCTGGTTGGCGTAATTCACCAGTTCCGGGAGGTTGTCCAGCTCACCGCGCTTGCGGAAAGCGCCGCTCCAGGCAAAGATGGTGGCCATGGGGTTGGTGGAAGTCTCTTCGCCCTTCAGGTACTTGTAATAGTGGCGGGTCACGGTGCCGTGGGCGGCTTCGTACTCGTACTTGCCGTCCGGGCTCACCAGCACGGAGGTCATCATGGCCAGGGAGCCGAAGGCGGTGGACACCATATCGGACATCACATCGCCGTCGTAATTCTTGCAGGCCCAGATGAAGCCGCCTTCGGAGCGCATGACGCGCGCAACGGCATCGTCAATGAGGGTGTAGAAATACTCGATGCCGGCGGCTTCGAATTTCTCCTTGTACTCTTTCTCGTAGATTTCCTCGAAGATGGCCTTGAAGCGGCCGTCGTACTTCTTGGAGATGGTGTCCTTGGTGGCAAACCAGAGGTTCTCCTTCACGTCCAGGGCGTATTTGAAGCAGCTGTGGGCAAAGCTGGCAATGGATTTGTCCGTGTTGTGCATGCCTTCAATGACGCCGGGGCCGGCGAACTCGTGAATCACTTCCTCTATACGCTGGCCGGATACGCCTTCGAACACCAGTTTGGCCACGCCGGGCTCGGTGGTTTGGATTTCCACATCGCGGTACACGTCACCGTAAGCATGACGGGCGATGGTGATGGGCTTCTTCCAGAACTTCACGGCCGGATGGATGGAAGGGATGGTGATGGGTGTACGGAACACGGTGCCGTCCAGCATGGCGCGGATGGTGCCGTTGGGGCTCTTCCACATCTGGTGCAGGTTGTACTCGCTCATGCGCTGCACGTTGGGGGTGATGGTGGCGCACTTCACGGCAACGCCGTACTTCTTGGTGGCATTGGCGGAGTCGATGGTCACCTGGTCGGAGGTCTTGTCGCGGTACGGAAGGCCCAGGTCGTAGTATTCGGTCTTGAGGTCTACGAAGGGAAGGATGAGCTCATCCTTGATCATCTTCCACAGGATTCGTGTCATTTCATCGCCGTCCATTTCGACGAGCGGGGTGGTCATTTTGATTTTTTCCATGGTTTTTATTTACGGTTTTTATAATAGTTCATCAGGCAGCCGTCGGCGAGAATTTGGCGCTCGTCGGCGGTGAGGTTCCGGAAGAAAAGGTGGATGGGCTTCACACCACCCTTGGTGATTACCTGGGCGTCAATCTCTTCCTTGCCGTCCAGGATGGCCTGGCGGATGCCCGGCACGAACACGCAGTCGCCCACCTCATAGTTAAAGGCAGTCTCCTGCGCAATCGTGAACGGGACGATTCCCCAGTTGATGCAGTTGGAACGATACCGCTTGGTGGCGTACTCGTAGCAAATGTTGGCGTCGCCGCCCAGCACCTTCTGGCAGGAAGCGGCCTGCTCGCGGGCACTGCCGTCGCCGGGCTTGTTGGCAAAGACGCAGGAGCCGTAGGAGGTGTTACCGGCAGAAGCGCCCACCGCCTCGAGGGCCTTGGCAAGATGGACGCTCACCTTCCCGGCGCGGCGTTCGAGGTCCTGACCCTGGATGTTCTTGGACAGGCCCACATAGTCCGGGCAGCGGCGGGAAAGCGCAAACTCACTGAGCTTGAGCGGATTGGAACGGTAACTGGAGGTTTCGCCGGACGGGATGAGCTCGTCGGTGGTGGTTACAGGGTCGTGGATGACCGCAGCAAGTTCCAGGAGCATGTTCTCCTCCATGGGATACATGGTGGGCCAGTCCTTGATGTTGGGGCCGTATCGAAGCTCCTCGCTCAAATCGGCCTTGCCAAACCCGTTGTACACGCGTTTTTCGTAAATGCGGCCGTCAAAGCTGTAAGGCTTGTGGGTGTCCGTATAGTCGATGTCCGTGGCTGCGGTGATGACGCCGCCGTTGGCAGCCGTAGCGGCAATGGAACGGGCGTCCATGAGGGCCACCATGGAGATTTGTCCCTGACCGGGCTTGGAGCCTTCGCGGTTGGGGAAGTTGCGGGTGGTATGACGGATGCTGAGCCCGTTGTTGGAGGGCACGTCGCCGGCGCCGAAGCACGGCCCGCAGAAGGCGGGTTTGATGACCACACCGGCCTCCAGCAGTTCCTCGGCAATGTGATTGCGCGTGGTGGCCAGGTACACGGGCGTGCTCTGCGGGTAAGCGCTCATGGTAAAGTAATCGTTGCCGATGGATTTGCCCTTGAGGATGGCGGCGGCCTCGCTCAGGTTGTCGTAGGTGCCGCCGGAGCAGCCGGCAATGATGCCCTGGTCGGCATGGACTTTGCCGTCCTTGATCTTGGACAGGAGGTCCGGATGCACTTTATCGCCAAAGCGCTTCTTGGTGTCCTCCTCAATCGCCTTCAGCACCTTCTCCGGGTTGGCCTGGAGCTCATGGATGCTCACGGCGTTGGACGGATGGTACGGCAGGGCAATCATGCTCTCCTGCGTGCTCAGGTCAAGGGTGATCATGGCATCGTAATAGGCCACCTTGCCGGGTTTCAGCTCTTTGTAAGCCTCTGGACGGTTGTGCATGGTGAAGTAGTTCTTCACTTCATCGTCCGTAATCCAAATACTTGACAGGCAAGTGGTTTCGGTGGTCATGACATCAATTCCGTTACGGAAGTCGATGGGCAGTTCCTTTACGCCGGGGCCGGCAAATTCCAGCACCTTGTTTTTCACGAAGCCGCTCTCGAAGGTGGCTTTTACCAGGGAGATGGCAACGTCGTGCGGGCCAATACCGTGCTTGGGTTTCCCTTCCAGCCACACCAGCACCACCTCCGGCGCGTTGATGTCCCAGGTGTTCTTGAGGAGCTGCTTTACCAGTTCGCCGCCGCCTTCGCCCACACCCATATTGCCCAGGGAGCCGTAGCGCGTGTGGGAATCCGAGCCCAGGATCATGTTGCCGCAGGCGGTGAGGGCCTCGCGGGCATACTGGTGGATAACGGCCTGGTTGGCAGGGACATAGATACCGCCATACTTCTTGGCTGCAGAGAGTCCGAACACGTGGTCGTCCTCGTTGATGGTGCCGCCCACGGCGCACAGAGAGTTGTGGCAGTTGGTCATGGCGTACGGCAGCGGGAACTTCTCCAGGCCGCTGGCGCGGGCCGTCTGGATAATGCCCACGTAGGTGATGTCGTGGGACACCATGGCGTCGAAACGGATCTTGAGGGACTTGCCCTTGGAGCCGTTCACGTCATGGGCGCGAAGGATTTGATAGGTGATGGTGTTTTCCCGGGCCTGGTCCGGGGTGAGGTCTGCTTTTTCTGCGACGGTTTTTCCGTCCAGCAGGTAAACACCATGAGGAGTGAGTTCTACCATAATAGTTATCAGTTTGTTAATGAGTCAATAAGGATAGTAAGGGCCAGCATGTCCGCTGCCCCGCCGGGCGAAATGCCCTCCGCTGCGTAGCGGACGCAGAGGTCCTGAAGCATCTCTGTTGCAGTTGGAATGGCTTTGGAAAATTGGTTTTTCGCAAAGCCTTGCGAAAAATAATTTTCCAAAGCCACAAGCATAGCGGCAGCCTCCCGCTTCACCTCCTGTGCCCTTTCATAGCCCACCCGGTGAATGACGCAGGTATCGTCCAGGGAGGACATGATGCGGAGAAGGGTCTGCTGCTCCGGGCAGGAAGAAGCCTGCCCCCGCAAGGAACGATAGTACGGAAGCCAGTGGGCCCAGAGGTCTTTATAGCCTTCCAGGGCGAGTGCACGGGCGCCTTTAACGCCATACTGCTTTACAGCCTCCTCGCCGTGGGAGAGGTGCGAGGCTGTAGCGTCTTTGGCCGTTAAATGCAACTCGCTATCTATCAGGCAGTTACGCAAAATCACCCCCGCAATCTTACAGAGACGATTTTGCATAACTTCCTCTGTTACAGTTACTTCCATTCCACGGGCATTCAGGGCCAGGCCCAGGGCAAAGATAGCACCGCGGTGGGTGTTTACCCCGCCCGTGGCTTTTTTCATGGCTTTCTCTGCCTCGATGCCAATCATTTGCAGCAGCGGCGGCACACTGGCCTTGGCCATGCGGCTCCAGTAGGGGCGGAGCGCTGCAATGGCTTTTTGCATGAGGGCGCAGTCCATGTCCGTATGGGCGCCGCTACTGTCCGGACCCACCAGGCCGGGTTTGAGGGGTGTATCCAGTTCCCGGCGCAGGGCACGCTCCGCCAGGGCGGCCATCAGGTAGGGCCGTGTACTTTCCGGGCACAGCGCAGCGGCGCGGGCGTAACTCCCCTGCTCCAGCGCCGTACGTACGGCAGATGCAGAAATAACAGCTGTATGGGATGCATTAATGGGCTTTACTGGGTCAGAGGAAAATTGGTTTTTTGCAAAGCCTTGCAAAAAATAATTTTCCTCTGACACAGGCTCCGCTTTCAGGCGAGGAATCTCCACTACTTTCAGGGGCAGCAGCTCCTGCATGAGGGTATTGTAGCGGGCCGTGAGCGGGTCCTGAGGCTCGGAGCCCACAAAGCGGACGGTGGCGCCCAGGGCCGGGGCAATGTGCCGGGCAAAGAGGTCCAGGTCCAGCCGCATCTGGGTTTCAGCGGCTTCTGACAGGTCTTTGAGGAAGTAGGTGGGAAAGGTAGCGGCAGAGATTTGGTAGTCGCTGCCCTCTACCACGGTTACTCCGGAAGGAGCCCCGGTCTTGATCATGGCCAGGCGCTCGGTGTACGGGAATGCATAAGATGTCCGGACGGGAATAACCACCAGACGGTCCACCCGGGCCGCAGCCTGCTCCAGCAGGTATCGGTGCCCCAGGGTGAACGGATTGGCATTCATGACTACAACGCCGACAGAAGAGGAGATTTCTCCGCTCCCTTCGGTCGGTCGAGATGACAGGAGCGTATCTTTCAGACAGGCGCAATAGGCCTCCAGTCCCCTGCCGTTTTCCATCAGGATGGCCAGCGGGGCACGGGCAATTGCGTGGAAGCCCAGGCTTCCAAAAACGGCCTCGTTCTCCGGCTTGGTGAATACTTTGAGGTTGCCGGGGCCATGCTGGGACAGGATATGGGATACCAAGGGTGCCACAAGGCCCTCTGACCGAGCTTCCGGTGCTACGGCCACACACTTGATAACATCCCCGGCGAGGCCTGCGCCTGCCAGGATGGATCCGTCTGTATTTTGCAGGGTATAATATACATCCAACGTTTCCATCCGAAGGCCGTTGGCCTGGAGGAAACCTTCCACTTTGCTGCGGAAGAAAGGAGAGCGCAAAGGCATCTCCTGTATGGGGTTACATGCGTATGCTTCCATTATCCCACAGGCTTTCCAATACTCCCGGTTTGACCTGTAAAACAATTACAACGCGAATGTACGGATTAATAAGAGAATTAACAAGGATTTGTTACGGATTTTAAGCAAAATCCGCCACCATCTGTTCAATCTTGCAAAGGAGTTCCGCTGTCGTGTGCGTATGGGCACGCATGCAGTAGCGGGCGGGCTGGTCGCACAGGAGGCAGCGGCGGGGCTCAAGGCCCACGGAACTACGGTCCAGCAGATGCCCGCCTGCGGCGAGCACGTCGATATCCATCAATCGGCCCAGGGGATGCGTATCCTCTATATGGCAGCAGGTCTTTTTTACCAGAGAGGCGGGCAGCGGAACCATCAGATAGGCCTCGTAGCCGGTTTCCAGGTCCCGCACCTGCGCATGGCGCACTACGCTGCCAAAGGTGTCCAGGAGGGCCGCCAAGCCGGCGCCTCCCACCACAAGGGACGATGCCGACCGTTTAACGGGTCCGGGAAACTGCACCGTAAGACAAATGAGTGTATGGTCCGGCCACGCAGCGAGCAAATCCTGCTGACGCTGCGCCCGGGCATCCCGGCTGGCGAGAAGCTGCTCCAGGGTAATCATTCGGGCAGAACCATTTTGGCGAGCACAGAACTTTTTTTGAGCATCACCTGCAGGCCTCGGAGCGCGTGCTCAGGCTGGGGGGACACCCAGATATGGATTTCGTCGCCGGCGCCATTTTCCATCAGTCCCCTGCCTTGCATCTTCACCTGATAATGATAGGCGGCTTCTCCGGGCCAGAAGCTGCTGTCCTCCCCCAGGTAAGTGAGTTCCGCGGGTATGCAAACGCTTGCCAAAAGCAGTTTCACGGGCATGGGACCACGCTGTATGGTAGCAGGATCCAGGCTGCGCAGGTAAAGGGCGAAAGAGGCGACGTCCAGGGTAGGAAGCCCTTCCGTAAGATACACCTTCCGCGTGGGTTCAGGCTCGTCTTCTATCTGCAGGACAGACTCCACTTCCTGCTCCTTGTAAAAGAATTCCAGGAGCCGTTCCTTGCCCTTTTTCTTGTACGGGAAGGAGTAGGTGTACGGATGGTTATCCTCCTTGGAAAGAAGGATGTTCACTTTGTACTCGCCCAGCATGAAGAGTTTGAACACATTGGCGGCGCGAACCGTAAAGTTGGCAAAATAGGCCGGTTTCTCCTGCCAGTGGGCATCCTCCAGCGTAAGGGTGGCCGTTGCCATTTTGGCATGGATGCCGCCACGGTTAAACTGAACCTTGTATTGGGTTTTCCCTTTGACCGATTCCGGCAGCCCCTTCTGCACCGGCATGGCCGCTACCAGCGGCAATATGGCAAGAATGAATACTACTAACTTTTTCACTGTGAATTAGTTCCGATAAATAGAATCCATGGAGATATCGCCCCAGGACGGGAGGGTGGGATCTGTGATGAGGGCATCTACGGTGCGGGCGCGGCCCTGCATGACATCCTGTTCCAGGAAGTTCATTTCCAGATTTAGCAGGGCGAGTATGTAGCCGGCAACGTCGTGCGTGCGACCGTCAAAGCGATAAATGAGGTGAGGGTATCCTTTCTTGTCGAACTGCTTGGCAAAGAATGAGCTTCCCCAGATGCCACGGCCAAAATAGGCATATTTTTCATACGCGACGGCTTTGTCTTCCGTACCATGGAAAAAGACGATGGGACACGGCTGTGCCTTGAATTCAGGCTTGCCGGTAGTGGAAATGACAGCTCCGGCAAAAGACATGACGCCCTTGAAATTGAAGCCTTCCGGCAGCTTCGGAGCGTTGCCATTGGCAATATGATACTCCGTAGCCACGGAAATGATAGCGCCTGCCGATGAACCCGCCAGCACCAGGTTGTTGACATCGACCCCAACGTTGTGTTCCGCAAGATAATTCACAGCCGAACAGACGTCTTCTACGCCCATCTCCTGCGACAAGAGAAATTGGTCGGACGACTTGAGCGCACCGGACAAGCCTTTTTCCACTTTAAACCCTTTCATGCCCAGACGATAGTCTATAGAAACCACGCCATAGCCAGCCTGGTTGAGCCGGGTGAACCAGGCCCGCTGGAACGCATTGCTACGCTCTCCCTTGATGAAGCCACCGCCAAACACAAACAGGATGGTGGGTTTGGCGTGGCCTTCGAAGGTGGTTTGTGAGCCGGGAGCGGGTTCATATACGTCCAAATACAGATTCAGCGTATCCCGCGTGGCAAATTGATACGTCTTCTGTGCCAGCATGGGAACAGCCAGCAATATCAGGGCGAAAAATGCAGTTATCTTTTTCATGGGCACAAAGATACAACAATTCTAAAAAAGCCCGGCATCAACCGGGCTTTTAACTATTGAATATTGAAGATTTTATCCAGCACCGAGCCGTCGCGGTTCATCACCACGCCTACTACTTTGTCTCCAAACGGCAGCGGGTCCGGCGTGCCAATGATGGAAGTGGCCTTGGCCGCCAGGTCCCGGATGTCTACCAGCGGCAGTCCGGCTGCCTTGAGTTTTTGCGCGATTTCCGGGCGGGCCGGATTGACGGCAATACCGTACTCGGTAACCACTACGTCTACGGACTTTCCGGGCGTTATAAGCGTGGTGACTTTGGGCACGACACAAGGGATGCGGCCGCGAAGAAGCGGGCACACGATGATGCTCAGGGCACTGTCTGCCGCCGTATCCTGGTGACCGCCAATGGCGCCACGGATAATCCCGTCGGAGCCCACCAGCACATTCACATTGAACTGGGTGTCTACCTCCAGGGCGCTCAGAATCACAATATCCAGCGCATGGGTGGCCGAGCCCAGGTGCTGCCCGGAGGCATACTCCACGGCCGATACTTCCACGTGGGAAGGGTCCTTGGCAATAGATTCCGCCGCCACTTTGTCAAAGGACTGGACATCGATGAGCCTGCCGATGAGTCCCTCCTCATGGAGCTTTACCATGTGGGCCGTGATGCCGCCCAGGGCGAAAGAGGCTTTGATGCCGCGGCTGAGCATTTCCTCGCGGATGTATTTGACAACCGCCAGTGATGCGCCGCCGGTACCGGTCTGGATGCTAAAGCCATCCTGGAAGTAACCGGAGTTAATCACCACTTTAGCAGCCTGTTTCGCAAGCAGAATGTCCCGCGGGTTCTTGGAGTCGCGGATGGCGCCGGCCGATATTTTTGAGCTGTCCCCTACACTGTCCACAACCACAACGGACTCGACGTCTGCGCCGCGAATACCGGCAGGCAGGTTGGGATAGGCTACCAGGTCGTCCGTAATCACTACCACATGCTTGGCATAGCGGGCATCCGGAAGAGCGTAACCCAGTGAGCCACAGATGCTTTTGGCATTCTCTGAGCGCGGGACGCCGCAGGCGTTACCCAGTTCATCCGAGGCCGATGCACCCAGGAAAGCGACATCGATCCCGAGTTCACCATTAGCAATGGCACTGCCGCGGCCGCCGTGCGAGCGGAACACCACCGGTTCCTTGAGGAGGCCGTGGGAGATGGCATCGGCCAGTTCTCCGCGAAGGCCGGAAGTGGAAATGCCGGTGATAACCCCGTTCTTGATATGTTCAATGAGCGGTTTGTGCACATCCGACAGGGACGATGCCGCCAGCTTGAGGTCCTTGAAGCCCATCTGAGCCAGCTTATCGACCACCAAATTCACCACCTTGTCTCCGCCACGGAAATGGTGGTGGAAGCTGATGGTCATGCCGTCTTTGAGGCCGGAACGGCGAATGGCCTCTTCCAGCGATACAACTTTGGAATTTCTCATAGCACTTCCTCCTTGTCAATTACGCCGGCGGCGACGGCCAGGGCGATGGTTCGCTCTGCACGCAGCACAACCGGACGGTCTACCATTTTCCCGTTGAGCGAGATGACGCCGGAACCTTTTGCCTGGGCCTCCTTGATGGCGGCCACCACGGCGCGGGCCTTGGTGATTTCCTTCTCGGTGGGGGTGAATACGCTGTTCACCACCTCAATCTGGCGCGGGTTGATGATGGATTTCCCGTCAAAGCCCAGCGTTTTGATGAGTTCCACCTCTTTGCGGAAGGTTTCCATATCGTCCAGGTTGGAATATACGGTGTCAAAGCAGCAGATGCCGGCGGCGCGGGCGGCTACCACAATTTGCTCGCGGGCCAGCAGGAGTTCTGCGCCGCCCGGAGTACGGTTGGTCTTGAGGTTGGCGCTGTAGTCCTCCGCGCCAAGGGCAATGCCCATCATCCGGGGCGACGCCGTGGCAATGGCATAGGCATTCACAATGCCCAAGGCGCTCTCGATGGCGGCCATAATTTTGGTCTCCCCTACGCGTCCGATCTGAGTTTCAACTTTCAGGATCTCTGCTTCCAGTTCGCGGACTTCGTCGGCCGTTTCCGTTTTGGGCATGCGGATAACGTCTACGCCGGCCTTGACCACGGCTTCCACGTCCTTTTTGCCGTAGGGCGTATTGAGCGGATTAATGCGCACCACCATTTCCGTAGTTCCGTAGTCGATGGATTTGAGTGCATTATGCACCAGCAGGCGCGCAGCGTCTTTCTCCGCCATGGTCACGGAGTCTTCCAGGTCCAGCATAATGCTGTCCGGGCCGTAGATGTGGGCATCGGCCATCATTCCGGGATTGTTGCCCGGAACGAACATCATGGTTCTTCTTAGTCTTTCCATACGTCTTTTCCCGTTGCCCGGACGGCCGCGGCGGTAACGCGTGCCCGGATGGTGCAATCCAACGCTCCTTTATCTACGGCCTGCACGTGAGCGTCCGTAACGCCCAGGCCTTCCAGGGTTTCTGTTATCACGGCCTTGATTTGTCGGCCGAACTGCGCGGCCACGGAGCTTTGCAGGTCCACCTGCAGGCCCTCTCCCGGCCCGATGGTGATCATGATGTCGCCGCTCTCTAATGTTCCAGCAATTGCTTCTTTCATAGTTAATATTTATGCTTGATGTGCGGGACGTAACAGGTCCAGCACTACTTTTACAGGGTTGAAGGTTTCGATGGGAACTTCCACAAAGAGGGTGTTCCAGTCGCTCATGGCGCCGTTCCACAGGCCGGGCAGTTCCAGGGCCTTGAGCTCGCGGCCTTCATAGCTCTTGGAGCTGATGAAACCGGCCTCCGGGTCCACATACTGCAGCAGGTCGAATTTCTCCCCTTTATAATTCCGCAGGCAGCACACCAAATCCACCGGATTGAAGTGCGTGGCATGGGCCATGGCTTCCATGGCACCGCGGTCTGCGCGGTTGATTTGCACGCTTTCCAGGATTTGGAGGCTGGTGCAGCCATCCTTGCCGGCAATCACATACGGGCCGCCGCCGGGCTCGCCCTCGTTCTTTACCATGCCGCAGACGCGGATGGGACGGTCCAGCTTGGCGCGGAGCATTTTCACGCGTTCCTCCTCCGAATGGGCCAGCGGCATTTGCACGCAGAGCTTCTTGTCCAGGAAGTTCTCGATCTCGTTGCACAGCTGCACGGAAGGGGCCTGGTCCAGTTTGCGCAGATAGTCAAAAATCTTGTCCCTCAGTTCCAGAGCCACCCCCATGAGCACCTGCTA
>Ga0247611_10001646_pt1 | contig 39322 bp, 46 predicted proteins | sample 177DNAGHGhighgp2_FD_192422 | JGI IMG/M metagenome (GOLD analysis project Ga0247611, IMG submission 192422) | Sheep rumen microbial communities from Palmerston North, Manawatu-Wanganui, New Zealand - 1770 DNA GHGhigh gp2 | ecosystem: Host-associated > Mammals > Digestive system > Stomach > Rumen... | reverse complement strand
CATATGCAGTCATCCATTTTGACTGCAAAGATACAAAATCAAATCGTCGCACCCGGAATTTCTCTGTAACTAACTATATTTCAATCATTTCAAAGAACGTTTAGCGATTTTTAGTGGACAGCAATGGCTATTGGTAAGAATATAAACCTATTTGCCAGCACATCACCTTGGTAAAAACATTAAACAAATTGAAAACTTGTTCATTTTAGTCTCTAAATGGGACTATTATGAACACGTTTTGCAACCCAATTAAATCAAAGATTAAAATGAATGCAGTAATTTACGCACGTGTTTCTAGTCTTGGAGATAGACAGAACACTGAAAGACAGATTTCTGATTTAAAGCAATATGCAGCATATCAGAATCTAGAGATTTCCAGAATATTTGAAGAAAAGATTTCTGGAGCAAAACGGAATGTTGAAAGACCTATTTTGTTGCAAGCTATTGACTACTGCAAGCAAAACAAAGTCACTATCTTATTAGTCTCAGAACTCAGCAGACTTGGGAGAAATGCTTTTGAAGTTCTGGCGACGGTCAAAGACTTAATAGATAGTGGTATTAATCTCTATATGCAGAAAGAACAACTTACCTTATTAGATGGAGAAGGAAAACCAACATTATTTGCACCCATTATGATTGCAACCCTCTCAACTTGCGCACAACTTGAACGTGAAAACATCAAATTCCGCCTCAACTCTGGACGTGCTCAATATATAAGGAATGGCGGCAAACTTGGTCGTAAGGTTGGAAGTGTAAAGACCATTGAACAGAAGAAAGAACAGTATAAAGATATTATCTCATATCTAAAGAGAGGCTACAGTATCAGAACTATTGCAACACTAACAGGAAAAGGGATTAGCACAGTACAACGAATCAAGAAAGATTTCAATCTCTAAATAGGGATAGGGGTGCAAGCCTCTATCTCTTTTTTATACATGTAAGTAGGCTGTTTTAGTAAAAATGATGGTCAAAATGAAGATTTTTAAGTAAAAAACCATGTTATGTGAAATATTATTCTTATATTTGCAACTGAGTTTCAAGTACCCTACGTGTAGGAGTGCGTTTTAATGACTCAACTTGATAAAAGAGAGTTGATTGAATACTATTTAGTGTTGGAATCTGGACAATTCAAACATCTAACTGATAGTAGGCGATTGGCTCACTTCGTTAGGATTATTGTACCCCATTGGGGCATGATATATTCTAAGGTTGTGGGCTATTGTTTATTACGTTAGATGGGTAGTCCAGAACCTCAGCACTGTAGTAGCAATAGTCCCACAATTCTTTAACTAATAATCCGCTATTCATCTTGGGAACTGATAGCATAAAATGTTATTGGTATGAAGAAATTCTTTATGTTAGTATCGATGGGAATGATGAGTATATCATCGTTAGCACAAGTTCAATGGGATGTCACTGTTCGTAGAGAACCAGACTATAGTAGCTATGGAGTTCAATACCAATCTACAGATTTGAGTGGTATGAAAACGACTGCCCCTAATATACCACATAGTTCTGGATCTAACAGTTGGCTATATTCTGACCCATTATCAACACCTAGCAATGCTGAATCAGTAAGAGTTGTATCAGATGAAATACAACTATTTAACGGCATTAAGTTAGGAACTAATGCCGCTACTCCTATAAGTATAAGAGCAAGAGTTGTCACGAAGAGCAATGGTTATGTTGAAATAACATGCATGGGAATAAAGAACGGACAGAATTGGAAGCCATGTAGCAAGCCTATTATGTCTCTCCAGAGCATGTACAATAATGCCCATAGTGAATCCGAAAAGAGTATGATTCTAGACTTAATGGACTTGGGGAACTATCTACTTGATACGGGTAATGAAATGTATGTAATAAAATAAAAAAGTAATATGACTATAATGAAAAGAATCCTCGTTGTTGCATTATTTTTTATTCCTACAGTTGTTTATTCTCAATATATAGGATTAAACTATTACTATGACGGTGTATGGAATGGGTGGGAAGGAACTCGATGGAATAAGTTTGACTTGCATGGAAGTAGGTATGGATTCCGAGTATACGAACATGGGAAACGTCCTGCAGACTTTTTCTTTCGTTTTTGGTTTACAGATTATAAAGTTCCAGAAAAAAAAGATATAAAAAACCATTATAAGACTAAAACAAAATGGATATATAACGGCTATGTAGAGTATTATGTATGTGATGTATATCCCACATTTGAAGATTGTTTAAGGGAATTGAGAAGGCCTCTTTACAAGGAAGATACAGAATGGTCTTCATATCAAGAAAAGTTGTCTGTGATTAAAGCCAATAAGATTAGAAAAACAGGAAGTTTTTCACCTATAGGTTATAAAAAGGTTACAAAGCCCGCAGAAATTTGGATTCTCCCATATAAGAAATACCCGAAAGTGTACAACATTTGGTTTGATAATGTTGGTTATGCAATTGATTTGGGAATAGCAGATGAATTATTTGGCAAATATAATCCAGAGTAAAGATAACCTTCTACGATTAGTTAAATAACTAAGATATTAAGTTATGAATGAGTTCACACCTAAGTTATACGGAGTAAAGCGAATCAATAACTTTTTCGCAGTAGAGGCAACAAGTTCGTTTGCCGATATGTCTAAATATGATTTCGTCCTTAAAGATTACCTATCTGGTAGTCAAAATGGTAATGATGGATATAGAGCAGACGTAATGACAGAAGTCTGTGGTGATGTTTATCTTAATGGATGGAAACTAGAGTACCTTGGATTCCCAGGCAATTGGTATGGGCAATGGTCTTACTATAATATCATTGATAAGTTTGGTTGTGCATATAGAAATAAAGAAAGTGCAACAAAACAAATGTGGTATAACAGGCAGCCAGAAGTTATGATAAGAGAAACTCTTTTGGCACTATTGAAGTTCGCAGAGCAAAACCATTCCACCAAATACAGGAATATTATTGATGGTTTCTATGTTCCAACTTACGAAGTGACAACAGAGAAGTATTTTGAACTATCTGATACGATTTCACAATATGTCAAAGACTATCAAGATGTTGTTAATCTACTTAAAGAAGAAAATGCTTCCTCGGATATGTTTGAACGTTTAAAAGAAGGATTTGATACACAGATAAAGAAGTGTTTTCCATTTAAGATTAAAACTGAGTAATAGAATCATCTTTCGTTAGTACAAGAAAGTATAGTGAATATTTAAAGAATATGAATTAACTATTTTATTTGGATATTATGTTTAGCGATATGTATTCCTTATGTTGCAATTGCTCTAATTGCTATAAACAATATGGCCAGTATTGGTGTCGTTTCTGGGGAGGAGCAACAGATGCAGACAGTAGTTGCCAGTATCATAATAGAGACAATTCAGAAGTAGAGGAAGAGGAAGGAGTTCGAATTTGGAAAGATCCTGCCCTTGAAGAATGGGGACTATAGAGCAACTGATATGAACAGCTACGAAAAGTTGATGCAGGAAGCATCCCAAGGAAATAAGAAAGCTTTCAAGGAGTTGTATTCTTATGCTTGCTCTGGTAATGCCGAAGCACAGTATTATCTCGCCTTATACTATAAAGAGACGAAAGGTAGTGGGGCAGATTCTGATTATGCCTATTGGATGAATAAGTCAAAGGATAATGGCTATGATGCTGCACAGAATAGTCCTATTCCAGAACCAACTACTGAGAAAACAGAACAGAAGCCAAAGATTGAATCAGACGAATCCTTGAAGAAACTATTGATGAGATTTTCTTTCTCTGGCAGAATCAATAGAACGGAATATATCATAAGCATTGTAGGCTCTGTTTTGATATTTCTTTTTTCTCCAGAAGTGGAAAATGACATTGTAAAATCCATAATACATATCGTTGTAGATTGGTTTTGGTTCTCACAAGGAGCAAGACGTTTGCATGACTTTGGTGCCTCTGGATGGTATATATTGATTCCTGTGGTATCGTGGATATACGCTGCCTTTCCCAAAGGAGATAAAGGCGAGAATGAATATGGGAAAGCACCTGCTTGAAGCCCTTGTTGTTAAATACGTTAATAGGGTGGTATGAAAATAGGACAAGTTGGTAAAGTTGAAGTAGTTGGAGAGGTTAGTAATCGTCTTCTAAAATCCGCAAGTATGGTTGGTATTTGGGGAGATAGAGAAGGTATGATAACTACTATTTGGGATAATTACAAGAAAAAAGATTTGGAAAAAGTCCTAAATGACAATAGAAAGACTGAGCAGGATTTGGAGAATTATAACAATGGTTTCATTACACAAGACGAATTTGAAAACGGGAAAGAGACTATAAGCTGGGTTGAGACTTATACTTTCTTTCCATGTCTTCACGATTTGCCAAATGAGGATCCAGAGCAATTCTTCAAGGAAATAGAAGAGCCTTACAACTATCATGTTACATTCCTTTTAGATCATTATGCTGAACGTCGTTTCATATTTAACCATCTGGAATATGGTTTAGGCACATGGGACACGGTAGTGAAAGAATCGCTAAGAACTTTCGCACCTTACTCAAAACCCGCTTTACTGTTATTGGAAAAATTCTATGATTTAGGTCGTTTCCTCAGAGCGCAAGAACATACGTACTCCCAAGCTTTACAAGAAGTACGTAATGGCAAGAAAATCTCTCATTGGATATGGTACATATTCCCACAGATGAAAGGACTTGGCAAGAGCGAATTATCTCTAACATACGGAATTACATGGCGTGACGAGGCAGAAGCATATATTGTGCATCCTATATTAAGGGAAAGGCTGGTGGAAATATCGGAAGCCGTTCTTAATAATGAAAAGTCAGTTTATGAAATCTTTGGTAACGATGCTATCAAAGTAAGGTCGTGTATTTTATTGTTTGCCTCAGTCTGCGACATCCCCGTATTTAAACAGTTAAAAAGTAAATATAGGTGGTAATATGGAAATAACATTTGAGAAATGGGAGGATGGTAGATGGTTTGTAGTTCTTCCAGACTATGATGGTCCAAATCCAATATTAGGAATGACCACTATGCAAGTAAGTGGAGTTAAACCAACTTTAAAAAAGGGAGGAAAGATAAATGTTTAGAAACTTAAAGTACTTATTAAGTAAGGAAACTATTTCTTTTGAGAATAATGAAAATGAGACTATTACTCTTAAATATCCTTTATATGTAAGAGTATTACTTAGTTTTTCTATTACTAAAGGTATTGCAAATAGATGGATTAAAAGTCAACTAAATAAATATGGTAGTAATTAAAAACAAGAAATGTAGTCTCAGTAATATTCTTAAAGAATATCCAAATGCTGAGATTTTTGATGTGACTAGTAAAGGAGAATACAAAACTCTTTCTCCTTTCTATCCACATGGTGGTATTCCTGTTCCATTTTCTGGTTCAGTGACTTCTCAATCTGTTGAAGGAATTTGGCAGGGTCTCAAAGTATTTCAAAATGAAGGTATTGACATTTCTTGTTTTGATAATAGGACAATGAAAAATCTCAAAAGAACTATTAGAACTCATGGTAAATGTTTAGGGCATCAAAAAGGTCTAGGTTCTAAAGAACTTCTTGGTTATATAGAAGCAAGAAAGAATATCTATATTCCCTCTTATATGTGGATGCTTGAGAATAAATGCCAAAAGGAAATTGTTTATTTCAAAAGCCTACTCAAAAAAGGAAAAACATTAGTTTTTCTGGACTATGATACAAATGAGAATATAGAGGATTCTTCAAAGCCTCTATCTCATGCATCTTTGATTAAGTCATATTTATTAAATGAAGTACGAACAGCAGATTGATAAGTATCTTCTTGGACAAATGTCTCCTATAGAAGAAGCTTCCTTTTTAAAAGAGTGTAAAACAAATAAAGAACTTATGGAGGAAGCTACTATGCTGGCTCTCCTATCATGGGCGCTTTGATAAAGACGTATGGCTATGTAATGTAGTACATTATTTATTTGGAGAGCATCCTGAATATATCTATTTTAATATAAAGAGGTGACTTTTTCTTAAAAATATTGAGATTATATACTCTTATTTAATAAGGTCACTCCAGACTAAACAATCAAGTAGAATGGGCACTTAGGCTCATTCTCTTTTTTATAGTGCAGCTCCAGATGAAAAATCAGACTTTAGGGATGCATAAATAATTTTTCGTCCAATGACTTGTTTTTTACGACAATCCTTACTATATTAGCAATAGGAACTTGAAGGATGATTATTTTCTTTTCTCAACACTTTTTCTTTGTAAGTCATGGCATTGTAGTTATATTGTTTTATTTGTTTACACTCAATCCTTCAAGTTCTTCATAGAATAAGTCCATAAAAAACAATATATGCTTACTACTACGGCGGTAAGCCAAGAAACGGGAGCAGAAGTGCTCCTTTTCTTTTATACTTAGGTGTAGATCTTTCTCCAGATGAAAAAATGAAGAAGAAGTGTAGATAAAGTATCGATTCCCTCAACTTTCTGGTATTTATCCCCCTTCTTTCTGGTAGGCATCCCTTAACTTGCCGTACTATTAAGATTGTATAACAGGACAGTTGCCCTCATAAAACAGTAAGCCTACTGCGATTTGTAAAACAAATCTTGTAGCTCATATAAATATGATACTATACAAACCAACAAATCAGTTATTTTCTAATAGGTTAGAAGCAAAACTAATATTAGGACATTCCAAATTCAATAAGATTATGAGACAGTCACCAGATGATTTGGTATTCATTAAAATGGAATCATTAGCGAGCGATGAAAAAGTTTATTCAAGTACCGAATGACATTACCACAAAACTTACAAAGAAAAGTAAACATAAGACTACCTATCTATATGTAATGATTAGGAATGAGATTAAAGATAAAAACAGAGAAGCAAGTATAACAGAATTAGAGTTATCATACAAACTAAAGTTGGACGAGAAAACCATATACAACTATATAGAGGAAATGAAAGAAGTTGGGCTTATATCCGATATTACCAAGAAGAAACAAATTGATGGAGATATGAGATATAACGTCTATTCCTTTCCAAAAATCAACGGAGATAACTTCATAGTATTACCATCACTTGTAGATGATTTAAGTCTCACAGCAGAGGAAAAAGGTGTTATGCTCTTTATAAAGGCTAACTGTAATAACGGTACTAACCATTTCCTTTTTAAATCAATGGCAGAACTGAAAGCTAAAATTGGAGTTGGGAAAAACAGTACTGTTATAAAGGACTTGGAATATAAAGGCTTTGTAAGAATCATAGGTAAAGCTATTATTATCACTAATGATGCTTTCCCTCTCTATTTAAATGGGAAACCAGGGAACTATATTTACCACTTGATATACAACTATTGCCTTTATAAAGGAGTTGTGCCACCAATAAAAGAAGAAAGAGCCTTATTCTACTTGAAAACAAAATATTCAGATGGCTATACAAGGCTAAAAGAGGACTTACTCTGTAAATGTAAGAATCTACCAAAAGAGATAAGCCTCAACTACTTTTGTATGGCTCTATTAAATATGATGCCAGAGAAACGTTCCAACTTAGACTTAGAGTTTACTATGTAATATGGAAAACATAATCAGAAATGAACTACAGAAGCTCTATCATACAGGAGAAAGAGTAACCAATAAAGAATTGAAGAAACAGATTCAACTTATATATGATAGATTAGGGTATAAGGCAAAAGCAAAGGGTACTGATATAAAGTTATACGGCTACAGTACACATAAAGTTAAGATTCGTATTGGAGATAAGAGATTAGACGGAGTAGAACTAACAATAATTTGAATTATGAAACAGAAACTTATACCAAGAGGTGAGAAGCAAGTTAAACCAATGGACGTGATTAGCCAGAATTGTAGAATTGAGTATTTGGAGATTATGAAGAATTGGGAATAATGATTAACTCGTAAATCCGCATAAATGGAAGGGTGACTTTTTTCTGGAAATAGAATCTTTTTATACTCTATCAGAAAAAGGTTGCCCTTATTCCATTGATTGATTTTAGAAGCATTTCATATCGATTTTAGCAGAAACTGTTAAAAAGTCTCATTTTTCCAAAGATTATAGCCGGAATCTCGAAAACTATTCTTAATTTCGCCAACGATATGAGAAAGAACCTCTACATAATTGCAGGTTGTAATGGTGCAGGCAAAACAACTGCATCCTATACTGTTTTGCCTGAAATTCTTCAATGCAGAGAGTTCGTGAATGCTGACGAAATCGCAAGAGGTCTTTCACCTTTCAATCCTGAGAGTGTTGCCATCGAGGCAGGGCGATTGATGCTTAGCAGAATTGAAAACCTGCTAGAGCGAGGCGAAACATTCTCAATAGAAACTACCCTTGCTACCAAATCATACATCAATCTTGTGCGTAAAGCACAAGAACAAGGCTATAGTGTAAATTTGTTATTCTTCTGGTTGAAAACTCCAGAATTGGCAAACTTACGTGTTGCCGAAAGAGTTGCCAATGGAGGTCACAATATACCAAAAGATGTCATTAAGCGTAGATATGTAGCTGGTCTATCTAATCTTTTCAATCTGTTTATGAAGGAGGTTGACTCATGGGTGATTTACAACAACAGTGAGAATCCTCGTAAACAGGTTGCTTTTGGTGGAAGAAATGCTGATACAGTAGTTCTTGATAATATGTCGTACTCAATTATGCAGAATTATGTCAAATAAAGAAATACAAGAGTTTAACGAGAAACTGCGTCACGGATTAGAGATTGCAGAGAAACGGATGCTTCAGGAGAAAGCATTAAAGAATGAGGATGTTATTGTCTGTGGAGACGATAATGTAATACGTCATATCCCTGCAAGACAGGTGATAGAAAAGAATCCGATATTCCAGAATTAATGGAATACTAATTATTATCTGTTATTAGAAATAGTGATGCGGATTTAGAAGAAAATGACCAAAAAGTTTCTTCAAGTCATATTTTCTTAGTAACTTTACACCCGATTCCAAAAGAATCAAAGTGAGAATTGAAATAATTATGTTTAATCATTCGGGGGACTAAAGTCAACCAAGAAGTCACCCTAGAGATAACGGTAAGGTGTAAGCCTTTGATAATGAACGGGATTTAGCCCATTGAAATTAACTTCTGGGGGGCGCGAGGTCGCTGGTTCGAGTCCAGTAATCCCGACTTAAAGATAATAAAGACTGAGAATCTACGGTTCTTGGTCTTTTTTCATTACGACAAACTATCCTTTTAGTCCCTACAAACTCAACGTTTCTTACCGAGAAACTTAGTGCTTTGTAACTATCAGGGAGTCAGATAGATACAAAAGGTTTCTCTTAAAGTGGGTAATTTGAATAAAGTTTACAAGGCATTCCGCATTTTTATATTTTGCCTATGGTTTGGATACAGCGTATCGCTCCAGTTCTGTGGGTAGGGTTTCGAAGTCACCGTACTTGCCTGGCTCATGTGGATGGGCTTTCAGGGCTTCGTAGCGTTTCAGGCCGTCTGGCTTATGGGACTGTGCAAAGTCAAGTATCTGTCGGATTACTTGCTCGTAGTCGCCTGAGAGTTTGTAGGTGTCGTTGAATTGCAGGTAGCTGCCCTTTGCATCATAGAAAGCACACCCCCAGCCGCTACCACCTGAACTATAGTCGTGGGAGTCGACAGCAGAGAATTTGACTTTAGAAAGAGTGGTTATAAGTGCCTCGAACTCCTGTTTTTCATATGAGGTTACATCTCTCAAGTGACGGTTGTACCGCGGTTCGGTGAAATCCCAAACAAGGGATTCTGCCGACAGTTCGAACCTCGTCTGTGAGGCGACTCCAGAGTTGGCATGTTCGGCATACACGATCTTCGTTGTACCCGTCGTGATAGGGTAGGGCTTCAGGCTCATGCACGAGGCTAGTCCCGTGAGCGAGAGCATACGTAGAGCCATTCTTGTTAGTTTCATAGGCTATCTGTAGATCATTACTGTGCCACCGTCGCTCTGGCAATACTTGCGGATAAGTTCTTGAATGAAGCGGGCATTGTCGGCGACGCGCTGTTCGTTACCGTCGTAGCCGTTGATGAGGACAACGAGATGGGTAGTGTCCAAAGTCATCTTCGTGCGCTCGTTGTCACTAGTAGGGGTTCCTACACCGCCGGCTGCATCGCGGTAGACGGGGAGTCCGGCGATGTTGAGCATACCGCGTCCGATGCCTTCGTAGGGCTCACCTTCGCGTCCGACTCCCAGGGTGAGAGTATCACCTACAAACTTGTCGGCATCGAAGCCGCCTATGCTGTAACCGTAGGCAATTGAAGCGAGATTGACAAGGTCGACGAGCGTGTCTATCTGATAGAGCTCCTTGCCCTGCAGCATGCGGCGGATAAGTTGCTCGCTGGCAGGACGGTAACGTGATGGATCCTTGCCGCAGGCTTTGTAGACACGGCGTGTGGCTGCAATGCCCGACAGCTCTTTAAGGCTCTCGGTGGTCAACTCCGCTCTGAAACGCTCCTCAAGGGCATGAATCTCCTGCCAGAGAGCATCGCAGTAAGGGGTGTTGACCACCGAAGCCTCGACGGCAGCCCCGACGAAGCCGGGGCATACGCGTTCGATCTCTTGTGAAACGATTATCTTCACAGGGCTGGATCAATCGTCAGGATTACGCTTGTAGTGGAATTCCTGGATGTTGGGGTTCGAGCCCAGGTCGGTATCGGGGATGACACCGTTGCGGATAAGTTTCTGATTGTAGCCTTTATGGACTGGACCTGTGCGCAACAGGAAGTCGTTGAAATTGACTGTCGGCACACAGACACCGAATGCACCGATACCCACGCGAACACCCTCGGCACGGATGTTATTATAGATATAGGCGGTGGTGAAGAATGTGTGGCGGTAGATCTCCAGACGATTGTATTTGTCAAAGGCCTCGCGCCATTCCTGGGCAACCTTGGTTGTGTCGGCTGTTGTGAAAATAAAGCCAACGTTGTGGACATAGTCGTCGATCTGGTCTCCACGGATGCTGTCGTTCATCTCCATGCACTGCATGATGGCATCGTTCATCTCTATGCGCATCTCCTTATCGGTAGGTGCGGTGAAATAGGCGATGACGAGAATGACAGCTAGAATGGCTCCCAGAATGAGAGACTTGCCAAGACAGCTATGCATAAAAGCCTGGGAAACTGTCTCGTCGGATTGGCCGTAATTGATTCTACTTGACTGGTTCATCGTTTATTAAATTTGATTGTTATGTATTAAGTTCATAAATTCCTGACGCGTCTTGGCCTGGTTAAAGGCTCCGCTGAAGTCACTGGTGGTCGTAATGCTGTTTTGCTTCTCAATGCCCCGCATCTGCATGCACATGTGCTTAGCCTCGACAACGACCATCACACCAAGAGGCTTCAGGGTATCCTGGATGCAGTCCTTGATCTGCTGGGTCATGCGCTCCTGAACCTGCAGTCGATGGGCGTAGATGTCGACGACACGGGCAATCTTCGACAGCCCTGTTATATAGCCGTTGGGGATATAAGCCACATGAGCCTTTCCATAGAAGGGCAGCATGTGATGCTCGCAGAGGGAGAAGAAATCGATGTCCTTGACAATCACCATCTGCGAGTAGTCTTCCTTGAAGAGGGCGTCGGTGAGCACCTTGTGGGCGTCCATCTGATAACCGCGCGTCAGCACCTGCATGGCCTTGGCGACGCGCATCGGGGTCTTCAGTAGTCCTTCGCGGTCAGTGTCCTCACCCAACAGGCGGAGCACCTCTTTATAATGTACGGCCAACTCGTCGAGTCCTTCACGGAACGAGTGGTTGTCGTGGGTCTGTATGTCTATTTCCTGGTTCATGGGTATGCTACGGTGATTTTTCCCTTTACGATAATGGCCGATTGGTAGCCGAGCTGTTTGACACTCCGTAACACCTCGCTGGCTTCCTCGTAGGTGCGATAGTTACCCATACGGCAGATCCATCTCGGTGAGTAGAAATGGACGTAGACAGGCACTCCAGGGAACATTCCCTTGATCTCGCTGCCGGTTCTTTCAGCCTTGATACGGTCGGAACGGGAATTGCCGCCGGCAAAGACCTGTACGCGGTAACCATTGACCTTGTAGCCACGCATGACCTTCTTTTGAATGTCGGTCGTATCGGGCTCAGCAATGGGAGTCTGCGTGTCCTGAGAAGTCAGCTTCACGGGCTTGTCGTCTTGCTCTTTTTCTTTCTCTTTTTGGGTTGTAGCAGTGTCGTTTCGCTTGTCTGACTGCTGTTTCTGACTTGTAGGTATGGTTGAATTGCTTACTGATCCGTTAACCAGGTCGTCGATATGTTTGTCCTGAGTGACGGTCACCTTGCCTTCGCCGCTGTTATGCTGTTGCAACTGCTGGGTGAAAGTAGCTTGTGCATCGGCTACGATGATGCAGCCGATACACAATGCTAATATGATAAGTAGTCGTCTCACTGTGATTACTTCTTCCAAGCGTCGATGATACCCTTGAAGTCAGCGCACTTCAGCGAGGCACCGCCAATCAGACCACCGTCGATGTCGGGCTTAGCGAAGAGTTCAGGCGCGTTGCTGGCCTTGCAGCTACCACCGTAAAGGATGGTTGTATCCTCAGCAACGGCGTTGCCATACTTTTCGGCGATGATGCTACGGATGTAGGCGTGGATCTCCTCTGCCTGCTCGGCGGTAGCGGTCTTGCCAGTACCGATGGCCCAGATTGGCTCATAGGCGATGACGATCTTACGGAAGTCCTCCTCAGAGAGGTTGAATACGCTGCCCTCAAGCTCAGCCTTCACCACTTCGTTCTGCTTGCCTGCTTCGCGCTCTGCCAGACTCTCACCGATGCAGAAGATCACCTTCAGACCGTTTTTCTGTGCCAGCAGCACCTTCTCCTTCAGGATCTCTGGAGTCTCCTTGTAGTACTCGCGACGCTCAGAGTGGCCGAGGATCACATACTGTGCACCAGTTGACTTAACCATCTCAGCGCTTACCTCACCAGTGAAGGCACCCTTCTCCTTGTCAGCGCAGTTCTCAGCACCCAGACCGATGATGTCCTGGTCGAGGAACTGTGCGATAGATGCAAGGTGGATAAACGGTGTGCAAATCACAACACCACAGTTGGGCTTGTCAGCCTTCAATGTCTCATTCAGCTCCTTTGCGAGAGCAATGCCGTCCTGGAGATTCATGTTCATCTTCCAGTTTCCTGCAACAATTTTCTTTCTCATAATTACTTTTTCTTTATTTAAAGGGTTGTTATTATTTCTTTTGCGAAGCCAGCCGCTCCATGCCCAAAGGCGATCGGCAAGCGTAAGGAGTACCAGTGGTAGTACAAACCATGTGAGTATCCAGAGTATTTTGGTGGCAACGGTGTCGCTGGGCAACTGTCCAAGTTCTGATGTTTCCAGTTCTCCTGTCAGATCCTGCTCATCGGGCAGATTGTTGTGGCTCCACTTGCGGATGATTACACCGTTTTTCAGGAGCAACAGCCCTGGGTTCGAACGGATGATAGTCTTCAGCGTGATATCGTCGGTATTGCAGAACGGGTATTCTGCTCCAGTGATGTTGCGCCAATGATTGATGCCCTTCTCGGTGCTGGCTGTCAGACAATAGAACGGATAGCCGTTGTCGAGGCTGTATTCGTAGATCTGGTTCAGTGCGTCGAGTTGGGAGTCGTCGGCTTGTTCCAGATGGGGCGAAACGAGCAGAAAGGTATATCCCTCACGATTCAGCACATCCTCGGTGATGTCTTCACCTTCATCAGTGAGCTCCATAAAGAACTCGGCATAGGGCGAGTCCTCACCCTCCATCATGCGCTGCCAACCTTGACGCAGGTCGGTTCCCACGTGGTAGGGACGGAAGTCGAACTGAGGTAGGGTATAAAGGCTTCTGCCTGCAATGACTAGCAGGATGAACACACCCGAGTAGTTCATGACAATCCACTGGTTAGCCTCTCCGATGAGTCGCGGCATCAGCAATGGATACCTCCACACGATGACCGCCGCTGTCAGCAGCACGATGTTCTTCCAGAACGTCTGCCAATTGGTAAGCACTAGGGCATCGCCAAAGCAACCGCAGTCGCTGATGGGATCCGTCAGAGCCAGCCAGAGCGTCAGCAGCGTCATAGCCGTCATCAAGACCAGGACAATCTTCGACACCATTCTTCGCCGGATAGCGAACAACAGGCAGATGCCGAGGATAAACTCGATGGTCGAGAGCAATACGGATGCAGAGAGCGTCATGAAGTCGGGTATGAGTCGACCTAAACCCATAGCGACCAAATAGTCCTGAATCTTGTACTGCGTGCCCAGCGGATCGACGGCCTTGACGAATCCTGAGAGGATAAACGCGACGGCGAGAATCAGACGGGCAATGTTGACGGCGAGTTTCTTCACTCTGTTAATTTAATTACTCCAAAGACCGCATAGTTGATAATGTCCATATAGTTGGCGTCGACACCTTCAGAAACGAGTGTCTCACCACCGAGATTCTCGATTTCCTTGATGCGCTCAATCTTTGTCAGGATAAGGTCAGTGTAGCTGCTTACCCTCATGCCGCGCCACGCCTCGTCGTAATCATGGTTCTTCCTTTTCATCAACTCCAGCGCTTCATGGGCATACTTGTCGTAGAGGCGCATAGCCTCGTCGTTGCCTATGTCGACGGTGTCGGCAAAACCTTTGTTGAGTTGGATAAGACCCACGATGCCATAGTTGATCAGGGCGATGAACTCCGGACGGATGCCTTCGCCCACCAGCGATTCTTTCTTGATCTCAAGTGAGCGGATGCGCTTAGCCTTGATGAAAAGCTGGTCGGTGAGCGACGTCGGGCGCAGGATGCGCCACGAGGCTTTATAGTCGTGGAGTTTCTTCTCGAACAGCGCCCGGCATTCAGCCAGCGTCTGTTCAAATTGAGCGTTTGTCTTTTCCATATTGGGCATAATCGGGTGCAAAGATAGTGCAATTCGCGCGAAAAACCAAATTTTATTTGATTTTTTCCGAATAGAAGCCTATCTTCGACCTCTTTTTTTGATTTAGCACACTAATTTAAGGCGAAAATGCAGTTATTCTTCCTGTTTCTGATGGATGTAGCGGATCTTCGCACCAAGGGTTTCGAACTGAGTGCGGATGGAGTCGCGCCAGATTCTCGTTCTTGTCAGGCGGGTCAACTCCTCAGAGGTCGCCTTTAATGCAGCTTTATGATTGTCAACTTCTTTCTGCAAGGCTTCAAGCTCTTTGTTGGCTATTTGCAACAGACTGTCGGTCTTGGCTAATTCATCTTGAGCAGCTTTCAGTTCAATTTCCTGATGCAACTTTAGGGCTCCTTTTCTGGCTTCGACAATATTGGGAAATGTCTTTTTCAATGAGTCGATGTCGGCTCTGGCAGCATCAAGTGCCCCTTCTTCGAAGTGCGCCCTAGCCTCGCTTAATAGTTGGGCGGCCTGCTCTTTCTCACGATTACCGCAGCTTGCCAAAAATAGGCAGAACGAGATGAGAATGGTAAATATTTTTATATTCATAAATGATTGATGTTTACTGTTTGTTCCTGTTGCTATGATGCCGCAAAGATACATATATTTTTAGTTTATTTGCAAAAAAAATAGAAAAATATGCTTGATAGCACCCGATTTTGTTCACTTTCTCAAAAAAATGCGCTACCTTTGCATGCTCAAAAGACGCAATACAGCATGAAATTGTATTCCGATGATGAACTGGCAGAGATCTTAGACCAGGAGATTTTCCATCAGATTAGCGAAGCCGCCGACAGGTTGGGCGTAGAGTGCTATGTGGTGGGTGGCTATGTCCGTGATATTTTCCTGGAGCGCCCTTCAAACGATATCGATGTGGTGGTTGTCGGCAGTGGTATCTCCGTAGCCGAGGAACTGAAGCGGATGGTTGGCAAGAAGGCGCATCTGAGCGTGTTCCGTAATTTTGGAACGGCTCAAGTGAAATTCCGTCAGAAGGGTAGGGAATACGAGGTGGAGCTCGTGGGTGCCCGCAAGGAAAGCTATAGTCATGACTCCCGGAAACCAATCGTGGAAAACGGTACGTTGGAAGATGACCAGAACCGTCGTGACTTTACCATCAACGCGATGGCTATCTGTCTGAATAAGCGTCGGTTTGGTGAACTTGTCGATCCTTTTAATGGTCTGGCTGATCTGGAAGACGGTATCATTGCTACACCGTTGGAGCCGGGCATCACATTCTCTGACGATCCGTTGCGTATGATGCGCTGTATCCGTTTTGCCACCCAACTGAATTTCCAGATTGAAGATGAGACATTCGAGGCGCTTGAGCGGATGGCCGACAGAATCAATATCGTCAGCGGCGAGCGTATTAAGGATGAGCTGAACAAAATCCTCCTCTCGTCAGTGCCTAGCAGAGGGTTTGTGGATTTGCAGCGTTGCGGCTTACTGAATATCATCTTGCCAGAATTGGCTGCCCTCGATATCGTAGAGGTGAAAAATGGCAAGGCTCATAAAAACAACTTCTACCATACGCTTGAGGTGCTCGACAATGTGGCACGTACAGATGCGAGGGCTGTGAGGGAGGACGGTAGCGATATGCGCTTGTGGCTTCGTTGGGCTGCACTCATGCATGATATTGGTAAGACAAAGTCGAAACGCTGGGATCCTGCTATCGGGTGGACTTTCCATAGCCATAACATGATTGGTGCCAAGATGGTGCCTCAGATATTCCGCAGGCTGATGCTACCGATGGATGCGAAGATGAAGTATGTACAGAAACTTGTGGATCTGCACATGCGACCAATCGTCATTGCTGATGATGAAGTGACGGATTCGGCCGTACGTCGTCTGATGAATGATGCGGGCGATGATATCGACGACCTGATGACACTTTGCGAGGCGGATATTACCTCGAAGAACGAAGTGCGTAAGAAAATGTTTCTGGAGAACTTCCGCATGGTGCGCGAAAAACTGGCCGATCTGGCAGAGAAAGACTATAAGCGACTGCTCCAGCCAGTGATCGACGGTAATGAAATCATGGAGATGTTCAACCTGAAGCCCAGCCGAGAGGTGGGTGTGCTGAAACAATACCTGAAAGATGCTGTACTCGACAACAAAGTGGAAAACGAGCGCGAGCCGTTGATGCAATTGCTGATGGCTAAAGCGCAGGAGATGAAACTCATATAAAAAACTAATTGGCAATAAATATTGTTAAATTTGTGTACGGCAGATATATCTAAAGATATATTTTTCGTACCTTTGCACCTCGAAAATCATCAGGAAACTCTTGTGTTTTCGATGTGAAAATCGTTTGCAAACAATTACAGTATTTATATTTTATGAAAAAGAACAAGTTTTTATTGATGGCTGCTGCAGCATTGATGCTTGCATCATGCGGTGGCGGTGGTGGTCGCCCCACTTTTGGCGACAATGAGTATCCTGTAGTGACCGTGGGCACTTCCAGCACTACCATGCAGTCTACTTACCCTGCAGTGATAAAGGGTGTTCAGGATGTGGAGATTCATCCGAAGGTTCAGGGATTTATTACACAGATCAATGTGAAGGAAGGCCAGACAGTCGGTGCTGGGCAGGTACTGTTCGTCTTGGATAACGTAACTTATCAGGCTCAAGTGCGCCAGGCGCAAGCTTCTGTGAATACGGCTGAGGCAGCTTGCAATACTGCCAAACTGAGTTTCGAGAACTCCCAGAAGCTGCACGAAAATGGTGTGATTGGTGATTTTGAGCTCCAGTCGGCTACTAATCAGTATGAGCAGGCTAAGGCAGGTCTGGCCCAGGCGCAGGCAGCCCTCGCTTCTGCCAAGGAGATGCTGAGCTTCTGTTATGTGAAGAGCCCTGCAGCTGGTGTCGTTGGTTCCCTGCCTTTCAAGGTGGGTACGCTTGTAAGTGCTGGCAATACGCTGACTACCGTTTCTAATATCAGCTCTATGGAAGTGTACTTCTCAATGACAGAGAAGGATGTGTTGGAGATGGGCAAGAATGCCGGTGGCCTCGCTGGTGCATTGAAGGATATGCCCGCAGTGAAACTGAAGTTGGCTGATGGCACTATCTATGGCTTTGACGGTACGGTGACGAAGATGAGTGGTGTGATTGATCCTACCACTGGTTCTGTTCAGATGATTGCCGTGTTCCAGAATCCCGAGAAATTGTTGAAGAGCGGTGGCTCAGGAACGATAGTCATCCCTCATAGCAATTCCTCTGCCATCGTGATTCCACAGGCTGCTGTATCAGAGGTACAGAACAAGAAGTTCGTCTATGTTGTCGATAAGGACAATAAGGCAAAATATACAGAAATCAAAGTTGCCCCTCAGAACGATGGTAACAGCTATGTCGTAACCGAGGGCCTGAAGGCTGGCGATAAGTTTATCACCAATGGTATCACGAAACTTTCCGATGGTATGGAAATCGTGCCCATTACGCCCGAGCGCTATCAGCAGAAGATTCAAGAGCAGGCTAAGGCCATGAGTGCTGGCGATATCGTAGGCGCAATGAAGAAATAAATTGTGGAATTGTATTCGCGTAAGCGCTTTTACAAGCGTAGCGACTAAAAGAAATTGTCAAATAGTAAAATCGTATGACTTTTACAACATTTATCAAACGCCCGGTGCTCTCGACGGTGATCTCTATCCTCATCGTGCTGCTGGGCTTTATCGGACTAGTCTCACTGCCCATTGAGCAGTATCCTGATATCGCGCCGCCTACCGTTGTGGTATATACCAGCTATCCTGGTGCCGATGCTGAGACTGTGAAGAATTCCGTCATCGTTCCGCTTGAGGAGAGTATCAACGGTGTGGAAGGAATGGACTATATCTCCTCGTCTGCTTCTTCAGGATCTGCGCAGATCCAGGTTCTGTTCCGTCAAGGTATGAATGCCGATATGTGTGCTGTGAATGTGCAGAACCGTGTGCAGCAGGCTCAGGCTTTGCTGCCTGCTGAGGTTACCCGTATCGGTGTGACGGTGATGAAGCGTCAGACCTCTCAGGTGCTGATGTTCACATTGACGTCCGACGGACGATACGACGACGAGTTCCTGACGAACTATAATAATATTAATATAATACCCGCCATCAAGCGTATTCAGGGTGTAGGTGATGTGCAGTCGCCTGGTCTGAAAACATACTCCATGCGTATCTGGTTGAAGCCCGACGTGATGAAGCAGTACGGTCTGATGCCGTCTGATATCTCTGGCGTTCTGGCTGAGCAGAACATTGAGGCCGCTCCTGGTACGCTGGGTGAGCAGTCGAATGTGGCTTATGAATATGCCATGCGCTATACGGGACGACTGAAGTCTGCTGAGGAGTTCGGCAATATCATCATACAGAGCAGGGCTGACGGTTCAACACTGAAGTTGAAGGATGTGGCGAAGATCGAACTTGGAGGACAGCAGTATTCTGTGTCGATGAAGAACAACAATATCCCCTCTGTAATGGGTATGGTTCAGCAGATTGCGGGTTCTAATGCCAACGAGATTGCCAAACAGGTGAAGGCCGAGCTGGAGGAGCAGGCCAAGCTCTTCCCGCCGGGTATGATCTATAAGATCAACTATGACGTGACTGAGTTCCTCTATGCTTCTATTGAGGAGGTGGTGTTCACGCTCTTCTTCACCCTTTTCCTAGTGTTCGTCGTCATTTATATATTCCTGCAAGACTGGCGTTCTACGCTGATCCCGCTGATAGCTGTGCCAGTATCTCTGGTGGGTACCTTCTTCTTCCTCAGCGTGATGGGCTTCTCCATCAACCTCCTGACACTTTCCGCCTTGCTGTTGGCTATCGCCATCGTGGTGGATGATGCTATCGTGGTGGTTGAGGCCGTACATGCCAAGTTGGATCAGGGCTACAAGTCACCGCTGACAGCCTCTATCGATGCCATGAACGAGATCTCTGGCGCTATCATCTCTATCACGCTCGTGATGGCTGCCGTGTTCGTGCCGGTATCGTTTATCGGTGGTACTTCAGGTACGTTCTACCGTGAGTTCGGTGTGACGATGGCTGTCTCCATCCTGATTTCTGCGCTGAACGCCCTGACGCTGTCGCCGGCCCTCTGTGCCATCTTCCTGAAACCGCACGATGGCGAGGGGCATAAGAAGCTGTCGCGTATCGACCGCTTCCATGCAGCCTTCAACACGGCTTTCACCACGACAACCAATAAGTATAAGGGTATCCTGGAGAAGCTGGTGCGCAAGCCGATTGCCATCATTGCTGCCGTACTGGTCGGCGTCGTCGTGCTCGGTGTGACGATGTTTACCACGAAGTCGGGTCTTGTGCCTGATGAGGATACGGGTACTGTGTTCTGTACTGTCTCGATGCCGCCAGCTACTTCTGTGGCTCGTACACGTCAGATTATCGATGAGGTGGATGCCATTCTCGGGGCAGATCCGGCTATCCAGAGCCGTGAACAGATTCAGGGTTACAACTTCATCGCTGGTGCTGGTTCCGATCAGGCTACGTTTATCATCAAACTGAAACCCTTCTCCGAGCGTCAGAAAGGTTTCTGGTGGAAACTCAGTGGCTTGTGGCAGGGCGACGGTATCTATCGATTCTTCCTTAATCCTTATGATGCCACAGGTGTCATTGCTCAGATATTCATCAAGACGGCTCATATCAAGGATGCCCAGATCTTGGCCTTTGCACCGCCTATGATTCCTGGCTTCTCTGCCAACTCGGGTATCTCACTGGTGATGCAGGACCGTACTGGTGGTGATCTGACAAAGTTCTATAACATCGTAAAGGATTATCTGGCAGAGCTCAACAAACGTCCGGAGATTCAGACTGCCCAGACATCCTATAACCCGAACTATCCCCAGTATATGGTGTCGGTAGACGTGGCCAAGTGTAAGCAGAGCGGCATTTCCCCCTCTACGGTACTTAGCACGCTGCAGGGTTACTATGGTGGTCTCTATGCCTCTAACTTCAACGCCTACGGTAAGCTTTACCGTGTGATGATTCAAGGTTTGCCTGAGACCCGTCAGACGCTGGAGTCTCTTAATAGTATATATGTACGCACGTCTGCGGGCATGTCTCCTGTCTTGGAGTTCTGTAACGTCAAACGTGTCTATGGCCCGTCGAACATCAACCGTTTCAACCTGTTCACCTCTATCACGGTGACAGCCACTGTAGCCGACGGTTACTCTTCGGGTGAGGCTATCAAGGCCGTACAGGAAGTGGCTGCCGATATGCTGCCTACAGGATATACTTACGACTATCAGGGCCTGACCCGTGAAGAGGCCAAGGCTACCAACTCTACGGCGATCATCTTCCTGTTGTGCTTCATCTTTATCTACCTGATATTGTCGGCACAGTACGAGTCTTACATTCTGCCGTTGTCGGTAGTGCTCTCGGTGCCCTTTGGATTGGCCGGCTGTTTCCTGTTTACACAGCTCTTCGGTCATGCCAACGATATCTACATGCAGATTTCACTCATCATGCTGATCGGTCTGTTGGCTAAGAATGCCATCCTGATTGTACAGTTCGCCCTGGAGCGTCGTCAGACGGGTATGGCCATCTCATGGTCGGCCGTGCTGGGTGCTGCTGCCCGTCTGCGTCCTATCCTGATGACTTCTTTGGCAATGGTCATTGGTCTGTTGCCGATGATGTTCGCCTCGGGTGTGGGTAAGAACGGTAACCAGACGCTGGGTGCTGCAGCCGTGGGCGGTATGCTCATCGGTACTATCCTCCAGCTCTTCGTCGTGCCTACGCTGTTTGTCATCTTCCAGTCTATACAGGAGAAGATTTCACCGCTGAAGTTCGAGGATGAGGAGAACGAGGATGTAGCAGCTGAGTTGTCACAGTATGCGCATGCGAGACCTGTCGATTATGAATTGGAGAAATAAGAAATAAATAGGTGATATGAAAAGAAATATGATAAATAAGGTGTGGAAGCATATCGCCCCCTCCCTTTGGAGGGGAGTCGGAGGAGGCTTGCTTCTTCTGCTGTCGAGTTGCGGACTCTACAACAAATATGAGCGTCCTGAGGTGAAAGCTGACGGTATCGTGCGCGACCCCGTTTCTCTGACGGATACCCTTGCTGTGACAGACACTACGTCGTTCGGCAATATGCCTTGGCGCAGTGTGTTCACGGATCCTCAGCTGCAGACACTCATCCAGCAGGGACTCGACAACAATCCAGACCTGCTGAATGCCGCTCTGAATGTGAAACAGGTGGAGGCTGCCCTGACGGTAGCCCGTCTGGCATTCCTGCCCTCTCTCACCCTCACGCCACAGGGAACGATTGCTTCTTTTGATGGCTCTAAGGCCTCGAAGACCTATCAACTTCCCGTGAGTGCCAGCTGGAATCTCGATCTCTTCGGCAATCTGCTCTCTGTCAAGCGTTCTGCCCAGATGCAGCTCATCGGCACGAAGGACTATCAGACGGTGGTGAAGTGTAATATCATCTCTGGTATCGCTAACCTGTATTATACCCTGCTGATGCTCGACCGTCAAGTAGAGATTGTCACCGATATGGAACAACTGACGAAGGAGACATGGGAGAAGATGCAGTTTATGCACGAGAATCGCGTTGGCTATCGTTCTACGGCTGTGCAGAGTGCTGAAGCTGCCTACTATAGTGTTCAGGCGCAGAAGGTCGATCTGCTTCGTCAGATCCGCGAGAGTGAGAATGCCCTGTCACTGCTCATTGGCCAGCAGGGACAGACGATTCAGCGAGGCTCGTTTGCAAATCAGAGTCTGCCTACAGAACTGGCAGCAGGTGTCGGTATCCAGCTACTCAACAATCGTGCTGACGTTCATTATGCCGAGATGTCACTGGCCCAGTGCTTCTACAATGTGGAGACGGCCCGTAGCCGTTTCTATCCCAACATCACGGTGACGGCCACAGCAGCCTTTACCAATAGTGCTGGCGGTGCTGTCATCAATCCTGGCAAGTGGCTCCTCTCTGCTGTAGGCTCGCTGGTGCAGCCTATCTTCCAGCATGGACAGATCGTTGCTGGTCTGAAGGTGGCTAAGGCACAGTATGAGCAGGCTTACAATAACTGGCAGAACGCCGTGCTGAAGGCAGGCAACGAGGTGTCGAATGCCCTCGTGTCATATAATGCCTCTGCCGAGAAGGCTGAGCTCGACGGCAAGCGCGTGAAGGTCATGACAAAGAATGTGGAGGATACCAAGAAACTGATGGAGTCATCGAGCAACACCACGTATCTTGAGGTGATCTCTGCCCAGAGCAACCTGCTCAATGCTGAGATTGCCGAGGTAACTGATCAGTTCAATAAAATGCAAGCAGTAGTTAACTTGTACCAGGCCCTTGGTGGTGGTGCAAACTAAAACGTATGAATTATGGCAAGTGAAATCAGTCCAAAGGCCGAAATCTCTCCAAAGGCGAAAATAGGCAATAACTGTAAGATATTCCCCTTCGTGTATATCGAGGACGATGTGGTGATCGGCGACAATTGTATCATCTTCCCCTTCGTCAGTATCTGCGACGGGTCGCGTATAGGAAAGAATAACAAGATCCATCAGGGTAGTGTGATAGCTGCGCTGCCGCAGGATTTCAATTTCCGTGGAGCCAAGTCGTATGTGGAGATTGGCGACAACAACGTCATCCGCGAGAATGTAGTCATCAACCGTGGTACCAACCGTGATGGCGTCACCAAGATCGGCAACGAGAACTTCCTGCTCGAAGGAACTCATATCAGCCACGATGTGGTGATCGGCAATAACTGCGTGTTTGGCTATGGTACGAAGATTGCAGGCGACTGCGAGATCGGCAATGGTGTCATCTTCTCCAGTGGCGCCATCCAGAATGCCAATACCCGTGCAGGCGACCTCTCGCTGATCCAGGCTGGTTGCGCCTTCTCTCACGATGTGCCTCCTTACGTCATTGCCGGTGGTAACCCGATGGCTTACGGTGGGCCTAACTCTACGGTGATGAAGTTAGCGGGAATCGACGAGAAGGTGCAGAAGCATATCGCCAATGCCTACCGTCTGCTCTTCCACGGAAAGACGAGTGTGTTCGATGTAATCAATCAGATTAAGGATCAGGTGCCCGATGGCCCTGAGATTCAGAACATCATCAAGTTCCTGGAAGGTACGAAGCGCGGCATCATGTGTAAGTAAACCAATAATCCCTGCCAACTGGCAGGGATTATTGGTTAATAACTGGCCGTGCAGGGAATGCCGGCGGCGATGACACGGTCGCGGATCTGGTCGAGTTGTTCGTGGGTGGCCTTGAGCAGACCTTGGGTGGGCGTCTCGCGGTCGATGGTGTAGATCATCACCTGCCGGGGCTTGATGTCCTTGACGGCCTCCAGCCAGGGAGCAACGTATGCCTCACCTGTGTTGTCGACGCTCTCCCCGTTACATTCCCCGCGCATAAACATCGTCTGGATGATCAGATGGCCATTGAAAGCCTTCATCCGCTCGATGATGGTGTTCACATCGTAAGTGCCGTTAGGGTGGTCCACCTTATTTATATATATGGGGTCGATGGTGTCGAGTTTCAGGATGTTGTTGTCCACTAGCATCAGCGCGTCGTGTACTGCTTGGCGGTGAATCATCGTCGAGTTGCTCAGTACGCTGACTTTTGCCTTCGGGCAATACTGATTGCGCAGACGGATGGTGTCTGCGATGATTTCTGCGAAATGCGGATGACAGGTGGGCTCGCCATTGCCTGCGAATGTCAGTACATCCGGCAACTGCTGCTCCTCGACCATTGCCTGCAGTTTCTGTTCCAGTTTCTCTGCCACCTCCTCACGGGTGGGGAGGGGGAGCGAAGGGCGGTGGTCTTCGTTAAAGCCACATTCACAATAGATACAGTCGAAGGAGCATACCTTGCCGTCGGCAGGCAGCAGGTTGATGCCCAGCGAAATGCCTAGTCTGCGGCTATGAACAGGGCCGAAGATAGGCGATGGATAGATAATTGTACTCATAACAGGGCGCAAAGTTACGATTTTTTTTGGATTTGCAAAAAAAATATAGTATCTTTGCAGCCGAATTCAAAGATTACGTACGTAAAACTAATGAGAAAACGCAAAAAAAAGACTGGCAGCCGTCGAGGTGTGCAGTGGATGACGCTTTGCATCAGCACTTCGATGGTCTTGGTATTGTTGGGCATGGTGGTATTCTCGGTACTTACCTCCCACAATCTCTCGCAATGGGTCAAGGAGAATCTGACGGTAACGGTGATGCTGAATGATGAAGTCAGTGTCAACGATGCAAAGCTGTTGTGTCGCGACCTCTACCACAGACCTTATTCCCGAAACATCGATTACATCAGTCGTGAACAGGCATTGAAGGAACAGTCTGAAGCCATGGGATCCGATCCTTCGGAGTTCCTGGGTATGAATCCTTTCTCGGCCACGCTCGAACTGCAGCTGAAGTCCGACTATGCCAACCGCGACTCCCTCAGATGGATAGCCAAGGAACTGCGGAAGAATCCGAAGGTTAACGATGTGGCTTATCAGGTGGATCTGATGGACAGCGTGAATCGTAATCTGGCCAAGATGAACATCCTGCTGCTGGTGATAGCCTCGCTGCTCACGTTTGTTTCGTTCACGCTGATCAGCAATACGGTGCGGCTGAATGTCTATTCCCGTCGTTTTATCATCCACACGATGAAGCTGGTGGGTGCCTCGTGGGGCTTTATCCGCCGTCCTTTCATGCGCCAGGGTCTGGTTGTCGGCATCGTGGCTGCCATCATCGCCATCGCTGTGCTGGGAGCCTGTGTGTATGGGCTTTATTACTATGAGCCCAACCTGATGACCATCATCACGTGGCGCGAACTGGCGATCACTGGGGTGGCTGTGTTGTTGTTTGGTGTGATACTCACGAGTATCTGCTGCTACATTTCAGTCAACAAGTTCCTGCGCATGACGCCGGGCGAATTGTATAAGATTTAGTGAAGAGTAAAAAGTGAAGTTTTATGGATAAAAGAAATTTTGCATTCGACAAGATGAATTTCATCCTACTTGGTATAGGAATGTTTATCGTCATTGTCGGTTTTCTGTTGATGGTAGGTCCTAATTCGACAGACGCGTCTTTCGAGCCCGATATATTCAGTGTCCGTCGTACGAAGGTGGCGCCAATCGTGTGCCTCTTCGGTTTTGTATCTATGATTTATGCCATCATCCGCAAACCAAAGGATTAAGATTGTATTATGGATTGGATTGAAACCCTTATTGTGGCTATCGTCGAGGGGCTGACGGAATTTCTGCCTGTATCTTCGACTGGTCATATGATTATTGCCCAGAATCTGCTGGGCGTGCCTCAGGGAGACCCCTTTGTGCATGCTTTCACGTTTATCATCCAGTTTGGAGCTATCCTTTCGGTGGTGTGCCTCTATTGGAAGAACTTCTTCCGGTTCGACAATTCTCCGGCGCCTGCCGGCAGTTCGTTCTGGCAGAAACTGAAGCATAAGTACCACTTCTACTGGCTGCTCATCGTCGGTGTGCTGCCTGCCATTGTCATCGGTCTGGCTGCCAAGAAGTCTGGTCTGCTCGACTGGCTGCTCGACAGTGTCGAGGTGGTGGCCATCATGCTGGTAGTGGGTGGTATCTTTATGTTGTACTGCGACAAACTCTTTAACAAAGGCAGCGAAAACAATAAGGTGAATGAGCTTCGTGCATTAAAGATCGGTTTGTTCCAGTGTATCTCGGTCATCCCCGGCGTATCACGTTCGATGGCAACCATCGTGGGTGGCATGGCCCAGGGACTGACGCGCAAGCGCGCTGCAGAGTTCTCTTTCTTCCTGGCCGTACCGACGATGGCTGGTGCAACGCTCCTCGACCTACTCGACCTGATGAAGGAAGACGCGTCGTGGGCTACGCCCCATAATATCACCATGCTCATCTTCGGTTGCGTGGTGGCCTTCGTGGTTGCCCTGTTAGCCATGAAGTGGTTTGTGGGCTACCTGACCAAATACGGCTTTAAGGCCTTTGGTATCTATCGCATCATCGTGGGCAGCATCATTATCATACTGCTGCTGACAGGTCATTCACTAGCAATGGTTGACTAATGGATTTCCAGCAAGGCGCATATATCTATATCAACAAGCCCTACCGGATGACAAGCTTCGGTGCGCTGGCTCATATCCGTTACGTCCTCTCGAAGCGACTGGGCGTCAAGCGGGTGAAGATTGGTCATGCAGGCACCCTTGATCCCTTGGCCACAGGCGTCCTGATACTCTGTACAGGTAAGGCTACCAAACAGATTGAGCGGCTGCAGCTTCATACGAAGGAGTACACCGCCACCCTTCAGCTTGGTGCCACTACGCCCAGCTTCGACTTGGAGCATGCCGTCGACGAGCATTATCCCACCAGTCATATCACCCGCGAACTGATTGAGCAGACGCTTCCGCAGTTTGTTGGTGATATCAAACAGGTGCCGCCAGTCTATTCTGCCTGTATGGTGGCTGGCGACAGGGCTTACGAGTTAGCGCGTAAGGGGCAGGAGGTGGCTCTGGCGCCGAAGGATATCCATATCGACGATATCCAGCTGGTCGATTTCAACCCCGAGACGATGCAGTTGTCCATCCGCGTTGTCTGTGGCAAAGGCACCTATATCCGCTCTTTGGCCCGCGATATCGGCGAGGCTTTGGGTAGCGGTGCTCATCTCACGGCACTTTGCCGCACCCGTGTGGGCGATGTCCGTCTGGAGGACTGTCTCACCTTCGATGATTTCCCCCAGTGGCTCGAACAGAATTTAAATACGTAATCAGAATTATATAGAATGAAATTATCACAGTTTAAGTTTAAGTTACCAGAAGAGCAGGTTGCCCTTGAACCTACTTTCCACCGTGACGAGTGCCGTCTGATGGTCGTTCACCGTAAGAGTGGTCGTATCGAGATGACCCGTAAGGACGAGAATGGCGAGGAACTCAAGGATAAGGAAGGCAATCCTGTCTATCTCGACTTCCGTAATATCATCGACTATTTCGATGAGGACGACACGTTTATCTTCAACGACACCCAGGTGTTCCCCGCCCGTCTTTATGGCACGAAGGAGAAGACCGATGCCAAGATCGAGGTGTTTCTGTTGCGCGAGTTGAATCCCGACCTCCGTCTGTGGGATGTGCTGGTAGAGCCTGCACGTAAGATCCGTATTGGCAATAAACTGTTTTTTGAGGAAGACGGGCCGATGGTGGCTGAGGTCATCGACAATACCACCAGCCGCGGACGTACCCTGCGTTTCCTCTACGACTGTCCTCACGACGAGTTCAAACGCGAGCTCTTCGCCTTGGGTGCAGCCCCCTTGCCGCGCTATATCATCGACCGTCGCCCCGCCACTGAGGAGGATATGGAGAATTTCCAGACGATCTATGCGAAGAAAGAGGGTGCGGTGACCGCTCCGGCCACAGGTCTGCATTTCAGCCGCGAACTGATGAAGCGCATGGAGATCCGAGGCATCAACTTCGCCTTCATCACCCTCCATTGCGGATTGGGCAGTTTCGATCCAATCGAGGTGGAAGACCTCACCAAGCATAAGATGTCATCCGAGCAGATGTTCGTGCCGCGCGAAGCCTGCGAGCTGGTCAATAAGACTAAGGAGGCAGGTCGTCGTGTCTGCTGCGTAGGTGTCAGCACCGCCCGTGCTACGGAGACGGCTGTGGGTACCGACGGACTCCTGAAGGAGTACGAGGGATGGACCAATAAGTTCATGTTCCCGCCTTATGAGTTTGGCCTCTCCAATGCCCTCGTGGCAAACTTCTACCATCCTGAGTCCACGATGATGATGACGCAGTGCTCCTTCGGTGGCTACGACCTGGTCTATGAGGCCTACAAGAAGGCAGTCAAGAACGGGTACAAGTTCGGCTGCTATGGCGATGCCATGCTGATACTCGACGACTGATTTTTTGAGGAGAGAGGAGAGTGGAGAGTGGAGAGAGAATACACAAAGTGTATCTGGGACTCGGGAGTAATCTGGGCGACCGTCGGCAGCTGATAGCCGAAGCCATCCGTCTCGTTGGCGAGCGGGTGGGGGAAGTGCTCCGACAGTCGTCGTTGATAGAGACCGAGCCCTGGGGCTTTCAGTCTGTCAATCGTTTTCTCAATGGTGTCATCCTCTGCGAGACGCGGCGCACCCCCCGAGGGGTGTTGCGCGCCACTCAGCAGATAGAGCGTGAACTGGGGCGCCGCCATAAGGGCGGCACCTATCAAGACCGAACCATCGATATCGACATCCTGCTCTACGACGATCTCCACATCGATGAACCCGATCTCAAGATTCCCCATCCGTTGATGCAGCAGCGCGATTTCGTGATGGTCCCCTTACAAGAAATACAAATGAATGACTAAAACAATATGCAAATGAAAAAGCTAGCCACTCTGATGGTCTTCATCGCCTTCGCGATGAACGCCTTCGCCCAGCACGCTTCCCACTGTGGAAACTGTGAGAACCCTTATAAGAAGTACACGCAGAATCTACCCTTCGCCATGCCCGAATTGAAGGCGCCAGCCATTCCAGACACAAAAGTGTGCCTCAGCGATTTCGGGGCTGATGCTACGGGCAGCAGGCTCTCTACCGAAGCCTTTGCCAAAGCCGTCGAGGCTCTGACGCAGCAGGGCGGCGGTCACCTGATTGTGCCTGCTGGCGTGTGGCTCACGGGACCCATCGTACTGAAGAGTAATATCGACCTCCATCTCGAGATGGGTGCCGTCATCCAGTTTGCCGCTGACGAGTCGCTCTATCCGATCATCAAGACTTCCTTCGAGGGGCTCGACACCCGTCGCTGTCAGTCACCGCTGTCAGCCAACGGCGCTGAGAATATCTCCATCACAGGTCGGGGTGTCATCGACGGCAATGGTCAGTATTGGCGCCCCGTCAAGAAGGCCAAGGTCAGCGAGAGTCATTGGAAACAGCTGCTGGCTGTTCCCGGCAGCGTGGTGATGCCCGGCGACTATTGGGCTCCCACAGCCAGCTATGCCAAGGGACATGAGGGTGCTGACCTTAATGTGCCCACCGCCAAGACCGATGCCGAGTTTGAGGCCATCCACCGTTTCCTCCGCCCAGTCATGATCAGCCTCGTCAGCTGCAAGAACGTGCTGCTCCAGGGCGTCATCTTCCAGAACTCTCCCGCGTGGAATATCCATCCGCTCATGTGTGAGAACATCATCATCGACAATGTGCTGGCCCGTAATCCCAGCTATGCCCAGAACGGCGATGCCCTCGACCTTGAGTCGTGCAAGAATGCGCTGATCCTTAATTCCAAGTTCGATGCAGGCGATGACGGTATCTGCATCAAGAGCGGTAAGGATGCCGATGGCCGCCGTCGCGGTGTGCCCTGTGAGAATGTTGTGGTGAGCGGGTGTACCGTCTTTGCTGGTCACGGCGGTTTCGTCGTAGGATCTGAGATGAGTGGCGGCGTGCGCAATTTCAAGGTGCAGAACTGCCAGTTCCTCGGCACCGATGTCGGCCTGCGCTTCAAGTCTACCCGTGGCCGTGGCGGCATCGTGGAGAACATCTTTATCGACGGCATCTCGATGATGGACATCAAGACCGATGCCATCACCTTCAACATGTATTATGGCGGCAAGTCGGTGGCCGAGATGATTGCCGACGGCGATAAGCCCGATAACACTACGAAGAAGCCTGTCGACGAGACCACGCCCATCTTCCGGAACATCGACATTCAGAACGTCGTCTGCAACGGCGCTGGCCGTGCCATGGAGTTCAACGGCCTTCCCGAAATGCCGATGGACAACATCAATCTGAAGAATATCACGATTATCGCCCGTCAGGATGCCTCATTCACCAACTGCACCAACATCCGCAAGGACAACGTAAAGGTCATCGTGAAATAGCGCGCACTTGAAAACAATAACTGTCATCTGTCAACTGTCAGTATTGCTCTTTTCTCCAGATAGCCTGTCTTTCTGTGATGCCTCACAACTTTTTCAGGCGGGCTATCTGCATTTTTCTCTAAAAAACTTGGAACATAAAGAAATATTCCATATATTTGCACTCTGAAATTATAACTGTCAGCAAGATGAGTACAGAAGCCATTACAGAAAAAATCGCTGAATACTTCAAGACCCAACCCGTTTTGAAAGCATGGCTCTTTGGTTCTTTTGCCCGGGGTGAAGAAACAGAGGATTCTGATGTGGACATACTTGTGGAATACGATAAGAATGCACGTATTTCCCTGCTTACCATCTCGCACATGATGGGTGAATTGGAAAAGAGCACAGGCCGACGCATCGACTTAATAGAAGACGGTTGTCTGCTTCCCTTTGCCATTGAATCAGCAAATCGAGACAAGAAATTAATCTATGAGAGAAGAGATTAGAGATATCGAGCGGTTAAACCACATGCTTGAAGCTATTAATGTGCTGATAAATTATAAGGAGCATCACACGTTGGAAGATGCCAAGTCTGATCCTGTTGTCTATTTCGGTTTGGTGAAGCATGTCGAGATTATTGGTGAGGCCGTCTATAAGTTGACTCATGAATTCCGTGATACTCATTCCGAATTGAACTGGGCAGACATAGAACGTATGCGCCACGTCTTGGTACATGGTTACTATAAGATTCGCCCAGACCAACTATGGGAGACCATTGTTACGGACATTCCAGAAATAAAACCGATAATTGAGCAGTTGATTCTGCAGGAGAATCAGATATAGTTGATGGCTCTGCAAACTGCTTCATAATAAACCCCAAGTAATTGAGATAGAAATGGGCATTTTGCTTGTTGTGTCTGTCTTTTACCACCTTGATTCTCATCTTTCCTTTTATATCTATGCCCTCTTCACTGACATAGCCAAAAGAGTCGCAGTTCAAGAATCCAATAACCATATCGCTATATTCGTCTAATTGACACCATGACAAGTCTTGGAGGCAAGGTTGTTGATCGTCGATACCATAACGCGTTCCTAACACATCTATCATAAGTACAATAGCAATATATAACCTGCTGACTAACGCTTTTAGTTTACATACCGCATCATTCTTAATGGCTTCATTATCGAAATAAATATAAATTACTTTTACACCACTCTTGGCGTACGAACAGCATTGCTCGCAAATATCATCAATAGACAAATGCTCGTTTGGGTACAAATAAACTGGCGCTGTTTGCACTTTCTTTTTGTTTTCATCCATCCATTGTTTCCATTCATGCGGTTCACCAAGCATTTCATATTCGAGCATCCGATTAGGTAGCGTACTACAGCGATAACATAATAGTCTGCGAGCGATAATCTCTGGAGTTTCCCTTGTGCAAAAGTATGCAGAGGGGATGTCATTATCAACAGCCTGATAACTCATAATACGAATGGCTGCATTCATTTTGTCATCACCAGGATATCCCAACAATGTAACAAGTTCACCCATCCCAAAGCCTTCAATCTGCTTGTCTAATTCAGCAATGCCCGTTGCAATGATGTCTTTGCCAGTAGTCTCACGATATCCGCCCATCACTTTACTTATATGAGTATTTTCTATTTCCATAGGCTTTAAAAAGGCAAATCACCTCCGTCATCACCATTCTCTTGAAATGGGAAAGATTCACTATTTGGATAGAATGGTAAATCATCTTTCGCAGGCTGTATTGGCTGTGGAATCTGCTGCCCTCGTATCACATTATATGCCCTAAAGTCATTATACCATTTACCGTTATACTCTCTGGCATCAATATCAAACAGGACTGTCAGATCCTCTCCGTTTTGAATATTCATCTGCTTAATTCTATCCTCTCCAAACACCGTAAATGCACAATGCCTTGGGTACTGTCCTGGCACCTCTATCACATACTCCTGCATCATCCACGGATTGCCCGTCTTCGATGACGACCCACTCTTTGCCTCTTGCACGACAATTATTTTTCCTGTTAGTTCCATAATAACATTAATAGTTATCTTAATTCAATCGTACTTTCTTTCTTTACAAAGAACTCCTCCTGATAGAATTTGTATACCTTATTATATCTTTCCGACAAGAACTTACATGCTTTCCAAGAGTTCTTTTCTCCCAAAAGCATTGCCTTCTCAATAGCAAAAGTCATGTTGAATGTTCCTTCGTTTTTATCTATTTCGCTGACAAAACAAGCCTCAGCTAACAAATCTGTTTTTTCTTTTACCCTTATAGCAAATAATGGTTTCGCATCTTTTTTTTTGTCATATTCATCATAAAATATGATGGTCTGACTTTCTATTGCTTCAGTCACTCTGAATGAGTATAAATCACAATAGAATCTTTCCAGATTGGTTACAATGTGACTTACACCTTTTTCCGTTTTGATGATCATTGCACCATGAAGACCTTTTATTACAACACTATTGTCCCAATCTTTTCCAGCATAGTAGCCAAGAACTTTTTCGTTTTGGTTAACCTCAATCAGAAATACTCTGCGACTATAATTCTTCCTAATCATACATTTATACTTTTGTTCAAAATGAATGTTTCTGCTGCAAAAGTACAAATAAAAATCAAGCCTTGCAAGCGATTTCCGTTTGCAAGGCTTGTAAATTTCAAAATAAATTATTCTCTGTTTTCCCTCAACAGGAATTCCTTCATCTTCTCCTTGCTGGGCAATTGAAGTTCATATTGTGCAACAAATAATTGTGGATCGATGAAGGGTGACAAGTATTCCACCATTTCCTGTCCATACTCTGTGCAGAGAAGCAGACCTACAGGCGGATTGTCGTCAGGTTGCATATAGTTCTTGCGATAATACTCTATGTACATATTCATCTGAGCGACATCCGCATAATCCAGGCGATGCCCTTTCAAGTCCACGATACAATGACACTTCAATATTCTGTGGTAAAACACCAAGTCTGCCTTGTAGTAGCGATCATCGATAAGCAATTTCTTCTGCCGTGCCTCCAAGCAGAAGCCCATACCCAGCTCTAACAAGAACTCTTCCAGATGGTCAATGAGACTCTGCTCCAACACATCCTCCTCGATCGTGTTTCTTGCTGCGAGTCCTAAGAATTCGAACACATAATGCGATTTCAGTTCACCTCTGAAAGTAGGTTTCTCTGCTTTGTCATTGACTTTGCCTGCCAACAGTTCTGGTTTTTTGCTCCAACCGCTACGTTCATAGTAATTGCTGTCTATCTGCCGCTGAAGTTCTCGCACACTCCATGGTCCACGCATGGCTTCGATGGCATAAAATGCTCGTTTCTGAGGGTCATTCAAGTGTATCAACTGCGCTATATGTGTGAAAGATAATCTATTAAATACCATATCAGGAGCAGCCATCACATTCCCATTTGCCGCTTTAATAGCAAATCCATCCTCAGAAACAATATCTGATTGTAATCCATCAGAAAGGCTAATCAGTGATTGGCTTTTTATAAGTCTCTGATTTCCTTGCTGTTGAAAAAGGCTAATCAGTGATTGGCTTTTTTGAGTCTTATGCTGTAAATAGTCTGCTATAGGTCGTGCTATCTCAGGATAATAAAGATAGAATTGCCTATAATTCTTCAGACTGGCAAGGCTGAAGCTTTTGTCATCTAATTGTTCAGCCAAACGTTTTAGCAGTTTATCGCCATACTTTGCACGATCCTTTCCGTGCTGTTCATATTCTACAATATAAAAGCCTGTCAGCCATGCACGTGTGGTGACATTCCGATTGATGACCAATCGAGCGTCTTGTTGCAGAACATCACTTGTGTTCTGTATACGTCTGACCAAAGAGTCAAAATCCTCACTCATCTGTAGTTCCTGTTTGTCTGTTGCCATATTGCGTTTGCAAAATTAATCAATAATCAGTTCTTCCTACCTATATGGTAATGAAAATTAGGAAATGCAAAAAAACAATCCAAATAGTTCCATAATCCAATCGGCAAAATATATTAATCTACCAAACAACTTATGCCCAAATCTTCCAGTTCACCGCCACATTTAGGACAAATCACTTCAGGTTTCCAACCTGTAATATCTTGACTTTTGCATTTAGGACAGCTCATATCCAACTCATCTTCATTCCCAAACTCAAAAGTACGACAAAAAGCATTTTTACAATTATTGCAGATGAAATAAGCAATTCCACCATCCATCAGAATATCAGCCCCCTCTGATGGTGCTTCAATCTCCCAGCCACATTTCTTGCATTTGTATAAATTCAGTTCTGCCACCTCGTTATTCTCCCATAAACTCAAAATCATCACCACCTTTGTAATCACCATACATCCCATCAGTCATTGCATCCCAAGTGTTACGTTCCCAATTTTCGTAATCGCTGTGTGGTTTACAATTCAACTGATAAAGATCATGGTTTATAAAATAGAGTTTCTTTTGCAAACCTGTTTCATCCTTGTAAACATAGGAATCCTCACCTAAATACACCTTGTCATATTCTACAGGCAAGATGATTGCTCCATCAGCTCTTATCACTCCCCAATGGTTTCCTTTCCTAACTCTAAAAGCTTTATACCTACTACAATAATCCCATATATAGTCATAATTACCATATTCTATAATAAAGCGATCTTCCTCTAGATCATAAAGAGCATGCATGTTAAATCCTTTTTCCAAAATAAGGTACTTGCTGTCTAATAATCTTACAGGCTTTCCCTTCCCATCCAAATTAATAGAAGTAGTCTTTCCAAAATAATCCACAATATTCCAGCTATTATCGCTTTTTGCGACTATTTTGGATTCCTTGTCGTAGAAAAAACCTACAACAGACGTAAACAATGCAGAAATAACGATATCGCCATTATCATTTAGGAAACCTGTCTTATTGTTAAAATGAACAGGAAATAAATGAGAGTTCTTTGTTTTTTCTTTTAATTGCAATGATGAATTAAAAGGTAAGGGTACATAAGAATTTTTCTCTATAAACCTATTGGCAAATTGAGGCATTTTGTTCTTAAAATGATTAGTAGATCCATTAGGAATCACAATATTCACTATTGCGCTATACGCAAAAGCATCTTGATGGACTTTATTAACATCACCCGTGAATTCCACCTCTTGTAATCTGCCACAACAAGCAAAAGCTTTATCAGATATCTCTTCTATTTCATTTGGAATAACAATCTTCTCAATCATCATATTCTTATAAAATGCATAAGCATTTATTGATTTGACAATTGGATTTATATTGAATTTCTCTCCACATATTGTAGTTAATACCTTATCGATTCTAATTATAGGATTATTGGTATTTGGAAAATGTCGAATGAGAGAATATTTTTCCATACTTAATATTTCTGCCAATCTATCTCCTGTACATCCGTCTGGGTTAAATTTATTTTCCATTTCAACCATGATATTCGTATCACTTTCTATCAAATGATAAAGGGAACCATCTGAAAAAATAAAATCATTGTTAACACAGATAATTTCCGTTGTACCATTCTTTTGAATGTCATATCCGATTGTCTTAACAATGGGTAATACAATGTTTAAGCGTAATTGCTTACTAAGGAAGAATAGTTCGTTAGCTTCTACGACATTCGAATTATCTATATTGCAGTATGCATAATATCCCACATAATTTGTGGCGACCTCGCGATATGACATAATGTTTTCTATTGACCTTAACCAGTCGTTGTCACTAGAATTAATTATTGAATTAACAACCGATTTGTCTAAAACGACTGTAGCTTTATCTGGAAACTCGACAAAATAAGATACTACACCATCATCCTCTGAATGGCGTAGAGCAGGTGTACCATGAACAGATTTCAATGCATTCATTGGAAATGGACCATGTTCCCATCTGCAGACTACATCATAATTGATATTAATATATTCCATCTATTATCATTCATTAATCATTATTCCAATATCCTTCCAGTATTGTTCCCAAATTAATTAAAAATGTGATTACTAAGTCGTCCATCGGATTCTTTCTCTATCAGCACAAACAGTATATATTTCGCCTTTACTTCCCAATGGGGAAAAGGCTTTTATGGATTCTTCATAATCTAAAAGGGTATCCTTGATTGCTTTTGCTATTCGAGAGATTTTTTCATTTGCCGAATTCTTGGTGGGGTCTGTAAGATCATTTATGCTCTTATCAAGCGAACTACGATTGGAAAGGCGACGATACCACGAGAGTAATTCCTCGCGATAATCGATGAGGTGTTTGAGCGGGAAGCCCTCTGGATGATTGAGAAAAACAAAGTAGAGAGCCTTGGGCAAGGCTGGCATTTTGACTTCTGCTATTGGTGTTCCGTCATCGTATTTCAGGAAAATACTATATTTCTCATCAATCTCCATAATGACCTCTCTTGCCTTTATCTTTGCCTGATAGGCATTACGTTCCTCCACATCGGTAGGTACCAGTCTGTTGTCCTCAGGATACCAAGGATTTGGCTTCTGACCGTTGGCCCCAACTGTTTTAGGCGATTCTCCTTTGTAGCAGAATTTGCCGTCAAGCTCTGGTGCGTGATACTCTATGGCAATATGCTTGGGGCGTTCCTCATAAGGAAGTTGGAGCAGGGCCTCGCATGATTCGATGTTACTAAGCAGGTTTGTGGCATCTTTATCTTTCAATAGTTTAATATACTTCTCTTTCTGCTTCATCGCATGGCCCATGGTATAGAGAGCCGAGTGACAGCAATTTGCCTCGATGAACATCACACCATAATTCATAAAGGCATAGAAACTATGAAACTCCTTAATAGCACGTCGATAGAAATAAGCAGCCTTCTCATAATCGATAGATGACATTGTACCATACTGATAGGAAATAGCGGCAAGCAACATACCTATCTCGCAACCTTTCTCTGCACCTTTCTCTATCCACTCCCAGCCATCAGTAACATAGCCTTTTCTACACATCATCTGACCATAACCCACCATACACTCAGGACTACCACCCATTGCTCCAAGTCTGTAACGGAATATGCTTTCATCAGGATCTTTAGCAAGTGCTGCTTGCAGCGAATAGGCTCCATTCATTCCAAAAACTTCTGCCAAGTAAACCAAGTCTTCAATCAGAATCTGGCATACCAACTCATTTCCATCTTTGCGAAACCATTTAGGGTCAAAAGGATCCAGATGCTCTATTGCACCAGGGAAATCTTCGTAAGCTTCTGTACCAATCTGTCCGTCAGGGTCTAGTATCTCCTTTTCGATAGGTGTCTGGTCTATCGGATAAAACCAAGTGATAAAACTTGGTCCTAATCTATAAAAGGTATATATAACGTCTTGGCCTTTAGCATTCATGTGTGCAAATATACACACTATTTTTGATAAGAACAAGTTTTTACTCAAAAAACTATCATTTGCAAGGCTTGTTAATCATGGAAATAATCTTATATTTGCCACATTAGTTAAACATCCATCCAAAATGTTAGCAATACCACAATTAGTTTCTATAGAAGGGTGTAGCCTAATGCGCACTTTTCTATGGAGTGCCACACAAATATGTTAGTCTGCTTTCTGATGAGCAAACTCGGTAGACATTAGGATTTTGTTTCTCTGAATTGTTATTTCACAATAGGGAATTATCAGAATGAGCCTATTTGATGATTATGAATTACCTTTGCGCCCAGATAAAACAATAACTAAACAGACATTGAAGTTATATCAATTGAACGCAGTAAGTGCCCGCCTCCCGGCGAGCACTTACTGTTTACTAACAAACAAAACAACATTATGAAAAACGAAACTAACTCTATCTAAATTAATGCATGAATCTTTATTTTCTGATGCAAAGGTAAGGCGATTTTCGGCTCAAGCCAAGAAATCATGCAAGTTCTCTATCGACTTGTTGCGACGGGGTGGGGGATATGCGACAGAGTAGAGACACAAGACAAATTCGTGTCGTATAAAAGCGAAACGATGCAGAAATTTTTTATTGCGGTCGAAAATTTCGACCACAAAATGTCTATGGAGTGCTGAACCAGCCTATACTCCACATTAACGTCTTTTTCAATATTTCCCGAAAACATTTGGAACTTTCAGAAATTCTTCATATATTTGCAATCGATAAACGATGATTAGCTTATGAGCGAAGAAATCAAAGACAAAAAAATGCACGGCGATAATGCCAAAGAACCAGTAGGAGCGGCTATTGCCGAATACAATGATGTGATGCTGCTGGAGGACAATCCTTCAGATACTCCTTTGGGTAAGTATGGTTTCTATACTGACGACCCGTTGGAATTTGAGAAGCGTGTCGCATCATTTGAAGCAGATCTTGACGAAGTAGACGCTGGCATAGACGATCCCAATAAGTGGATCCAGGTTGATGATTTCATGGCAGCCATGAGAAAGGAGCACGCGTGGCTGTAGTAAAGTGGAAGACTCCAGCCTACCGTCTGTTCAATGAGTATGTGGAATCTGCTCTGTTAGAATACGGTAAGAAGACCGCTGAGCGTTGGTTGTCTGATGCGGCCACTATTTATGATCGCCTTCAGAAATTTCCAGAATCCTATTCGCCAGAGCCTCTTTTGAGAGACCGAAAACGTTTATATAGAAGTTGTCGGATGATGGGTGGTCGTTTTAGATTAGTATACTATTACAACCCACATACTGATATTGTTCGAATCGTAGACATCTGGGATACTCGGATGAATCCCGAAACCCTGA
>Ga0247611_10001644_pt1 | contig 39352 bp, 28 predicted proteins | sample 177DNAGHGhighgp2_FD_192422 | JGI IMG/M metagenome (GOLD analysis project Ga0247611, IMG submission 192422) | Sheep rumen microbial communities from Palmerston North, Manawatu-Wanganui, New Zealand - 1770 DNA GHGhigh gp2 | ecosystem: Host-associated > Mammals > Digestive system > Stomach > Rumen... | reverse complement strand
TCTGTGCGATAAACGTATCGCCATAACGCACTAACAGCGTATAAAGATAAGGGGTCTCTGCCGTCCACTTATGAGGATTCGACACTTTCATCTCCAAGCCCTTCGTTGATGCCACCTCACGGCCATCAGCATCCAGCAGAGAGAGATGTGCCTCCGCATGACCGACAGTGGCCAACTGAACCGTCAACACACCATCCTGATAGTTATTCACCAAGTCAGGAGTGATGCGGATATCCTGGATATGATTATCTTTGTCTTGTGCATAGAGATAACAAGAGCGCCCTACCCCACTCAGACGCCAGAAATCCTGATCTTCATCGTAAGAACCGTCGCACCACCGGAAAGTCTGGAAAGCTATCAAGTTCTCGCCAGAATGAATATAAGGTGTCACATCAAACTCGGCAGCCACCTTGGAGTCTTCTGCATAGCCCACATAATGACCATTGACCCAGAGATAGATACAAGAGGTGACAGAACCGAAATGAGCTATCACCTGCTTGCCATTCCAACTGGAGGGGATAGAAATCTTGCGACGATACGTTCCCACATGATTATCCTTTACGGGAACCTCAGGCGGATTGTTCTCGAAATGACCACGCCAGGCAAAACCAATGTTCACATATTCCGGCTGTCCGTAGCCGTTGAGTTCCCATATCCCAGGTACAGGCATCGTAGCCCAGGCATGGTCGTCAAAATCAATATCAAAACACCCGACAGGCCGTTTGTCGGCATGGTCCACCCAAATAAAGCGCCATGTCCCATCGAGTGACAAATAATTGGCAGAACTTTTCTTATCACCGGCAAGGGCAAGTGCTTCGGACTCATAACCGAAAAAGTCAGTATGGGGGGTAAAACGATTGACTTCGTTTACCTGTAAATCATGCCACTCAGTCATGGTAGGCTGCTGGGCATAGGCTGTAAGCGCAAAGGCGCTGAAAGATAATGCGAGAAATAACTTGTTCATAGGTTGATAGGTTTTTAGAGAAAAAGCGCCACTGCAAGAGGTATTGCAGCGGCGCCTTTATGAGGGTTTAGAATTTACTTTTCTTCAAGAGCAGGCTCCTCTGCGAAATCGAGGACGTTCTTCTTGTTAGCCTGCATCCGCTCGTACTCCTCCTTCGAGCCGACGATGATCTTCTCGAACTCACGGAGACCCGTACCGGCAGGAATCAGGTGACCGGCAATCACGTTCTCCTTCATACCCTCAAGGGTGTCGACCTTACCACGGATGGCTGCCTCGTTGAGCACCTTCGTCGTCTCCTGGAAGGAAGCGGCAGACATGAAGGACTTGGTCTGAAGGGCTGCACGGGTGATACCCTGCAGGATCTGCGTGGAGGTGGCAGGAACGGCATCACGCACCTGGACAATCCTCAGGTCGCGGCGCTTCAGCATGGAGTTCTCGTCACGCAGCTTACGGGCGGTGACAATCTGACCCTTCTGCAGGTTCTCGGAGTCACCGGCGTCGATGACCACCTTCTTACCCCAGATACGGTCGTTCTCCTCTGCGAAGTCGAGCTTGTCGACAATCTCCTGCTCGAGGAAGGAGGTGTCACCGGGCTCGTTGATCTGCACCTTACGCATCATCTGACGGACGATAATCTCGAAGTGCTTATCGTTGATCTTCACACCCTGCAGACGGTATACGTCCTGTACCTCGTTGACGATGTACTCCTGTACTGCCGTGGGACCCTTGATGGCAAGGATGTCGGCGGGAGTGATGACACCGTCAGAGAGTGGTGTACCGGCACGGACGGCATCGTGCTCCTGTACCAGGATCTGCTTGGACAGGGATACAAGATACTTACGCTGCTCACCCGTCTTGGAGGTGACGATAATCTCACGGTTACCACGCTTTACCTTACCCATGGTCACCTCACCGTCGATCTCAGAGACGATGGCAGGGTTGGACGGGTTACGTGCCTCGAACAACTCGGTGACACGTGGCAGACCACCGGTGATATCACCACCCTTGGCTGCGGCACGTGGAATCTTCACGAGGGTCTCACCGGTCTTCACGGTCTGACCATCCTCAACGACGACGTGTCCACCCACAGGGAAGTTATAGATACCGATGACCTCACCATCGGCTCCGATGACGTCGCAGGTAGGAACCTTTGACTTGTCTTTCGACTCGGTGACGATCTTCTCGGTCAGACCGGTGGTATCATCGGTCTCAGCACGGAAGGTGATACCCTCGATGACATCATGGAACTTCAAGGTACCGGCATATTCTGTGACGATAACGGCATTGAACGGATCCCACTGGGCTACCTTATCACCCTTCTTCACGGTATCGCCTGACTTGAAGTACAGGGAAGAACCGTAAGGCACGTTCACCGTAGAGAGCACAATCTTGGTATTGGGATCCACAAAGCGTGCCTCACCCAGACGGCTGACAACCATCTCGCACTCACGACCGTCCTCATCGAATGGGACAGTACGTACCTCCTCCAGCTCTAATACAGAGTCGTTCTTTGCCACGATACTTGCGTTGGCAGCAGCATTGGCGGCAACACCACCAGCGTGGAACGTACGAAGTGTCAGCTGTGTACCCGGCTCACCGATAGCCTGTGCGGCGATGACACCGACAGCCTCACCCTTCTGTACCATACGCCGGGTGGCAAGGTTACGTCCGTAACACTTCATGCAGACACCATGCTTCGACTCACAGGTGAGTACGGAACGGATCTCGACACTCTCAATAGGAGAGTCCTCGATAGCCTGTGCGATAGGCTCGGTAATCTCCTCACCAGCGGCAACGATCAGCTCGCCGGTAGAGGGATGGATAATATCATGTACGGAAACACGACCAAGGATACGCTCATAAAGGGTAGAGATGGTCTCATCGCCATTCTTCAGGGCGGTGCATACCAAGCCACGGAGCGTTCCACAGTCCTCCTCATTGATAATCACGTCGTGTGACACGTCAACCAGACGACGGGTCAGGTATCCTGCGTCTGCCGTCTTCATGGCGGTATCGGCAAGACCCTTACGGGCACCGTGAGTAGAGATGAAGTACTCCAGCACGGACATACCCTCCTTGAAGTTCGACAGGATGGGGTTCTCAATGATCTGCGCACCCTCGGCACCGGCTTTCTGAGGCTTTGCCATCAGACCACGCATACCGGAGAGCTGACGGATCTGGTCCTTACTACCACGGGCACCAGAGTCAAGCATCATGAATACGGCATTGAAGCCCTGGTCTGCCTCGGTCATCTCCTTCATCAGGACATTACCCAAGTCATTGTTAATATGTGTCCAGGTATCGATGACCTGATTATAACGCTCGTTATCGGTGATGAATCCCATGTTATAGTTCTCAGTAATCTGACGAACCTCCTCGTTACCTTTCTCTACCAGTGCCTTCTTGGACTCCGGAATGATGATGTCGTCGAGGTTGAAGGACAGACCTGCCTCGTATGCCATGCGGTAACCGAGGTTCTTGATACCATCGAGGAACTCACAAGCCTCAGCGAAGCCCACATTCTTGATCACGTCGGCGATGATGTCACGAAGACTCTTCTTAGAGATGATACGGTTGACATAGCCTACCTCCTTCGGGATGATGCCATTGACGATGACACGACCGACAGAGGTCTCCACCATGTGCTTCACGGGCTCGCCATCCACGATATCGTCCACCATCACCTTCACCTGGGCGTGCAGGTCGCACTTGCCCTCGTTATGGGCGATGATAGCCTCCTCAGGACCATAGAACGTGAGTCCCTCACCCTTGGCACCGGGACGGATCTTAGAGATATAATAGAGTCCAAGCACCATATCCTGTGAAGGAACGGTGATAGGAGCGCCATTGGCAGGATTCAGGATGTTATGACTCTGAAGCATCAGGATCTGTGCCTCCAGGATAGCCTCATTGCTCAACGGGAGGTGGACAGCCATCTGGTCACCATCGAAGTCAGCGTTGAACGCCGTACATGCCAATGGGTGCAGCTGGATTGCCTTACCCTCAATCAGCTTGGGCTGGAATGCCTGGATACCCAGACGGTGCAGCGTCGGTGCACGGTTGAGCAATACAGGATGTCCCTTCATCACATTCTCGAGGATATCCCAGATAACCGGCTCACGACGGTCGACAATCTTCTTTGCCGACTTCACCGTCTTCACGATGCCACGCTCGATGAGCTTACGGATGATGAACGGCTTGTAGAGCTCGGCAGCCATCAGCTTGGGAAGACCGCACTCACCCATCTTCAACTCCGGACCGACAACGATAACGGAACGGGCAGAGTAGTCAACACGCTTACCCAGCAAGTTCTGACGGAAACGTCCCTGCTTACCTTTCAGGGAGTCAGAGAGTGACTTCAACGGACGGTTGCTCTCACTCTTGACGGCAGAAGACTTACGGCTGTTGTCGAAGAGAGAGTCGACAGCCTCCTGCAACATACGCTTCTCGTTGCGGAGAATCACCTCAGGAGCCTTGATCTCCATCAGTCTCTTCAGACGGTTGTTACGGATGATGACACGACGGTAGAGGTCGTTCAGGTCAGAGGTAGCGAAACGACCGCCATCCAGTGGAACCAACGGACGCAACTCCGGCGGAGTCACAGGGATGATCTTCATAATCATCCACTCGGGACGGTTGATGCCCTTCTCGACACTGGAACGGAATGCCTCGACCACCTGCAGGCGCTTCAACGCCTCGTTCTTACGCTGCATGGACGAGTCACTATTGGCACGGTCACGCAACTCATAAGACAGAGAGTCAAGGTCAAGACGGAGCAAGAGGTCATAGATTGCCTCAGCACCCATCTTGGCAATGAACTTATTAGGATCGCTGTCGTCAAGATAGTCGTTCTCGGCAGGTATCTTATTATCGAGGATATCATTGTACTCCTCCTCAGACAGCAGGTCATACATGTTAGAGCCGATAGCATCATTACCCTCAGCATCCTTCTTTCCTGCCATGATTCCTGGCTGGATAACGACATAACGCTCATAATAGATAATGGCATCGAGCTTCTTGGTAGGAAGACCGAGCAGGTAACCTATCTTGTTGGGAAGGCTGCGGAAATACCAGATATGAGCCACAGGAACCACAAGCTCAATATGACCTGTACGCTCACGACGAACCTTCTTCTCTGTTACCTCTACACCACAGCGGTCACATACAATACCTTTGTAACGGATACGCTTGTATTTGCCACAGGCGCACTCATAGTCCTTGGTAGGACCGAAGATGCGCTCGCAGAACAAACCGTCGCGCTCGGGCTTGTACGTACGGTAGTTGATGGTCTCAGGCTTGGTCACCTCGCCACAGGAGTTCTCAAGGATCTCCTCGGGAGAGGCAAGACCGATAGTAATCTTGGTGAAATTACTCTTTATCTTTGTATCTTTCTTGAAAGCCATATTATCAATTTTTCAATTTTTCAACTTCTCAATTCTCTATTAGTCCATCTTGATACTGAGACCAAGACCCTTCAACTCATGCAACAGTACGTTGAGTGACTCCGGAATACCTGGAGTTGGCATGGGCTCTCCCTTCACGATAGCCTCATAAGCCTTCGAACGACCAACGACATCGTCAGACTTGATGGTCAGGATCTCTTGCAGTACATGGCTGGCACCAAATGCCTCAAGAGCCCAGACCTCCATCTCTCCGAAACGCTGCCCACCAAACTGTGCCTTACCACCAAGTGGCTGCTGGGTAATCAGGCTGTACGGACCAATAGAACGGGCATGCATCTTGTCCTCTACCATGTGGCCAAGCTTCAGGAAGTAGGTAATACCTACCGTTGCCGGCTGGTCAAACTGCTCACCTGTCTCGCCATCATACAGATGGGTAGAACAGAGGCGGGGAAGTCCTGCCTTATCTGTCCACTCGGCAAGGTCCTCCAGTTTAGCACCATCGAAGATAGGCGTAGCGAACTTCACACCAAGACGCTTACCGGCAGCACCGAGGATAGCCTCGAAAATCTGACCGAGGTTCATACGAGAAGGCACACCCAGCGGGTTGAGTACCAGGTCTACAGGACGACCGTCCTCCAGGAATGGCATATCCTCTTGGCGAACCACCTTGGAGACGATACCCTTGTTACCGTGACGACCGGCAAGTTTATCACCTACACCGATCTTACGCTTCTTGGCAACATATACCTTCGCCATCTGCAGGATACCTGAGGGCAGCTCGTCACCAATGGTGATGGCAAACTTCTTACGCTTCATCTCAGCATCGAGCAGCTTAAACTTCTTCATATAATTGATAATCAGCTGGGCGATGAGCTGGTTCTTGTGCTCATCATTGGTCCAATTGCTGATCTGGATATCACCATACTCAAGATTCTTCAGTGCGGCAATAGTAAACTTGCTGCCCTTGGAGATAATCTCGGCACCTGTATAGTCTTTCACACCCTGTGAGGTCTTGCCCTTTGTCAAGGTGGCAAGTTTCTCGACCAGGATATCCTTCAGGTCCTCAATCTTTGCCTCATGCTCCTCGTCAATCTTAGCAAGCAGTATCTTATCCTGCTGCTTGGTAGCACGGGTCTTGGTGGCACGGGTGAAGAGCTTCTTATCGATAATGACACCAGAGAGTGACGGATTGGCTTTGAGGGAAGAGTCCTTCACATCACCTGCCTTGTCACCGAAGATGGCACGGAGCAGCTTCTCCTCCGGAGAGGGATCGCTCTCTCCCTTCGGGGATATCTTACCAATCAGGATGTCACCTGGCTCGACACGGGCACCGACACGGATGACACCGTTCTCGTCGAGGTCCTTAGTGGCTTCCTCGCTGACATTAGGAATATCTGCAGTGAACTCCTCTGCACCACGCTTTGTCTCGCGGACATCCAAAGAATACTCGTCCACATGGACAGAGGTCAGGATATCCTCACGGACGATGCGCTCGTTGAGCACGATAGCATCCTCATAGTTATATCCCTTCCATGGCATGTAGGCAACGAGCAGGTTGCGTCCAAGGGCAAGCTCACCATTCTCCGTAGCATAACCCTCCGTCAGGATATCACCCTTCTTCACACGCTGACCCTTCTCACAGATAGGACGAAGGTCAATCGTCATGTTCTGGTTGGTACGACGGAACTTAGGAATACGATATTCCTTAAGTGCAGGCTCGAAGCTGACAAACTCCTCATCCTCTGTACGGTCATAAAGAATACGGATGGTTGTGGCGTCGATATAGTCAATTACACCGTCACCCTCAGCAGTAATCATCGTACGAGAGTCCTCACAAACCTGCTTCTCAATACCGGTACCTACAATAGGTGCCTCGTTGTGAAGCAGAGGAACTGCCTGACGCATCATGTTCGATCCCATCAGCGCACGGTGAGCGTCATCATGCTCCAGGAACGGAATCAATGAGGCTGCAATAGAGGCAATCTGCTGGGGAGAGACATCTATCAGGTCTACGTCTGAAGGTGGAACAACAGGGAAGTCTGCATCCTGACGGCATTTCACGACGGGACGGATAAACGTTCCATCGTCACGCAGAGGCGCATTACCCTGACCAATCACATGGTCTTCCTCCTCCTCGGCGGTCAGATAGACAATATCATCATTATTGAGGTTGGCAACACCATTCTCCACCTTACGGTAAGGAGTCTCGATGAAGCCAAGTTCGTTAATCTTAGCATATACACAAAGAGAGGAGATCAGACCGATGTTTGGTCCTTCAGGACTCTCAATAGGACAAAGACGACCATAGTGGGTATAGTGTACGTCACGAACCTCGAAACCGGCACGCTCACGAGACAGACCACCAGGACCCAGGGCAGACAAACGACGTTTGTGAGTCACCTCTGCAAGTGGGTTGGTCTGGTCCATGAACTGTGACAACGGATTGGTACCGAAGAACGAGTTAATCACACTGGATATCGTCTTGGCGTTAATCAAATCCGTTGGTGTGAACACCTCATTATCACGAACGTTCATGCGCTCACGGATAGTACGGCTCATACGGGCAAGACCGATAGAGAACTGGTTGCTCAGCTGCTCACCAACGGTACGTACGCGACGGTTAGACAAATGGTCAATATCATCGACAGTAGCCTTGGAGTTCACCAACTGAATCAGATACTTGATAATCTCAATGATATCTTCTTTCGTCAGTACACGAACATCCATCTCTGTATTCAGACCCAGCTTCTTGTTAATACGATAACGACCAACATCACCCAGATCATAACGCTTGTCAGAGAAGAACAAGTTCTGGATGACCTCACGGGCACTGGCATCATCAGCAGGATCTGCATTACGCAACTGACGATAGATATATAATACAGCTTCTTTCTCAGAGTTACTGGGGTCTTTCTGCAAAGTATTGAAGATAATAGAATAATCCTGAGCCACTGTCTCGTCCTTGTGCACCAGAATCGTCTGGGCACCACTCTCCAGGATGTCATCCATATTCTCCTCAGTAATCTCTGTCTCACGCTCCATGATAACCTCGTTACGCTCGATAGAAACTACCTCACCGGTATCCTCATCAACAAAATCCTCATTCCAGCTCTTCAGCACACGGGCTGCCAGCTTACGACCCTGGGCTTTCTTCAAAGCCGTCTTGTTTACCTTTACCTCCTCGGCAAGTTCGAAAATCTCAAGGATGTCCTTATCGTTCTCGTAACCAATAGCACGAAGCAAGGTCGTCACAGGCAACTTCTTCTTACGATCGATATACGCATACATGACATTGTTGATGTCTGTAGCGAACTCAATCCAAGAACCCTTGAACGGGATGATACGGGCACTATAGAGCAGCGTACCGTTGGCATGCACGTTCTGACCGAAGAACACGCCAGGTGAACGGTGCAACTGTGATACTACCACGCGCTCAGCACCATTGATAACAAAAGTACCATTTGAGGTCATATAAGGAATCGGACCCAGGAAAACATCCTGAATCACTGTTCCGAAATCCTCATGATCGGGATCAGTACAATAAAGTTTCAACTTTGCCTTCAAGGGTACACTATAGGTCAGACCACGCTCCAGACATTCGTCAATCGTGTAACGTGGCGGATCAATATAGTAATCCAAGAACTCAAGAACGAAATTATTACGCGTATCGGTGATAGGGAAGTTCTCTGCGAACACCTTATACAAACCGTCATTCTTGCGTTCCTCAGGGGGAGTATCCAACTGCAGGAAGTCTTTGAATGACTTTAATTGCACATCGAGGAAATCCGGAAACGGCATCGGATTCTTGACGCTGCCAAAGTTTACTCTGTTATCAATTACTTTTGAAGCCATAAATTTTGGTTTATATTTACTATAGTCACTATAGCCCCTATAGAAACTATAGTTTTAAAATAAAAAAAACAAGAAAATGGTCGGGAACCCTCTACTGGAGAGCTCCCAACCATATTATTGTTGTTGTGCTTAAATTATTTCAGCTCAACTACGGCACCAGCCTCTTCGATAGCCTTCTTCAGGTTCTCAGCCTCTGCCTTTGCCATACCCTCCTTGATAGTAGCAGGAGCACCATCAACGAGATCCTTAGCTTCCTTCAGACCAAGACCACAAGCCTCCTTAACAGCCTTAACAACCTGGAGCTTGTTAGCGCCTACCTCTTTCAGAACAACGTCGAAAGAAGACTTCTCCTCAGCAGCCTCAGCGGCACCTGCAGCAGCAGGACCAGCAGCAACTGCAACAGCTGCAGCGGCGGGCTCAATTCCATACTCGTCCTTCAGGACTGTAGCTAACTCTTGTACTTCTTTAACTGTCAAGTTTACCAACTCTTCAGCAATAGCTTTAATATCTGCCATTTTATTTGAAATTTTAATGTTTTTAATGTTAATTGTTATACTTCTCGCTTATTTGTTACGCTCAGCGACAGCGTCAAGCAGTCCATGGATCTTACCACCAGCGTTCAAACCTGATACGACAGTCTTGATAGGAGACTGCAGCAAGGCAACAACATCTGCGATAAGTTCGCTCTTGCTCTTGATAGCAACCAGTTCCTCAAGTTTGTCAGCACCTACAAAGAAACCCTCCTCTGCATACGCAGCCTTCAGGGCGGGGATGCCTTCCTTCTTGTATTCCTTGAGCAACTTAGCAGGAACATTTGCCTGATGAGCGAACATCATGGCAGTGTTACCTTTCAAGCAGCCATAAAGTGGTTCGAAGTCAATCTCAGAAGCCTCGAAAGCCTTGTGAAGAAGCTTGTTCTTCACTACGACCATCTTAATCTCATTCTTGAAGCACTTGCGACGAAGATTACTTGTCTGCTCAGCGTTCAGTCCGGTAACGTCTACCAGATAGAAATGAGGATACTCCTTCAGTTTCTCTCCGAGTTCTACAATAATAGTATCTTTTACTTCCTTTTTCATTTTACTAAACTTTTACGGAGTTATTCAACTGATTTAGGATCTACCTTAATACCTGCACTCATCGTGCTTGAGATAAAGATACTCTTAATGTATGTACCCTTGGCAGCGGCAGGTTTCAGCTTAATGATAGTCTGAATAAACTCCTTAGCATTCTCATAAATCTGATCAGCAGTAAAGGTCACCTTACCGATTGACGTGTGCACAATACCTGCCTTGTCAACCTTAAAGTCAATCTTACCCTGCTTTACCTCTTTAACTGCCTTAGCAACGTCCATAGTCACAGTACCACTCTTGGGGTTTGGCATCAGTCCGCGAGGACCGAGGATACGGCCCAAAGGACCGAGCTTACCCATGCAAGAGGGCATTGTAATGATAACATCAACATCAGTCCAACCGCCTTTGATCTTGTTGATATACTCGTCAAGACCAACATAGTCGGCACCTGCTTCCTTAGCAGCAGCTTCCTGGTCGGGAGTACAGAGAGCGAGCACGCGAGTCACCTTACCAGTACCATTCGGAAGTGATACGACACCACGAACCATCTGGTTGGCTTTACGCGGGTCAACGCCCAAGCGTACATCGATATCAAGGGATGCCTCAAACTTTGTGGTGGTGATTTCTTTCACCAGTTCTGCGGCTTCCTTCAAAGAGTATGCTTTCCCTGCTTCAACCTTATCAGCTACCAACTTTTGATTTTTTGTCAGTTTACTCATTTTTCTAATTGAAGTTATTTGTTATTTACCAGGGAAGTCCCCTTTTACAGTGATACCCATACTTCTTGCTGTACCGGCAACCAACTTCATAGCCGACTCCACAGTGAAGCAGTTCAAGTCGCTCATCTTATCCTCAGCGATTGCACGCACCTGTTCCCAGGTAACAGAAGCAACCTTCTTACGGTTAGGCTGAGCAGAGCCGCCCTTAATCTTAGCAGCCTCCATCAGCTGTATTGCTGCGGGAGGAGTCTTGATAACAAAGCTAAAAGACTTATCTGCATAGTAAGTGATAACGACTGGCAATACCTTGCCTGCCTTGTCCTGGGTTCTGGCGTTGAACTCTTTGCAGAATCCCATGATATTAATACCCTTAGAACCAAGAGCAGGTCCTACTGGGGGAGAAGGATTCGCAGCGCCACCTTTAATCTGTAATTTGATTAATCCAGCAACTTCTTTAGCCATTTCTGTAAATAATTAATTTTGATTCTTTATATAAGCCTTGGGAGTGGAAGCCTCCTGCGACCGTATATATAGAACAGGCATACCGTAACTTACACCTTATTCTTTCTCTACTTGCGTGAACGCCAACTCCAAAGGAGTCTTACGTCCGAATATCTTAACCATTACCTTTAACTTGCGCTTCTCAGAGTTGACCTCCTCGATCACTCCGCTGAATCCGCTAAACGGACCGTCAATTACCTTGACAGTCTCGTCAACGCTATATGGTATGCTAATCTCCGTATTCTCCACAGCAGACTCTTCAGCGGTACCTAAGATACGATTGATTTCCGACTGACGCACTACCTGCGGGTTATCCATACCACCTAAGAATCCCAGAACGTTGGGGATAAAACGAAGCATATGTGCTACCTCACCCTGCAAATTGGCCTGCACAAGAACATATCCTGGCAAGAACAATTTTTCCTTGATGACGCGTTTTCCGTTACGGAGCATGGCATACTTCTCTGTAGGAAGCAATACTTCTCCCACATGAGCCTCCAGCACATCGTTGTGTTTTTTAGCAGCATCGATGAACTCCTTGACTTTGCCTTCTTTTCCACTAACGGCACGCAGCACGTACCACTTCATACTAGTCTCAGACATCTATTCTCAACGTTTAGATAGTATATATTGAACTCATGACTGCCTTGAATATAACATCCATCAGCCATACCACTACTGCAATAATAAGAGAAGCCGAAAGAACAAGTACTGCACTCTGGGTCAGTTCTTTTCGAGTCGGCCAAGTTGTCTTATGCGCAAGTTCTTCATAACATGCCTTGCAATAATTGAAAAATGTCTTTACGATATTCATGTCTTTATCTTTTTAGCACGGGAAGGAGGACTCGAACCCACGACCCTCGGTTTTGGAGACCGATGCTCTACCAACTGAGCTATTCCCGTAAGTAAGCCCCCACCCTTGAGCGGGGGCTTGTTTATTGACTTCTTATTAGGAACTTTAGCGACTATAGGAAACTATAGGAACTATTCCTAACAAGTTAATTAGTCTTCATAAACCTCTGTGATCTGACCAGAACCTACCGTACGACCACCCTCACGGATAGCGAAGCGGAGACCTGGGTTCAGGGCTACAGCGTAGATCAACTCAACGGTAATCTCTACGTTATCACCAGGCATTACCATCTCAACGCCAGCAGGCAGAGTGATCTCACCGGTGCAGTCCATTGTACGGAGATAGAACTGAGGACGATACTTGTTTCCGAATGGAGTGTGACGTCCACCCTCTTCCTTCTTCAGTACATAGATAGAAGCCTTGAACTTCTTGAAAGGTTTGATCTGTCCGGGATGGCAGAGAACCATACCACGCTTGATCTCGTTCTTATCGATACCACGGAGCAGCAGACCAACGTTATCACCAGCCTGACCCTCGTCAAGGATCTTACGGAACATCTCAACGCCAGTAACAACAGACTTCTTATCCTCACCGAGACCGAGCAGCTCAACCTCGTCACCTACGTGGATAACACCAGTCTCGATACGACCAGTAGCAACAGTACCACGACCAGTGATAGAGAATACGTCCTCAACAGGCATCAAGAAAGGTTTGTCGGTAGCGCGAGGAGGCTCCTGAATCCATGTGTCACAAGTATCCATCAGCTCCATAACCTTCTTCTCCCACTTCTCAACACCGTTCAGTGCACCGAGGGCAGAACCGCGGATGATAGGAGTATCTTCCTCGAACTCATACTGAGCGAGAATCTCCTGAACCTCCATCTCAACGAGCTCCAGCATCTCCTCATCATCAACCATATCGCACTTGTTCAGGAATACAACCAGACGGGGAACGTTTACCTGACGAGCGAGCAGGACGTGCTCACGAGTCTGAGGCATAGGACCATCAGTAGCAGCAACAACAAGGATTGCACCATCCATCTGAGCAGCACCAGTTACCATGTTCTTCACATAGTCGGCGTGTCCTGGGCAGTCAACGTGAGCGTAGTGACGCTTAGCGGTCTCGTACTCAACGTGAGCGGTGTTAATAGTGATACCACGCTCCTTCTCCTCGGGAGCATTATCAATCTGGTCGAAAGACTTAACCTCAGAAAGACCCTGCTTAGCCAGTACGGTTGTGATAGCAGCAGTCAGAGTTGTCTTACCATGGTCAACGTGACCGATAGTACCAATGTTTACGTGCGGTTTGGTGCGCACAAAATTCTCTTTAGCCATAGCTTTTCTTTGTTATAATTTATAAATGAATGATCGATTTAAATCCACATTTCTTTAAAGAGCTGTTACCGAGACTTGAACTCGGGACCTCTTCCTTACCAAGGAAGTGCTCTACCACTGAGCTATAACAGCGAGGTTAGAGCGGAAAACGGGGCTCAAACCCGCGACCCCCAGCTTGGAAGGCTAGTGCTCTATCAACTGAGCTATTTCCGCAAAGTAACTTCCTTTTTCCGGAAGTGGGTGGTGATGGATTCGAACCACCGAAGTCGAAAGACAACAGATTTACAGTCTGCCCCATTTGGCCGCTCTGGAAACCACCCTCAATATTTCTCTTTGCTCTTTTGGCGAGCCTCTCTTGATGATTGACTTCGTCTATCCTCCAGGCTCTTTCGAGCCTTCAAAACGATTGACTTCGTCTATCCTCCAGGCTCTTTCGAGCCTCTTGTCGGATTCGAACCAACGACCCCGAGATTACAAATCACGTGCTCTGGCCAACTGAGCTAAAGAGGCTTCACTAAGCATCCGCTCTCCGTTCGGGTTGCGAATGTCGGAAAGCGGATGCAAAGGTAGGCATTATTTTCGAATTACCAAAACTTTTCTGCGTTTTTTTTATCTATTACGCATTTTTTCCTTAAATTTCTGCAGTTGCACCTTCATGGAGTCCACACAAAGGTCCGTACTTTCCTCAAAAGTATCACTGGTTTTCTCCACGAACAGAGTAGAGCCCGGGACCGTAACTGTTAAGCTCACCTCCTTATTCTGTGCGGTGGCAGGTTTTACCACCTTACATTGTACATCCACCTTCTGAATATCCTCAAAGGTTTTCTCCAACTTGGCGACCTTCTTGTCGATGAACGCCTGTAACTTCTCAGTAGCGTCAAAATGAATTGACTGAATCTTAATTTCCATAGTTACCTCCTATTTTTATAAGGTTATACTAAGCCCTTGGATGGGCATTCTTATATACTTTCTTTAGCTGTTCAAACGTAGTATGGGTATATATCTCCGTCGTTGCCACACTCTTGTGCCCCAGCAGTTTACGCACACTCTCCAGTCCCGCTCCATTATTCAGCATGGCAGTGGCAAAGGAGTGCCGCAGCACGTGAGGTGACTTCTTCTTCATGGTAGTGACTTGCGAAAGGCTCTTTCTCACCACGCTGGACACGAGGCTACGCGACACCCTGGCACCTTCCTCCGAGGTAAACAACGCCTCGGTTGGTCCGCCTACCGTCTGGTCCCGCAATGCGATATACTCCCGGAGAGCCGCCTCCAGCTCCTCGCCAAAGGGTATGATCCTTTGCTTGTTGCGTTTTCCTGTCACCTTCAGCTGATGCGAGAAGAAGTCCACGTCCAGTGTATTCAGTCCTACGAGTTCTGCCAGACGGATACCTGTGCTATAGAACAACAATACTATTGTACGCGCACGCGTACCTTTATAATTATGCTCCCACATCTGAGGCATGTCAAAGAGACGATCCATCTCACTCTCCCGAACAAACTGCGGCAAAGGTTTTTGCTTCTTAGGACCCTTCACCAGATGGGAAGGGTCACGTTTCACCAGTCCACGTGACAAGGCAAAACGGAAAAAAGAACGCACGGCACTCAGGTAAAAGTTTACCGATGATGCCATGTCGCCTTTATCCATCAAACTCTCCATCCAGTCACGGATGACATCCGAGTCTACCGACTCCCATGAGAGCTGACTATCTCTATGTTTGAAGTATGCTTCGAAATCCCTAAGACTCGCCTCATAGTTTTCCACGGTGAGGCTTGAACGATTCCGTTCATACTTGAGGTAGTCTAAGAATTTATCAATCATATCCATCCGTTGCTTCTTTCAAACAAATCGCCCTATCACGATTTCGGCAACGAATTTACGAAAAAATCTTCAAACCACCAAATAAATTCGCTACTTTTTTATTCTTCGGTAGCGCGCAGCTTCTGTACGTAAATAGCGTGTTCCATCTTGAGGCGCTTCAGTACAGAGGGCTTGTCAAACTGCTGACGACGACGAAGCTCTTTCACTACGCCTGTCTTCTCAAACTTTCTCTTGAACTTCTTGAGGGCCTTCTCGATGTTCTCGCCTTCTTTTACTGGTACAATAATCATCTTGTTTTTTGCTTTTATTTTTATGTTAAACTTCTGTTTTGCAATTAAGCGGGTGCAAAATTACAACTTTTTTATGAAACCACCAAGTTTTTATCCTTTTTTTATTAAAAGAGGTACTTAATCGGATTTTTCCCACCATCATCATTATTGGTCAGGTTAGTGGAGCACAGGCTTCGCGGAGCCAGTCGGTCTCTGAGGGCGAGAGATGGGGCGAGAGGATATCGAAGACACGCTGGTGATACTGGTTGAGCCAGTCAATCTCCTCCTGAAGCATCATCTCACGGACAATCGGCGCCTTGTCGACAGGACAGAGCGTGAGCGTCTCGAACTGCAGGAAGCGTCCGCACTCGGTCTCTTCGGCAGGAACGATCAGCAGGGTGTTCTCTGTACGGACACCGAAGCGTCCCTCCAGATAGACACCGGGCTCGTCGGTGACGGTCATCCCCGCATGCAGTCTGGCGGGTCGCCATTCCATGCGGATCTGGTGAGGACCCTCATGCACGCTCAGGTAACTCCCCACCCCATGACCGGTACCATGCAGGTAGTTATACCCTGCTTTCCACAGGTCTTTCCTTGCCACCGCATCGAGTTGCGTACCACTGGCACCCTCCGGGAACCGGAGCAGTTGCAGTTGGATATGTCCTTTCAGCACCAGGGTATACACCCTGCGCTGCTCCTCTGTCAGCGGACCGAGGGCGATGGTACGGGTGATGTCCGTCGTACCGTCCTGATACTGCGCCCCGCTGTCCAGCAGGAGGAGTCCTTTGGGCTGCAACACCGCGTCAGTCTCGGGTGTCGCCTCGTAATGCACGATGGCACCATGCGCCTCATAGCCGGCGATGGTGTCGAAGGAAAGACCGCGGTAGAGGGGCTGCTCAGCACGTAACGCCTCCAGCTTGTCGGCTACGGATATCTCTGTCAGCGTCTGTTTCCCGATACTTTCATCGAGCCATTTCAGGAATTTGACCATTGCGATGCCGTCACGCAGCATCGCAGACCTAAAACCCAGGCGTTCCCTTTCATTCTTGACGGCTTTCATCGCCGCGATGGGTGAGGTGCCCCGCACGATGTTCCTCGTCACCTTCTGGTACAGCGTATAGCACACCTCATCGGGGTCTATCAGTATGTTATATTCGAAATAGTCCTGCAGTCCTTTCCCCACTTCCGCATAGTCGGCAACCTCCACGCCCTGCTCTTTCAGGTAACGCAGCACCTCGCCGTCCACCTTCTCCTTATTAACATATAAGGTTGCCTTGTTGGAGGCGATGAGCAGGTACGACACGAAGACAGGATTGCAATGCACGTCCGACCCACGGAGGTTCAGCGTCCAGGCGATATCGTCCAGTGCCGCCACCAGCATCCCATCGGCATGCTGCTCGTGCAGTGCCTTGCGGATGCGTGACAGCTTCGACCTCACGTCCTCACCAGCCAGCTCCATCGGCTGTATCTCCACAGGGTTCCGGGGAACCTGCGGACGGTTTCTCCATATCCTCGCCAACGGGTCGAAGTTGGTACGCACGGTGATACCGCCCTTTTGTCGCAAGGCTTCTTTCATCTCCTCCACGACAGCGACCGTGTTCACCATCCCGTCCATACCTATTTCAGTTGAGCGTTGAGCGTTGAGCGTTGAGAGTTCTGAGGCGATCCATTCGGCGATAGTAGGGGTACCAGCCATCTTGAGCCGCATCAGCTGGAACTCCGTTCCCTTGAGCTGCTCTGCTGCCTGTATGAAATAGCGGGAGTCGGTCCATAGTGCCGCACTCTGCAGCGTCACCACAGCCGTCCCTGCCGACCCCGTGAAACCGCTGATCCACTCACGTCCCTTCCAATGGTCCGCCGTATACTCGCTGTTATGGGGGTCTGTCGTGGGAAAGACGAAGGCGCTCAGGTGTTCCCTGCGCAACTCCTCCCGCAACAGTTCCAGTCGTTCTGCTATCGTATTCATCGTATCAACAACAATTCGTCAGTGGGTTGTCACAAATCCACTCTGCCTCTATCCATCCCTCATGCTTGCCGTCAGAGGTCTTCACCTTCACCCAGTCGCCCTTCATGCCGACGGGATGCAACTGCATCTCCTCCTTAAACGAGAAAACGACCTTTGAGCCAGCATCGGGTGACTGGCGCAGACTGAGTGTCTGTCCGCCATAGTTACGGGTATCGAAGCCCACGACAGACCAGTGCAGCCAATAGCCCGTCGCTGAGTAAGCGAGGGGTATCTCCTTCGCACCCTCCGCATCCTCCGGCAGTCCCTCCAGTTGCCACCAGCCGTTGGTATAGTTTTTCAGTGTCACCATCACTATCTGCTTAGTGCTGATTTTCCCGATCACCTCACCCTTCGGCTTATTCCTCACATTGGTAAACGGACCCTTCGTGTCGGTGACATACGCACCGATGGTCTGTGCAGACACCGTCATCACACAGAGTGTTAAGGTCATAAAAAAGAATAGTCTCTTCATAGTCTCATTATTTAGTTCACCATGCAAAGATACTGCAAAATTTCGATTAAACGAAGAGAATGCAAGTTTATTTGCATACTTGAGTGTGAGATGTTCTTTCAAGGTGCCGTTTCCTCGGGTCGAAGGTGCCGCCTTCGATGGGCGAAGGTGCCGCTTCCTCGGGTCGGAGGTGCCGCCTCCGAACGACGAAGGTGCCGCCTCCGTAGGGAGAAGGCGGCACCTCCGACCATCCCCTTAAAAGATGTTAATGGTGTAAGATTTTCGAGACTATTTGCAAAACGGAGTTAGCAAAGGACGGTGTTTTCAGAATTAATAACATATTAAATAAGGTGAAGATGAATCGATTTCGTATTTTTTTGCTAACTTTGCAACCACGAAAAAAGAACAAACATTTATACAAGTAAAACTATGGCATTTTTAACAAACGACAAATTGACCATCGTCGGCGCAGCCGGTATGATTGGTTCTAACATGGCACAGACCGCCCTGATGATGGGTCTGACAAGTGAGATCTGTCTCTATGACGTATTCTCTCCAGAGGGTGTAGCCGAGGAGATGCGCCAGAGTGGTTTCGACGATGTGAACATCGTAGCCACCACCGATGCTGAGGAGGCTTTCAAGAACGCTAAGTACATCATCTCTTCCGGTGGTGCTCCCCGTAAGGCCGGTATGACCCGTGAGGACCTGCTCGCCGGCAACTGTAAGATTGCCGAGGAGCTGGGACAGAACATCAAGAAGTACTGCCCTGACGTGAAGCACGTAGTCATCATCTTCAACCCCGCCGACCTGACTGGTCTGGTAACCCTGCTGTACTCTGGTCTGAAACCCGGACAGGTCACCACACTGGCTGGTCTGGACACTACCCGTCTGCAGTCTGCCCTCGCCAAGAAGTTTGGCGTGAAGCAGTGTGAGATCACTGGTTGCGCTACCTACGGTGGACACGGTGAGCAGATGGCAGTCTTCGGCAGCCATGTAGAGATCAAGGGTCGCAAACTGACCGACATCATCGGCACTGCTGAGTTCCCCGCTGAGGAGTGGGAGCAGATGAAGGTGGACGTAACGAAGGGCGGTGCCAAGATCATCGAGCTTCGCGGACGCAGCTCTTTCCAGAGCCCTGCCTACCTCTCTGTTGAGATGATCCGTGCCGCCATGGGTGGTGAGCCTTTCCGCTTCCCCGTTGGTACTTACGTGAAGACTGACAAGTACGACCACATCATGATGGCTATGAAGACCACCATGACCAGTGAGGGTGCTAAGTTTGAGGTTCCACAGGGTACTGCTGAGGAGAATGCCAAGCTTGACCAGAGCTACGAGCACCTCTGCAAGATGCGTGACGAGCTGGTAACGCTGAACATCGTTCCCCCCATCGCTGAGTGGAATAAGATTAACCCGAACCTGTAATGAAAAGATAAAAGCAAATGGCTTTGATCAAATCATACCGCGGTCTCGCTCCCAAATGGGGGCGAGACTGCTATTTTAGTGAGAACGCCACTATCGTCGGTGATGTGACGATGGGTGACGAGTGTTCTGTGTGGTTCAACGCGGTGGTACGTGGCGACGTGGCACCTATCACCATCGGCAACTGCACCAATGTGCAGGACGGCTCCTGTGTCCATGTGACCCATGAGACAGGTCCCACGCATATCGGCAACTATGTGACCATCGGACATAACGTCACCGTGCATGCCTGCACCATCCACGACCATGCCCTGATAGGCATGGGTGCCACCCTGCTCGACGGCTGTGAGATTGGCGAGGGAGCCATCGTCGCCGCAGGGGCGCTGGTCTTGCAGAACACCAAGATTCCCGCAGGGGAGATATGGGGTGGCGTACCTGCCAAGTACATCAAGCCCACACGTCCCGGTCAGACCGACAATGCGGAGCATTACGTGGCATACTCGAAGTTCTATATGGACGAGAACCCCGAATGCCGCTTTACTGGTGGGAAATAGTCGCTACGATATATTCCGAGCGTGTTCCGATGCGGAACTTACCGCCCCATATACCGATTCCTGATGATACATAATAATGAGTGTTGCCCCTTTGGTGTTTGCCAAAGGCACACTCATAGATGTTTTCCGTAATCCATGAGATAGGCCATACCTGCCCGTGATGGGTATGTCCGCTGAACTGGAAGTCTATCCTCTGACGCTCTGCCTGCTCCAGGTGATAGGGCTGATGGTCAAGGAGGATGGTGTAGAGGTGAGAGGTGAGAGGTGAGAGGTGAGAGTTGCTCTCCGCCATGATTTTCCCCAACGACTTGCGGTGCTGGTTGGTACGGTCGTCACGCCCGATGATGCAGAGGTCTTGGAAGACAGCACAAGAGTCACGAAGCAGACGGATGCCAGCCTGCTCGTAAAACCGCTGGGCATCAGGCTCGCCACTGTAGTACTCATGGTTGCCCAGGCACGCATAGACAGGAGCGTTCAGCCGGCGGAACTCCTCATACATCCTCTCCTCTTTCAAGGGACGTATGCTCATATCAATGATGTCACCCGCTATCAGAATGGCATCGGCATGCTCCCCGTTGATCATCTCCACCCAGCGGTGCAGCTCCTCCCGGCGGTTATGGTAACCTAAGTGCAGGTCACTCAGCATGACGACCTTCAAAGGTTTTGCCAGGGGTTTCTCCGTGGTAAGGTGAATCTCCTCACGGTACTTGTGCTTGTAATGGAAATAGCCATAGGTGAAGAGAGCCGTCATCAGCACGACGATACCGATGACTGTCATCCAGTTATTATATAATAAGGTACGGGGAATCAGTCTGACGAGTCTTCCAAGGTCGAGGACAAGGAAGAGCATGAAGAGATACAGCAGGATGATCAGACTCGAGTTCGCCACCTGATAGCAGGTGACGGCTAAGGACATCGGCATACCATCGGTAGCGCGTGAGAAATTAGCGAATGTCAACAGGAAGCACCCCACCATCACCGCGATAACGAGTGATTTCCACACAGCGGACAAGGGCAGCAGGCACCAGACGTGCCAGCCGATATAGCCCAGAGCCAGCAGGGGCATCCCCATAAACAGCAACATCCACATAGTCTATAATTTTACGTCTGCAAGTATCTTCCTGGTGGCACCGGTCATCTGCTCCACATAAGCACCCGCCTTCCTGCCAGCCTCAGCAATGGCAGCGTCACTGCCGATGAACTGCCGCATGACAGCGTCGAAGGCGGCAGCATCCTTAATCTCAAAACCTCCGCCACAAGCCTTCAGCCCCTGTGCCTCCTGGAACCGCTGGTTGTTAGGACCGAAGATCACCGGCATGTTCCATACCGCCGCCTCCAGGGTGTTATGGATACCGACACCGAAGCCGCCACCAATATAGGCGACATCACCATAATGGTAGATGCTGGAGAGCAAGCCGAAGCAGTCGATGATGAGGACATCAGCCTCAGACAGGTCAGTATGCTCTGTGAGCCCGGTATAGCGAACCACCTTGCGTCCCTCCAGTTTACTGATAATCTGCTGCAGGTGATCCTCCCCTATCACATGGGGTGCGAGAATCATCTTCCAGTCAGGATGGGCATTCATATAAGGGATGAAGATATCCTCGTCAGGCTGCCAACTGCTGCCAGCAATAAAGACCTTATGCCCACTGACGAAGTTCTCGACAACAGGCAGTCTCTTCGCTGCCTCCTTGATCTGCAGCACACGGTCGAAGCGGGTGTCACCGACAATCGTGACATCATGGATACCTATCTTGGCAAGCAGGTCCTTGCTGACCTCGTTCTGCACATAGAAATGGGTGAAGCACTTCAGCACATGCGCATACTGCCGACCGTACCACTTGAAGAATATCTGGTCGGGACGGAAGATGCTGCTGACACTATAGACGGGCACGCCACGGTGCTTGAGGATATGCAGGTAGTTATACCAGAACTCGTATTTGATGAAGAACGCCATCACCGGATGGATGGTCCGCAGGAAACGGCGGGCATTAGTGATGGTATCCAGGGGAAGGTAGCAGATGATATCCGCTCCCTCATAATTCTTACGGACCTCATAACCGGAGGGAGAGAAGAACGTGAGGAGGATCTTGTACTCCGGATGCTCCTTGCGCAGCTGTTCCATCAGGGGACGACCCTGCTCGAACTCACCCAAGGAGGCGGCATGAAACCACACATACTTTGCCTGAGGATCTATCTTCTCCCTCAGGATACGGATGGCGTCACGCTCACCGCGCCACATCTTCCGCGCCTTCTCGCTGAAGCGGCTGACGATGGCGACACCTATCAGGTAGAGATATATTCCGAGGTTATACATGCTTAGCCCAGTATTTCAATGGCACGTCTCATTCGCTGAATGGTCTCTTCCTTACCCAGGAATGCAGAGATATCGAACATACCCGGTCCCTTGCCCTCGCCGACCAGTGTCAGACGCCAGGCGTTCATGATGTTGCCGAGCTTGTATTCCTTCTGCTCTATCCACTGATGGACGATCTGCTCCTGGTTCTCCAGAGAGAAGTCATCAATACCCTCCAGCACACCTATCAGCTCTGTCAGCTGCTGTGCGGAGTCTTCCTTCCAGCGTTTCTTCACCGTCTTCTCGTCATACGCCTCAGGTGCCTCGAAGAAGAACGAGCAGAGAGGCCACAGCTCCTTGACAAAGGACACACGGTCTTTCATCATGGCGACAACCTGCAGGATGCGCTCGGAGGAGTCCTTCACCCCATGCTCACGGCAGATCGGCTCAAACAAGGAGGCAATCTCCTCTGCCGACTTCTTCAGGATATACTCGTGGTTAAACCATATTCCTTTGTCGTAGGCGAATTTGGCTCCTGCCTTCGAGCATTTCGAGATGTCAAACAAGGGTACCAGCTCCTCCAAGGTGAACAGCTCCTGCTCAGTGCCGGGGTTCCATCCCAACAGCGCCAGGAAGTTGATGACTGCCTCGGGGAAATAGCCGTCCTCACGATAGCCGCGTGAGATCTCGCCGGTCTTGGGGTCTTTCCACTGCAAGGGGAAGACGGGGAATCCCAGACGGTCACCGTCACGCTTCGACAGCTTACCCTTTCCGTCGGGCTTCAACAGCAAAGGAAGATGGGCGAACTGCGGCATGGTGTCCTCCCAGCCGAAGGCACGGTAGAGCATCACATGCAGGGGGGCTGAGGGCAGCCACTCCTCACCACGGATGACATGGGAGATCTCCATCAGGTGGTCGTCCACGATATTGGCAAGATGATAGGTGGGCAACTCGTCGGCACTCTTATACAGCACCTTGTCGTCTACGATATCACTCTTCACACGCACCTCACCACGGATCAGGTCATGGACGAGGATCTCCTCACCGGGCTCCACCTTGAAGCGGACCACATACTGCTGACCGTCAGCAATCATCCTGTCGACCTCCTCCTTCGGAAGGGTCAGCGAGTTACGCATCTGCTGGCGGGTATGGCAGTCGTACTGGAAGTTCTGCACCTCAGCGCGCTTTGCCTCCAGCTCCTGCGGGGTGTCGAAGGCGATATATGCCTTCCCGGCATCCAGCAACTGCTGCACATACTTCTTGTAGATGTCACGGCGCTCACTCTGACGATAGGGACCTTTGTCGCCACCGAAGGAGACACCCTCGTCAAACTGAATACCCAGCCACTTGAAAGACTCGATGATATATTCCTCTGCACCCGGCACGAAACGGTTGGAGTCCGTATCCTCGATACGGAACACCAGGTCACCGCCATGCTGACGGGCAAACAAATAATTATACAATGCTGTACGTACTCCTCCAATATGCAGAGCACCTGTAGGACTTGGGGCAAAACGCACCCTTACTCTTCTATCTGCCATATACTTATTTATAAAATTGGTGCAAAATTACACATTTTTTTTGATATATGAGACATTTTCCTTAGTATTTCAGAGCGACTTCGCATTTTTTTCCGTACCTTTGAGACAAGTCTCGAAGATACTCACGTTCAAAAAAACTCAAGATTCTCTTGGTTTTTTGCTCACTTAATCGTACCTTTGCGCATAGAATGAATACGAACTTTAACTTCAAAGAGGAACAGACTTGGCGCAACTACGTGATGCGCGCCGTCTTGATTATCCTGTCTATCGGACTGATAGTATGGGCTATGCCCCATGATAACCGCAGTTATTTCCACATAGAGAAAGGGAAGCCATGGAAATATGCCGACTTCACCGCACCTTTCGACTTCCCCGTGTATAAGTCTGACGAGGCTATCAGCGCCGAGAAAGACAGTCTGATGAAAGCATACGAGCCCTATTACCAGTTCAACGAGGGGAAAGGTGCCCAGATGGTGGAGAAGTTCAAGAAGGATTATGCGGAAGGCATCCCCGGACTGGGTGAAGAGTACATCACCATCATTTCCAACCGTCTTCACAGCCTTTACCAGCAGGGCATCATGTCGCCATCTGACTACTCGGAGCTGCGCACTGACACGGCAAAGATGATCAGGGTGGTGAGCGGAAAACAGGCAAACAGCATTTCCATCATGGAGGTGTATTCGTCAAAGACGGCATATGAGCAGCTTTTCCGTGACGAGATGCTGGCTCTTCAGCGGCCTATCCTCCAGAAATGCAACCTCAACGACTACATCACTCCCAACCTGATCTATGACAAGGAACGCAGCGAGAGCAGCATCAACGACCTGATGTCAAGTATCGCCCTGGCGACAGGTGTCGTGCAGAAGGGACAGAAGATCGTGGGCAGGGGCGAGATAGTGACTGACAGGACCTACCGCACCATGGAGTCGTTTATGAAGGAGAACGAGCGGCTCCATGAGGATAACACGCAGAACCAGTTTGCCTTGCTAGGGCAGATCATCTATGTGTCAATCCTTATCCTCTGCTTCACCCTCTACCTCAGTCTGTACCGCAAGGACTATCTCGTCAAGTCGAGGAAGACCATGATGGCGTATGCGCTGATCACCATCTTCTCCATCCTGACCGCCTTGTTCATGAGGAACACCTTTATCCACGTGTATATCCTGCCATATGCCATGGTACCCATCTTCATCCGTGTGTTCATGGACTCACGAACGGCTTTCATGTCACTGATCACCATGGTACTTATCTGTGCTGTCATGCTCACTCACTCCTTCGAGTTCGTCGTCGTGGAGACCATCGGTGGCTTGGTGGCAATCACCTCACTACGGGAACTGTCACAACGGTCGCAGTTGTTCAAGACGGCAATCTTCATCTCCTTAGCCATGATGGCAGTGAACCTCGCCTTTGACTGGATGCGTGCCGACTCGCTGTCGTCCATCGACTACAGCACCTATAACTTCCTGATCATCAACGGCATCGCATTGCTGTTCGCTTACCCGCTCCTCTATCTGATAGAGAAGACGTTTGGCTTCACCAGTGATATCACACTCATCGAACTGTCGAACACCAATAATGCGCTGCTGCGACAGATGAGCGAGATTGCACCGGGAACCTTCAACCACTCTATCCAGGTTGCCAACCTGGCTGGTGAGATTGCCAATAAGATAGGGGCAGAGGCGCAACTGGTACGTACCGGTGCCCTCTATCATGATATCGGCAAACTGACGAACCCGATATACTTCACGGAGAACCAGTCGGGTATCAACCCGCATGAGATGCTGAGCGAGATAGAGAGCGCACAGATGATTATCAGTCATGTGACGGAGGGACAGAAGATGGCAGACAAATACAACCTGCCCAAGGAGATCCGCGACTTCATCTCGACTCACCATGGACAGGGCAAGGCGAAGTTCTTCTATATCAAGTATCATAACGAGCATCCCGACGACCCCGTCGATGACTTGCTGTTCACCTACCCCGGTCCTAACCCGTTCACTCGTGAGCAGGCTATCCTGATGATGGCGGACACCGTGGAGGCGGCTTCCCGCTCACTGCAAGAGTATACTGAACAGAATATCCGTGACCTCGTCAACCGACTGATTGACACCCAGGTCAGCGAGGGTTACTTCCGTGAGTGCCCCATCACTTTCCGTGATATCCAGTATGCCAAGACGGTACTCATCGAGAAGCTGAAGACGATGTATCATACCCGCATCAGCTATCCTTCAGAAAAATAGACCAGCCGCATTGCGCATTTCGTGTCGTTTTGTGCATCGTTTTTGTGCACAAAATGCACACTTTGTGCAAGAAACGTGCAATATTTAGTTAATAAACCTTAATCTGTGTGCGTTTACAGCGCAAGCTATAAACAATTATTATACCTTTGCAGCCGGTTTATGAAAAATTTGTTTAAACGTAATTGAGAAAGAAAATGAGAAAAGGTTTAATAGCATTAGTTGTTTTCATGATGACTATTGAGACCGCTTGGGCTGGCGGTATCCTCACCAACACGAACCAAAGCGTATTATTCTTGAAGAACCCCGCACGTGACGCTGCCATCGGACTGGATGGTGTCTATAGCAACCCTGCCGGTGTTGCCTTCATGCCTGAGGGATTCCATGTTGCCTTCAACTGGCAGTATGCCCACCAGACACGTACCGTCACCTCTGACAGTCCGCTGTATCAGTTAGGTAAGAAGAACAATGGTAACTCAAAGAAGATCTTCGAAGGTGTCGCTGATGCTCCCATGATTCCTTCCCTGCAGTTTGCATGGAACAAGGGTAACTGGAGTGTTCAGGCGAATCTCTCCATCCCCGGCGGTGGCGGTTCCTGTGAGTTTGCTGACGGACTGGGTTCTTTCGAGCGTGTCGTTGGTGGCATCGCTTCTATGCTGGCTCCGCTTGGCGCACAGGGTTACGACATGGACGGATATATGAAAGGCCGCCAGTACTATTTCGGCGTACAGGTGGGTGCCGCCTATAAGATAAACCCCAACCTCTCTGTATATGGTGGTCTGCGCCTGCTGTACGGTGATGCCACCTATAAGGCTAAGATCAGTAATATCCAGGTGAAGACAGAGGCTGGCTATGTGGATTTCGCCGACTTCATGACTTACTCCGCTACGACTGTCAATAACGGACTTGACATGGTGAATGCGGGTATCGCACAGTATCAGGCTATGGGTGTCGAACCACCTGCCGAGCTGCTGATGCAGCAGGCACAGCTGGAGGGTACCAAGGAGAGCCTCACCCAGTTGCAGAAATACGCACAGGGTGTCAACCTGCTCTGTAACCAGGACGGTCTGGGTGTCGCTCCCGTCATCGGTGTCGACTGGAAGTTCAAGAACTTCAACTTCGCCGCTAAGTATGAGTTCAAGACCCAGCTCCGCATGAAGAACGAGTCGACCGTCAACGAGGCAAGTGCCATCGACGCTGTCAACAAATACAGAGACGGCGAGAAGGTCAATGAGGACATGCCTGCCCTGCTGACTATCGGTGCACAGTGGAAACCCATCGACGCTGTCAGCCTCAACCTGGGATGGCACCACTATTTCGACAAGGATGCCAGCTGGTATAACAACTCACAAGACTTGCTGAAGCATAACACCAACGAGTTCCTTGCTGGTGTGGAGTGGGACATTACCGACAAGCTGAATGTCTCCTGCGGTGGACAGCTCACCCGCTATGGACTGACCGACGACTACATGAACGACATCTCATTCGTGGTCAACAGCTACAGCATCGGTCTTGGTGCCAGCTATAAAGTAGCTGAGAAGGTCACCCTCTCAGCCGCCTACTTCCAGACCAACTACAGCAATTACGAAAAGACCGTCACAGAGAACCTTCCTTATAAGGACACCTACACCCGCACCAACCGTGTACTGGGCTTAGGCGTACAGGTAGACTTCTAAAGAGCTACAGCGGATCTACGTCGTAGTAGATCTGCAGTGAACTATATCGCTTGTCCGTGAGCATCTGACTCTGAGCCATGAGCAGATACTCACGGACTTTTTTCATGTCGATGCCGTTCTCCAGTTTCAATACGAGTTTGCGGATATTCTGCGACTTCACCTTGGCGACAGCAGGTTTGTCGGGTCCAAGGACACGCCCCGGGAACCACTGGCGGAGACGGGAGCCCAGCTCGATACTCGCCGTGTTCACCACATCGTCATAGCGGTGCTTGAGATAGACATACACCAGATGATAATATGGTGGATAGTGGAATGCCTGCCGCTCAGCGATCAGGTCTTTATAAAGAGCCGCATAGTCGTTGCGCACCACCTGCTGGATGACGGGCACGTCCTTGCTCTTGGTCTGCAGGATGACGAGTCCCCGTTTCCCTTTGCGTCCGGCACGCCCACTGACCTGCGCCATCATCATGAACGCATGCTCGTAGGCGCGGAAGTCGGGGTAGTTCAGCATCGAGTCGGCATTGAGGATACCCACCACACTGACCTTGTCGAAGTCGAGACCCTTGGAGATCATCTGCGTTCCGATGAGGATATTGGTACGACCAGCCCCGAAGTCGGTGATGATACGCTCATAGGCATTACGGGTACGTGTCGTGTCGAGATCCATACGAGCCACCCGTGCCTCCGGGAACACCTCACGCACCTGCTCCTCTATCTTCTCCGTGCCGAAACCACGTGTCTTCAACTCCGTAGAACCGCAACAGGGGCACTCGGTGGGGACACGGTAGGTATATCCGCAATAGTGACACGTCAACTGGTTCATCTGCCGGTGGTAGGTCAGTGACACGTCACAATGCTGGCAATGGGGCACCCACCCGCACTGCTTACACTCTATCAATGGGGCAAAGCCACGGCGGTTCTGGAAGAGGATAGCCTGCTCGCCACGCTCCAAAGCCTCACGTACCTTATTTAATAATAAAGGAGAGAATGGTCCTGCCATCATCTTGCGATGCTGCAGGTCTGCGATGTCCACGACCTGTATCTCAGGCAGCTCGATACCCTGATAGCGCTCCTTCAGCTCCACCAGCCCGTACTTCTCCGTCTTCGCATTATGATAGCTCTCCAGCGAAGGCGTTGCCGTACCTAACAGGGTACGTGCCTTGTACATCTGTGCCAACACGATGGCGACACTGCGGGCATGATAGCGGGGAGCGGCGTCTTGCTGCTTGTAACTCGTCTCATGCTCCTCGTCGACGATGACAAGTCCCAACCGCTGGAAAGGCAGCAACACCGCAGAGCGGGCTCCCAATATCACGTCATAGGGGTTCTGAGAGAGTTGTTTCTGCCATATCTCCACCCGTTCCGCATCAGAATACTTGGAATGGTAGATGCCCAGCCGGTTGCCGAACACCCGTTGCAGCCGTTGCATCATCTGCACCGTCAGGGCAATCTCCGGCAAGAGGTAGAGCACCTGTTCCTTACGCTCCAGCGCCTGCCGGATGAGATGGATGTATATCTCCGTCTTACCGCTGCTCGTCACGCCATGCAAGAGGGTGACGGGTTTCTTCATCATCGACAGCAGGACCTGGTTATAGGCTTCCTGCTGGGCGGTATTCAGCTGCTTGATCAGTTCCGGGTGATACGCTCCCCCATGATTCAGCCGACCCACCTCCACCTCATAGGTCTCCAGCATCCCCCGTTTCTCCAACTGCTGTAACGTGGTGGCGGAGGCATGACTGGCGTTGAGCAGTTCCTCACGCGTAATCTCCGAAATATCTCCACCCTGCTGCCCATTCCTCATTTCTAATTTCTCATTACTCATTTCCTCCACCTGGTCCCAACCAGAGAGTTCCAGATAGGCAATGAAAGCCTCCAACTGCTTGGGGGCTCGTCCCAGGATATTCAGGGCGACATGCAGTGCTGCCTCGTTCTGGTAGGCACGGGTGAGACGGATATACGTCTCCGTCTTGGGACGGTAACCGTCTTCCGCCTTCAGACCGGCAGGCAACGCTGCCTTATAGACATCACCGATGGGTGACAGGTAATAGTCGGCAATCCACTGCCATAGCCGCAACTGCTGGGGGGTAACGATAGGCTCGGCATCCATCACCTGACTGATCTCCTTCACCTCATATCCCTGGGGCTTCTCATCATGCAGCCGTGCTACGATACCCAGATAGGTCTTGTTACGCCCGAAAGGTACCAGCACACGCACCCCCACCTGCGCCCCCGACTGCATCGAGACAGGTATTGCATAAGTAAACGTACCTTGCAATGGTAAGGGTAATATCAGGTCAGCGTAACTCATCCCGTCTTTAAAAAGAAAAGCATCTTCACATACGCAAAGATGCCCCTCTATATTTGATTAAGTAGTTTCCAACGATTAGAAATAATAGCCGAGACCCAACTGCCAGGAGTTGAACTTCATCTTGCCGGTAGTCCCGTCTTCCAATACGACCTCACCAGCCTTACTCAACTGGAAGTTGTAGTTAGCGGTAATCTGCAACTTGCTGAATACAGTGGCACCAATACCCACATTACCACTGATGTTACTGCTCTTAAGCGACCAACCTTTAACATCCTCAACAATAGAATTCAAATCCTTGCTCTTGTCTCCGATGTTAAACCCAAACTGTGGACCGACGAAGGCAAACACATTCACCACGCTGCTCAGACCGATGCCATAGCGCACGTTGATAGGAATCTGAATAGACTGTGCCTTGATGGTCTGGTCTGTACCCTTAATCTTCGCATTACGCTGATCGTAAAGGGCAGAGCCGTCGATGCTCAAGCCTACAACAGGAAGGGTAAACTTCACCGTAGGTCCTACATAGAAACCGGATTTATTGGAGATAGCACTATTCACACCGTCAGCTGACAGACTTGTCAGGTTCAATCCACCTTTCAGACCAAACTTCACTTGTGCCTGGGCAGGCGTTGCAAAGGCAATGCAAGTAATAGCAACGATTGTCAATATCTTTTTCATAATACTACTGTTTTATTATCCTGCCGCAAAGATAAACAATTTCAGCGACATCTCCAAACTATTTAACATTTTTCTTTTAGTGACGCTGGCGACGTACGGTGATACGTGCCTTTGAGGAAGAACCACCTTCAGAGGAACTCTTGCTTTTCTTGCTCTTCACCGTGCGGGTGCGGCTGCGACGACCGCTCTTGCCCTTCTTGGCAACCTTCTCGTTCTCCGGCTGTATCTTGGCAATAGAGTCAAGGGAGTCACGCTGCGGGGTATGTCCGAACATGCTACGCTCGAAGAGTTGAAGCTCTTTCTCGATCTTCAGCTGTTCCTTCTTCGCTGTCGAGTCTGCCTGTGCGGGGTTGAAGTCACCGAACTGCGGTTTGGACACGCTCTGTCCCATGCGGTTGCCTGCCTTGTATATCTTACCCTTGTAGCTGTTCATCGTGAAATAGTCCTCCAGGGTCATCGTGGCGGCATTGTTGAGATTCGATGCCTGCACGCTCTGACGACTCAGGAAAGGCTCCAGGTCGGTATACTTCACCCAGAACAGGGGGTATTTGGCTGCCTCACCGCCAAAGTCGTCCTCACGCATCATGACAGGACAGATAGCCATCACCTTACGGCGGAACTGCGCATTCGCCTGGTCGTAATAGGCGGACTCCTTCAGATAGTACATCCTCACCTCGGCAGAGGGGATGTCACTGTTCTCCACCCGTAACTTATCATCCTTCGTCTCATAGAAGATATGGTAGTTGTCGAGCAACGTCTTCATCGCCACCCTCGACGAGTCGCTGAACGACTCGTTACCGTCAAGGCGGTACTCATAGACGGGAATATAGTTGTTGAGTGCCAACTTGAAGATGTAGGTAAAGAGGTTCATCTGCCTGTCGATGGGCTCCACGGGATAGTAAAGTCCTGCGTTTGCCTCGTCGTTGAGGTTAATCTCACGATACAGGTCACGACGCCACACCACATCCTCCGGCATGTCCAACGAGGTGGGATACATCAGACGGGCACGCTGACTGAGTCCCTGATTCTGGGTGGTCACCTGCTGCTTCTGAGCCTGCTGTTTCTGCTGTTGGCGACGAGCCTTTGGCTGAGCCATGACAGTACCAGCCACCAGCGTTATCATCAAAAAGAACAATACTCTCTTCATATCTTCTCTAAACTCTAAACTCTAAACTTTAAACTCTAAACTCTAAACTACTTCACAATGACTTCCATTGACGCATTCAGCTTACGTGCCGTGCCGTCAGGTCCCGTTGCCGTGACTCTCGAGATATAGAAACGGCGGTTACGCTGCAACTTACGGAAGGTCTCTTTCTGACGGGCAGAGAAACGGGAACCATCGCTGACCATCGGTACGGCATTACCCATGTTGTCGAAGAAGACGGTCTCGAAGCTCTGCACGTGGAACGGCACATCGAGGATACCGTCATCAATGGCTGCACCAATACCGTCAGCGGCAGTCAGCTGTCCCTTGGACAAGCCACCTCCCTTGAAGCGGTCGGCACCACCATCAGCACTCACGACGATGTAAGGGGTGGGGTCTGGCAGACGACGTACCCGGAAGGTATACGTTCCCATCTGCTGCGGACGACCGGTATTCGTAGAGGTCACCGTGATTGTCACATTCTGTCCGGGCGTAGAAGGACGGGCGATATACTTACCCGGTCCGACGGGTTGCAAGGTGCCACCGCTCATCGACGCCTGTATCTTCGTGACAGGGACACCCGGCACACTGATGCTCAACGGATTACTATATCCGGCATAGAGCACGTTCATCAGGTCGGCACTCACGGTGGCAGAGGGGTCTACCACGCTGTATTTCTGGGTGAAGTCCCGCTTAATCAGCTCACCATTACCATTCTCTACCTGTATATATCCCTGCAAGGTGAAATCACCAGTACGCCCTGCTATGGTCTCATACAGCCCACCCGGAAGGTTCATCTCCTTACCGCCAATGAATATCTGCGGCACCTGGGTGGTGTCCACTGCAGCCATGACGATACGTGCAGAGAACTTATCGCCACGCACCACTGTCTGGGCATTGGGAATGACATAGGCATTCAGGGCATTGACACGGATATCCTTCAGGTCGATATTAGACACCAGGGTATGCAGGACAGCTCCCTCGGCATAACGCACGTCGTTCTGGAGCTTACTCAACAATGTCACGGCAGCTACCGTCGGCATCGCCTCGAACATATACTCCTGCCAGTTCTTACCCATCGCCATGGCATCCTTCGGAATCTCCGTGGTAAGGTTGGATGCTATCAGTTTCTTCTGCTTATAGTCCGTAACCATCCCCAACATCGCGTTGCGATAGTTATTGATAGCGTCAAACAGCTCTTTTCCACGACCGCGCCCTGGGGCAAGCATCACCTGCGAGGCAGCCTCAAGGTCTTCCTTGTTGCGTATGTTACGCACATCACCGTCTTTGCCATCAGCCTCCCTCACAATGGCTTCCTTCAACTCTTCCGCCAGGTCATAGAGCTTGTTACTCATCGCCTTGACCTTTTGTGACTTATCATACCATTGCTTGACCTTCTGTGGGTTCTTCTTCATCTGCACGGCAAAATCGTCATAGACAGCAAGATTCTCCATCGTCGCACTCTGCGTGGTACGTCTCAGGCTATCCTCTACCAAGGAGAAGCCGTTGAGCACCTCTGTCGAGACGTTCAATGCCAGTAATGCCATCAAGACGACATACATCAGGTTGATCATCTTCTGGCGGGGGGATACTGGACGTTTCTTGATAGCCATGCTTATTGTCTGTTAATGTTCTGCACTGACATCGCCTCTATCATACGGGCATAAATGGCGTTCAACTCAGCTATCTGTTGAGCCATATGGCGTGTCTGCTCATTAATCTCATCAATTGTACCCATCTGTGAGCTGGCACTCTTCAGCTGCATCTCATAGACACGGCTGATACCTGTCAGCGTACGGTTCAGGTTCTCCATCTCCTCGGAGTCGGCAGTGAGGCGTTTGCTCTGCTCGCTGACCTTCTTGAGGACCTCGGTCAACTCATTCAACTCTTCGATATAGTTTCCTGTAGCCTCAGCAACACCTGCTGGAGCACCGGTAGTCAGAGCCACAGCGCCCTGTCCTGCCTGCACCGCACCCTGGTCTGCCACTGCTGCGACAGGACCAGTCTGCACTGCCCCGTGGTCCACCTGTGCAGCGACCCTGCCGCTGCCTCCGCCAACGGAGCCGCCACCGACCGTACCACCGCCGATCGTACCACCGCCGTTAATAATCACGGTACCACCACCGCCGATCACGGCATGACCACCCTCGTCACTGGCGACAGTGGCAGTCTCTGCCCCCATCTCGGGATGGATATCCAAATCCATACCGTCCGTCGTCTTGTCGAAGGGACGGTCAAAGGCGGAGAGGAAGAACACGATGACCTCAGTACCCATACCCAGATACAGGAAGAAGTTGGCTCCCGGCAAGTGGGTCAGTTTAAACAAGGTACCCAGGATAACGATAGAGGCACCCCAGCTATAGGCATAGTTCAGGAATGTCTGGCCAGGCACGCTGTCCATCCATTTCTGCAACTTATAGACGAAATTCAGTTTACTATACTTTGTCATTACTTGCTACGTTTTGATTTCTTACTCTTCACCTTGTCACTGGTAGTGTTCGCCATACTGCGCACACAGCGGAATCCGATATAGCTGCGTGGCTGGTTCTGATACTCGAAGGAACGCCATGCGGAACGGATAAACGACTCTGGGTCTTTCCACGACCCGCCACGTACACTCTTCTTCTTCAGACGATAGGGGTCCTCCAGCGCAGCGTTGTACTTCAACTGCGGGTTAATATCGTTCATCGACTCCACGCCTGCCTCAGTATAGATGGTACTGGTCCATTCGGCAACATTACCTGCCATGTCATACAGGCCATTGGTGTTCGAGGAGTAGATGCCTACCCTGCTGGTAATCAGGTTACCGTCTTTGGTATAGTTTCCCTTATCGGGCTTGAAGTTGGCATAGAAGCATCCGTTTCCGGAGGCGACATCCTTGTTCTCCCAAGGGAACTCATTCTGGTCTCTGCCACGGGCGGCATACTCCCACTCTGCCTCTGTCGGCAGACGGTAACGCTGCACATAACGTGCCACATTACCCAAGCCTCTCAGCAGATACTCTGTACGCCACGCACAGAAGGCGTTCGCCTGCTCCCAGGTCACACCTACTACTGGATAGTCGTTGTAGGCGGCACTGGAGAAATAGTAGCGCATATAGCCCTCATTCTCCGCATTGGGGAAGTCATTGACCCAACAGGTCGTGTCGGGATAGACATTCACGATATAAGTGTTCAGGAAGTCCCAAGGTCCCGTATACTGACGGTTGATGGTCTGGCGGACGATACGTCCCTCGTCATCAATATAGGCTGTATCCTTGGATATCCATACCTGATCATTAGCTCTGGCACGGAGGTCGGTGTTGAGGACACGCTCCTGAGGGTCAACGCGGTACTTACGCTTAGCCGCCTCTGTATAGTCATACACCTCATAGCGGTAGTTCAGCTGCCGCCAGTCAATCATCTTCTCACCGGTCACGGGGTTATAGGTGTACAGGCTCTCAAAGGCACGCTGCTCATCCTCATTGGGCTTACGGGGCAGGGGCTTCTTCCAGTTCAGATGGGGAGTGACGGGCTCACCGTACTTATCCTCCTCGATCTTATAACTCTCGTCACCACCATAGTTGGGGTCTGCGAGACGCTCACGGAGGATGGAGTCACGGACATAATTGACAAACTGGCGATACATCGAGTTCGTCACTTCATGCTCGTCCATCCAGAAACTCTCCACAGAGATGTCACGGACAGGCATGGGCTTACCCCACAGGCTGTCCTGCTGCTCAATACCCATCTTCACATGACCGCGCTTAATCATCGTCATGCCATAAGGAGTCGGCTCACTGAACGCACGTCCACTGGCACCTGTCACCTCGCCGCCTTTCATAGAGGCGAACTTCGAGCCGAAACAGCCCGAAAGCATGACAGCAGCACAGACGCAACCTAATATACTAATGAACTTCTTCATATATTTTTATTTTTCAATTCTTCACTCTTCACTTTACAGGATTCTCACACTCTGATGACGGTTACGACCCTTCTTGTAAAGGTTCAGCTCCGTCTGGTATCCCACAAACAACTCATGGCAGCCATTGCCGAGTCCTGTGCCTGACGTGAACATCTCGTAGCTGTAGCCGATACAGATTCCGTGAAAGTTACCTCCGACCATTGCCGTAACGGAATTGGTGGGACTATAGCCCACTCCGGCATACAGCATCTTACGGTCATTCGTATATTTCACTCTCACCGTCACATCGGCACGATAGCCTGAGCCGTCGGTACGCCCCAACACTGTGGGGTGTATTGTAAAGAACGGATTTCTTAGTCGAATATTGTATCCGCCCGTCAAATAAAACACCCGACTCATGTCATAAATGGATTTTTCTCCGATCTCTATCTCGGGGGCAGTGGCATGCAGGACAGAAAAACCCACATACCAATTCTTACGCTGGTAATACAGTCCTGCACTCAGGTCCATGGCTGTCCCATTGACATCTGTCGTCGAGAAGACGGGGTCGGCAGTCTCACTTTCCAGCTCTATCTCCGAGCCTTTAAAGCCCTCACTCAGCATCCCGCCTTGTATGCCTATGCTCAACGTTCCGCCAAAGAGGCGGTGCTTGTAGGCATACTGCAACAGGATACGCTTATGGGTAAACAGTCCGATCTCGTCGTTCATCAACTGGAGACCGACACCATGATAGGCACCTAATAAACGCAAGGGCATATCGGCTGCCAGGTACATGGTCTTGGGGTTATGCTCATAACCGGCAAAACTCATGTTATACACGCCGACGGCATTGATTTTCGATTCCTTACCTGCGGCAGCAGGATTAAAGGATGTCTCCATTGCCCAATAATGGGCAAAGGAGGGTTCTTGCTGCGCCATCACCAGGATGGTCCGCAAGCATAGGAATCCTATTACCAACCGCTTTTTCACGATATTATAACGTTCAATATCGCTCCTTTATTTTATCACTCCCCAAAAAACGTGCTGGCAGAGGACTGGGAATATTAACTGATTCCTTTGACGACAAAGCGTACCCCGCCGGTGTATTCCTGATCGAGGAAGATATGATAACCCATGGAGAGGGCGAGGCGACGGGCAAGAGAAAGACCGATGCCAAGGCTGTGCTCACTGGACGAGAGACGGACAAAGGGCTCGAAGATACGTTCCGCATCCTCGGAGGGGATGCCTGGTCCCCCATTGGTGACGGAGATTGAGTAGGTGCCGTCACCTTCGGCATGACAGCCCATCAGCACGGTACCGCCTGTGGCATACTTGTCGGCATTGTCGAGCAGACAGTTCAGCAACTCCTGCAACAACGGACTGACACTGACAATCACGTCGTCTGCCACGTCGGTCTTGAATGCTATCTCCAAATGGCGGTTCTTCTCAATAGAGGAGGGGTGAATATCGTAACTGTTCAACACTGAGCGTGCCAACTCATTCAGTCCTATCCGGTCGTCTTTGGGTGTCGAAATGTCGTCGCCATAAAGACTGTAAAGCAGCATCTGATGGGTGGACGTGGAGACGCGATAGGCATTACGGCAGACATCAGTGCGTAACTGCATATACTCGTCCTGAGGAATCGTCCCGTTACTGTCAATGATCACCTCTACCGTACCTATCAGGGTGAGCAGCGGTGAACGGAGTGCCTCACGGCAGATTTCCTTCTCCTCATCAGTGATACCCGATGTCCCTCGGGCATAGGAATCCAACACAGGGTCTAACAGCGACTCTACTGTCTTGGCTGCGGCGAGGATATCCTTATAGCGCTTGGGGCGCTCTTCTGGCTTCAGGCGGAAATCGGGGTTGTTGAAAATATGGGCATAACCTCTCAGCACATTGATGGGGGACTCCAGCTTTTCCTGTATCGAGCTGACAAAGGCACGACGGATAGCCTGACCGGACTGGGTGCTGCGACGCGCCTCCTGCAACTGGAGGAACTGCTCTCTCAACCGGCGGTTCTTTTTGTGGCGGAAGACAAGCATACCTATGAGCAGGGCAATAATTGCCAGCGCCATAATACCGACTATCAATAATTGTATGCGACGGATATCTGCCTTCTCTTTCTCTGCCTGAAGCAGGTCGATGCTGCGACTCATATCCATCATCTGTATCTCCAAAGCCTGACGGTCATCAGCTTCCTTCAAGCTGTCCCTGAGCTCTGAGGCATGGAAGGCGCGCTCAAAGTCGCCCATCTGCTCGTAAACGTCAATACGAAGTTCTGTCGCTGTCATTGGCTCTCGGATGGAGTCACACCAGGCGAGGGCTCCCTGATAGTCTTTCCGCATCAGACAGCGGCACACCATCACCTGCTGGAGGTTGGCGGCATTGAACTGTGCCGGCTGTTGTTGGCGAATACTGTCGTATTGGGCAAAATAACGGTCGAAGGCGGCACGGTCGTCCATCTTATTGGCGATGATACAACGGTAACCTAACACACCACTCTCATACATCGGGTTCTGCAGCATCTGCTGGGGCAGGCTGTCAAGGCATGCCATCGCATCGGCGGGACGATTGAAACTAAGCGACTGCGCCAACGACAGATAGGCATTGAAAACGCCTACAGGGTTCTTTGCGGCATCAATATCCTTAAGGGCACGGCGGAAATATTTCTCACCCATCTCCGGTTGGTTGCGACTATTATAGAACAGTCCCATACCCATATTAGAAAGGTACAGATACTTCTCGTTGTGTCGGGCTTTGATATCGTCGGTAATCTTGTGGAGCTCGGTATAAGCACGATGGAAGTGCTTTTTATTCACCTCATAGATTACACGGTTGACCCATGTGCGGTAATATTTCTCCCAGTCCTGATGATTCTCCAAATAAAGCATAAATTCTCCGTGCGCCTTGTAGAAGTCCGAGTCGCTACCGCTCATCTGTGCCTCATAGACGCGCTGAACCAATGCCTTCTCTTGTTCGTCAGGCTGCTGGACCGCTCCTTTCTGCTTGGCGGTGAGATTTAAACTCACCGCCAGCATGACAAGTGTCAAAACAATCTTTTCCAAAACCAACACCTTTTAATATTGCCTTAATTAATATTCTAGTTCCTCCTCTGTTATATCGAAGAAAGTAAATGCAAAGGTACAAAAAAATTTAATTCCTGCAATAGTCAAAGGACTCTCTACATAACTTTTTGCTAATTTTGAAACAGTTTTTGCTAATTCTGAAACTCCAAGTGCAAATCTTGGGACTCTTGATTGACGGAGGCGGCACCTCCGGGGTGAGGAGGCGGCACCTCCGGGGTGAGGAGGCGGCACCTCCGGGGTGAGGAGGCGGCACCTCCGGGGTGAGGAGGCGGCACCTTCGGGGTG
>Ga0247611_10001643_pt1 | contig 39358 bp, 49 predicted proteins | sample 177DNAGHGhighgp2_FD_192422 | JGI IMG/M metagenome (GOLD analysis project Ga0247611, IMG submission 192422) | Sheep rumen microbial communities from Palmerston North, Manawatu-Wanganui, New Zealand - 1770 DNA GHGhigh gp2 | ecosystem: Host-associated > Mammals > Digestive system > Stomach > Rumen... | reverse complement strand
AATATCGAGGTGTAAGCCAGCGGTAGACGGCTTGCTTTGGGAGCAAGAAGACGCAGGTTCGATCCCTGTCACCTCGACCAGCCGACTTGTCAATGTCGTAAAACTTGGTGAGTAATACCTGCTCGAATGTTGTATACCAAGACTACTTGTTCAACTGGGTCGCAAGCCCCAAGTAGACACCGATATACGATCTAAAGGGATGAGCCCCCAGCGGCGATTTGCTCTATATCGTGTGCTGAGCTGGAAAGCAAAAGATAGGTGGATAGATCCCAAGAGCAACTATCAAGTAACACATTAGGTAGGGTATCCTAATTTTTCTATGGCGCGTTCTACTAATGGAATAGGTGGTCAGCCTCTCACGCTGAAGATGTCGGTTCGAGTCCGGCACGCGTCACCAAATAACGGGTGGACTTTGAGGAGTCCACGGGAGATGAAAACCTACTCCCCGTCAAGTCATTGGCAGTTAGCATCAAACCACTTGCGAGTGAGAAAGCAAATGACATTATATGTCCGTGTGGTGGAATGGCAGACACGCTAGACTAAGGATCTAGTGCTTCGCGGCGTGAGAGTTCAAGTCTCTCCACGGATACCAAATGCCCGTATAGCACAACTGGAAGTGCAACACTCTTCTAAAGTGTAGGTTGGGGGTTCGAGTCCCTTTGCGGGTGCCATTATGCTTGATTGATGCAGCTGGCAGACATGACTGACTCAAAATCAGTTTTTTGAGGGTTCGATTCCCTTGTCAAGCACCAAAATCATGGCTGGATAGCTCAGTAGGTAGAGCGAGGGACTGAAAATCCCTGCGTGACTGGTTCGATTCCAGTTCTAGCCACCAATCTTTTATGGGTATGTAACTCAATTGGCAGAGTAGCGGACTCTTAATCCGAAAGTTGGAGGTTCAAGTCCTCTCATTCCCACCACTTTTATATGACGCCAACAGCAAAGCAAAAAATAAAGAGTCTGAAAAACTTTTCTTATGTGCGTCATTCATTTATGGGGCTGTAGCTCAACCGGAAGAGCACAAGTTTTGCAAACTTGAGGTCGCGAGTTCGACACTCGCCAGTTCCACCAACGAGGACTTTAAGTATCAAATTTGTGATAGTTTAATAGAGAAGAACATTTGGAGAGTACTATCCAAAAGGTGCGGGGCAGTATCGTAATATCAAATTTGAACTTAACTTTTCTCATTCTAAAGTTTAGGGATACTTCAAAATCCCTACCAGAGGCTTGCGGACAGCCGTCAATGTACCGCCCCGGACTTGGGTGATGCGGGTACAAAAGAGCCCACTTGAGGGAACTATTGCGTTGGGGAACGCCTATCTTCCCTCTTCCCCAATTTATTTTTTTGTGACCCTTATCAGCAAATCAAAACGCTCGTTTATGGTAAACAATTTGACTGCTAATCAAACATTGCGGGTTCGAATCCCGTAGCACTTCGGGTCATTTAACTTCTTTTATGACGCTTACAGCAAATCAAATTAACAATAAGTTCGATTCTTATATTACAAGCCATTTAATTTGTAATCGCCTATGGGAGGCTTTAAAGCGTCATTTACATGCTCGCATAGCTCAGCTGGTCGAGAGCATTTGCCTTACAAGCAAGGGGTCCAAGGTTCGAATCCTTGTGCGAGCACCAATTAAATGTGGGTATCGTATAGTGGTTATTATTCTGCCTTGCCAAGGCAGGGACACGGGTCCAAATCCCGTTACTCACTCCAACGGGGGGCCGCACAATTAGTGTTGGCCCCAAAAATTTTTCTTGACAAACCTTAAAAAATATGTTATAATATAAATGTAAAAAATAAGAGATATAGCTTCATGGGTTTGGTTCCCAAACAATTTTCATAAGATTGTCTATTCGAGTTCAAATCTCGATGAAGCTACCATTAAAATTAACAATGTCACTCTCACTTGACATATACAGTTCCGGATTGAAGTGAGAGAGAGTCCGCCTTGCGGCGCAAGGTTGTAAAAAATGGTTCGACAAACAATAACAGGATTCAGGTAGCAAAAAGTGCGGATACCAATCGTAGACCTGACCGCACAAAAGGATTAAGTTAATTTTATTATTATAAGTCGTATTGGTGTAATGGTAGCACTTCAGTCTTCCAAACTGACAGTACGAGTTCAAATCTCGTATGCGACTCCAATACGGGTAGGTAGCAAATCGGCAACTGCATCGGACTGTAAATCCGACTCCTTCGGGAATAGTGAGATCGACACTCACCCTGCCCACCATTTTATGGACGAGTGCCGCAACAGGAAGACGGCTAACCCACAAGTCTAATATTAGATTCGCGGTATATGTTAGATACTATGGGTAGTGTGTAGGTTCGAGTCCTACCTCGTGCACCATTTATTTACTGGAAGTTACCCAAGCGGTTATGGGGCCGTTCTTATAAAGCGGTTGCGGTGAGTTCGACTCTCACACTTCCAACCAAAATATGCACTGGTAGTTTAACGGTAAAACAGCGGTCTCCAAAACCGCACGATGACTGGGTTCAAATCCCTCCCGGTGTGCCAGCCCGCAAGGATATACAAAACAAAAACGAAAGGAGATAAGTTGTCATGTTTAGGTCAGCTTCTGGTCAAGAAATGACTGAAGATCAGATTATTAACAAGATAGCTAAGTACATCGCTGACCAACCTAATGCAACTTATGAGTTCACTGTTGGTACTGATAGCCAAAACCACAGACAAACAAAAATGGTTGAGGTTATAGCGGTACACAGATTAGGTCATGGTGGTATATATTTCTATAATATAGAATATATGCGTAAAATTTCTAATTTGAAGCAAAAAATCAGTACCGAAACATCAAGAAGTCTTGAGATTGCTAATGGCTTGGTTGATAAGTTAGAGTTGGCTTTATATGAATATGATATTGATATAAATAATCTCGACTTAACTTTCCAAATTCATTGTGATATTGGACAAGATGGAAAGACTTCTATGTTAATAAATGAAATCACAAAGTGGGTAACTGCTTGCGGTTACACTTGTTTGATTAAGCCTTATAGTTATACCGCAAGTGGTATTGCTAATAAGTATAGTAAGTAGAAAGGGCTTTGCTCTTTCTAAAATGGCCGTGTCGTATAAAGGCTCAGTATATCTGGCTCTGAACCAGAAGATAAAGGTTCGATTCCTTTCGCGGCTGCCAAGGAAGTGAGAATTAAAGAGTGCAAAAAACCGAAAGGGTTTGGTGGAGACGGGGTTACGACACCGACACCATTTAACAGTTTCGATGCCGAAGTACAAGGTGCAGTCGCTGTCATTAATGATGGTATAAGCCTAATGGTAAGGCAGTGGTTTGCTAAACCATGAGTAGTCGTGTAAGCGACGTCTCAGTTCGAGTCTGAGTACCATCGCCAAATATTTTGAGGTGGCGGAATAGGTAAACGCTGATGAAGATGGGAAGATACACAACGTCCTGTGGGCATAACATTGACTTACCGTATGCAAGTGATGAAAACCAATGCTGAAAGTGTATCATGTAAGATGCAAATTCTTACCCTCAAGATTACAAAGTTTGTCAGGTTCTTTTCAAAAATCTGTCACCAATTGATACAGTATAGCGTTTAATGGCTGGTAACCGAGGCGAACGATTTTCGTATAGAGTTGAATCGTACATTTGGCTAAGGCGCACGAAAGTGTCTGAGTCCGACTCTGAATGTATCGTGTCGTAATTTAATTGCCAGTTCTATATGGGCAAAGTATTTTGCTAACCTTAATTTTTGTGGTGTGGTAAACCGCGCCGAGTTATACTGTATCTAAATATGTGGTATATAGTTTAATGGTAAAACGCAAGACCGTGGCTCTTGAAGATATCAGTTCGAATCTGATTATATCACCCAAATATCTTGAAGTGGCGAAATAGGTAGACGCTTAAAGGTAAGGCAATTATTGATTGTCGAAAAGACAGGAAACTAAACCGATGTTGGTGAAACGACAACACGAATCCATAGTTGAAATAGTATTGCCATGTGAGGTGCAAATCCTCACCTTCAAGATTAAAACCGCATTGGGAAACTTTTTGACCAAAAGGAGAATAAGTATGATATCGATATATTTTGAGTGTGCGGGCCGCCGTGAGCATCTCGGGGACTACAACACTGAGAAGGACGCCTACAAGGCCGCACAAGAAGCAATTCAAAAAAAGTTTAAAACAGTATCAAAGTATTGGCGAAGTTGGATAAGTGAAACAGATCCTTCTGAAACCTATTCTGACTTTGGCTCTTGGTCGACATATTTGGTTAAGAAGATAAATTAAGGGAAGATGTAATATCTTCCCTTTTTTTATTTTGTTTTGCTCGCACCGCACCCAAGCGAAGAACCGTGTCCTGAACAAAAACTGCTCTTCAAAATTTTGAGAGCAAATATAGTGAAAATAAAAAAATTTCTATGGACAACGTTTCAATTTTATGATATAATATATATAGATGATAGAAAAGGAGTAAAAAATATGGAATCATTAATTGCTAATTTTATGAGAAGTGATATTGATTGGTTTGAAACTTTAAGACAGGCACCTTATAATCTTCATATTATTAGAAATGGTAAATATGTAAAATTCTCAAGAACTCAAGAAAGTGATTATAATATCCCTCTTGTTGAAGAAGCAAGCGATATGGTAATTGATATTAATACTTTGCGACCTGTATGTTGGGGTTATTCTGATCCAATGTGGGATTTGTTTGATGTACAGTTGGTTTGGTATGATAGGGGACAATGGTTTTTTACTAATCATAATTTTATTACAAAAGGTAAATGTATAATAAATAATACTATTCTTAATAATAAATATAATCATTTATTCCTAATAGGAAAAGATGAAGATGGAACAGATAAAATTTTAAGTATGGAGAGAAGAGATAAGAAAACTGGTGAGGTTTTGAAAATACCAGAAGAAACATTAGAAAGATATTTTTAAATTTAAATAAAAAAATTTTTTGGGTGGGATTGTTTAATCAGTCCCACCTTTTTTCGTTGGGCGAAATAAAATAGAAACAAAAATATAATTTTCATATTAAATTAGAGAATAAAAATAAAAGGAGGTAAACAAATGGCTTTATTTATAATTGCTAATAGTGGAAAAATAAGTTATGGTATTAAACATTATTTGTGCGATACCTTAGATGATATTCCATTTGAAGACAATGGAGAAGCAATCGCCCCGGGTAGTACAGTATATGTTATTGATTCTAAAAAGACCTATATGTATAATAGTAAAGGTCAATTGGTCGAGATAATTACTGGTGGTGGCTCTGGTGGAGCTTCAGCCTTAAGTGGACTTACTGACGTAAATCTTAGTCAACTCAAAGATGGAGAATATCTTGTATATGATGTAGAATCTGGTATGTGGAAAAATGGTACCGGAAAAGACATATATGCTGAATTACAAGGTATATTAACGGCCGGTGAAACCACTGTCACTTTAACAAGTGATTATATTACAGCTAATTCTGTCATTGAAGATTATGTAGATGATGCTTTTGATGGAGTTGAATATATATCCAGAGAAGTAACAGATGGAAGTGTTACTTATACTTTCCCTGAACAAGAAAATGATATGCCAGTAATGGCGCGTGTTTGGATTAAGGGAGTTGGTACGGCTGGAGTAGAAATTGATGATGACGAAACAAATCTTAATTCAACTTGGTCAAGTACTAAAATTGCACAAGAATCAGAAAAGAAAGTAGATAAAACTGAATTTGCTGATGAATATGATAATAGTTCTTCTTATAGTGTAGGAGATTTGACTATTCATAATGATAAGTATTATATAAATATTACTGCAATACCTGACCCCGGAGAGGAATTTGACCAAACCAAATGGCAGGAAGTTTCTTTGTCTGATATTTTTACTAATGTTAATAATAAGATGGATAAAATTAATCCTACAGGTAGTGGTAGTTTGAGCTTGAATAGAAAAGCTGGTACAGCTGTTGGTCTTAATTCTGTAGCTGAGGGTGAAGGTAATGAGGCTTCTGGCTATTACTCTCATGCAGAAGGTGGCGGTACTACAGCTTCTGCTACTGGTTCTCATGCAGAAGGTAATAGCACCACAGCTTCTAGTTCTTATGCACATGCAGAAGGTTATAGCACTAAAGCTATTGGGGCCAATTCTCACGCAGAAGGTAGTGGTACCACTGCTTATGGTGATTCTTCTCATGCTGAAGGTAATAGTTCAGTAGCTGCTGGTGACTATTCCCATGCAGAGGGTAAGGGAACTGCTTCTAAACCTTATGCTCATGCAGAAGGTTGTGAAACTAATGCTCCTGGCCAGGGTTCTCACGCAGAAGGCTATCGTACTGTGGCAGTGGGTGACTACTCTCATGCAGAAGGTAGTAGTTCTCAAGCATTAGGAGGATCCTCTCACGCTGAAAATTATAGTAAAGCAGAAGGGACATATTCTCACTCTGAAGGAAATTCAACTGCAAAAGGACAATATAGTCATGCAGAAGGAAGTTACACTACAACAACACAAACTGCTGCACACTCTGAAGGTCAAAATTCTACTGCCTCTGGTCAAAGCTCCCATGCAGAAGGATATTATACCAAAGCTTCTGGTCAAGGTTCTCATGCGGAAGGAGCTAATACCATTGCTTTAGGCAACTACTCTCATGCAGAAGGTAGTAGTTCTCAAGCTAACGCGGAAAATGCTCATGCTGAAGGTTATAATACTACTGCTTCTGGTGTTTGTTCTCATGCAGAAGGTGTTGGTACCACTGCTTCTGGAGATTATTCTCATTCAGAAGGTTATTATTCACAGGCTACTTATCCAAAAGCCCATGCAGAAGGATATTATACCAAAGCCTTTCAGGTTAATTCTCATGCTGAAGGCATTTATACCACTGCTTCTGGAGAAAATTCACACGCTGAAGGATCTAATACAACTGCCTCCGGGACTGATTCTCATGCAGAGGGTGCAGCTACCACAGCTACTAAAAATTATGCACATGCAGAAGGTTATGGTACGCATGCAACTGGTATTAGTTCTCATGCTGAAGGACAAAGTACAACTGCTTCTGGTAGTAATTCACATGCTGAAGGAAATTATACAACCGCAAGTGGTGATTTATCTCATGCTGAAGGGTACAATACAACTGCCACTCACTATGCTCAGCATGTGTTTGGTATACATAATATATTAGACGAATCTACTAATCCTGCTACTGAAAAGGGTACATATGTAGAAATAGTCGGTAATGGTACTGATGGTAAGAATCTTTCCAACGCTCGTACACTTGACTGGCAAGGTAATGAGGTACTCGCTGGCGATTTGACAATCAATGGTAATCAGTCAGTAACACAAGCACTTAGTAAAATAGTAATCCAAAAAACACAAGCTGAATATGACCTTCTCACTACCGAGCAGAAGATGAATGGCTCTATCTATAAGCTGACAGATAAAGCCGTGATGTATTGCCTTGACGAAGAGTATCATCCTGTCAAGGAGCTGACGACAGCACAGTATAATGCTCTTACCACAGCCGAGAAGAATGATGGCACTATTTACATTCAGACCGATGCGGAGACGACAGGCTCGGACATTCCCGTCTCTACGGGTGAGACCGAGACGATTGCGGAGGCGATTGAGATTGAAGATATAACTAATGCTTTTCTATCTTCAATCGAATCGGGATATACATTGACTTCGGGGAAGATATACAAGCAGGGGAAGAGAGTCTTCGGAAATATAGTCATTAACAGCACTTCGGATTTACCCTCATCATCGGGGAAAGTCGGAGATATTGCCATACCATATCGACCTGCTGCGGAAGTTAATTCTTTTTGCGGGGTATCTCAAACTCAATGGAACATCAACGCCGTTGGCTATGCCTATTTTGGTGCAATCTTGGCAGTCGCCTCGGGAAATTCGGGCATGAAGTTCGCCAAGATTAACTTTGAGTATTGCACAAATTAAGGAGGCTAACATGGCAAAAGCAATAATTAACGGTCAGACGATTTTCGGGAATGTGCATATGGGAGAAGGTGGCGGTGCTTCTTCGGTTGCTCTTGATTTTTGTTATAGAGCGACAGGCTTGTATGACCTAAATCCTGCCAAGCCTTTTTTACACATAAATTGCACTTCGAGTGGTTCTTTTATGATGGATACGGCTTCGACCGCTATCACAAACTGCGGAAGCAATCACGCATATCTATCGGTAGAGAAGAACGGAACGGAGGTTTACAATAAGGCTCTTCCGACAGACTCGACAGTTACTCTTGATGATTTCACGGCTATTGATTTCAATGCAGGCGATACGATAGAAATATTCTATGGATGGACAGGCTATCACACGAATTGCTATTTGAATTTCGAAGGCTCGATGGCGATTGGGGGAGAAACCGAAGCGACAAAAGAAATTCTTCACGATGCTAACTATGAACTTTTCGGACTGACAGGATTTACAACAGGAGGATAAACAGAAATGGCTTTACAGGGATATACAGAATTATAGTGCGGCGGCTCGTTCATGCGCTCCCGAGATTTGGAACAAAAGTTCTCAGGACAGGCTCGCCGCAAGAAAGGAGAAAATAAATGGCTTGGACAAAAACCGAAAAAAATGAAAAATTAAGCAAATTATCTGATGTTAATTTTTCAAATTTATCAGATGGACAAGTTGTAACATATAACGAAACTGAAGATAAGTGGGAAAATAGAGACTCTTCAGGTAGAAAAATTGCTCTTGGCAAGTTACCCGCTGGAGAAACATCAGTAACTATTTATAATGCAGATATTACGCCAGATTCAACTGTTGATGTATATACTTCTATTGATGGAGTAAATTATACATCTAATAGATTAAATAGTGGTAATGCTGTACTAACATATCCTGCTCAATCTTCTGATATGAGAGTAAAATTAGTATTTTTCAATGATAATGACCCAATTATTTATGATTATGAATTAAGCAATTATGATGCTTCCTCTTATGTAGATACTGGAATTAAATTAAGAAGTGAAGCTAATAGAACTCGTGATTGGGAAATGTTATTAGATACTACAATAAATGATACTGACAATGTTTATCGTTGGTCTTTAGAATATGCTAATCGACAATTATTAAGTGTTATTCATGAAAGTACAAGTTCTTCTGTAAGATGGATGTTTAACGCTAATACAATATCTGCATTAGCTAATTTAACAACATTACAAATACGAATTCTTAAAAATGAACAAAATTTAATTTTCTACAATATGGAAGATGAGATTTTATATTCTGTAGCTTGGGATAATACACTTGACGACTCTAACACATTAACAGTTGGTGGTACAAAAGATGATAGTAGCAGATTCCAAAGAGGTACTATCAATTCCTTTAAGTTTAGATGGCTTAATTAAGGAGGTAACTAAACATGGCATATTTTAGAAGTATTAAAGAGTCTGGTGGGAGAAAATACACTTTTAGATATTCAGGAAAAGATAGTCTGCAAACTGATTCCGATAGAAATCCAATTGTTCTTAACACATTAAATGAACTTGATTTTCTTGATAATATTTTTTCTTATAATGATGGCATATTTACTGCTTTAGTAGATACAACTTTTTATTATTGTTTAAAAATACGATCTTGGAGACCCGACGATCGTTATGCTGATGTGGCTATTTGTAAAAATGGAACGGACGTTGGTTATACAAAAACTTCCGAGGGCAATTATACCAACTATATTATAGGAAGTATGGATGTACTGGCAGGTGATAAAATAAAAATTAGATATCCACGAAGGATGTATGGTTATGCTTCATTATCGATGTCAGATAATGAAGATGGTCTTGATACTACAATTTATACTTATGGCACTTAATTACATTTCAGAAAAGAGGTAATCTATGGAAATAATTCGAGGGACAACCCCAACAATAACAATAAATGTAAAATCAGATATAGATTTGACCAAGGTTGCCGAAATCTGGGTTTATATTTCTCAATACAAGCGAGTTGTGGTTGATAAAAAGATTGAAGATGTTAATATTGATGCTAATACACATACCATAAAAGTTACTCTTAGTCAAAATGATACTTTAGGACTAAAAGAAGGTGGTGCGTTATTTCAAATTCGTCTTTTAATGACTGATGGAACGGCTTTGGCTTGTATAGCTAAGTCTATATCTATTATAGAAGTTTATAAGGGAGGCGTTATAAGTGAATGAACTCCCAATTAATTTTAATTCTAATCCAAGTTTAGATACAAAAATCGGATCATCACCACCTAATGTAAATGTTGATTTAAAAACAAATGAAGTTATTGATGCTGATTATGGTATTGATCAGACTCTTGACATTTCCTTTGGTGAAAATTTACCATTAGAAGCATCTTTTGGTACTGTCTATGTTGTTGAAGGAGGAGATTGCAAAGTATTGTATGCTTCAACAGCAACATGGAATAGTAAACCAAAAACTCTTTCTAAAGCAGGATTTATTTATATTTATTCAGATTATAGAGATGGAAAACCAGCTATTAAAATCGGTGATGGTAAGGCGTTTTTAATTGACTTACCATTTACTGATGATGAGATTGTTGAGCACATTAATAATACTGTTATTCACATAACTCAAGAAGAAAGAAATTTTTGGAATAATAAAGTTAGGTGTTATATAGATCCTAATAATGATAAACGGTTGATATTTACAACAAAGTAAAGGAGATTTAATTATGCCAAATTTAAGTCAAATCGAATTGCCGAGTGGTAGCGTATATGATTTAAGAGATAGTCGTGTTGACAATCTTGAGGGCTTTACAAAGTACCTCGGTAAAACAACAACACCTCTTTCCGACGGTTCAACAACTAACCCCATTACGATAAATGGGGAGAGTGTGACAGCAGAAGCAGGTGGCATCGCCCTTTATGGTAATAGTGAGTTTATATTTGATGGTACGGCTTGGGCGGCTTTTGGTGACCTTGGGGCACTTGGGGCGCTCGCTTATAAGGACGGCGTATCCGTAAGTACAGTAGCAACAGGTAATGTGTCCGCCCCAGGTATTTCTGTAAAGACAGCAGGTGCTACGACACCTATTACAGGTGTTACAAATGCAGGCTCTATGCCGACATACACCGTACAGGGTGAGAGACTTATTATTACAGCTGGTGCAGTTCCTACTCTTGCCAAGGCGGTTCAAGCTAAAACGGGTGATGCGGAGTATGAAGCAACCGCCCCCACATTCACAGGCACACCTGCAAGTGGTACTGTATCATATACTCCGTAAGTGAGGTGGTAATATGGCTGATATTAGTAAGATAGCAACGCCTGATGGTAATGAGTATGATATTAAAGACGCTACTGCTAGAGCTAATATTAAAACATATACAGCGGGTACAGGATTAAGTCTGTCAGGTACAGAATTTAGTGTAAAGACAGGATATACAACAAGCGGTAATAACAGAAAAGTACAAGCCGATAGTAGCGGTAATCTGTATGTTACGCAAAAAGACGATAATACTACTTATTCGCTTACACAGGATAGTACTGACGGTCATAAGATAACGCTTACACCTTCTACGGGTACAGCGCAGACAGTTACTATACCTGATAACAACACAACATACACATTCGCTAATGGTACTAATGGGTTCACAGTAACCCCTTCAGGCGGAACTGCTCAAACAGTTACAGTAACACCAAGTATCACAAACAATGTTACAGGATCAGGAACAAGCGGATATCTAACAAAATTCAGCGGAGCACATACAGTTACCAATGGGCCACAGTTGGGTAGTTCAACAACTACTTATCTTAATAATGCAGGTAACTGGGCAACTCCGCCTGATACAAAAAATACAGCAGGTTCTACTGATACTTCATCAAAGATATTTTTAGTTGGTGCAACAGCACAATCTACTAATCCGCAAACATATTCTGATAATGAAGTATATGCAACAAGCGGTGTTTTGACTACCAAGAGTGTTCAAGTAGGTGGAGGAAGTGCAACTTTGCAATATAATGCTTCAACAGAATCAGTAGATTTTGTCTTTTCGTGAGGTGAGATATGAGTTTACAAGTATGGCTACCTTTAACTGGGGATTTGAGCAATAACGGATTGGACACCGTTGATATTTCTTTGACTAATTGCTCATTCTCATCTGATGGTAAAATCGGCAAGTGTCTTAAATTAGGTTATACAAATAACTTTACTATTCCTGCGATGACTGGTGCTAAACAAATATCTATTGCTTATTGGTGTAGAGTAGATGTCGCCACCTCATCACAGTGGTTAGACCCTATTCATTATTACACTACCAATGGAACTGAAACCCCTTATGTTACTCGTCAGGAATTTTATAGTAACTGTACTGCTACTGGCTTTTGGTATAAAGGTGGCTCATTTTCTGGATACAATTTGGCGGTAGGCGATTGGCATCACTATGCTATTACTATGGATTATCAAAGCGGAATTGGTTGCTTTTATATGGATGGGGTATTGAAAAAGACTAATACTAACCTTGATACAACCCATTACATTACAGGTTTGAATTTCAGGTTAGGAGAAAGCGGGTTAGACCTGTCTGAAAATGATGTCCGTATATATGACAGCATTATATCCCCTAAAGAAGTAAAGCTCCTTTCCCAAGGGCTAGTAGCGCATTATCAGTTGAATGACCGACCTTGTGATAACTTATATATTGGTACATTAAATTTTTCTGGTACTTGGGTTAATTCTAACTATTGGACTACCGATACATCGCAGACCTATGACGGGTTTGCTGTTAAGCAAAGAACTGGTACTTGGGCTGGATTGGCTCAGAATATTACTGCAACTAAGGGTGATATATTCACTATATCTTTTTATGCTAAAGTAGAAGCCGGTGGTACAGTTGAATCAGTCCATAGAAGCAATTTAGGAAATGTTACGACTGGACTAAACATATTAGATGGTAATTTTGTTTCTGGAACTCGTTGGATAAACACCGATGATATTACATCATGGAGATATTGCTGGGCTACTCTTGAAATTGTTGGGACTGATATAACGTATCTACAGTGGCGAATTGAAAATTCACAAGCAAATAAAACCATGTGGATAACTCGATTTAAGTTAGAAAAGGGTAATAAGGCGACTGCTTGGTCGCCTAATCCCACTGATATAGAATATGCTCAAATGGGATATGCAGAAAATGTAGTATATGATAGCAGTGGGCATAATTATCATGGTGAAACAATGACAACAACAATGATAAGTTCTTCTGATACACCAAGGAATCTGATATCAACACATTTCAACGGTACTTATGATGGAGTAATAATAAATAATCTTCCATTGTCAAATATTATAAATAGTGCAGTTACATATAGTTTCTGGATAAAACCTGAGAGTGAGACTGGCGCTCGTTCCGTATATTTTGGAAGCTACTCAGGTACAAGTTGGTCTATAGAAAAGAGTACAGCAAATGTGTTGAGGTTATATTGGAATGGATCTCCAGATGAACTTTGTACTGGTGCAACACTTACTGATGGAGAATGGCAACATATCTGTATAACAAAGAATGGTACAAGTGATGTTAAAGTATATATTAATGGTGTAGAGAAGTGGACTTCAACCGCTGCCCATTCAGCATTAACATTCCCAACTACTTATAGGATCGGTAGAGATACACGAAGTAATGATGGTACACCTTATAAGGGATTAATGTCTGACTTCCGCATCTATGCAACAGCATTATCAGCAGAAGACATACAACAACTATACAATGCACCTGTAAGTGTAACAAACACAGGAGCAATGATGACACAAGGTGAATTTGTGGAGGTGGTAACGTGAGTGTGAGTATAAAGAAAACAGGTATTGTGCAAGCGAGTGGGGAGATAGGGGCTAATATTATTCCTAATACCTCTAACGCAGAGCGTACTTATGCCTATCCGAGTACAGGTTATTCTGATAGATTTTCTGCAACCACTTCAATAATTCCAACAGCAAGTAATTATATTTTATCTTTTTGGGCAAAATCTACTGTTGCTGGAGACAAAGTAAGAGCACATTATTACAGTCCAAACACAACAACAAGATGTGAAACTAGTCAAGGGACTGTAACAACTGCTAGCGATGGAAATATAGATTTTACATTAAACACTTCTTGGGAGTTTTATTGGGTTAAATATACACAATCTGCAACTACGGCAGTTAAACATATAATTTTTCCACGAATGTTTAGTCAAGAGCGTTCTGAGGCGGCAAAAGGCACGGGTACAGTATCTGTTAAAGGTCTTAAATTTGAAGAGGGTACAGTACCAACATTATGGATACCAAATAAAGCTGATACGGATTATTTTTCTAACATTTGCGGATTTAATGAATTTGATGTAACACACGCAAGTATCTCCCAGGGATACATAAACACAACGGACTTTATAGAGGTCTAATCTAATGCTATAATCTAAACAAGAGGTAAAGGAGGTAAATGAATGGCTCAATTAAACAGTTTACTTGTAACTGGTGATTCTAGATTCCTCAATCCAATTAACGGTAACGCAAGAAATGGAATTTATTATGTAAAAGGTACACAGACCGCTGCAACTGGTGCTTGGACTGGAGTAATTCCAATTCCTGCTCTATATGATGGTCTTACTATTATGTATTATCTCCCATATGCCGGTAGCGGTAATGCTACTCTTAACCTTACATTATCAAATGGTACAACAACAGGTGCGGTTAACTGTTATTATGGTAATGCCACACGACTAACTACTCATTATAGTCAGGGCAGTAACATTGTAATGACTTATCACTCCGCAGGCTCTATTTCTATTAACGGTACAGCTACTACTGATAATAGATGGATTGCTAATGCTGACTACAATACTACATACTCCGCTATGTCAGTATCAGAACTCACAACGGGTACTGCAAATAGTTCAAGAACTGTTCGTGCTGATTATCTCAAACAAGGTATAGAAGAAATTATTGAAGATAATATTAGTAATAAGATGGATAAGTCAAATCCAACTGGTAGTGGTAGTTTGAGCTTGAATAGAAAAGCTAGTACTACTATTGGTACTGATTCTGTGGCTGTAGGTTATAATACTACTGCTTCTGGTAATTATTCTCATGCAGAAGGACAAGGTACAACCGCTTCTGATGGTTGTGCTCATGCTGAAGGCAGTTATACCCAAGCAAATAGTGCTTGTTCCCATGCAGAAGGCTATAATACTAAAACCTCTGGTTTGTATGCTCATGCTGAAGGCCAAGCCTCCGAAGCTTCTGGGGTAAGTACTCATGCAGAAGGTAATGGTACTAAAGCAATAGGGAACTATTCTCACGCAGAAGGACAAGGTACAACCGCTTCTGGTACTTATTCCCATACTGAAGGTGGTGGTACAACTGCTTCTCAACCTTGTTCACATGCAGAAGGTGGTGGTACAACCGCTTCTGGAGCAAATTCACATGCTGAGGGCGGTGGTGCAACCGCTTCTGGAGCAAATTCACATGCTGAAGGTGCTAATACAGTTGCTTCAGGTAATCAGACACATGCAGAAGGTAATGGTACTAAAGCTAACGCGGAAAATGCTCATGCTGAAGGTAATACTACTGAAGCTTCTGGTGATTATTCTCATGCAGAAGGAGATCATACAATTGCAGCTGGATCTGCCCAACATGTGAGTGGTAGATATAATATTGCAGACAATGATAACACTTATGCAGAAATAGTAGGTAATGGTACTGCTACTAATGCCCGCTCTAATGCTCGTACACTTGACTGGCAAGGTAATGAAACTATTGCAGGAGATCTTACATTTAATGGAAGTACATCATTATCCGATACATTAGATGACAAGACTACTTATAAAGAGTGTACACAGGCTCAATATGATGCTTGGGAGCAAGCTGGAACTTTAGAATCTGATGTTACTTATTACATTACTGATGCACAAGCAGGTACTCCTTTAGCTACTGAAATAGCTATGAGTACAAGTGATAATACGAGTGTGGCTGAGGCAATAAGCGTGTTCACAGTACCTACTGGAACTTCAAAAATAGGAGACGACTATACTGTAACTCCTTATAATTTAACTACTAATTCCACTTTGTCGGGTAGTGATGTTAATATCAAATATAAATATGTCGGCAACTATCTTTATCTTTGCGGTCGTATCTCCGTGAATGTTCTTACAAGAACAGGCGCAAACGGGGGTGTTTTGATTCCATTGAAATCAGGGAAAAAGTTTTCTGAGTATGGCGACATTTTTTGTGGGATTTCAGCATATTCCGATTCGCCGAGAAACGGCGAGTCAACTATTCTACATTTCGAATCCAACAGCACTTCACTCCGTATAATTGCTTCTGAAACTTTTGCGAATATTCAACCGAATAAAAGATTGATTCTATATGTTCCTCCAATAGTATTAAAGTTGTCGGATGTATAAGGAGGCTAAAAACCTATGTCAAAAATAATAAGAAATGGAATAGAATATGGCGGTACAGCTACTACTGCTAATCAGATACAGTATAGTCCTACGGAAACTGTAGCGGATAAGATAGATGAACTTGAAGGAAAGACAGTAGAAATCACTCAAGCCGAATATGATGCTCTACCATCTGAACAGAAAAATAATGGTACTCTTTATGTGATTAAAGATGCACCATCTATTGTTGATATTATCTATCCTGTTGGGTCTATATATATGTCAGTCAATAATGTTAATCCGGGAACTTATTTAAAAGATACTACTTGGGAAGCCTGGGGGTCTGGAAGAGTACCTGTTGGTGTATCTTCTGATACAGAATTTAATACTGTTGAAAAAACGGGTGGCGAGAAGACACATACATTAAAAGTTAAGGAGTTACCTACCCGAGCGGCGATTCAAGCTCGAAACCCAACATCAGCAGCAAAATCAACCTCCGCTGTAAATGCAGCTTGGGCATCTGTAAGTGTTGCAGCAAGTGCTTCTATCGTAACTTCTGTATATGATGCAGGAATTAATGGTTTTGTACCTTTTGGAGAAAGCGAAACAACAACGGGTAATACCCCTCATAATAATTTACAACCTTATATAACTTGTTATATGTGGAAACGTACACATTAAAGGAGTAACATATGCCAAAAATAGTACATAATGGACACGAGTATTTTATATTCGGAAGTGGTGCAGACGCCACTTTAAAAGAGAAAACAATAACAGATAACGGCACATATCTTGCCGTAAGTGATGATGCAGACGGATATTCTAAAGTAACTGTTAATGTAAATGCTTCTACTGAAGAAAAATCAATAACTGCAAATGGTACTTATACCCCATCGAGTGGTAAAGTTGGATTTTCTAAAGTTACTGTTAATGTTAATCAATCTACTGAAACGAAATCTATTACCTCAAATGGTACATACACACCCTCTTCAGGTAAAATAGGTTTCTCTAAAGTAACAGTTAGCGTTAATCAGGCTACCGAAACAAAATCAATTACTTCAAATGGTACATATACACCATCGAGTGGAAAATTAGGTTTTTCTAAAGTTACTGTTAATGTTCCTACGGCTTCTCGTGTGACTGCATGGAGTGGTAGTAGTACCGGCAATATATCGGTTAATTTATCTGCATACAAATGGGTTTATGTGACTTTAAAAACTAGTGCTGATTACCCCGAACAGCCCCAAGGAAGTTGTATGTTGCCTGTTGGTGGTGGCGCACGTGCTGCTGGCGTTATGGGTAGGAATTATGGATGGGTGCTTAGTAACTGTTATTCTATTTCATTAACAGCAACTACAAGTGGTATTACTCGTGGAGATATTACTCCAAATACTCCTGCACATGCCTATATTATAACTTCAGTAGTAGGAATAAAAAACTTATCATAAGGAGAGTTAATATGTCAGAAATTAAAAGAGTTGATATACCTAAAGAACTTATATTATTTCCTAATGATACAAATGAGGTTTACTTTACGCTTAATAAGGATAATTGGGCAAACTGTGTTCCATCGTCGTACTGTATCATAATGGATATTCCCGAAGAAAATACAAACTATCAAGTAGTTGGATTGGTTTCTACGGGAGATGAGGAAAAAGATAAACAAATAATGGAACAGTTTGGTTATATTACATATAACTTTAGTTGTGATGGATTGCTTACATTTATTGCACCTCAACAAAAACCAGATATAGATATAAATATTGTACTAAAAGTATGTAATTAACCCTACTTTTTCAGGCTCTTTATGTAGTAAAACCAAAAAGAGCCACCACTGTGTCAAAAAATTCTTTATTGACAAAAATAAAAAATTATGATATAATATATGTATAAAATAAAGGAGAAATATGCTTTATGAAGAAATATATGTTATATCTTGAATATCCAGCAGAAGGTATTAAAAGTCGTACTAAAATAGGCGAATATTTCTCCTATGAAGAATATTACAAGGCTCGTTTAGAAGAAATGGAAAAATGGGGTTTTTCTAACCCTCGTTTCACTCGTAGCTGGTTGGGAGACAGGGGAGAAGCTTATTGCGACTTCGGTTCTTGGAGTGTATATTTTGTTACCATAGTAGAATATGTAAAGGTTATAGGAGTTAAAGATTATACCTTCAAAGCAACTCCTTATGTTTATCTTCACGGTGAACTGGAAAAGGAAAATGGTTTTGATGGGTGCTATGTTACTCATTTACCAGAAGCAGATGGAGTGTATGAGTGCAAGGTTATTATAAATGAAAAAGCCTATGCGGGTACATTTTACTATTGGACTAAATCTGGAAAAGATAGAGGTTTAATAATAAAAGCTGGTGATGTAGAAGCAGAAGAATTTGCTGAAGAAAAGTTTAAGGAAAGAGCCGAAATTATATAAGGAGTGAAAATTATGAATGAAATAGAAAAGGAAATTGGAAATTTACAAAATTCTGCTATGGAGCATGTGGAGCAGGCTCATAGATTCGCAAGAGATAGTTTTGATAGTTCTGCGGCCCAAGAGCTAAGATATGCTGATCGTGACAGACAAGTAGCAGATTGGCTAACACAGTTGTACACTATTCAGAGAGCATATGATGTCTGCAATACACCAGAAGAAGTATATGATATACTTAACGAGGTATTTGGAGAATAAATTATGGCGGCTTGTTTAACTATTGAAGAAGATTATTTGCCTTTAAAAGAATTATTAACTCGAATTTCTTGGGAAGAAATGGTTGTGTTAACTCATTGCTCAACTAATTATTCCTTTGAAACAACAAGAGATAATATAGAATTTATTGGAAAAGCAGGCGATGTACCTTTTAAATATTCAGAACCATATAGTGTAAGTAAGTGTTGGGTTAAATCTATGGAATATGAAGGACAAACAATACCTTGCCTAATAATTAGTATAATTTAAGGAGTAAATATGGAATATAAAGTAATTCAACTTGGAGATTTGCTTCATTTAATTCCAAAACTTGGAGATAAAATTGGAATTCATTATTCGGGTGAACTTGTATTTAGAGGTTTTGTAAAAGATGTACCTTATGAATACATAGATTATTGTGTTGATAAGATAATGAAGGTCGAGGAGAGAATAGATATTTATGTTAGTTCCAGCCATAAGCCGCAAGAGTGAAGTTGAAGCCTTATTTAAAAACTATTTATATACTGATGAAATCATCTTCTATAATGGGTGTATTGAGAACTATGAATGGACCATGAAAGAAGAAGATGGAAAATATCAATTTGCTATTGTAAACCAAAAGGATGATGAGATTGTTGGATATGTTAGTTATAGAGTTGACTTTTATTCACATCAAGTTTGTAATTTTGGTTTAATTTGTTTTAATCAAAATAGTAAATATAAAATGACAATGGCATTAGGTATTGTAGATATTATTAAACAGATTTTATATCTCAATCCTCGTAGAATTGAATTTAGATATGTAAGCGATAATAAAGCAGGCTTAGGATACCAAAAGATAGTGGAGTTTGCGGCCGGCGCCTATGAGAAGAACAAGATCCAGCTCACAGGTTACATGAGAGATAGAACAGGTAATTATCGTAACCTGATTATTATGGAGCTTTTGAAGAAAGATATTGATTGGGAGTAATTATTATGAAAACTAAATATCAATTAAACAATAAATTGGGTGCTGATAATCGTGATGCTCTTATAGAAAGATGTTGGAGTGGTTTGACTAAAATAGAAAATGAAAGTCGGGAATTACATATCCAAGATTTAGCCTTTGATTTGAGATATATGTTAAGCACTTATTATGATGATGATAGATTTTATGTCGATGATTATGATGATAAGTTAGAGTAATGTGCCTCATGTTCGCGGAGGGCAAGCGGTCTGCAAAACCGTTGGGGTGGGTTCAACTCCCACGGGGCACTCCAATGGGAGATTTCTTAATTGAAATCTCCCTTTTTTTATTTGGTAAAAAAGTTTACATGGGTTGCTCGCGCGCCGCACCCAAGCGCACAAATCGTCTCACAGATAAAAAACCACTCTTCAAAATTTTGAGACCAAATTGTCCAAATAAAAATGGTTTTATAAATTTTTGTAAAAATTTCTCTTGACAAATAAATAAAAATATGTTATAATATATATATGAAGATAAAATAGAATAAGAATAACAAGTGAGTATGTAATACGGAGAACCAATAGAAGGAGAAAAGAATGAAAAAAGCAATTGATATAGATGATGTTTATAGATTAGTTGCAGGGCATAGCATTTATAGTGGTAATGATATTTTGTCTGCTTTTACCTGTTTATCCGAAGGTAAAGATGTTAAACCCATTAAGCCTTTAGATATTGGATACGAACCATATCGAGAAGAAACTTGCGAACGTAAACACCATTGTAATGACTATGTATACTGGCATTGTGCTGGGTGTAATGGTAGCAAAAATTGCTATAATTGCGATTTATACGAGGATGCGATGGACGATTACTGTCAATATGCAGGAGAATGTGTTCCTATTCAAAACTGTAAATACTTTGTTAAGAAGAAGGGCGTGCAAAAATGAAAATTGTAATTGATCTTGATGAAAATGTGTTTACTCGATTATTTGATAATGGAGTTGAAACAAGTTTGGAAGACAGAGCAGCAATTAACCGAGCAATTCGTAATGGTAAACTTTATGAAGAAAGACACGCAAAACCAACGGGACATTGGATGAAATGTAAAGGTACTAAATACTTGATATGTTCTAATTGTGGACAATATTTAGACCCCAATAAAATATTAGACTTTTGTCCGACTTGTGGAGCAGACATGAGACAAAAAGATAAGCGGATGAATAAGAGAAAAACTATATATAAACTTGAAATTCAAAATAAAGTTTATTATTATGGGGATAAAATTTTAAGAATATGTAGTATAGTTGTCAATATAATAGAATTTATTCTTATTATTTATCTATTGATAAGGTGATGAGGAATGGGCAGATATGAGAGGTGATAAAGAATGACATTTTGTTGTGAAGATTGTAAATACATTAATGAATGTAAACTACGCAAAAACAACCCACAAGCTGTTGGTTGTTGTGATTTTGGTTTGTTAGATGAAAACGGTCTAATAGAAGACTGGGATGAGTCAGGAGAAGAAGCATATACAGAAGAACAGGCTAAACTTTTAATTGAACTTAATAAGATAACGAGGAAAATAAAGAATGACAAGTAAAGAAGCTAATAAATATTTAATTCGACCATTCGCAACAAGTACACGTTCATATAACGAATATTTAAAACAGCAAGAGGCCTATAATCTTGCTGTTGAAGCACTTAAAGAGAATGAAGGATTAAGACTTTTACTTAGTTGGGCGGTTGAGTGCGGTTTTGGTTATGATAATATACCAGAAGAATATGAGAAGTATAAAGATGAAATAACTAATATGAGTTATATTGAAGGGTTAATCTATATAGCAATAAAGGAAATGGAAAAATGAGTGATGAATTAATCAGCCGTAAGGCTTTGAAAAAGGCAATAGATCCTATTAAACAAATTGGATATAATACCAATAACGAGCCATTATTTGAATATATTGAGTTGCCTGATTTAATTAAGGCAATCGATAATGCCCAGACAATATTATATAATAACCATTCAGAGGGATATCAAAATAGAGCTAAGAAGGTTTTATCTGAAGAGAGACCAACAGGGTATTGGATTCATAGACGAGTAATTGCAAAAGATAGATCATTTGATATGGTAGTATGTTCTAATTGTCAAACAGAGTTTAGTTGGGATGCCGAAACAGGAGTATGTATGGACAATTATAAAACTTGTCCCAATTGTAGTGCGGATATGGGAGGAGATATATAATGCCCGAAAGTAAATGTAAATTCAGAATTAAAATTGATAAACAATGGGAAAAGATGTGGAGTATTGGTTCTTGTATAACACATTCCTTTGATGAAACATACCTGTTTATTAATCTTATTAAATGGTCAATTAGTATTGGCTGGCTGAGAGGTGAAGAATGAGCAATAAAAATTATGGTGCTTATGCAAATTATGACAAATGTGTACCGTGCGTTTTTATGTCATTTCACGGATGTACACATCCATACCGAGATAAAATAGGTGATGTTAATGGATGTGTATATTTTGCCAATGTACAAAAGGAGAGAGATAATGAATAATATAGGAAGTCAAGAGTATTTTAAGGGTATATGCCCTTATACTGATAAGCCTTGTAAATCGTGGCTTTGCTATATTTGTAGTGTTGAGTATACAGAAGAACGATTCGCGAGAGGAGACAAAGATAATGTCTGAAGGGAGAGTGCGGTCCTTGGTCATGAAGATCCCGGGAACGCCGCGCCGCACGAGTTTTGAATTAGAGGGAATCTTAGATGATTTCATAGAAGCGGTAGATGAATTTTCGACTACTTTTACAGTAACAGCAGAACAATTTAGTTCTTCTTTTGCTAAGGCTTTTGGTCTTGATAATACAATATTTCATATAACAGAAAAGACACAAGATGATTATGATGCACTTTCATATGAAGAAAAGAACAATGATGCTATGTACTTCCTTGAGGGTAAGAGTGAGCCGCAGGCTCGACTCACTCCCGCGATATGTTCTTGTTGCGGAGGCAGAATAGGAAAAGACAATTATTGTGAATTTTGTGGAACAAGGTATTGGTAAGGAGGTAAAGAATAAGTGAGTGCTATTTATGTAACAAGTGATTGGCATTTTAATCACGACCGCGACTTTATATGGGGCCCTCGTGGTTGTGCCAATGTGGAAGAAATGAATAAAGCAATTATAGAAAATCATAATAAGGTAGTTGGATGGGATGATGATGTATATGTTCTTGGTGACTTGGTATTTGGACGCGATATACAAGATGGTCTGAATAAAATACGAAGATTAAATGGTCGTATCCATGTAGTTATAGGTAATCATGACTCAGAAAAGAAGATACAAGAATATCAAAAATTAAAGAAAATTGTAGAAATTAAACCAGTAATTGCTCTTAAACATAATGGTTTTTCCTTTTGGTTAACTCATTATCCAACAATAACAGAAAATTATGATTATGAGAAGCCATTAGAAAGACGAATTATTAACCTGTGTGGCCATCGCCATACACAAGATAGGTTTCTTGATTTTAATAAAAGTTTAATATATCATTGTGAGGTTGATGCACATGATTTGAAGCCGGTTCCAATAGAGCAAATAGAAAGAGAAGTTACAGAAGAATATAATAAGATAATGGGCGGAATGGTTTAATCCTTCCGTCCTTTTTTTATTTGGACAGAAAGTATAAACTTATATTTATAAAATTTCAAATTCTATGAAAGTAAAATTTACAAAAAGGAGGAATGATAAATGTATTCAATCACACAGAATGGAAATCATATTGCTCATGGTATTAAAAAATTCTGCGCGGACAATGCCTCTGATATTGAAACAGCTCCAACTGAAGGCATCGTACCGGGTAGTGAAATATTTTGTATTGAAAATTCAAAAACTTATATACTTTCTTCTGAGAAAGTTTGGGAAGAAAAAGCTTAATTATAGGGGTAGTTTTACCCCTTATTTTTTATTAAGAGAAAAGGAGGTAATAAAATGGCTTTAGCAAAAGTAAAAATTTCAGATTTACCTACAGCTGAAGAAATTAGTATTTCTGGCCAAGAAAATATGGAAATTTCGACTCCTGCTCCTACTGGTTCTAAGTATCCATATGTTTCAAGAAAATTATCCTTCTCAAGATTTGGAAATTGGTTAGGAAATATTTTTAATTTTAATCAACTTGAAACCGATGCAAAAACATTAGTTGGTGCTATAAATGAAGTTAATGACTCTGGTGGAGGGGGAGATTTTTGGTCAACTATTCCTAATAATGCTGGAGCACATAATTCTATATATAGAGGTAAAAATCTTGGTAGTCCTGCTAATATAAATTGGGATACCATAGAGCGTGGCGAGTTTGAAGATATGTTTATAGGTGATTATTGGGAAGTTTATGATGAACCAACAGATCAAACTATTATATGGCGTATTGCTGCATTTGATTATTATATTAATATAGGGATGCCTATTAATACAGCACATCATATTACTGTAATACCAGATGAAACTATAGTAGCTGCTCCAACTGTTATTTTTTCTAGTAAAGGTGGAGGAGCATTTGGGGGATATATTTATTCAGATATAAAAGGTTATAAGACAATAGAAGAAACTCACACGCCAAATGAATTATATTTCAATAATGACAATTGGTATATTGATTTATCCCATTGGGGAGGGGGATTAAATTGGGTAATGTCAGATAATACTTTTGATACAAATTGGACTTTTGGCCAAGATAGAAATTATGGTTCAGCTAAATTAATAACTAAAAATGGTAGTAGTAGTTCTACTCCTCCTCAATTTACAACCTTGACAGTTAGTTATAAATATCTTGATGATAGTGATTTAACTACAATTACAGAAACTTTTACTAATGCAGATGTGAAAACTTCTGGTAGTGGAAATAGCTATACAGATTCAAATGGATATATAATTTTAAATCATAAACCTGTTTTTGGTATAACGCAATTTCTTGTTGATGGAGTAGAAAAATATCCTGATACTTCGCTAAATGGGTATCTGGTTACTACATCAAATTTAAAAAACAGTAATGAAATTTCTATAACTTATAGTTATAACTTAAATTATGGAGGAATAAATGAAGCATCAAGAATTATAGAAAGAGCTTTTGGTCTAAATGAACATATTATGCAAACCAACAAAAGTTTGACCAGTAATGGTATTTTTGGTTATTTTGAATATGATTATATTGTTTCAGATGTAGATTTACCAACAGAACAACAAATAATGGGAAATAGAACAATTGGTGTTGAAGATAACTGGAATGGACATGGATATGGTGGTAAATATAATCGCGAAATGAACATGGAAAGTACTCAATTACCTCTTTTTGCTTTAAATCCAAGTTTAAGAGGAATTAGAAATGGATATTGGCTTAGAGATAGATGTTATGCCACTCCACTTTCTGATCCACCCACTTCTGAAGAGTTACATGCTTTTGATACTCACTATTTATGCGTTAATGGTACTGGAGAGGTTACAGCTGGTTCTGGTTCGGGACTGGAAGACAATCCTATTGGAATAAGACCTATTTTTAATCTTGCTCGTACTCAAATTCCTTATTCTTCATAGGGGGTATAAATTATGGAACCAATAAGAATTTCAGAATTAGAAGAACAACAGAATGATTCAATAGATTCTACCTTAGTAGAAATAGAAACACAAAATAAGACTAAAAAAACTTTGTTGTCTAATTTTATAGATTGGGTTGGAAATATTAGATTATTTCCAACCCAACTTCATACCTCTTCAAAAAATATTGTTGGAGCAATCAATGAATTGAGTCAAAGAACTTCATCTGATCCCCCTGGAGCAGGTTTTCATAATTCAATATTTCGAGGAAAATGGCTTGGTGCTTATCCAACTAATGAACAATTAGAATCTATAAACAATGGAAGTTTCAATGACTTATTTATTGGTGATTATTGGTATGATTCTTCTATAGCCAATGGTTTAATATGGAGGATAGCAGCTTGTGATTATTATTATGGGCTAGGTCCTGAAGCTGTTACTACACATCACCTAATTATAGTTCCTGATTATAATGTATCAAGAGCTGCTTATTATAATAATCGGGCGCAGGATGGATATAAATTTTGTCTTTATAGAGGATATTATTATGGTGAGTTTAGTATAACTACCACTGAAGAAAATCAAACAATAATAGATAACCATTATTCTGGGTATTATCTTCATAGTGTTAATTCAGTATACATTTATGACCCTACTGTGCGAGGAGGAAAAATTTATTGGGATCTCGCAGAACAGCCAGATAGCTCTGTAGAGAGTTGTGCAATAAAAATAAAAGGTGGTTATAATTATCACCCTTCCAATCCTAATTCTACCTTTTCTAACTATGGAATTCCAGTAAATACTACTATATATTGGGACGGAAGATATACTACTAATTATCCAGATTTATCTCCTTACACTATGCCAGGATTTATTAATTATACTTATGGTACCTTATTAAAAGGTGGTACTCAAGGAAAAATAATGAAATTTCCTTTACTTTGTACCCATAAAAAAACAAATGAAGAAGTAATGATAACAGAATGGACTAATGGATATGCTGAACTTATGACAGAACAACAAGTTAATGGAGCAAGAACCATAGGTGTAGACCACAATTTTGAATCAGATATAATATTTAATGGTTCAAAATTTCAATATAATAGAAAAAGATTTGAGACAACCATAGATTCTATTCAATTTCCTCTTTTTAAATTAGCTCCACAGTATAGAGGTGGAAAAACAGATAATATCAGTGCATATTGGTTTTGGTTAAGAGATCACACTTATGCTATTGATCAAGGAATACAAAATTATACCTGTGGACAGTGGGGAGAAACTATACACTCTCGTTATGGAATTAGACCTTATTTTTGTCTTGCCAATACAGAAGAATCGTATTAAGGGTAGATTATAATAATCTACCCTCATTTTTTTCATATTTATTGAATAATAAAAGAAAAAGGGAGGTATAATACTAAATGGCAAAATTAACAAGTTTAGAAACTATTAATGCAAGTGAAGTTAATTCACAAGATGGGTTATATTTAGCTCATAAAGTTAATGATACATATGAAGATAAAAGATTAAATATTGAAGAACTTGCTAAAACTATTATTCCTGCTGCACCAACAACAGATGGAACATATACCTTAACATGCACAGTAACTAATGGAGTTCCGACTTATAGTTGGACATAAGAAAGGAGTAAGTAAATGCCACAAAAGAAAATATCACAACTTACTTCTGTAAGTTCAGATGTCGTAAATTCAAGTGATACTCTTGAAATTTGCACATTAAATTCAAATAGAGCAAAAGCTTCAAGAAAAATCTCTTTAAGGGATATAGGAAAAGCAATTTTTTCTAAATTTAGTGTTTCTGATAATAGTAAAACTATTAAGCAAGAAATTGAAGATGCAAAAGAGAATAATAAGTTTGATAAAATAATTCTTGTTGATGAAACTGGTGCAGAGTGGTATATTTGGGCAAATAGTACAAAAGGTATTATGTGGAGAACTCAAGAGGCTGCGGCATGGTTACAAGAAATGGCTGAGTATATGGAATATATGTATAATAGTCAAAATACACAGCATAATTATATATCTGTATATGAAAACTCAAGTTCTGAATATAGAGCCCAAATGAAGAGTTTAGGTGATGAATTAGTGTCTATCTATTCCAATAATATAGATAATCCCGATATTAGTAAAAAAAGCACTTGGAATACTAAAAAGTACAATTTTGATTACAAATTTAAGACAGTTAGATTTGGTATAAACAATACTCATACTTGGGATACTGAGTTCCAGACTCAAAAAAGCTTAATTGACTCTTTCAATACTACATATAATGTATATAATAACTTAATTACAAATGCTTCTACAATTCCTGTATATATTGATTTTACTTATGAATCTTTAACAGATACAGTAGATTTGAAGGGCGGCCTTAAGACTAATTATTTACAAAACTATGTATCAAATGTTCTTTTGGCCAATGCTACTAATGCACAAAATGCTTATATTCAAGGTACTACTATTTCTGGCGAACCATCTGGAACCAAATGGCAAACAGAAGGTTTATTAACTACCTTGCAAGAAAAAGTTAAAGAGGCAAAACCAATAATAAATGAACAAATGAAAACTCTTATAGATTATGTGTACGAACATGATAGTATTATAGGTTATAACACTTACTTTACTTTCTGTACACTTGAGCCTCAGACACATAACAATTTTGGAAATTATAGCATACAAGAAGAGTTTGATTCTACAGTTGCTAATTTAAAGCAAGACTTACATGATTGTATGACATTAATTAAACAAGTATATTTAGTTACACCAGATGAAGAAACTGGAGATAAGATTTTCTCGCTTATAAGAAACACAAAAGAAGAATATAACTATGCTCAAGAATTAATAAATAATTATTATCCACAAAGTTAATAAAAGGGACTCAGTAATGAGTCCCTTTTTTTGTTACAAAAATTTTCCTTGACAGACTTATTTTTTTATGTTATAATATATATATAAAAAGAAAAAGATAAAAGGAAGTGATAATGAATGGGAAAACAAAATAGAAGCTTTGATTTCTCGCACGAGTTCTATTGTTGCAAGTGTGGGAATAAGGGCATAAATATTGCTCGAAAACGATGTCAGTATCGAGAACAAGGACATTTAAAAAAACTTTACTGTATTCATTGTAAACAAGAAGTTAATTTTTGTGAGTGTGATGACAATTATACTTACGAAGATTTTTTATTTGAGTTTAATAATGGTAATTTTGATGAACATCAAAATAGAATTTTAACTTATGGAGAGCTTGCGGCGAGGGTCAATGCGACACTCAAGGACGAGAACAGGGTAATGGGGGTGAACTAAAACATGTTACTTAACTATAAATATACTACATATGATTTTAATACTTCTGAGTCCAAGATACTTAGACATTTGAACGCGTTTGCGTTTACTCCCGGTCTTGCCAAAGGTTATCATGGTAACTTAACTCTACATTACGATATAGTTTGTGACACAAAGGAAGAAGCTATGGAGACACTTGATAATATGGCTGAGTACGATCTTGATGACCATGGTATTTTATATCTTGACAAAGGAAGAAAGCGTTGGATAGTTAGATCAAGTTGGAGGTAATCAATGCGAGGGGTTTTAATTAACCCCCGCGATCGTCTTGAACAACGCCCGCACCTATACAAATTTTTCTTTGGAAAAGTCAAAAAAAATGTTACAATATTAGAAAATGATAAAAGGAGTTTTCTATGTCAGTAAAATATGTGTATAGTTGGGAAGAAGAACTTGGCCTAGCCATTGTTACAATTCACGAAAATGGAATGACCTTTGTTGGTACCGCTAAGTGCCATGAGCAAGATCAGGATATGAAGAGTGAAAAAGTTGGAACATTTATCGCACTTAACAGAGCTCAGGTTAAACATTTAACTTATATTATAAATAAAGAACTTAAACCTCAACTTAAAGCAATTGAATCTTTGTATAATGAAATGGCTCAATGTAAGAAATTCAATCCTAAATCTTTCGAGGCAAGACGTATGCGTAAAAAGATGCACGAAATTCGATCTGATATAACCGAACTTAATGAATTTAAGAAATTTAAATTAGAAGAAACCGCTGAATATATTAAATTGAAAGAAGAATTTTATCAAAAAACTCGTAAACATAGAGGATTGGTCAAGGAGGGATAAAAAACCCTCCTTATTTTTTATATATATTAGGGAATATTCCCAGAAGTAAGAGAAAAAGGAGGACATAATATGACAGAATTGTTATATTTTATCCTTGGTATAGCATTTGCTGAAATTGCATTACCGGTTATTGAATCTTTTATATCATTCATTTGTATGAAACTTGAACTATTAAAAGGAAAAATTCAATTACAAATGGTGAAAATTCAACAAGAAATAGACAACGATGAGGTGGAGCGTGCTCCAGCTATTGGTTTTGATACAAGTTGTTATATTTGTAATGATGATGAAGAAGAACCGGAGGAAGAAGAAGAATGAAATTCTTAGATACTAACGCTTTGTTATCTGGAAAACTGCCTGCAGAGGACTTTGCAATATCTTCAATTACTTTAAAAGAGTTGGAAAATATTAAGAACTCTGAAAGAAAAAGTGACGAAGTGAAATACAAGGCAAGAAGAGCACTACGTGATTTGGATGCAGTCCGTCACGAAGTAGTAACTTTTCAAAATAAAATGCTTAAACCATTGAAGAAACTTGACTTAGAAATTAACGATGATGCTAAAATAGTTGCTTGTGCATGTTACTTAAACAAACCACATTTTTATTCTAAAAGAAAAGATGTTGAGTTTGTAACTGGCGATAGAGCTTGCCGCAATATTGCACAACTGGTACTAAAACAAGTAACACCAGTAGAAGAAGTCAAAGAAGAAGAATATTTTGGGTATAAGGAAGTTATGCTTACTGAAGCTCAAATGTGTGACTTTTATTCTAATTTGGGAAATAATATGTTTAATCTTTTTGTTAATGAATATGTAGTTATCAAAGATACTTTTGGAAATATATTAGACTTATATGTATGGACAGGAGAAGAGCATAAAAGAATTAAAACCAATGCTTTCTTCTCTAACTATTTTGGTGAAACAAAACCTTTAAAAGATGATATATATCAGAAAATGGCATGTGATAGTTTAATAAGAAATAAACTAACTGTCTTGCGCGGCCCAGCTGGTACTGGTAAGAGTTATCTGGGTCTTGGATATCTTTTTGCCCTGTTGGACAATGGAAAGATTGACAAGATCATTGTTTTTTGCAACACGGTCGCTACGAAGGGAAGTGCTAAGCTTGGTTTCTACCCGGGCACCAGAGATGAAAAGATTTTGGACTCGCAGGTTGGTAACTTATTGGCTAGTAAACTTGGTGATATATTAGCTGTTGAGAAGTTAATTGCGGAGGATAAACTCTTATTACTTCCTGTATCTGATATTAGAGGTTTTGATACTACTGGTATGAACTGTGGTATTTATATAGATGAAGCACAGAATTCAACTATTGAAATGATGAAATTGATGTTGCAGAGAATTGGAGAAGATTCAGTCTGTGTTATCTGCGGCGACGATTTCACGCAAGTTGATATGGTGGATTACGAAGGTGCAAATAACGGGTTAAAGAGATTATGCCAAGTCTTTAAAAATGAACCATATTTTGGTACTGCTTATTTGAAGAATTGTCATAGAAGTAAGATTGCTCAAAAGGCAGAGGAGATGTAGTATGGATAAATATGAAGATTATGGATTTAAAAATGTAGATTTTTACAATTATACAAAACAAAAAGATAAAATTATAAGTCCTTGTGATACCTGTTCCAATAATCCTAAAAATGGTGGTTCAGGTGTATGCTTTTGTATATTAGGTTTACAAGATACATATTGGTAAAGGAGGAAATGAAAAATGAGAATAGCGCAAGCCTCAATTGATGAAAAAGGACAGGCTCACGGCGGCAAGGCCGGAGACCAAAATGGAAAAGAGGTAAAAATTACTAATTGGTATAGTTATGGTAAAGTTGGTTGGGATGTAGTTATTAGACCAAAAGATAGAGCAAAGGCACATAAAATGGCTGAAGCAATGAAAGCTGCTTGTGCCAATGATAATATTGGATATGACCAGTGGCAAAGAGAAAGTCTTTTAACTGAGGTTAAAAAGGTTGGTAATGATTTCTCTAAGATTACAAAACCAACAGAAACGGATTGTAGTGCTCTTGTTGCTACAGTTATTGTTGCTACTGGTACACCAGAAGAGAAAATGAGAAACAAGAATAGAGAAAACAAATTGGCATATACTGGCGATTTGAAGAGTTTGTGTGCGGCCAGTGGCGAGTTCACGATTCTGACCGAGAAGAAGTACCTTACATCAGGTGATTACTTACTTGAAGGAGATATTATTCTTAATGAAAAGCATCATGTTGTAATTGCTATTGAGAATGGTTCTAAAGCAAATGAAAGTACAACTTCCACTCCAACAGTAAGAGATTTGTTAAAAGGTTGTGAGGGTGACGATGTTAGAGAACTTCAAAGAAATTTAAATGCAGTTCTTGGTACTAATTTAACTATTGATGGTGATTTCGGTAAGAATACTAATAATGCTCTTTTAGCCTTCCAGAAAAAGTTTGGTTTAAAACAAGATGGCATTTATGGTAAGCATTCTCGTGCGGCAATGGCTAATGCTCTCTCCGCACTTAGAACAGCTTCTACACCTACTCAGGCAATGGGTTACAAAGCAAAAGTAACTTCAAAATCAGGACTTAATGTAAGAAAGGGCCCTGGTACAAATTATCGTACTGTAAGAAGTGCTCTTCCTTTTGGTTATGTTGTAACCATTCTTGAAGAAACCAATGGTTGGGGAAAAATTGGAACAGAACAATATATTTCACTTAAATACACTACTAAAATTTGATAAAGATAAACATATTATATATTTAATTTAATTATTATTATTACCCCCCGATAGATTTAGATGTTTGTCTTTATCTATCGGGGGATTTTTTTATGCCTAAAAATATTATACAATTTTTTTAAAAAATTCCAAAATTCTTGGTCATAAAACTCTAATTTGACAATTTTGAAATTTTATGTTATAATATTATTGAAAACTATAAAAAGGAGAAAAAGAATGACTGATAAGAATTTATATAATAAAGATTCTATTGAGTCACTTGATCCATTGTCTTTTACGAGATTAAAGCCTGGTGTATATTGTGGTGACACAAATTATAGTACACAACTTTTGGTAGAGATAATTTCTAACTCTATTGATGAGTTTAGATTGGGTCACGGTGATAAAATTAATGTTTCTATTAATAATTCTGAAATAACAGTACAAGATTTTGGTCAAGGTTTTATTCCCAATGAATTTAGAGAAGATGGAAAGTCAATTCTTGAAGCTGCTTTTAGTGTATTAAACACCTCGGGGAAATACAGAGAGGATGGCACCTATGAGGGCACGTCTCTTGGTAGTTTTGGTATTGGAAGTAAAATTACTACGTTTCTTTCACATTGGCTTATTGTTGAAACCAAAAGAGATGGTAAAACAGAAAAAGTTTGGTTCAAAGAGGGCATATTTGAAAAAAGAGAAAAAGGTACTTGTGACAAGAGTGAACATGGAACAACAGTTTCTTGGCTCCCAAGTGAAGAATTTTTTACTCATACTGAAGTAGAAATAAGTAAAATTAAATCTTTATTTAATACTTTGGCTTGTTTATGTCCTGGTTTAATCATTAACTTAAATGATAATGGTACAAATGTAGTTTATTATTCTAAAAATGGACTTAATGATTTAGTTACTGCTGGTGTTAAAGATACTGAGTTAATTCAAAATAGATTTAATATGAATTTTATAAGTGGTAAATATAAGTTAGATATGGTTTTAACTTATACTTCTAATTATAGTCTTACTTTAATACCTTATGTAAATACAGGTTTAACAGAAAAAGGTACTCATATTACCTTAATAAAGACAATTTTCACAAGAGAATTTAATAAGTTCTTTAGAGAAAAAGGTTGGCTTAAAGAAAAAGATGAAAATCTTTCTGGTGATGACCTTCAAGAGGGAATGTACGTAGTATTTAATGTTACTACTCCAAATGTTTCTTATGATGCACAGGTTAAGAGTACAGTAACTAAAATTGATATGCTTCCTTTTACATCAGCAATTGCAACAGAATTATATAATTGGATGTTGGTTAATGAGAAAGAAATTAAATTAATTGCTGACAAGTCTATCAACGCAAGGAAGGCGAGAGAGGCTGCAAGAAAAGCAAGAGATGCAGCGAGAACTGGAGCCGAAAAGAAAAAGCAAAAGGCTCTTAAATTTGATAGTAAGCTCGCTGATGCAAGTTCGAAAGATAGAAAGAAGTGCGAGATTTATATTACAGAGGGAGATTCTGCTTCTGGTAATTTAAAACTTGCAAGAGATAATGAGTATCAGGCGGTACTTCCTATTCGTGGTAAGATTTTGAATGTAAGAAAGGCAAGCTTGTCAGATATTCAGAAAAATGCAGAGATTATGACAATGATAGATGCTTTTGGTCTTACTGTTAATCCTAAGACAATGAAATTAACTTTCAAGCCAGATGAATTAAGATATGGTAAGATTATCATTGAATCAGATGCTGATGTAGATGGCGCGCACATCAAGAACCTGTTCTATACGTTTATCTGGACTTTCTGCCCAGAACTCATTGAACAAGGATATGTATATGCCGGTATCCCTCCTCTTTATAGAGTAACAGAAACTAAAGACAAATATGTTTATCTTAAAGATGATAAGGCTCTTGACGAGTATCGTGCTGCGCATCCCGGGAAGAAGTTAACTCTGACCAGAATGAAGGGATTGGGTGAGATGGATAAGGACGAGACTTTGATTCTGGTTGACCCAGAACAGAGAATAATTAATCAGGTTCTTGTTGAAGACGCTAAGAAGGCAGATAAATTATTTGACGACCTTATGGGCACAAGTGTAACACCAAGAAAAGAATTTATCCAGAAACATTCTGCAGAAGCAAAGTATGAGGTATAAAGGAGAAAAGAATGAGTTTAGATTTAACACATGAAATGTCACAAAACTTTATAGACTATGCTGCTGCGGTAAACATGGATCGTGCTATCCCGGACGTAACAGGTTTAAAACCAGTAGCAAGACGAATTTTATATGGTGCTTATGCAAATGGTAGAACTTCAAGTAAGCCTTATGTAAAAAATGCAAGAATTGTTGGTGATGTAATGGGTTCATATCACCCTCATGGAGATAGTTCAATTTACGAAGCACTTGTTCGTTTATCTCAAGACTGGGTAATGAGATATCCGTTGATTGATTTTCATGGTAACCAAGGTTCAATTAATGGAGATGGCCCGGCCGCACACAGATATACAGAAGGACGTCTTGCTAAATTAAGTGAAGAAGGATTATTGGCTGGAATTAAAAAGAATAATGTTCCTTTTATGCCAACTTATGATGATGCTGATGAAGAACCTACTATTCTTCCTGCTATCTTTCCTAACTTATTATGTAACCCAAATGCAGGAATTGGAGTTGCGATGGCTTGTAAATGGGGTTGTCATAACTTAAGAGAAGTTGAAAAAGCTATTTTAGCTTATATGAATGGTGAGGAACCTACACTTCCCGGTCCTGATTTCCCAACAGGTGGAGTAGTTATAAATAAGAATGACTTTGCTAATATTATGAAGTCAGGTAAGGGCTCGGTAAAAATAAGAGCAAAATACTCTGTTAAGGGACAGGTTATTACTATAACTGAAATTCCTTATGAAACCACTATTGAAAAAATTCTTGACGATATTGATAGTGTTACTGAAACTGATAACATGGGAATTAGTGAGGTATTAGACCAGACTAATAATAAGGGTGTTAAGATTTTAATTAAATGTAACAAAGACACCAACCCAGAAGTAGTAATGAGAAAGTTATTCGCAAAGACTGATTTACAGAAGTCATATGCTTATAACCAAGTGGCATTAGTAAATAAAGTTCCAACTTTAATGAGCCTTAAAGATTGTTGTAAGGCATATGTTGACCATAATATAGAATGTATTAGAAGAGAAGTTGAATTTGATTTGAATGCGGCTGAAGCAAGACTTCATATTGTTGAAGGTTTGTTAATTGCTCTCGAAGATATTGATAATGTTATTCAATTAATTAAGAAATCTGAGAATAGTGCCAGTGCGGCCAGTGCCCTCTGTGCAAAGTATGGCCTGGATGACGTACAGGCAAAAGCTATTCTTGCTATGAGATTGTCAAGTCTTGCTAAGTTGGAGAAGATTGAACTTGAGCAGGAAAAGAAGGAGTTGGTTGAAAAGATAGCCGATATGAAGGCTATTCTTGCTGATGTTGAAAGAGTTAAGGACATTATTAAGGAAAGACTTCACAAAATCGTTGAAAAGTATGGAGACGATAGAAGAACAGAATTACTTCAATTGGATACTCCAACAAAGGAAGAGAAGGAAATTGTTTATGTTGAACCGGAAAAGTGCATCGTAACAATGACCGAATCGGGCTTGATCAAGAGGATCCCCGCGACAAGCTTCCGCACACAGCGTAAAAATGGTAAGGGAGTTAAGACAACTGGTGATATTACAGTTGCAACTATTAGAACCAATACTATTGATTCTCTTATGATATTCACAAATAAGGGAAAGATGTATAGAGTTCTTGTAGATAACATTCCCGTAGGAACTAATGTGTCTGTTGGTACTTCTGTCCATGCATTAGTAGAAATGGAACCCGGTGAAGAGCCAAGTCTTATTTACTCAATAGTTCATGGTACAGATGCAAAATATGTCTTGTTTGTAACTCAAAATGGTGTCATTAAAAAGACAAGTTTAGAAGAGTTTACAAAGACAAGAAAGAGAATAGGCCTCGCCGCAATCAATCTTGCAGAAGGAGACCATATCGTATCAGTAAGTCTTCTTTCAGAAGAAGATATTGTAATTATGACAAGACAAGGAATGGGAATTAAATTTAAGAGTACCGATGTATCTCCTACTGGTAGAACTGCCGGTGGTGTCAAGGGAATTAACTTAAACCCCGATGATTATGTAATAGCCGCACTTCCTATAAGAGATGCTAATGACTCTCTTGGTATCTTTAATGTAAATGGTTCTGGTAAGAAAATTAAGTTATCTGAACTTGTTACACAGAAGCGTGGAGGAAAGGGTATTAAATTAACAAAGACAGAGGTTGCGGGCGGTGCCTTGATCTCTGATGAAGATTCAGTTCTTATTATAGGTACGAATAACTCCATATGCATATCTGCTAAGGAGATACCTCTTTTAAGTAGAGCGTCTGTTGGTAATGCACTTATCAAGGGCGATATTAACTCGATATCTAAAATATAAGATACAAAGTCAACTAGGACAAAAAATCTTAGTTGACTTTTCTTATTTTTTTTGATATAATATATATATAGAAAAGTGAAAAGGAAATTAACTAAATGGTAAAGGAACAAATTCGAGAACTCATTGATTTCTTGAACAGACACACGGAACTTTATGATGAAGGTCATCCTGAAATTTCCGACAAAGAGTGGGACGATAATTATTTCGCCCTTGAAAAGTTAGAACAGGAAACCGGCATAATTTATCCCGACTCCCCAACTCAGTCTATTCATTATACTGAAATTAAGGGAGGTCTTTCAAAGGTGGAACATAACCATCCTATGCTTTCTTTGGATAAAACAAAAAGTGTAGAAGAAGTTAAAGAGTTTGTAAGAGATGTCCCTTTTATTGCTATGTGCAAAATGGATGGATTAACCTGTTCATTAAGATATGTAGATGGCAATTTAGTTAGTGCTGAAACACGTGGAAATGGTCTTGTGGGAGAGGATATCTTACACAATGCCAAAGTAATCAAAAACATTCCTCAAAAGATTGCTTATACCGATGAACTTATAGTTGATGGTGAAGTAATTTGTAACTTAAAGGAATTTGAGTTTTGGAGTAATGCTTTTAAGAACCCCCGCAATTTTGCATCAGGTTCTATCAGATTACTTGATTCTGAGTGTTGTGCGACCAGAAACTTGTCTTTTATTGCTTGGGAAGTAATTAAGGGAATACCCGAAAATGATTTCCTTAATCAAAGACTTGAGACTTTGGAACATCTTGGTTTTGAAGTAGTTCCGTTTATTAGTCTTATTCCTAATTGGTTTGAGAATAGTTTAGAAACTGCAATTCAAACTTTAAAAGATATTGCTGAAACAAAAGGCTATCCAATTGATGGAGTTGTATTTAAGTTTGAAAGTAAGCAATATGGAGAAACTCTTGGTCAAACAGAGCATCACTTTAAGAACGCTATTGCTTACAAGTTTTATGACGAAAGTTATGAAACTCACTTGCTTGGTATTACTTATGATACCAGTAGACGTGGCGTTCTGACTCCGGTTGCGGTGTTCGATCCAATTGATATTGATGGAACATCAGTCAACAGAGCTTCACTCTCCAATATAAGTATGTTATATGAAACATTGGGTGCGACTCCTTATCAGGGTCAACAAGTTTGTGTATCCAAAAGAAATCAGATAATACCTTATATTGAGAGCGCAGACAAATGCGACGATTACGACGGGGATGGGCTGATAACCTTACCTAAGAACTGTAATTGCGGTGGAGAAACGGAGTTAGTAAAGTCGGAGAGTGGAACACTTACTCTTGTTTGTTCTAACCCAGCTTGCCCATTTAAACTAATCAATAGATTAGACCATTTTGTGGGTAAGAAGGGATTAGACATTAAGGGCCTATCAAGTGCGACTTTGGAAAAATTGATAGATAACGATTGGGTTAAATCTTTGAGTTCGATATTTGAATTAAAACAATATCGTTCTCAGTGGATACAGCTCCCTGGATTTGGACCAACGTCTGTCGACAAGATTTTAAACGCCATCGATACTGCCCGCGAGGTAAGTCTTGACAAGTTTATCTGCTCTCTTGGAATTCCTTTAATCGGAAATGGAGTTTCTAAAGAAATCGTAAAGTATTATCCCACTTATGAAGAATTTAGAAATGCTATCAATTCTCGATTTGACTTTTCTATTTACGAAGGTTTTGCAGAAAGTAAAACAGAGGCTTTATGGAATTTCGATTATACAGAAGCCGATGAAGTTTACAAGTATTTATCTATACCAAAAGTAGAGATAAAGGAGAGTGCGAGCGATTCTCTTGCTGGAGTAAGTGTATGTATTACTGGTAAATTAGTACATTATAAGAATCGTGCGGCCTTGCAGACCGAGATCGAAGCAGCTGGGGGCAAAGTGGTTTCATCAGTTAGTGCAAAAACTAACTACTTGATTAATAACGATAACACTTCCACTTCGTCCAAGAATGTAACGGCTCAGAAGTTGGGAATACCTGTTCTCACAGAAGAAGAATTCATTAACAAATTTTTGGGATAAAAATAAAAAAGTGTTATAATTATCTTATAAATATTATAAGGAAAGAAACTTTTTATGACTAAAAAAGAGAAGATTAGAATGGCTACTCAAATCGCAGATGCCGAAATCATCATTATGACCAGTTCTAATTCCGAAGAGGTGAGACAAGCAAAAGATAAGGTTATAAATCTTACCAATAAGATTGACTCATTTACAGACTTGGACGAAATACAGGAACTTACAGTCGTGTATGTTCAAGACAAAAAGAAAAAACTTGGTTTATAAAAAATTTTTTGATATAATATTTACATAAGCATTAAGGCTTAAGAAAATTAAATTTATTTAAAGGAGAAATGAAAATTATGGCAATGTCAGAGAACTCAAAGAAGATTTTTAACTACCTCAAGGAAATCAATGGTACACAGGT
>Ga0247611_10001642_pt1 | contig 39362 bp, 24 predicted proteins | sample 177DNAGHGhighgp2_FD_192422 | JGI IMG/M metagenome (GOLD analysis project Ga0247611, IMG submission 192422) | Sheep rumen microbial communities from Palmerston North, Manawatu-Wanganui, New Zealand - 1770 DNA GHGhigh gp2 | ecosystem: Host-associated > Mammals > Digestive system > Stomach > Rumen... | reverse complement strand
ACGCCAATGACCATAGCCGGACGCCTGTCGCACAACTCCGACAGGGCAATCTTGACACAGTCCACCGGGGTGCCGTTGCACGACCATACCTCGACTCCCTCCATGTGGCGGCGGTGTGACAGCGTCAGGGGTGTCGTGGCAGAGAAGGCACAGCCAAAACCGCTACGTGCCGACTCTGGGGCACAGGCAAGCACGTCGCCGTAGTCCTTGACCATCCTAATCAGCTCGTTAAACCCCTTGGCGTGATAGCCGTCATCGTTAGAAATCAGTATCAGTGGTTTGTCCATAAACGCTCAATTTGGGTGCAAAGATACAAAATAAATTTAAATTATGAACAATGAACAATGAACTATGAACTTTTTTTTGTACCTTTGCAGCTCTATTTTAATAGGTATAAGAACAACTATGGGAAAGATTATTGCATTGGCTAACCAGAAAGGCGGTGTTGGAAAGACCACTACAACCATCAATCTGGCGGCCTCATTGGCTACATTGGAAAAGTCCGTTCTTGTGGTGGACGCTGACCCGCAGGCTAACGCCTCCAGTGGACTGGGTGTGAACATTCAGGAGGTAGATTGCTCCATTTACGAGTGCATTGTCAACAAGACGGACGTACACGAGGCCATCTATACAACAGACATTGAAGGGCTGGACATTATCCCCAGCCATATCGACTTGGTGGGTGCAGAGATTGAGATGCTGAACCTGCCCAATCGGGAGAAGATCATCGCTCAGGTGTTGAAACCCATCAGCGACGAGTACGACTATATCCTGATAGACTGCTCCCCGTCGCTGGGACTCATCACGGTGAACTCGCTGACGGCTGCCGACTCGGTCATCATCCCCGTGCAGTGTGAGTATTTTGCCCTGGAGGGTATCTCGAAACTGCTGAACACCATCAAGATTATCAAGCAGAAGCTGAATCCGAAACTGGAGATAGAGGGTTTCCTGCTGACCATGTACGACTCACGTCTGCGTCTGGCCAACCAGATTTACGACGAGGTGAAGCGCCACTTCCAGGAACTGGTCTTCAAGACCGTCATCCAGCGTAACGTCAAGCTGTCGGAGAGTCCGTCGCACGGTCTTCCCGTCATCCTCTACGATGCCGACTCGACGGGTGCCAAGAACCACCTCGCCCTGGCGAAGGAAATCATCAACAAAAACAATATTTAACTTTGACCTTTGAACTTTGACCTTTGAACTTTATGAAATGTTTCTAAGCGAGAAGTTCAACAAAATGGAGTAATCAAAAGGTTCAAAGTTCTCTCTGAGAGTTTGGCTTTCTCTGCAGGCAGAGTGTGGCGTTGCGATGCAATCAAAGTTCAACAAAATGGAGTAATCAAAAAGTTCAAAGTTCAAAGTTTAAAGTTCAAAGAAAAAAAACATGGCAGTAAAAAAGAAATTTTCAGGCAGTGTGCTGGGACGCGGTCTCGACGATATCGGGAGTGGTCGCGGCCTGGATGCACTGATAGATACCAGCGAGGTGAACACCCAGGGGTCGTCGAACCTCAATGAGGTGGACATCGCGCAGATAGAACCCAACCCCAACCAGCCGCGCCGCGAGTTTGCCCCGGAGGCCCTGCAGGAGTTGGCTAACAGCATCCGCGAACTGGGCATCATCCAGCCCATCACGGTGCGCAAGGTGGAGGGCGGCAAGTATCAGATTATCGCTGGTGAGCGCCGTTGGCGTGCCTCGCAGCAGGCCGGACTGAGCCGCATTCCCGCCTATATCGTCACCGTCGAGGACCAGGGCGTGATGGAGATGGCGCTGGTGGAGAACATCCAGCGCGAGGACCTGAACGCCATCGAGATAGCACTGGCTTACCAGCATCTGGCCGACGAGACCGGCATGACGCAGGCCAAGATCAGCGAGCGTGTCGGCAAGAGCCGTGCCGCCGTGACCAACTACATGCGTCTGCTGAAGCTCCCCGCTCAGGTACAGATGGCGCTGAAGAACCATGAGATAGAGATGGGGCACGCCCGTGCCCTGCTGGCTATCGACAGTCCTACGCAGCAGATCAAGCTGTTTAAGGAAATCCAGCAGCAGCACTATTCTGTGCGCAAGGTGGAAGAGCTCATCCAGGCGCTGAAGAGCGGCGAGGATGTGAAGACGGCCAAGGGTAAGATCGCTTCGAAGGCGCAGTTGCCCGAGGAGTTCAATATCTTGAAGAATCGCCTGTCGTCATTCTTCCAGGCCAAGGTGCAGATGACCTGCTCACCCAAGGGAAAGGGCAAGATCAGCATCCTGTTCGACAGCGAAGAGGAACTGGAGCGTATTATGAACGCATTGGACGGAGCGAATGGGTAGACTACTGACGATAGTCATGGCACTGCTGCTGGCTGTCATCGGCAGGGCGCAGACCGACGATGCCGTTGTGCTCGATACCGTGGCCATTGGTCACGACGTCGGCACGTTGCTGGCACCGATGGACTCGCTGTTGCAGGTCGATGCAGACGCCTTGGCAGGCGATAGTGCTGGCGTGCTGAACGACAGTGTCTCTCTGCTATCGACGTCGAAACCCAAGAAGATGAAGCGCGACTGGGGCACGTGGCGTCCTGACCCGCAGCGGGCCCTGTGGCTGGCCATGGTCATACCCGGCGCCGGACAGATCTACAACCGTAAGTTTTGGAAACTGCCCCTCATCTACGGAGGATTCATAGGCTGCATCTATGCACTGACGTGGAACAACCAGATGTATAAGGACTACTCGCAGGCCTACCTCGACATCATGGACAAAGACCCGGGGACGGCATCCTATAAAAAGTTCCTGCATCTGGGACAACAGATTACGCTTGAAAACGAAGAGCGCTACAAGGAAATCTTCCGGAAGCGTAAGGACAAGTACCGCCGCTGGCGCGACCTGAGTTTCTTTGCGATGTTGGGTGTCTATGCCATCTCCGTCATCGATGCATACGTGGATGCGGAACTGTCGGTGTTTGACATCTCCAAGGACCTCAGCCTGGAGGTCGAGCCGGCCGTCATTCCCAACAATGGCGGTGGCAGTTGGCTGGAGGCGCAGTCGCTGGGCGTCAGCTGTAAGCTGAACTTTTAGCGGGCGAGTTTGCGGGCTTCGCCCTAAATATAAAATAAAACAATTAAAACATATATAAAGGAAGAGATATATCATGAGGATATTCAAGACGGACACGATGATGCCAGCAAGATATAAGACCATGTTGATGCCAGCAAGAGACAAGAGCATGTCACTGACCCTGCGCATTAGCTTATTTCTTATTTTCTGTCTTTTATTTAGCCCCATAGGGGCGCAGACCTTGGACGATGAGGACAACGACCTCGACGATGATGAGATTGTGGTCACCGACGAGGAAGGCAACGAGGAGGTCATCGAGTTCCCCGAGGCCATGACCTACGACCTTGACTCGCTGTTGAACCTCTATATGTCGAAGACTTATCTGGACGATGCCGACAATTGTAACATGCGCGACATCAACCCCGTCTTCACCAAAGAGGAATACATCGAGCGCCTGAGCCGCATACCTACCGTCATGGAGATGGCCTACAACGAGGTCGTTCAGAAATTCATCGACCGCTACAGCGGACGCCTGCGCCATAGCATCAGCTACATGCTGGGGGCATCCAACTTCTATATCCCCATCTTCGAAGAGGCCCTGGAGACTTACCAGCTGCCGCTGGAACTGAAGTACTTGCCCGTCATCGAGTCAGCACTCAACCCTCAGGCTGTCAGCCGCGTGGGGGCTGCCGGCCTGTGGCAGTTTATGATAGGTACGGGCAAACAGTACGGCCTGCAGGTCAACTCGTTACTCGACGAGCGCCGCGACCCCGTCAAGTCATCATACGCCGCTGCCCGCTATCTGCGTGACCTCTACAAGATCTTTGGCGACTGGAACCTCGTGATTGCTGCCTACAACTGTGGTCCCGAGAACATCAACAAGGCCATCCACCGTTCACAGCTGGCTGCCCGCAAGGACTCCATCGACGATCCTGCCGCTATCAAGGACTATTGGCGCATCTATCCCTACCTGCCCAAGGAGACGCGTGGTTATGTGCCGGCATTCATCGCCGCCAACTATATCATGACCTACTATTCGCAGCATAACATCTGCCCCATGGGCACCCGTCTGCCGGCAAAGACAGATACGGTGATGGTCAACCGTAACGTCCATCTGGAACAGGTGGCAGCGGTGGTGGGACTGAATATCGACCTGCTGCGCTCGCTCAACCCGATGTACCGCCGCGACGTGGTGCCGGGACTTACGGCTCCCAGCCCCCTGCGCCTGCCGCAGAGTGAGATAGGGAAATTCATCGATATGGAGGACTCGGTCTATAACTATCGTGTCGACGAACTGTTCAACAAGCGTACCGAGGTGGAGGTCAACGACGACGTGCCCACCTATTATCATAAGAGCAAGCGCTATGCCCGTGGCAAGAAGGCCCGTGCCGGCAAGCGCTACAAGGCTACCCGCAAGCGCTCTTCGGCATCTCGCAAGAAGTCCACTGCCCGTAAGAGCACGAAGAAATCATCTAGGAAACGGAAGTCAACTAAGAGAAGAAGAAGGAGATAGTACTATGGATGACGAAATCGACAAGAGGCATGAAGAGGCCGACGAACAACTGGTGAACGATGCTTTCCAACGTCTGTTGGATAGCTATTTGGCTTCGCGACATCGTAAGAAGGTAGACATTATTACCAAGGCTTTCAACTTTGCCAAACAGGCCCACAAGGGTGTGCGCCGCCTGTCGGGCGAACCCTATATCATGCACCCCATCGCCGTGGCACAGATAGCCTGCGAGGAGGTGGGACTGGGCTCCACCAGCATCTGTGCCGCCCTGCTGCACGACGTGGTAGAGGATACCGATTACACCTGCGAGGACCTCGCCAACATCTTTGGTCCGAAGATAGCCCAGATTGTCGATGGACTGACCAAGATCTCCGGTGGCATCTTTGGTGAGCAGGCCTCGGCACAGGCTGAGAACTTCAAGAAGCTGCTGCTGACCATGAGTGAGGACATCCGTGTCATCCTCATCAAGATCTGCGACCGTCTGCACAACATGCGTACCCTGCAGTCGCAGCCTGCCAACAAGCAATACAAGATAGCCGGCGAGACACTCTATATCTATGCCCCCTTGGCCAACCGCCTGGGACTCTATAAGGTGAAGTCGGAACTGGAAAACCTTTCGTTCCAGTACGAGCATCCCGACGAGTACAACAGTATCAAGGATAAACTGAGGGAGACCGAGAGGTCACGCCGCAAGCTGTTCGACCAGTTCACCGCTCCCATCGAGGAGGCTCTGAAGCAGATGGGTATCAAGTATTATATTAAGGAACGCGTAAAGACGCCGTACTCCATCTGGACGAAGATGCAGAACAAGCATGTCACCTTCGACGAGATATACGATATCCTGGCTGTCCGCATCATCTTCACTCCTAACAAGCGTGAGGAAGAAATCAACGAGTGCTTCAACATCTATGTAGCCATCTCCAAGATTTACAAGAGTCACCCCGACCGTCTGCGCGACTGGCTCAGCCACCCCAAAGCCAACGGCTACCAGGCTCTGCACGTCACGCTGATGTCGAAGCAGGGACGCTGGATAGAGGTGCAGATACGCTCCGACCGCATGGACGAGATTGCCGAGCAGGGCTTTGCAGCCCACTGGAAATACAAGGATGGCGAAGAAGGGGAGTTTACCGAGGACGAGAACGAGCTCAACGACTGGCTGCGCACCATCAAGGAGATTCTTGACGACCCACAGCCCGACGCCATGGACTTCCTCGATGCCATCAAGCTGAATCTTTTCGCCTCCGAGATTTTCGTCTTTACACCGAAGGGCGAGATACGCACCATGCCTGCTGGCTGTACAGCCCTCGATTTCGCCTTTAGCATCCATACCTTCTTAGGCAGCCATTGCATCGGTGCCAAGGTCAACCACAAGCTGGTACCGCTGAGCCATAAGCTCGAGAGCGGCGACCAGGTGGAGATACTGACTTCTAACTCGCAGCGGGTGCAGCCCTCATGGGTCAACTTTGTCAGTACGGCCAAAGCCAAGGGAAAGATACAGGCCATCCTGCGCCGCGACGGTCGTGAACTGCAGAAGAAGGGTGAGGCACTGCTGGAGGAATTCCTGCAGAAGAACAATATCGAGATGACGCCTGAGGTCATCGGTCAACTGGCCGTCTTCCACGATGTCACGCGTTTGGAAGACTTCTATCAGGCATTGGGCAGCAAGACCATCCTGTTGGGCGAGAAAGACCTCGACGAGCTTGCTGGCAAGAACGATGGCAGCAACAAGGGCGGCTGGCGCAAGCTGGTACCCTTCCTGGGCCGCAACAAGCAGAAGCACCCGGATGAAGACACCCAACAGCAGTACTTCGTCGTGCCCGAGAAGTTCAACCGCAAGAAGCCCATCTTCATCAGCGAGGACACCATCGGACAGTATAAGTTCATGCACTGTTGCCACCCCATTCCCGGTGATGACATCCTGGGCTATATCGACAACAAGCACGAGATAGAGATTCACAAGCGTGCCTGTCCTGTAGCCGACAAGCTGAAGAGTGGTTTCGGCAATCGCATCCTCGATGCCAAGTGGGACATGCACAAACGTATGTTCTTCGACGCCACCATCCGCATGCAGGGCATCGACCGCATGGGCATCCTCGTCGATATCTCCCGTGTCATCACGTCGCAGATGAACGTCAATATCCATAAGCTCACCATCGGTAGCAACGACGGCGTCTTCGACGGCAGCATCGAGCTGCGTGTCCACGACCGTGAGGATGTCGCTGCCATCATCGACGAGCTGAAGAAGATTGAGGGAACACAGGACATACAACAAATTATGTAATAACAACTACTATGAGACTACTACGAAAGAAAACCCAAGTGAAGTCACTGATACCACGGGTTATTTTATTTTTTATTTTTTCTTTATTATTTAGCCCGGTAAGGGCGCAGTATGACAACCCCGACACCCTCGTCGTCAGCCGCGACGGCACGGGACAGTTCCGAAACATCGGTGAGGCCATCGAGGTCTGCCGCGCCTTTATGGAGTACCATAAGGTCATCTATATTAAGAAAGGTACGTATAAGGAGAAACTCATCATCCCGCAGTGGCTCACCAACATCGAGCTCTGCGGTGAGGACCGCGACGAGACCGTCATCACCTGGGACGACCATGCCAACATCACCGTGCCCATGGCCATGGCTTCCTGGCCGGGCTCCGTAGCCTTGGAGCTCAAACCCACAGACGGCCGCCAGAAGATAGGTACCTTCCGCACCTTCACGCTGAGCATTCAGGGCTCTCGCATCACGCTGAAGAACCTCACCGTCGAGAACAATGCCGCCCGACTGGGACAGGCCGTAGCACTGCATACCCAGGGCGACCGTCTGACGTTCGTCAACTGTCGCTTCCTCGGCAACCAGGACACCGTCTATACCGGCAATGCCAAGACGCGTCTCTATTTCAAGGACTGTTACATCGAGGGTACCACCGACTTCATCTTTGGCCCCTCCACGGCTTGGTTTGAGCATTGTGACATCTTCTGTAAGATCAACTCCTACATCACGGCAGCCTCTACTCCGCAGGATGTCCCCTACGGCTATATCTTCAACGAGTGCCGCATCACCTGTGCCGAGGGTGCCGACAAGGTCTATCTCGGCCGTCCCTGGCGCGACTACGGCTATACGCTGTTCATGCACTGCGACCTGCCCCGCCAGATTCGCCCTGAGGGCTGGCACCAGTGGCGTCCCGAGGCCGTGAAGACTGCCCGCTACTTAGAGTTCGAAAACCGTGGTGAGGGTGCCGCTACCGACCAGCGTGTCCCCTGGAGCCGCCAGCTTACCAAGAAGGAAGCCAAGGAGATTACCCTCGACCGCGTCTTCACGCTCAACGACACCTGGACAGTGGATAATCGTTGATGCTGGGCCCAGCATCAGTCGGATTTTGCTGTTGCCGAGGTAATCATAAACTTCAAACTTCTCTCTTTGAGAGTGTGGCGTTGCAATCAAACTTCAAACTTCAAACCTCAAACTTCAAAATGACTAAAAACCTACTTTTGCTATTCTGCTGGATTTTCGCATGTAGTGTGCAAGCCCAGAAACTGACAGTCGTGGGAATGACCCTCGTGGATGATGACCAGTCGGCATCAACGGAGAAACGCCTCGATGCCATCGGCGGTCCTTGTGCCCTGGTGAAGGTCAAGCTACCTATCGAAGGGGCCAGTTTCGGGGGTAACGTCATCACTCCCGTCGACTATCGCGATGGCGAATACTGGGTCTATATGACCGACGGTAGCTATATGCTGCAGGTGAAGCACCCGCAGTTTCAGCCGTTGATGGTCAACTTCCGCGACTATGGCGTCCAGAAGGTCATCCCCCTGAAGACCTATCGCATTTCTTTCCCCGAACAGCAGCAGCTACAGTCGCAAGCCTCTACTGGCACCCTGCAGGTCAGCTATACGCCCGGCGGGTCAGAAGTGTTCCTCGACGGACTGCGACTGGGCCTGTCGCCTGTCATCCAGAAGGGCATCACTCCTGGTTCACATAAGGTGGTTGTCAAGCGGAAAGGCTGTATCACGATGCGTAAGGTGGTCAACATCAAAGCCGGTGAGATCATCCAGCTGGCCGGTGTATTACCCCGCCCCGAGGTGAAGGACACGATAACAGCCGAGGGACTGACTTGCTGGGGCTATGTCTTAGAGAACGGTATAGGCAATCCTGCTGACATCCCATTGGCTATCGCGTGCTATAAGCGGGCAGCCAACATGGGCGATACCGAGGCCATGACGAATTTGGGCTGGCTGTATGGAGTCGGCAAGTGGTCATCCCATGAAGGCACCTTCCAGTATAAGAATACCAAGGAGGCTGTCAAGTGGTTCCGAATGGCTGCCGACAAGGGCGATCCGGAAGGGATGAGGGGGTTAGGCGTCATGTACTACAGAGGCAGTGGCGTTCCGAAGGACTTTGCCGAGGCTGCCGCCCTCTTCCGTCAGGCTGGCGAGCTGAACAATGCCATAGCCCAGCGCTCTTATGGCGAGATGCTTCAGAACGGCGAGGGTGTGAAGAAGGACAAGGAGGCTGCTGTGGAGTGGTTCCGCAAGGCTGCCGACCAGGACGACGGCAATGCCCAGTACCAGCTGGGGAATTGCTATGAGAATGGCTTGGGCGTGAAGAAGGACAAGCAGAAGGCTCTTGAATGGTATAAGAAGGGTGCCGAAAACCACGACGACGAAGCATCACGGGCACTCAGACGACTCAAATAGAATCATATATATAATAAGGTAATGACCAGAAGACTTTTCATCATCCTTGTCCTGCTGGCAGCAGTCACAGGGATAAGCGCACAGGAACTGACCGTAGAGGGCATGGAGTTGTCGGGATCGGACATCTCTGCCAGTACCGACCGTCGTACCGACAAGAAGGGCAAGCTCTGTGCCCTGGTGAAGGTGCAGCTTGCTGCGCAGGGTGCCACATTCGAGGGAAACGTCGTGCCGCCTGCGGAATTCAAGCAGGGCGAATACTGGGTATATATGTCCGACGGCAGCAGCCAGCTCACTATCAAGCTGAAGGACTATCCTACGCTGGTGGTCAACTTCCTTGACTACGCCATTGATGCCGTCCGTTCGCTGACGACGTACACGCTGACCATAAACGTGCCGTCCGGCGGCGATGTCGACGATGGCAAGCGCTACCTGCAGCTGGGGGTTGAGACACCCTATGTGAAAGTCTTTGTCGATGGTCAGGAATATCAGCTGAACGAGAGTCGCGTCAACGTGCTGCTTAGCCGCGGCAAGCATACCTACCGCGTAGAGAAACCGGAATATGAGACGCTGGAGGAGACGGTGGAAATTGGCGACGACATCGTCAGCCGTTGGGTGAAACTGAAGAAGTCCAAGGTGAACGTCACCTTTACTTGTCCCACCCCTGGCGCCAAGTTCTATATCGCCAACAAGGAGTGCGGCTCATCGCCCTGGACTACCCAGATGGATGCCGGCGATACGTGGATTGATGCTCGCCTTGACGGTCATCGCACGAAGAACCTGAAAGTGACGCTCTCCAAAAAGGATGGTGACAACCAGACGGTCAAGTTCCCTGCCCTGGAACCCATCGAGGGCTCCATCCGTGTCGATTTCATGCCCGCCGGTTGCGAGGTGCTGGTCGATGGCAAGCGTTTGGGCACGTCGCCGGGCCTGTTTAGCCACCAGCTCATCGGCCGTCATGTCGTGGAGGTCCAAAAGGAAGGCTATCTGACGGAAACGGCCGAGCTCACTGTCACGGAAGGTCAGCAGGCTAACTTCAATGGCAAGCTGCTGAAGAAAGGTACCGCCGACATGTCTGCTAGTCAGATGATTCAGTTGGCCCAGGATTACGAGAATGGCACCAATGGTAAGGAGGCAGACTTTGCGAAAGCCGCCCAGCTGTATAAGAAGGCAGCAGAGTTGGGCAATGCCAAGGCCCAGTGCCTGTGGGGCGAGATGCTTGAGAATGGTCGTGGCGTACAGAAAGACCCGGTAGAGGCTGTCAGATGGTATCGCAAGTCCGCTGAACAGGGGAACCCCGACGGACAGTATCGGTTAGGCATGAGCTATGAGATTGGCTACGGCCGAGGACTGACGCCCGACAGAAACACGGCCTACCAATGGTACCAGAAGGCTGCCGCCCAGGGCCACGGCCGGGCGCAGGAGCTCATCTATAAGCAGCAACTGCGCCAGCAGTATGGCGGTAGAAGAAGATAACGCCACAAACCCTTGAACGGCAAAAACAAAAAGAACCAGCTATCAGCTGTTTATCTCAAAAAGTAGCTAGATAGCTGGTTCTTTTTATTTCTTAAACTTCTTTCCGTTGAGGATATAGATGCCCGGTGTCAGCTGGGTGCGCCAGTTGCCATCCTCCACCTGTTCACGAGAAGCCACCTTACGACCCATCAGGTCGTAGATGCATCCGTCGCCCACCATCTGCTGCTGGCCGTTGCCAGCCTCCTCGTCACCCTCCACATCTACGTCGAAGATGACGGGGATGAACTCTATGCCGCGGGTCATTTTGGGGGCTGGAGTTGGCCCACTGCTTCCTGCAAAATAGTAGACCTTGTTGGCATAGACATACTTATTATTTCGTTCCCACAACGTTTTAGTTTCGTTACTCTCACGGTTGGTGTTAGCATTCTTGTAGAAGCCTACACCCTTATCGAACTCAAGTCCAGCAGGGATAACAACACCTGTTCCTGGAGTATATCCGAAGTCTCCTGAGTGAGTATAAGAACGCCCTAAGACATATACAAGATTATCGGCATCTTGATCCAACATCTGCTCCAGATACTTACCACTGAGACAGGTTTCTATTGGATCAGAAGGTGTTGCATTAGGCAGTGCCATTGTTACGTTACCACTTGTGGCTCGGATGATGACAGGAGTACCGGCAGGGATAAACTGGTTGCTACCCCTATAATCTTCTGGGCAACTGTTATCCGCAGTGTTGTATTCACCGATCATCTTTGGGTGTATAACATCCGTGCTCCATCCGCCTGTTGGTACCACCCAAGCCGTATCGCTTTTCTCTGCTGTTAACAGCACGTCGAACGGAGCATAGAAGGTGGTGTAATAATAATTGTCGCCACCATTGTTAGCCCCTACTCTCAGCCCCATCTCGCCATTACCAGCCTTTGTCCCCTTCTGTACAGGCTTCATACACCATCTGGCACTCTCAACTGTAGAAGCAGTGTTATTGAATTTTAGGTCAAACTTCTTAGAAGTCTGATCATATTTCAGGAAGTTATTACCTTCGTTTTGCTGCAGTGCAACGACACCAGCACCGATATCGACAATGTCGAATGACGTAGCAGCCCCCACTGTCTCTGTCATCTCGGCAGCATGCGAAGTGGTATTACCTACGACATACAGTCCCTGGGTGCTCAGCTTCACACCAGTAGTACTTTCTCCTATAAACCGGAATATGCTTGCAGGATCTTTATCTACAGTCACCAAAGGAATATCACCTCTTGTAGCAGGTGTTGATGTGTAATCTGTACCTGCAATACCTATGTCTCTGAAGGTAGGATTATTTACATCGTATTTTTCCACCTCATAGAAGTGCATAGGGATAGGTGAACTGGCATCACCAGTTAGCTCTGTCTTGTGCGTATATCCACTTGCATAACGTGGTGTAGTGATACCACTTGAACCAGGCTGGTTGTGCAGACGATAGTAACCAGGAGTATAATGCACAATATAGTTCGGATGCTCAGGGACACTGCCATCGTTATCGTGGTTATATACTACATCCTGAAGAGTCATCAGTTTTTCTAAGGGATTGGTTTTGGCAGCTGCTGTCTCATACGCAGCCTTACCTGCATCATTCAGTCCCCCTACATAGCCAGCTGCCTGGTAATAAGGTCTCATCACATCCTCGCTCAGTCCGAATGTCCACTCTGTAGCTGTTGTGCTCAGCGTCATTTTTCCATTGCTACTATTGTTATTCATGTAAACCTTAGTAGACTCGTGCATGTTTACTACAGGGCTAATGCGGAAATAACCCGGTGTAGTAGTACTGATTGTTGTCAGTTCATATACAGAGTTAGCTGGCAGATACGGATCACTGGCATCGTCATCTACCATCGTGATATCTGTGCCAGTTGTTAAGTCTGTGGTACTCATCACCTTGTTTTGCTCCAGATTCTTATACATGTAACGGTTATACATCTTGAATCCGTATGGGTCGCCTACAGGTGTCCACAGGTAATCGTTGGTATAGTGCGTTGCATAACCGCTCACGGTTTGGAGGCTACCAGTATATTGTGCCAACTTTGGTGTAGCATCGCTTGTTTCAAAGGTGTACCATTTGTTCTGTTTGACGCTTTCTACAAAATCACTACCCGAGTTGGTGTCCAGACCACCCAAGAAGTTATAGACAATGTTGACCCATACAATCTTGCCAAGCAGTCTGTCATCTTCGCCCATGTTAGTCATCTTACGGCCTTTATAGAGATCATTCAAATCACTAACCGGCTCACCACTATATTCAGTCGTATGTGTATAAACTCCTTCAATATAGAAATCATAAGTTACATTAGGACGATAGAATACCTGTGGAACTTCGAATGCATCTCCTAAGCTGACATGACGAGCATCATAACAATAGGTCTTACCATTTAAGGTATTACCAAGTTGGTATCTGTCACCAGCAACGTGATCGCCTCCTGATGGATCCACAGACGTTAGGTCACGCATGGTTGTACCACCCTTTATTCTATAATTATCTACAAGTTTGTCGTTAGTTTCTGGACCTCTGTATGGAATTCTAACATCTTCCCCTATATTCTTAATCATCAGGTGATAGACCACCTTAAATGTAGAAAGTGCGAATGGAATAAACTTGGTAGGATCGCTCGTCGTAAGTTGATGTCCATAACCACTCAGCATGGTGCCTGCTTCACCTGTTATAGCAAATACTCCGTAGCCATAGTCTTCCTTATTAAGAATCATAAAGGTGGTAGGTGTTGTACTGAGTTCTGTGGTTGTTGCAGTAGCCTTATGAACATACTTACCAGTTTCCCCTACACTCTTAATCTTAATAGCGTAAGGGTCATCACCTTCAAATTCCCACTCGTAAGGAGCAGTTTCTTGTATCTCTTTGTTAGATTCGGAAGTAATGCTCGTTCCATTGCTCTTCATGATATTATCTTGATACCAATAGATATTATAAAGACGTTGGCCATCCAGTCCCAGAGGTGCATCATTAGAGTTGATGCCACGTGCCACAGGATCGTCATTCGTCGCATTTCTTTCATTAGGTACCAAATAGGTGCTCACGTCGTCATTATATGGGGTATAGTGGGTATATACAATATCTTCGTAAAGGCCATAGAGCGTAGAAAGAGACTTTTTGAGAGTATCTGCCTCTACTATAGAACCATTAGCGAGAGTGTGCTCATAGTAGCGGTACTGATCCAAATTAAGCAGAGGAGTACGAGCAGCCTCAGGCAATACGGGCTTCCAGTCATTACTATGAGCATCTTCCTGTGACTGACTTGCATTAATGGCATTCACACCTCCATTTGTATATACCATATAATTATATGCGTGTTGTACTTCGTCGCTAAGTTTAACCTGTGAGTATGTTCCATCGAATGTGCCAGAAGTAGATGTAAAGCCTGACTCTGTGTCAATAACAGCTACTGTGGAAGCATCCATATTCTTTCCGTTCAAGAATTGATAGGTGTAGTCCTTTCTACCTGCCTTAGCCAAAGCATAGTCACCCGCAGAGTGAGAGAGGAGAGCAAAGCGGTCGGCTATCGCTTTAGTCCCTGCGGTCTGACTGCGATTGTAAATGTAAAAAGCATAAGGGTCAAGTTCACTCTGTGGAGTTTCAAAGAACTTCCACTGCCATGGCTTAGTTTCAGTTTCAGCATTAATTGAAGAAGGTTTTTCCCCACCCTGCTTTATTCCTTCGTCATAGATAGTATTCTTTCCGTACAGTTGCATTGTCAGCCAATTACCCTTCAGCATATTCAGGTCGTCAGCTTCATCATAATACTCATAGCGTACATAAACCTTATTATCAGTAAGCGTTGCACCATCGAGAGACGCCTCTATCTCTTTCTTGATGTCACCATAGGTGCCTGCTTCACTATCATAGGTTGCATCAGCATAGTAAGTGAAGTTTGTGGCAAGCGGACTCTGGAAGTGATCAGGAGTTTGTGGCAACAAATCACCACCACCTTTGTAGCGCAGAGACTCATGACCTTCGTTGTCAATAATCAGATATTCATACACCACTGGGCGATACAGTTTTGTGTACGTTGAGGCGACATTGGCATCTGTTGGTGCTATTAGCGTACCAAATTCACTCATACGGGTAGCATGGTCAAAGCGAGGCGTCAGCTGCATATTGCCGGAAGCATCCTGCACGGCCATATAGGTGGCATTGGTAACAGATAGGTTTCGTTCGTCATACCACTTCGGTTTAGGATCAATGAGCGTAGTATTATCTCCCATTGTGATTGTACCGGGATTAGTTGGGTATGAACCAACAATAGAGCCTTCATTAAGTTCTGCATCATCTGCATTAGTCTTCATGTATTTAGCAGAAGAAGCTACAGATTCTATTTGAATGTTATATGGGTCGAAACCATTCGAAAATGCGAAATATCCCAAACTGTCGGTAAGTACTTTGTCGGAAATATAACTGGCAACACGGGCATTCTTGAACTTATAGTGATCGTAAACATTAGGATTACTGTTTTTCCATTTGCCTGATGCGTCCTTATCAGTCCAAGTATGAGCTACATCCCCATATCCCATCTCCGTATCAATTTCATCGTTGGGCTTCACATACCATTTCTCTGTATTAGAGATTTCATCGTTAAGAATATGCGTCGTCATGTCTGTTACATCAGACACATCATTTTTTGTAATAGTAGTGCCATCATCAGTCGAAGCATATTTAGTTCCTTGCTCAATCAGGAATTCCTTACCAGTCTTATCCTTTGGATTGTAGGTCTGTGCATACTCGTCCTTTACTATGTAGGTGACATACTGGTCGTTAAGGTTACCCTTCTTGTCAAGTACGTTCTTTGAACCATACGGAGGCAGGTTAGTCAGGTCGGTAGACGTAAAGTCATCACCGCCAATGCGGCCGCTCAGCAGGTAATACTGGTGTAGGCCGGTGCGCTTCTTGGCTGTCGCCCAGAAGGCATACTCCTTCACCATCGGACTGTTGTAGGTGCGGATGGCCTGATACTTTACATCCTTATCCTTGTCGTCAGGACCTGAGGGCAGAGGCTTACGCATAATCTCCCAGCCATGCTGGTCGAGCAGGATAAGTACAGGGTCGATGCTGGTCTTGACAAAATCGAAATAACCTTCACCCATATCTATGGTCTGATACCAGTGCTCAATTTTTTCCCAGCCTTTCTTCTTCTCGTGAGTGCCTTCTTCGCTACTATATCCGTTGTTGTATCCATTCCAACGTTTAGCGTATGCCCACTTCTCGTAGGAGTGCCAGCCCTTGCCTGCAGGTGTTGCCTCAGTGCTTGTTGTAAGGTATGTTCTGTTGTTATCAAATCCTGTCACCTTACATGGAGTATCAGGAACTGTTTCAGAATCACTGTCTTTGTCTGGGTAGTCTGATGCAGACTGCTTCAACAACTTACGGCGAATAGTGTCGTAGGTTTTCCAATATTGTTCGAAAGAATTAACAACATAGCGTGAACCACTAATCTCGTTAGTTGTTACCAGCTGATACTGCCCTTCACTACCAAGCACCATGTATTCTGTAGCCGTTTCACTCGTCATGCCAGGCCAACCCAATGTTGTGATTACCTCACTGTAGTCGTCGGGCTTATATGTCATGAAGTAGGCATTATACTCAGAACTGTTAGTGATAGGGTACGATTCTGTCTGGCGTGATTTTATTGTTACGTGATAAGGGTCACCCTTTGGTGCACCCTCTACGTTACTCTCTACATACCACGCCCAACGGGTACGCGTACTGGCTGCGCCTTGTTGCTGTAAATCATATTGCTCCTGACCGTAGACGAAGAAATTGCCGTCACCATTAACGTATGGATAGATGGCTTTCTGTTTCTCTGTAGTAAGTCCGTTGTTTCCGTCCTCCTGATAGAACTCCTCACCAGCCTCGTATTTTAGCAGATACAACTGACCGGCTTTTAGGTCAATAATGTTGTTGACGTCGTAGGTTACGTAAACATCAGAGACTCCATTTACTGATAGCAGTTCGCTAGCTGCTGGTTGAAGCGTGTATGTGTCATCGTCTATGTCAAAGCTACTATAAGCGTAGTAATGGTAGGCACTTACCAACGGACTATGATATTCTGGTGGAAACTCAGGTGCGGATGTTGTAATCTGACGAGTTGTAGCTTGCAAAAGGTCTTTTCCCTTCTTGTCAATCAGGTGATATATAACACGAACAGCATTTGTACCGATAAGTTGGAATCGCAAAACAGCATTACCATACTGATAGCTGGCTTGGCTATAGAGTTTTACGGTGTTTGCTGCAGGTCTGCCGATATTATAATATGTAGTAGAGGCATCTACACCATCACCTGTAGCAGCCATCACCTCATAAGTGCCAGGCAACGCTCCGCTTTTAGCGATGAAATAGGATGGCGCGTCATCGCTCCATGTGATTGAAGCACCGTCACTAAATGTAACGTTAACATATTCTCCTTTTCCACTATTCCTTATTGTCATATGGTAAGGGTCACTATAATCTAAGTACCACTGAAATGCTCCATCATCTTTATCACCGTCGTCCAGAAGCGGCTTGTTCTTAATAATATCTGTTGCATCGGTATAGATATATTCATTATTGAGCCTTACGTTGTAAGTACTTGGAGTAACAGAAACACTATATCTGACGTATATGTCACGATTGCTGTCGTATGGTGCGTTGGAGATAGGACTTGATTTTGCTTTGGCATTTGCTAATGAGCCATAGAAAGTGACAGTAGCATCCTTAAGGAATGGGCTACGAATAACAGTGGGTATATCCGTCCACGACCTGAGCATCTTACCTATATCATGCGTAGAAGAAGCCTTTACGGCGATGTCTCCCTCATCATTGCGAACAATATGATAGGTATATTTTACCTGCTCCAGTTCTACTACCCTAATACGACTCTCTGTGGCACTATAAGTAACTGGCTTGTTGTTAGCATCGGAACCCAAACCGATGTATTTAGGACTGCTGACGGTGTTGAACTGTCTAAGCAACATACCTGTTTCACCAGTGCTTTCATATACTATTTCCCATGTGGTGATGTCTGATGTTGCGTTATTGGTGGTGAGATTCGTTTCAACTTCAGAACCAGCAGGCCTGCCAATAAATTTATTACCTGCAGTAGGCGTCTCACATGCTTTACGATTGAGGATCTTCAGTTCGTATGGGTCGCCCATGAATGCGACCATAGCCTCTGGTGAGTCCTCGCCTTGGTGAATCTGGCTGGCTGTGTTAGAACCCTTTGCAGCACCACTTCCGTTAGTTACAACGAGGCTATTTGAAGTTCCTTCATAGGCAATGTATTTGGGGTTTGTAACACCATCCATACGCATGGTGTACCAACGTGCATTTTCATAATTGCCACCTTCAGGCAGAGTCTCGAAAGGCATAGACTCAGAAACGGTATAGTCTAAATAGATATTCAATCCGTCGGCTACATCAGATGCATCCTTTGGATTCTCTGCATCCTGAATTTCCTTGAAGGTGGTAACTGGATGGTTGTGTTCTGCATCAGAGTAAGCAGTATAGGTGACATACTTACGCCTTAGTGCCTCAGGAACATGGTCAGCAGGGTTATCACTCAGTCTTGCATCACTCCACTTCATGGTAGCTGTGAGAGGAGTACTCGTCCCTTTTGTCGTAATGTGAACTGTGTATGACTTGATCTCATAGAGTTTTATAGGAAGGGCAGAACTTAATGCTTGTTTTTTAAAGTATGGCTGGCTTCTACCTCCACCATCATTGTCGTAATTATCAAAGTATGTGTAATATTCACCTTTGTTGTTTGGTTGGTATGTGTTCTTATTTTGGTTCATCTTACTGCCAACGAACATATACCCACCATTCTTAAGATTAGGTAACAGAGCAAAGGCATTCAGTGTGGGTGACTCGGATCTGTAGAATCCATTCCAAGTGTCATATTGTGCATTCTTCTGGGTAACGTAGTATTTTTCATAGCATGCTGCATATATTTCCTCTGTCCATTTACTTTGCTCTTTGATGCCTGACGTAATCTTATAGTGTCTGTTGTTACTTGCGTCAAACCACATGGATGTGGCATCTACCTTACACATTAAAGTTGCCTCTTTGTATGGTTTGACGGTTCCAGTATTATCTACATTAGCAATCGCGTCTGTTATATACAATGCGTCACCCTTATACGATGTTTGGATGGGGATGTTATATGGGTCTTGATCATTAAAACGAAATCCAGCGAAAATACCAATAGGTCCCCATTTTGACCAGTTCCAGCCAAGTTGTTTATTATCATTGACAGGCACGACAAAATCATCGCTTGCCAATTCCTCTCCCGACAGACCACTACCGAGAGCGTTTGCGACGCGGTTGTTACGACTACGGTTGAAGCACATAAATTTTTCTTTACCATCTTTTGTAAAGGCAATGTTATAGTCCGTTCCTCCATCAAGCTTCAATATGTTTTGGGAGCTGTCGTACACGTAGGTGACATAGATGTCGGTAAGGTCGCCAACATCGCTTCCTGAAGTAAGCTCGTCGCTGAAGCAGGCATATTCCCCACTACTACAATCATATAGATAATACTGTGTGTTTATGATTTTGGTGCCATCATGACCAGAGTCGTAGAGTTTGCCATAGGTTGACGTGGCTGTTTTCCAATACTTGAAACCAGTGGCTAGCGGACTTACAAACTCGGCAGGCAGTCCCACTGTGGATTCTTCACTGGTGCACTGTAGCGCTTCAACTCGGACATTCGGATGGAAATTTGTAGTACCGTCCCATGATTTCACGGTAAACGGTAACGTCATGATGTGATAAGTGACCTTCTTGGCCCACGCCTCATTGGCCACACCGCCGAGGAGCAGCAGGAGCAGGACGAGGATGATATGTCGGATGTATTTAGGCATTGTTCGATAGATTTCCATTGGGTTATCACCATTGCTCGGTGTACTTGTCGACATCGACCTTCAGGGCGTATTCGTTGAGGGTCAACGTGTAGGTATATGACTTGCCGGCCTGCCATTCAGAAATAGAGGCCGTGGCGTTGTATGTCTTTGTCACATCGGACAGCTGCGACCAACGGACGGTGACATCCACTGAATGCTGATTACCTGCCTCCAAAAAACTCTGGGGAATGGCGAGGTAGTAGGTGTCAAGCGCTCCGCCAACTACTGGGTCGGCGGGGTCTGCTGTGACGTTCAAATCCGACCATGATAGTGACGCGCCGTCAGCAGAGAGTGTGCACTTGCCGATATTCTTGATATGATGCCCGGCGGCTCCTTTGATGGTGACGCTGGTGACAGTACCCTTGATGCTGTTAGCCAGACGGAAACGGATGCGGGCAAAGGGATGACGGAAGGTCATCATGACACCCGTGTTGCCATTGGCCGCCTTGGTTTGACCTGGTGTCAGCGCCCAGACAAGCTCCTTCAGGTCAACCTGAGAGTTGGGTAGGGTACAGGTGAAAGAAGGCTCAGGAGCAGGTGTGCCATTAACGGCATAAGTAAGTGCTGTGATATAGTTGGTATGGGCAGGCCTTGGCACTTTGAAAACATCTTGAGGGCTATAGGCGAAGAAGTCAAGTGGAGTATCGTTGGGATCCCATTTGTGCGTGTTGTCATCACCGAATGCCCAACCACTGCCGTTCCAGTTGACGGCAGTGCCATTAATTTGATGACTATCTTCATCGGTATATTCAGTAATGGTGTTCTGCTTGTAGACGGTACAAGTAAACCCCTCGGTGTGCAGGACGTCTGTGTCGTAGGTGGTGGCGCCGGCGGCGCGGGTGGCGTCCATCATCTGCCAGATGTCGGCATCGACGCGTATTTCCGGTTGCTTTCCAGGACCACTGGAGGGAACGCTTTCGTCGTCAAGCGAACAGCCCGACAGTAGTAGAATTGCCGCCGTCAGTAGTCCCGCAAAGATAATATGTTGACTCATCAATAGTTTCATCCCTGCAAAAGTACGGCTTTTTCACGAAAACGCCAAACTTTTTTCTATATTTTTAATGTGCGCGTGCGAACACCTATTAATTAACGGGTGTGTGGAAAGTTTTAATAATCTGTCCTTATGATGGAGGGGACTCAGTTTCTTCCTTACACGATGTCGTGAAGCAGATAGTTCCACATGCAGTTGCGCAGGTCGAGCATATACCTGAGATTGTGGAAATCGTCTATCAGCCAGCGGTTGTTCTCATAGACAAGGTCAATGCGGACAGGGGTGTAGCTGTCGTCATCATAGACCACGAAGGAAACCGAAGCGCGCTTCTTATTGCCGTTAATCCAAAGGTCTTTGACCTCAAACTCCTCGAAGGACACATAAGCCTCGGGGTAGCGCAACATGGACCAACGGTCGATTTCGAAGAACAGCGTGCCCGTATCTTCTTCTTTACAGTGGACAGACATCAGCAGTTCGTTCAGAGACTGGGTACAAAACACCCTGTCGAACAACCATTCTGACTCGCAATAGCCGCCATGATTGATATACTCGTTTCTGACAACCCGGTAAATGTCCTTCACCCGCTCCAGAACGACAGCACGCTCAATGTCCATCTTCATCTCACTATCCATGCTGTCTACGGGTACAAGGTGGGTGGATTCAGCCATGCTTGCGGTCTCGTTTTCCACAGACGAAGTATGGCGTTCATCAAGATAGGCGAACGTCAAAACTAGGGTAGCTAATGCAAAAACAACTAATAAAATGTCCCTAATTCCTACTGCGATTCTTAATGGTTTATATCCACGAATTTCCATTCAGCTGCAAAATTATAAAAAAAATCTTTTCCCAACAAATTTTTTATCAACTTTTTCAATCTCACTGGGGGTCACTTCATTAACATCACCTGGCTCCGCCCAGTCCGCGCCGTGCGGATGTCATATCTGGTCCGTGGAGATAGCATATCTACATGCTGTAGATAGTATGTCTGCCTTATCCGAAATGACGCTTCGGACAATAGTGTCGGAGGGAAGAAAGTATCGCTTACGATTTAAACGATTAAACGATAAGGATTTTTTGGGGGCGATTTAAACGATAAGAAAAAGAAGACACAGGGGGTCGTCCCCCTGTGTCCTCGGGTTAATTATCAAGTACAAAGATACGAAAAAATAGTGAGAAAAGCAAATAATCTCTCACTTTTCTTTGCCGTTCAAGAATTAATTACTATCTTTGCCTGCAAATAAAGACCTAATAGGATGATGACTAATCAAGCAATAACCCAGCAAATCGTTGACTACTTCAAGACACAACCCGTCGTGAAGGCATGGATTTTTGGTTCCTATGCACGAGGCGAGGAGGACGCTCAAAGCGATGTTGACTTGTTGATTCAGTTCGACCATAGCACTCCTATTGGCCTGTTTTCTTATGCCCGTATGCATCGTGAATTGGAAGAGCGCCTTGGGCGTAAGGTTGACCTTGTAGAAGAAGGTACTCTTCGGCCTGCCGCCGCTGCCGCCGCTGCAAAAGACTTAAAGATGATCTATGAGAGAGGCGCTTAGAGACATAGACCGACTGTTCCATATCAAGGAGCGTATCGAAAACGTTATGAGTTTCCTTGAAGGAAAAACTTTCGAGGACATGAAGTCTAATGTCATGTGCTATCATGCTGTGGTTCATAACATCATGATTATTGGTGAGGCTGCAAATCTTCTCACCAAGGAATTCAGGGAAAACCATCCCGAGGTGCCCTGGCGTGATATTGTTGATATGCGCAATGTACTAGTGCATGGTTATTACACCACGAGCCCTATATTTATTTGGGAGACATACACTAAGGACTTGCCCGTTCTTCTGCAACAGATAGAACAATATATCAAGGAGTTGGAAATGATTTTATAACTCAACTTTCGCAAGTTGAGTAAGGAGTTGAGGAGTAAGGAGATGTGGAGGTAAAGTAGATTACTTTTAGCCTTTGCACATTGCTCCGAAAGACGGGAGAAATGTTCGAATGAAGGTGACCTACCTTTACCTCCACATCTCCTTACTCCTATACTACTCGTAAGTTGAGCTTGCGAAACTTGAATAAAAGGACAATATAAAGAAGATCATCCATGATGATGTTGGGATTAGGATTTGATGCTTGGATTACTCTTGTGACGGTCATTGCGGTAATGGCTGTGCTCTTATTTACTCGACTCAGGTCAGATGTCATCTTTCTTGGGGCCATTGGCATATTATTTGTGACGGGTGTGCTGGATACCTCCGAAGCTTTCTCAGGCTTCGTCAACTCATCGGTAATCATTGTAGGTATCATGTTCGTCATAGTCTCTGGCCTGTCACACACGGGGGCACTTCAGCAGATAACGAAACCTCTGCTTGGTAAGCCGAAAGGCGAGGTTAATACCTTGTTGCACCTGATGTTGCCCGTAGCGCTGCTGAGTATCTTCGTGAACAACACTTCCGTTGTCGCAATCTTCGTGAGAGTGGTAAAGCTATGGTCAAAGAAGTTGGACATTCAGGCTTCCAAGCTGCTCATCCCTTTGAGCTATGCCGGCGACATGGGAGGAGCCTTCGCAGCCATCGCCACACCGACGACCTTGTTACTATGTGGTATGTACGAGAAACAGACAGGTCAGCCCTTAAGCATCTTTGCATCCACGCTTCCAGCATTGGCCTGTTTTGTTGTCGGCACGTTGGCACTCATCGTCTTCCGTAGGCTCCTGCCCGCTATCAAAAATCCAGAGTCGGCTTTTGAAAATACCAGTGAATACACACTGGAAATGCTTGTCACCTCAAACAATCGCCACATTGGCAAAACCATCGGTGAGCTGGAACTGAACCGTCAGCGCGCCGGTAGTCTTGTGGGATTGATTCACTTCGACGACGAACGGCTGGTGACGCCAGTAAGTGACGACGAACCCCTGATAGGCGGCGACCGGCTGCTCTTTGCGGGACATGTTGACGAACTGATGGGACTGGCGAAGGAGATGGGATTTGTCAGTCCAGACTACCCCGTGTTCAGCATCAGTGATAAAATAGAGAAAAGACAACACAAGACGGCATATATCTGTTTCGGTAGCAACTTAATAGAAAGGCGTCTGTGTGATACTACTTTCGAGCAGGATTATGAGATGACGCTGATGGCAGTATCGCGTAAGGGTGAGCGCATTAACGAACCGCCACGCGAGGTTGTGCTGCATGCCGGCGACTTGCTGCTCTTTGTCCATAAGCCTCATAAGAGGATTGATACGGATGCACTGAAGTCACAGTTGCATTTCATCGATTCCCTTGAGGATACTGAGGTGGGACTAAATGCACTGGTATCGACAGCCATTCTGATAGGCATGGTATTGCTGTCCGTCACGGGTGTCATGCCTCTGCTGCAGAGTGCCTTCCTTGCAGCTGGAGCCATGTTGGTGTTTGGCTGCTGTACACCCTCGCAGGCCATGAACTCCATCAATTGGCAAATCATGATATCTCTGGGAGGAGGCGTTGTCTTGGGGACGGCCCTCCAGAAAACAGGTTTGGCCGATCAGATGGCTGCGGGTGTTTTGGCTCTTTGTGGCAGTCATCCCCTCCTGGTGATGATTGCGCTATGTCTGATGGCAGCGTTCGTTACTGAGTTTGTAGCCAATTCAGCCGCTCTTGCATTGATGTTCCCCGTTTTCTATGATGCCGCTATGGATATCGGGTGCAACCCTCTTCCGTTTGCCATCTCTCTCTTGTTGGCGGTAAATGCTGCCTTCCTGACCCCTATCAGCTCCCCGGTCAATCTGCTGGTCTACGGCCCGGGAGGTTACCGTCCAACGGATTACCTGCGTATCGGACTTCCTGTAAAACTGGCCTATCTGATAACTTCAATCATCGTTATCAGTCTCATTTATGATGTATAGATTGCAATGGGGGCAGACTCTTGCGCGCACGTTAAATAATATTAATGCAGCGGTCAAGATAGCGCTTCTATACGATTTTTTTATACTTTTGCATGTAGATAAAGCGTTTCAGCTACTGATAAGAAGGGGGTAAAGTAACTCGATGAAACGGGTATAGTCTTCATCATCCTCGAAGATGTTCTGCCTATTGATACCTCGCATCATTACGTGGTAAATACCCGTTCCACTTATTTCCCTTGCACGCCTTGTCATGCTCTTCCAATTAAACAACGCAAAGGTATAAAGAATCTTTTAAACGACAAAAGAATTATTCAAAAAAAAGACACAGGAATCAGATTCTGAAACAAGGGGCAATCCCTATATGCAGTATCCCCGAACTTAACAACTTAACAACTTAACATTAACGTTTTCCTATTATTTAAAATTCCATGGTGAAGGGGAGCGTAGAAGGTGAGAGAGATTAAGGTCACAGGGGGACAGGCACGGTGTGAGGTTAGGCGTCGCGGACAATGGAAAAGCCCAAGCCCGTCAGACGGACAAGTTGTCTGATGCTTGCGCCATATTCTTTGGCCTCGCGAAGAATGTCATTACGACGCTCGCGATTGTATAGTTGTAAATCTGCAGGCTGCCTGAGCCCGAATGTATCAGTGAGGAAAGTCCTTACCTCATCATCGGACAGATTGACTTTCCCATCATCGAAGTCGAGAATCTGAAGGGTCTTCGGAAGAGGGTCAGCAACAAGTTCACGAAGTTCATCCAAAGGCATCCGTCCAACCACATGCTTGATAGTACAAATGTCCTGTAAGCCAATCTTGTAATTCTCGTATTCCTTCCAACTGCTCCAATCGTAATCATCAATGCTCTTAGACAAGCCTGCAGCCATCGGATTCTGATGGATATAGCGAAGGAGGGTAAAGAAATATCCCTGATCATTTACAGGCTCGCTTTTGAATCGGTCTTGAAAGAGATGACCACATCGCGTATACTTGTTATTGTAGTAATGAGCATAAGTGGTAGCAATGCGATGGATGGATGGTGCCAATTTCTCTTCCGCCTCACGAACCAGAAGGTGCACATGATTTGTCATTAGACAATAGGCATAGAAATAGCAGCGCTGTGGAAGGGCCTTCCCCATATCATCAACAGGATAAACCATATTACGCAAAATGGTCATAAAGCGGAGATAGTCCTCACTGTCTTCAAAGATATTCTGTTTGTTAGTACCACGCATCATCACATGATAGATACCGGTCCCGCTGATTTCTCTAGTCTTCCGAGGCATATATATTTTCTACAATTTCATTTACGAAGATGCAAAATTACAATTTCATTTCCATAAAACAAAGAAAATGAAGAAAAAAAAGGAAACAGGGATTTTCACTTCCCCGTTTCCTTACATTTCATTGAGGACCTCACACCGTGCCTGTCCCCCTGTGACTGCACAGCGTGCCTGTCCCCGTGTTACCTTTACCAGATTATTACATACCACCTGTAACAGGAGTGCCAGAAGCTACAACCCAATAGTCAATCGTACAAGTCGGAGCGAAGACAATTGTAGCACCCTCGAGAACAGGATCAAGATTTCCATCACCATCTGTATCAATAGGCTGGTAACCACCACCAGCAACATCTATGGTATATGTGTATTTATAACCAGGATTCCAAGTAAATGCAATTGGCCAATAGCACCATTGCTTATCAACGATTGTTCCCTTAGCTTCGCTATCCACATAGTTTTCTATGGTCATTTGCAATGCAAGATACGAACCATTCAAATTGGGATTTGCTTGATAAATAGAAGAAGCTGTTATTTCCTCATAACCAGAAGCGGTTGCGTTCTTTATAACTGTACCGGATTGTGGGGTGACATAGCCAGTTGCTGCACTTTGTGTCTGAGGAAGAAGAATCCAAGGTGTCCAACCACTTGTAAAAGCAGTACTAGCATCCACTTTTCCCGAAAGGACAAGTGCCGAAGCCTGATTATACTTATAGGTATTTGCTTTATCTGTAGCTTCTCCAGACATAGCATCATTAGTCCAACAAGACTGTGAAATAAGTGTAACCCCATCAGTAATGGTTCCTGCATTTCCATTAGCTTCTGTCTCCTGAGTTGTCGTAACAACACCAGAACCATAATTAAAGTCACCCTGCATCTGCACATAACCAACGCGAACGCCAGAAATGGTCACTTTCAAGTTAGGATTGCTGTTCTTAGCGTTAACAACAATTTGTGACAGAGTGTGGCGGAAGTTCAGCTTTGCAGCACCAGCAGTGCTGTTCTCTGACGGTTTAGCTGAATACTCTTCTTTTGCCAGGAGTACATCCATCTGACTTGCAGCCTCGCTTGCGGGAGCATAGTCTTCAATTACACCAGGGTTGTCGGTTTTCTGGGTTGCACCCCAAACAGCAGTAAATACAACCTTGTTTGTAGAGGAAATATCAGCAGGCCAATAGTGCTTGTTTTCAGAAGTGAAATTCGTACCATCTTGCTTAGTGAAATCATCTTGGAAATATTTAATTCCTTTAAAAGATGCATAAACATTAAACAAATCACCAGTTTCCCATGTCGATTTAACGCCAGGCCCATTTGTACGCGTTATATTCGTTGTCAGCGGCCGGAAGCTGATGGCATTACTTTGAGATGTGTCGACGCTGGCGACCATCTCGTCATTGCTGCACGCGGCAAACGCCAATGCGGCCGCTGCAAGGATTAATAAATTCTTTTTCATAATAATAAAGTTTTAAAAAGTGAATAATAATTATTTATATATGTTCTTGGATTCTCTTATCCAGTGTCGTTATGATTCCATTGGGTAATATTGCGCTTCTCGCTGCTGAAGGCGATGCCCACGTTGGTGATGTTTCCTTTTGCTTTGTATTTTGTTATTTCTTCGTTGTTTCGCTACATGCCCACTTCTATCTCAATGCCTTGCCAGCCGTCGATGGTGGGCTGGAAGCCGGAGCCGTTGACAATGGGCTTGGGGATAGGCAGACCGTCCACCTCGATGTCGATGGTGTGGTCGTCATGGTCTGGATCGGGGACGGTGCCGTGCATCTGGTCGGTGACGTCGACGATATAGTACCACTTCGAGCCGTCGGCCAGGATGGCATAGACGGTGAGCAGGTGGCTGTTGGCATCGCCCTCCTTCAGGTGCGGACAGTGGCCAAAGATGCGGAAGTGCATCTGCAGCGTCTGCTCATCGATGGCTGCCGCGGTGAAGGCTTCCGTGACGGCGCCTTCGCCCACCTCTGCCGACTCCATCCATACCGATGGTGCCAGGCCGGAGAGTGCACCGCCTATCTGACTGGTGTACTGCAGGTTGGGCACGTCATGGATGTTAACGGTGACCTCGTAGACGCGGGACGTAGGGTGCATGGTGATGACGGTGGTCGGTATGGTGCCGTTGACGTCCTTCTCGTCCAGCTTCAGCGTGAACGCCTCGCTGGATGCTCCCCATAGCGGGTCGGGCTCCAGGATGACGGGCTCGTTCTCGGTTTGCGTGGCTCGCGGCATGCCGCTACGGCTCAGCTGCGTACCCTCCTCGATGCTCGACACTCGGGTGTAGGCCTCCAGTGCGGAGATGTCCTCCATGCCTCGGTAGAGGATGGTCTCTGTGTCGTAGTTGTAGGCCAGTGCCCGGTAGGTTCCGGGCAGCAGTCGTACGGTGCCTCCCTGTCGTCCCGGCAGGTCGTAGCGTATGGGCTCGGCCCCGGGTTGTTCCATATTGTAAAAGAGCACTGTCATGCCGGCTCCTGCCACTTCGGGTGCCAACGATGACTTGGTTACGTTGCCGGTCCAGTCGAAGACTACACGAACCTCTGCCCAGTGGCTGTGGTCGTAGCAGAGTTCCTTGTACTCGCAGGAGGTGAGGAAGAAGAGAGTAGCGGTGAGGAGGAAGAGGTAGGACGTCAGACGGAAGAAGTATCTTTTCATCGGTCACCTCCTTTCTTTCCCAGCCTCCACTTTAGCGTCACCTCAGCCTTGGTAGGTCCCCACCAGTGGCGCTTGTGGGTAGCCTGCCAGACGTAGTGGCCGTCCATGGGGTCGTACTCCTTGTATTCGCCGTCTTGGAAGCCGGCGCCAATCGAGAAGTCAATGTCTATCCGCTTGGAGACGGGCAACGAGTAGCCGTACTCGATGCCGCCGCCGAAGCCGAAGCGCTCTGCCTGATAGCCGCGGCCGCCCCATTCTACGTCGTAGGTCATGCCCAGGGCATAGATGCCGAGGTGGTGGCCTGAGAGTGTCTGGTGGTTGCCGAGGTACCGGCGCAGGGTGACGTAGCCGCCGTAGCCCTGCCAGTAGCGGTGGCGGTTGTCGGACGAGAACCAGGTGTAGAACCAGTCTGCACTGGCCGTCCACTTCCTGCCAAGGCCCACCTCCACACCGATGTTGGGGATGAGCACCGCATCATAAAGCATATTGGTCTTCAGAGCCAGGCCCTGGGACTTTCCCGTCACGGCTGCCATCAACAGCACGACCATGATGCATGCTCTATGTAGTTTCAGTAATATCAAATGTCAGTTAATTATATAAAATAATTATGTTATTAGGCAGCGTCTTGCCGACGCATCCTTATTCCAGATAGTCCATCTGGCGTTTCAGGGCCATGAGGTCCTCACGGATGTCAATGAGCCGCGTTAGCACTTCGGCCTTGCGGTCGGCACCGTCGCGGTTGGAATTGATGATCTTCTTTGCAGCAGCCAATTTGAACCCTCGCACTTTCACCAGGTTGTGGATGAGGCGTATCTGGTCGATATCCTTCTCCTGATACTGGCGTATCTTCGCCGGGCCGCTGGTTTTGGGCTTCAGGTAGGGGAACTCCTGCTCCCAGTAGCGAAGGGTGCTTTCGTTGACGCCGAACATCTGCGCCACCTCGCGGATGGAGTAGTACAATTTCAGATTCTTGTTTAAGTTCAGTGCCATATTATAACTAATTTTGTGACAAAAGTACAAAATAAATTGATAAGGACAAAAGAAAATGTACTTTTTTTATAAATATTTGGTGATTTAAAAGAAAATCTCTATATTTGCACCCTGAAACAAATCACTATTAATAAAACTAACACAATTCAAAACGTTATGAAGAAAATCTTTACGCTAGTTTCTATGGCCTTTGTTGCCATGAGTATGAATGCGCAGACCGCCGAGTCGTATGTTGCCGTGGATGCAGATGGTAACATGGCTGCTGAGTATGCCTCGGTTATCGACGAGAACAGTGTAGCCACCAATGTCGTGAACGGCAGCTCGGTTGTGAAGTTCAGTACAGCCAACGTTGAGGTCGAGGCCGTGGGCTCTGCCGATCCTGCCGACAAAGAAGAGGGTGGACAGGACATTACCATCGGTGCGCTGCTCGATGAAACGCTGCACCTCTATGAGCTGGTATCCATCAATTCCACCAAGCCCATCAAGTGGGAAAAGAAGAACCAGGGCGACATCAATTTTTCGTATATTGGCGGAACGGGTGTCCCTGCCGTGTCGATGGCAGCCGAGGAAATATATACCGAGGGCGAGGCCACTGGCAAGTATCGCATTGTTTACACTACCTTTGACCCTGCTACGGGTGGCGAGCCTCAGAGCGGTCTCTACTACAAGTTTACCACCAAGGCCGACGGTGCGCTGAAGGTTGGCATTTGGGCTAACAAGAATAAACGTACCACCTATTTGGTTGATGGTGATACCAAACAGGCAACTCCTTATCTTGTAGAGGGTTACATTAATGGACAGAATGGTGAGGACGGAAAAAAGAAGTGGTTGTCGAATGAAGAAATCCGCGCTCTGGGTAGCGAGGAAAATCCTTGGGTAATCGGTGCCGGCAACCAGCCTTTCTGGGGCAACGTCATCATTGATGCCAAAGCAGGCAAGACCTATTGGCTGTTCCAAGGTAATTCCCAGATTGGTTTCCAGCAATACACTTTCTATCCTGGAAAGAGCAAGGAGGACGTCACGAGTGTTGAGGCCGTCAAGACGGTTGCCGAGAAGGCTAACGGTGCCCGCTATAACCTCGCTGGTCAGAAGGTCGATAGCGCCTACAAGGGTGTCGTCATCCAGAACGGCAAGAAGGTTGTGATTAAGTGAACGAAATGAAAGCGTGCTTTTATTTCAGAACAATACATGCCTATAGCGGAGTGCCTTTTAGGTGCTCCGCTATTAGTAATAGGCTGTAATTAAGTTATTTAATGTTAACACAAGGTTGTGTTACACAAGTTTGTGTTACACAACCTTGTGTATATGTTGACTGACCCGGTTTTCTCGATGTGGTTCAAGCGTAAAGGCTATTAGTGACAAAACGCGGAGCCTCACGTCCATTATATATAAGTATATAAACAAACACTACTAAAACAAATATGAAAAAACAAATCCTACTATTGTTGGCGCTGTTGCTGACATGCACAACGGCTATTGCGCTGACATCGCTGTCGGCTCTGCTGGCAGGAAACACGGTACACCTGAGTGTGACCATCGTCCCCGAGGGCGCTGGCAGTGTGGAGCGTCCTGAGCGCGACATCGTCATTGGAGGCAATGCCACGTTTACGGCTGTGGCCAATGCCGGATTTGGTTTCGACGGCTGGTATGTCAACGGTGAGCTAGTGTCGGCGGCCAATCCCTATCAGTTCAAGAGTGTGCAGACCGACCTGAACATTGTTGCCAAGTTCAACTCCTTAGCTGCCAGCACGCTGACGTGCAGCGTCAAACCTGGCTGCGAGGGCATGGGAACGGTTCGTGTAAGCCCTGAGGGTAGCGTCAGCGGCAACTCCCATCTCATCAACTCAGGAACACAGGTGACTGTGACAGCCACGCCCAACAAGGGGCATCAGTTCGTATGTTGGGAAGATGGTGGCGGTACGACGCTGTCAACCGTTGCCACCTACAGTTTCACGCTGAATGGAGACCTGACGGTCTATGCCGTCTTCAAGGTGTTGGAGAACTACAAGGACGACCTCGTGGCCTTCCCTGGTGCTGAGGGCTATGGTCGCTTCACCACGGGCGGACGTGCCGTTGACGGCCGCGGTTCGAAGGTATACTATGTCACCCGTCTGGACGACAGCGGTGCTGAGGGCACCTTCCGTTGGGCCTGCACCACGGGAGACGATACGCCCCGCACCATCTTGTTTAAGGTCGGAGGCACCATCTACCTGACGTCGCGCCTCACTGCCAAGGGCAACACCACCATTGCCGGACAGACGGCTCCCGGCGGCGGCATCTGCCTGGCCGGCTACCAGATGAAGCTCGGCTCCAACAGCATCGTGCGCCATATCCGCTTCCGGGCCGGTGACCTGCCCAACAAGAGCATGTCGATGCTTGACGTGGAGAACATCGACCACGTTGTTCTGGACCATTGCACCTTCTCGTGGTCGATGGAGGAGAACCTGACGATGTACGACACCGACTATACCACCGTCCAGTGGTGTATCTTCTCGGAGGGACTCTATAACTCGCGCAACTCCAAGGGTGCCCGTTCGTATGCTGCCCAGTGGGGCGGCGAGCACGGCACGCTGCATCACTGCCTGTTTGCCAGCTGCAACAACCGCTCGCCGCGCTTCAACGGCGTCCGGGCCAGCACCCACGACCGCCATGTGGACAATGAGTTTGTCAATAATGTCATCTACAACTGGGGCAAGCCCAACAGCATCTATGGCGGCGAGAACGACAAGAGCTGCAACGGCTACAACCGCACCTATATGATTAACAACTACTTCCGGCCGGGGCCCACCACCAAGAACAACACCTCTGGCAGCCGCTATTTCGTGGGAGCTTCCAATAGCAATGGTGTTGGCCAGTGGTACCTCAGCGGCAACATGTTTGAGCTCAGCAGCAAGTGGGCACCCACCAGCAATATCTGGAAAGACGACGTGCTCAGTAAGGTCAATGCCGACAACCTGCACGGCTTCGTCAGCAACAGCAGCGAGCGTGCCCTCAACCTGGAGAGTGTCGGCAACTCGCAGAGCACCTACAACCAGTATGTCCTGCAGTCAGTCGTTGAGTGGAGCGGCCTGGAGTACGAGAGTGCTGAGGCAGCGTTCAAGGCCGTGACTCAGCAGGCCGGAGCCTCGCTGCCGCGCTACGACGAGGTGGATGCCCGCATCCTGGCTGAGGCTGCCGGAACCATCGACCCGCAGTTTGCCGGCAGGGAAGAAAATGGCAGTCTGTCACGCGGCATAGGTATCATCAATACGCCCTACGACATCACCCTGCGGCAGCACGACGACTTCGTGGCACTCTACGAGGGCGACGATGCCAAGGACAACCAGGAGATTGACGTCACCTGCTATCCCCGCCTGCAGACGGACGACTATGACTGCTACGTCGTGGACAGCGACAGCGACGGTCTGCCCGATGCCTACGAGACGGAGGTGGGGCTGAATCCCAACGACCCTGCTGACGGCATGAAGCTGACGGAGAGTGGCTACTCGAATCTGGAATTGTTCCTGAATGGCGTGGCTGATGGTGCTATTGACGCCAAGAACTATACCAAGCACCAGCCTGAAGAGCAGCTGCCGGCAGGCCACATCTGGCTGGTCAGCAAGGATGGGACACCCGAAACCAGTGCCTTTTCTGTCACCACCATCCAGGAGGCTGTCAACCTGGCCCCCGAGGGTAGCATCATCCTGATCTATCCCGGCGTCTACGACGAGCATGTGCAGATAGACAAGCCCAATCTCCACCTGATGGGTGCATCGAAGCAGAACACCATCATCACGGGCAGCCGCCTCTATAACGACAACGGTGGCTCCGTGGACAATAATGCCACCGTCAACGTGACCGCCAGTGGCGTGACATTCAGCAGTCTGACCATCCGCAACACGCGTAAGAACGAGGGGCAGGCTCTGGCACTCTATACCAAGGGCGACCGCATCGTGCTCACCGACTGCAACCTGGAGGGCTGGCAGGACACCTACCGTACTGGTTCGCGGGGCCAGCGCCATCTGGTACGCAACTGCAAGATTTCGGGCAAGACCGACTTCATCTATAACGACGGCGAGGTGTTCTTCGACAACGACACGCTCCATGTGCTGGAGAGCGGCTACATCGTGGCACCGTCACACATCGCCCCCAGCTATGGCTATGTGTTCCGCAATTGCGTCGTCACTACCGACAAGGCCGGCACGGCGACCTATCTGGGACGCCCCTGGGGCGACACTCCCAAGGTCAGCTTCATCAACACCCGGTTGGCTGACGGCATCAGCATCTATCCGCAGGGCTGGCACGACATGGGCGGTCTGCCCGTCCAGATGGCCGAATATCATACGACGGATGCCAGCGGTCAGACCGTGGACCTCAGCCAGCGCAAGACGTCGTTCACCGCTGACGGCAAGACGGCCACCAGCAAGGCTGTGCTCAGCAAGCTGGAAGCCGACGGCTACAAGCTCGACAACGTGCTGCGCGGTAACGACGAGTGGGATGCCGACTGGCAGGGCTTTACGCTGCCCGCTCCCGTGCTGACCAGTTTTGGTGCGATTACCCATTGGCGTGACGACACGGGCTTTGCCCAGGGCTATATCGTGATCAATGCAGAGGGGAGGGTATGGTTTACTGCGTTGCCTACTTTTGTCAATGCTGAGGAACCCATCACCGTCCGGGCTTTCAGCCGTTATGGCGTGCTGAGTGAACCGGCCTATTTCGACCGGACCACGGGCATTGACGACGCTATGCGTCTCAATAATAATGAAAAAGTAATCAAGAAAGACTATTTTACTCCCGACGGTCGCCAGGTCAACCGCCTGCAACACGGCGTGACCATCGTACGCGAGACGCTGTCAGACGGCACGACACGTACCACGAAGGTTGTGGCGAAGTAAAAAAAAGATGTATTAGTGATATGAAGAGCGTACTGTTTGTTGTAGCTTTGCTGAGTCTAACGGCTGTGCAGGGGGTGGGGCAGACGCTGGCGTTCCCGACGGCTGAGGGCTTTGGCAAATATGCCTCGGGCGGTCGCGGCGGCAAGGTCGTCGAGGTAACCAACCTCAATGACTCGGGCGAGGGCTCGTTGCGGTGGGCGCTGACGGATGCCGGCAAGGAGAATGCCACCATCGTGTTCCGGGTCAGCGGCATCATTGACATCGGTCCCAATCCGCAACGCAAGAACGAACGCTCCATCCGTGCCAAGCTGAAGAACGTCACCATTGCCGGACAGACGGCACCCGGACAGGGCATCCTTCTGCGCGGCGGCAAACTGAACCTGGGCGGGTCGGAGAATGTCATCATCCGCAATATCCGTGGACGGCTCGGTGTCCAAGAACTGGAGCGGAAGGATGGCGAGACGGACGAGGCATACAAGAAGCGCTGCTTCATTGACGGCGGCGCCATCGGCATCGAGAACGCCCGCAACATCATCATCGACCACTGCTGCTTCGGATGGAGCGGCGAGGAGAACATGACGATGTACGACAACCACTATACCACCGTGCAGTGGTGCATCATCCACGAGGGACTGCACGATGCCGGCCATAAGAAGGGCGTCCGCGGCTACGGTGCCCAGTGGGGCGGCTCGCCGGCGACGTTCCACCACAACCTGTTGGCACATAACGACAGCCGCAGTCCCCGCATCAACGGTGCCTCGAATCCCGGAGGCGACAAGAACGTGTTCCTGGAATATATTAATAATGTGAACTACAACTGGGGCCGCCGCAACTCCTGCTATGGCGGCGAGAACGAGGCCGGGGAGGGCAGTAGCCACGAGTGCAACTTCATCGGCAACTACTACAAGCCCGGTCCGGCACATCCTGACGATAACGTCTTCATCGAACTGAGCGATGCCCGTAAGGGCAAAAAGCTCATATCGCCCAGCCGCTGGTATTTTGCCGGCAACGTCATGGAGGGCACGAAGGCCAAGGACAACTGGACGCTCGTCAGCAACAAGGCCCCCTTCACCATCGAGCAGCAGCAGGCGCACAAGCGCCTTAGCCCGCAGTTTGTGGTCAGCGGTTTTGCCGCTGACATCCCCGCCACCGCCTTCCTGACGAAGGCTGAGTCGGCCAAGAATGCCTATAAGCACGTGCTGGCGAAGGCCGGTACCATCCACCGCGATGCCGTGGAACAACGCATCGTCGATGAAGTCCGTCATGGCAAGGCCCTTTACCAAGGTGCTGCCGCCCATAAGCCGGGCATCATCGACAGCCCGGCTGATGCCGGTGGCTGCCCGGTATATGCTGAGGCGCTACCCGTCGTTGACAACGACCACGACGGTATGGCTGACGACTGGGAGCGAGCCCACGACCTCGACCCGTCGAATCCTGACGACCGCAACAGCGTCGTCTCGAAGGACGGCTACACTGCCCTTGAGGTCTATCTGAATAGCCTCATGGGTGAATAACGTTGTCCCAAGGGGGGGCTCAGACCTGCTTAGAGGGTAATCTCGCCACTGCCGTAACAACGGTGGTGGCGATCGTCGTAGATGACGCAGAACTGGCCGGGGGCTACACCGTGGATAGGGGCGGCGGCGTGGACGATGTATTCACCGGCAGTGTCGGTAGCCTCTATCTGTGCCGGCAGGAATTCGGGGGTATGCCGGATCTTGATATTAACTTTGAACTTTGAACTTTGACCTTTGAACTTTATGATTTGCTCAAGCGGGAGTGTCAGGGCGTGGAAGTCGCGGATGCGGAAGTGCTGGCAGTAGGCGGTCTGCGGGTCGTAGCCGTGGGAGACATAGATGATGTTCTGCGCGATGTCCTTCTTGATGACAAACCACGGTCCACCGCCCAGGCCCATGCCCTTGCGCTGACCGATGGTGTGGAACCAGTGCCCTTTGTGCTTACCGACGATGCGCCCCGTTTCCAACTCCACCACGTCGCCAGGCAGTTCGCCAAGGTAGCGGCGCAGATAGTCGTTGTAGTTGATCTTGCCCAAGAAGCAGATACCCTGTGAGTCGCGGCGGTGGGCCGGAGCCAGATGTTCGCGCTCAGCAATGACGCGCACCTCTTCCTTCATCATGTGACCGATGGGAAACAGCGCCTTCTTCAGTTGCCAGTCATAGATCTGTGCCAGGAAGTCCGTCTGGTCCTTCACCGGGTCGGGACTGGTACAAAGCCACGATATTTGACCATTGACCATTGAGCATTGACCATTGACCATTGAGCATTGAGCATTGACCATTGAGCATTGACCATTGACCATTGAGCATTGACCATTTGACAATTGACTGTTTCCGATTTCCTCCACTTCCTTTTGTGCATAGTGCCCCGTGGCGATGAGGTCGTAGTCGTGACCGCGCTTCTCGTGGAAGGCACCGAACTTGATGAGGCGGTTGCACATCACGTCGGGATTCGGTGTCAGACCCGCCCGCACCTTATTCATCGTATATGTCGTCACCTGGTCCCAGTATTCGCGGTGGCAGTCGATGACCTCCAGCCGGCAGCCGTACTTGTGGCTGACGGCTGTCGCCATCTCCAGGTCCTCCTCGCTGGAGCAGTCCCACTCCTCTTCCTCCTCAGGACCTATCTTAATATAGAAGCAGTCGGGCTTCAGTCCCTGACGTACCAGTTCGTAGAGCACCACACTGGAGTCTACGCCGCCCGAGAGCAATACCGCGATGCGCTTGTCTATTTCAGTCATCTTGATGTCTATTTATTACCTGTTCGGCTGCAAAGATAAGCTTTTTTATGCTTTTTCGCAAAAAAGTTCTTATTTTTTTTGGTGGATTGCTAAAAAAGCACTACCTTTGCAGCGCATTTCGGGAAATGCACTGCGAAGTCAGGCTGCATCTCGGCAAAAAGCAAGCTTTCTGCTCTCGATTTGCACTGACTTTGTTATCCTTAAAATTGGGGTATGGTGTAATGGTAACACTGCAGATTCTGGTCCTGCCTTTCCTGGTTCGAGTCCGGGTACCCCAACAAAAGATTCCGCTAAGTTACTGATGTTCAGAATTTAGCGGATTTCTTATATGGCTAAACCAAGAAAATAGTACTTAATGAATTGAATACAGATTAACGATGTCATTTAAAATCCTCTTGACTACCGTGTTCCTTTCGGTTGCATCCTTAGCGTGCCATACTAAGGTTGTGCAGAAATGTCCGGTTGTCAAAGTCGATGCGGTGCGGCTGCCCGACCTTAACGTAGCACGCTTTGGCCACCACACCTTTTATATAAATGGTGAGGCGGTGGTTATCGGTGGTCATACCGATGGCTTCGTACCCACCCAGACGGCGGAATATCTGAAAGACGACCAGTGGCACACGCTGTCTACCATATATACCCACGACCAAGGATTGGCCATAGCCATGAAAAACGGGCGCATACTCGTTGCCGGAGGCCATGAACAGCCATTGGGCATCGGACAACTCTTCTCGTTAGAGCTATACGACCCGGCCAGTCACACTTTTGAAGGCTTTGGCTGCATGGTCAGGAAACGCTGTTTTGCTGAAGCTATGGAGATGGACAGCGGACGTGTCGTCGTGACGGGCAACTGGTATCAGGAGGATGGAGTAGAGTGTTTTGACGGCACTCGGCAGAATCTGCCCGTCAAGCATGTCTCACAAAACCGTTCGATGCCTTACATTTTCCGCACATCTAAAGACAATGCTGTCATCTTCAGTCCCAGGGACTATAAAGCTGAACTGTTCGACACCATGATAGTCGACCGCCTAAAAGGCGAGCCTTTTACCGTTCCACTCTTTAGTCGATGGCAGCCACTCTACAATCTTGTCATGCCACATATCTCTGACAGTTTCATTGGCGACGAGGAGAAAGGTATCTACGCTTATCTGATGACAGCTACCGATAGCACCGGGCAGCTGGCTCTCGTCAAGGTGGAAGGCGAACGTTTCTCGCTATTGTCTACCAAGTGTCCCATACCGATGACTTGTCAGGGGAATACCATCAACTACTTCTCATACGTCGTTGCTGACAGACAAAAGCATCGGGCGTATGTTGTGGGAATGGACGATATTGAGCACGATAGCCGTCTGTATGTCCTTGCTGTCGATTACCAAAAGAGTCCGGCAGAAATCAAACTTTACTATACTGACGTGCTGTCCGGCATAGGTATGTGTCAGCCCGTATTGAATTCCGATGGTAATCTGGTGATGGCTGGCGGCACAAAAGGCAATAATTATACACCCTGCGCCTCAGCCTGGTTGCTGCCGGTCGGTACAGAACCCTCCCGTGCGCAGGAATGCAGTATTTGGGTTTGGTGGCTCGGGGGCATAGTCGTGTTGGGACTCCTCGTGTTCCTCGTGTACCTTGTTATATATCATCAGCGAGGCAAGTCTAGGCAGTCCGAGGTACTGATTGAAGAGGGCGATGACCGTGTTGCACAGCCTGATGAGTCGGCAGAACAACTATTTGAACATATCAGTCAGCTGATGGACGAACAGCGAATCTATCTGAACAGCAACTTGAAGGTGGGCGATGTTGCTGCCGAACTCGATGTCCCGTCCCGAATGGTCTCCGACAGTATCAAAGTAAACTGTGGCTGCTCGTTTGCACAGTTCGTCAACGGTTATCGTATTGAATACGCCAAGCAGCTGCTGAGAAACCATCCCGACGCTAAGATGACTGCTGTCTATGTGGAGTCAGGCTTCTCGAACGAGATGTCGTTCTTCCGCACATTCAAGGTCTTCACAGGCATGACTCCAAAGGAGTGGTTAGTAAAAAATAACTAACAATTATTGTTTTGTTAGTCGTTTTGCAAGAAATGTTAGTCTGTATGGCTGACATTTTTTTTATCTTTGCAGGAAAAGTATTAACTCCTAAAATGATAGTGTTATGAAAACCTTCAAGAAAACTGTTATTGTTTGTCTATTTATGCTCATGGTGAGCATGAACGTAATGGCTCAGCGCGAGACCTTGACATTCAACGGCATCATGGCCAACTTCCCCCATGGTGGCAGTGCCGAGACGGTGCTGAC